>ENA-UOWO01001993-UOWO01001993.1-activated-sludge-metagenome-genome-assembly--contig:-NODE-1993-length-26117-cov-6.191275_pt1 | contig 26117 bp, 22 predicted proteins | sample MGYA00238148_ERZ761564 | MGnify/ENA primary metagenome ERZ761564 (study PRJEB28885, sample SAMN05720194) | activated sludge metagenome | isolation source: Anaerobic digester | place: USA...
GCGTATTCTGATTGCCGAGGATGATCAGGTGCTGGCCGATGGCCTGTTGCGAACGCTGCGCAGCTCAGGCGCTGCAGTGGACCACGTCGCCAGCGGCTCCGAGGCCGATGCCGCGCTGATGACGAACACCGAGTTTGACTTGCTCATTCTCGACCTGGGCCTGCCCAAAATGCACGGGCTGGAAGTGCTCAAACGCCTGCGGGCACGGGGCTCGGCGCTGCCGGTTCTCATCCTGACGGCTGCTGACGGTGTGGAGGAGCGGGTCAAGGGCCTGGACTACGGGGCAGACGACTACATGGCCAAACCCTTCAGCCTGCAGGAACTCGAAGCGCGTGTGCGTGCCCTGAGCCGGCGCGGCATGGGCACGGCCAGCAGCACCATCAAGCACGGCCCGCTGGTGTATGACCAGTCTGGCCGAGTGGCCACGCTGGACGGCAAGATGGTGGAGCTGTCAGCCCGCGAGCTGGGTCTACTGGAAGTGTTACTGCAGCGCGCGGGCCGGCTGGTCAGCAAGGACCAGCTGGTGGAGCGCCTGTGCGAGTGGGGCGAAGAGGTCAGCAACAACGCCATTGAGGTGTATATCCACCGGCTGCGCAAGAAGATTGAAAAAGGTCCGGTACGCATTGCTACTGTGCGTGGCCTGGGCTACTGCCTCGAAAAAATTCCATCTTGAAACTGTTCCAGCGCGAGCAGCGCTCGCTCTTTGGGGAAATTCTTGACTGGATGCTCACGCCACTGCTGCTGCTGTGGCCCGTCAGTCTGGGACTGACGTGGTTTGTGGCCCAGGGCGTGGCCGGCAAACCGTTTGACCGGGCACTGGAATACAACGTGGCAGCTTTAGCCCAGCTGGTGACGGTCAACCAGCAGAAAGTGGTATTTAACCTGCCACAACCCGCCCGCGAACTGCTTCACGCCGACGACGAAGACGCCGTGTTTTACCAGGTGCTGGGCGCCCGTGGCGAATTCGTCAGCGGAGACAAGGATGTGCCACTTCCCTCTGATGATGAACCGCCCGAAGTCAACTCCGTAAGGTTGCGCAACGACACGATTCGGGGTGTGGACGTCAAGGTGGCCTACACATGGGTCAGGGTGTCGTTGCCCAACGCCAAACTGATTCTGGTGCAAGTGGCCGAGACGCTGGACAAGCGCTCTCTGCTGGCCACCGAAATCACCAAAGGCGTGATGCTGCCGCAATTCGTCATCCTGCCGCTGGCCGTGCTGCTGGTCTGGCTGGCGCTGGTGCAGGCCCTGAAGCCGCTGACGCGCCTGGAAAACCTCATCCGCGCCCGCAAGCCTGACGACATGAGTCCGCTGGACGCGCAGGACGTACCGGCAGAAATTTCACCGCTGGTGCTGTCCGTGAATGACCTGTTCATGCGGTTGAAAGACACCATCGCCACGCAAAAGCGCTTTCTGGCCGATGCGGCGCACCAGCTCAAAACCCCGTTGGCAGGGCTGCGCATGCAGGCCGATCTGGCCCAGCGGGAAGGCGCTGGCGCGGATGAGCTCAAGCAGTCACTCCGGCAAATTGGCAAGTCCAGCATCCGGGCAACCCATACGGTGAACCAGTTGCTGGCATTGGCCCGAGCCGAGAGTAGTGGCGCGGCCATGAGTCGCCAGGCCTGTGACCTGGCCCAGCTGACCATGGACGTAACGCAGGATTGTCTGACTCGCGCCATGGACAAACGCCTGGACCTGGGCTATGAGGGGGCCGCACCGGGAGACGCTGGCGTGCAGCTGCAGGGCAACCCCACGTTGCTCAAGGAGCTGATTCGCAACCTCATCGACAACGCCATCAACTACACCCCTTCAACGCCACAGGCGCCCGGCGTCATCACGGCCCGGGTGCTGGCCGATCCGTTCGGGAAAGTGGTCCTGCTGCAGGTGGAAGACTCTGGCCCGGGCATCGCGCCATCCGAGCGGGAGCTGGTATTTCAGCCGTTTTACCGATCGCTGGGCACCGATGTGGATGGCACCGGTCTGGGCTTGCCCATCGTGCTGGAGATTGCGATGCAGCACGATGCAACGGTCGGTCTGGAAGAAACCCGGCCAGGGCACGCGCCGCCTGGTACACGGTTTGTTGTCAGGTTCGTGACGGGCCAGGACGTCAGCGTGGACGCCACCAGCGCGTAGGTTTCTATTTACAGGCGCGCAGCGGCTTGCCCACCAATGCGGGCTTGAGTTCTTCCGCATGTGCTTTCAAGACGTCATCCGCTGCCGTGATCCGCAATGTGGTGCTGCGCACTTCCGGGCGCTCTTCGACCACCTTCGCGGTTTTGACGCCTCGCTGCTTCAGGGCTTCCAGGCGCGCCTCGGCCCCTCCCCTGGTTTCAGCGGCGCCGATTGAGAATCCAAACTCCAGTGCAGGGTTGACCAGGGGCTCCACTTTCAGGTTGAGCGAGGCCAGTTCGCCCCGTTTGATGGCAACGGCCTGCGCATCCACATATTTGCCCATGTAAACAATCCAGCGCGCAGGCTCTATGACCGAATCAAGCTGCCAGGCACCCACGGGCAGGGCAGCCTCGAGCGTTTTGCGCAACACCAGCGTCTGCGTGTCATCAAACGGACCGGCCTGCAGACATTCCGCCGGCCGGTCCGACGCAGGTGCCGAGACGGCAATTTCCGTCTTTCGGGCATCGTCGTTGGGCAAAACCTTCAGGGCTTCGGGACGAATTTGCGCCGAAATCCGCTGGGGCTCGGATTGCGACGCGGGCGCAAAACCATAACCTTTGAGCAAACCCTGCGACCACGCGTAGTACACGCCATTGGCCAGCAACAGGATGAGAACAAGCAGGCGCAGCATGCTTCAGCCCGGGCCTGTGACGGGCCGAACACTGACTTCGGAACTGGTGACGGTTTTCATGCCGTCCGAAGTATGCACCAGCAAGGCACCCGTGTCGTCAACGCCCCGAGCCGTGCCCAACGTGCCATCGCTGAGCGTGACCGCCCGCCCGGCCAGGCCATCCAGCGCGGCAAATTGCGGCCGGGACGGCGCGAAACCCTGCCGCTGGAACGCCTGCACGGCACGCACCAGCGGCACAGCGACCTGCAGCAGCGCCTGTGGGGCATCCAGCTCCGGCCAAAGCTCGGCCAGCCAGGCCGGTGGCGTGGACAGCCCGTTTGCGTGACGTGGCAGCAGGTTGATGCCGACGCCAATGACTGCGTAGCGAAACCCATCAAAACTGGCCGTCTCGATTAAAATGCCGGCCAGCTTTCGGTCCTGGAGCCAGATGTCGTTGGGCCATTTCAGGCGCAAATCCGGGTGCAGGCTCTGCGCCACAGACACGCCCACCACCAGCGACAAGCCGGACCAGTCCGCAGGTGACAGGGTCAGACCCAAGGAAAAAGTGAGGGAGGGCAAGGGCCCCGCGCTGGTCGCATCGCTGTGCCACTGGCGCCCCAGGCGGCCCCGGCCAGCCGTCTGCCGCTCAGCGACCAGCAGCGTGGGTTCGAGCTGGCCAGCGCGGGCACGGCGCATCAGCTCGGTGTTGGTCGAATCAATCTGGGGGAGTACTTCGACCGTGAAGCCGGGCAAATCAGGCGCCACCGCTTCCCAGATGGCCTCGGAAGGCCACCGGATGGGTGTGACAACGCCTGGGGACGGCCCACGCCCACTCACAGGTCAGCGACCCCGTTTGGGCGCCAGCAGGGTCCCGCGACAGGTTTTGGCACCGCACCAGCAGGGGTATTCGGCCTTGAGTTTGGGGGTGTAGCGCTCATCGATGATCAAGCCGTAGTCGTAGTTCAACTCTTCCCCGGCCTTGATGTTGCGCAACGCCTTGATGAACACGCGGCCGCCTTCTTCATCCGCTTCGCAGTTGGGTGCGCAGGAGTGGTTGATCCAGCGCGACGAGTTACCGCCATGCTTGGCATCAATGACGTTTTTGGCATCAATGTGAAAATAGAACGTGTGATTGGGGTCCTTGGGATCATGCGGGTGTCGGCGCAAGGCCTCGGGCCAGCTGATGATCTCACCCACATATTCAATAATGACTTCGCCCTCAGCCAGATCCTGAATCGCAAAGACGCCTTTACCATGCACGCCGGAGCGGCGGGTTTGAATGCGGCGGCTATCGGAAAATGGGGCTTTTTTGGACACAGCTGAAAAATTTGGTAATGTGAACTCGTATGGGCGCGCGCAGGTGCGCGCCCGCGTATGCATGTGTGCGCCTGCGCGCACGCGAGAGATTGGATTGTAGTCAGATGAAAAACGTAGCTGTCGGTAAAACTCTGGTCATCGCTGAAAAGCCGTCCGTCGCACAAGACATCGTGCGGGCGCTCACGCCTTCAGCTGGCAAGTTCGAGAAACACGACGAGTATTTCGAGAGCGACACCTACGTCGTCTCCAGCGCCGTAGGCCACCTGGTGGAGATTCAGGCTCCCGAAGAATTTGACGTCAAGCGTGGCAAGTGGAGTTTTGCCAACCTGCCGGTGATCCCGCCGCACTTTGACCTGAAGCCCGTGGACAAGACCAAGACGCGCCTGAACGCCGTAGTCAAACTGGCGAAGCGCAAGGACATTGACAAACTGGTCAATGCCTGTGACGCGGGCCGCGAGGGGGAGCTGATCTTCCGCCTGATCGAGCAGTACGCGGGCGGCGAAAAAGGTGGGAAATACGTGCCGCTGGGCAAGCCTGTCTCGCGCTTGTGGTTGCAGTCCATGACGCCACAAGCGATCCGCGACGGCTTTGGCGCCTTGCGCACGGACAAGCAGATGCAACCATTGGCGGATGCTGCGCGTTGTCGCAGTGAGGCCGACTGGCTGGTGGGCATCAACGGCACGCGGGCCATGACGGCCTTCAACAGCCGCGACGGCGGCTTCTTTCTGACCACGGTAGGGCGCGTGCAGACCCCCACGCTGTCCGTTGTTGTGGAGCGCGAAGAGCAGATCCGCAAGTTCATCAGCCGCGACTACTGGGAAATCCACGCCAGCTTCAAGGCACAGGCTGGAGAGTACCCGGCCAAATGGTTTGACCCGAAGTGGAAGAAAGACGCCGAGGACAGCGAGAAAAAGGCCGATCGCGTCTGGACGCAGCGCGAAGCGCAGGCTATTGCCGATGCCGTGCGCGGTCAAAGTGCCACGGTCATTGAAGAAAGCAAGCCCACCACACAAGCCTCGCCCCTCCTGTTCGACCTGACCTCCTTGCAGCGCGAAGCCAACGGCAAGTTTGGCTTCAGCGCCAAGACCACGCTGTCCATCGCCCAAAGCCTGTACGAGCGCCACAAGGCCCTGACCTACCCGCGGACCGATTCACGCGCATTGCCTGAAGACTACGTACCCGTGGTCAAGGACACGTTCGCCATGCTGGCTGACAGTGGCATGAAGCATCTGGCCCCCTTTGCAGCCATGGCCATCAAGGGCAGCTACGTCAAACCGTCCAAACGCATTTTTGACAACGCCAAGGTCAGCGACCACTTCGCCATCATCCCCACGCTGCAGGCCCCTTCTGGCTTGTCAGAGGCCGAACAAAAGATTTACGACTTGGTGGTGCGCCGCTTCATGGCGGTGTTCTTCCCCAGCGCCGAATACCAGGTGACGACGCGGATCACAACCGCCGCAAACCACAACTTCAAGACCGAAGGCAAGGTGCTGGTCAAGCCGGGCTGGCTGGCCATTTACGGCAAGGAAGCTGCCGAAGAAGTGGCTGACGCCAAAGACGGCGACAAAGGTCAAAGCCTGGTGCCCGTTGCGCCTGGTGAGAAAGTGAAAACCGACACTGTGGACCCCAAGGGCCTGAAAACGCGGCCCCCCGCACGGTACTCCGAAGCCACCTTGCTCGGCGCCATGGAAGGTGCCGGCAAAACGGTGGAAGACGATGAACTGCGTGAAGCCATGCAGGAAAAAGGCCTGGGTACGCCAGCCACCCGCTCCAGCATCATCGAGGGCTTGATTGCCGAGAAATACATGCTGCGCGAAGGCCGTGAGTTGATCCCCACGGCAAAAGCGTTTCAGCTCATGACGCTGCTGCGTGGACTGGGCGTGGAAGAGTTGTCCAAAGCCGAACTCACTGGCGAGTGGGAATACAAACTGAACCAGATGGAGCACGGCAAGCTCAAGCGCGAAACCTTCATGGCCGAGATTGCCGCTATGACCGAGCGCATGGTCAAGAAAGCCAAGGAATACGACCGAGACACCATCCCCGGCGACTACGCCACGCTCACCGCCCCCTGTCCGAACTGCGGTGGCATCGTGAAGGAAAATTACCGTCGGTATACCTGCACTGGCAAAACAGGTGCTGAAGAGGGTTGCGGCTTTTCATTTGGCAAAACTCCCGCCGGTCGAACCTTCGAGGTTGCGGAGGTGGAGCAGTTCCTGCGTGATAAACACATTGGGCCGCTGGATGGTTTCCGATCCAAAGCCGGTTGGCCATTTGTGGCCGAAATGGTCATCAAGTTTGATGAAGAGGCCAAGAACTACAAGCTGGAGTTCGACTTTGGCGACGACAAAGGGGGCGAAGAATCCGGCGAACTGATTGACTTCAGCGGCAAAGAACCTCTGGGCGTCTGCCCCAAGTGTGGTGGCTCGGTTTTTGAGCACGGCAAAAACTACGTCTGCAACAAGTCTGTTCCCACCATGGCACAGCCCACACCCAGTTGCGACTTCAAGAGCGGCCAGATCATCCTGCAGCAGCCCATTGAACGCGCCCAAATGCAGAAGCTGCTGGCGACCGGCAAAACCGATCTGCTGGACAAGTTTGTCAGCATGCGCACGCGCCGTGGCTTCAAGGCCATGCTGGCCTGGGATGCTGAGGCGGGCAAAGTGAACTTTGAATTTGCACCCAGCAAATTCCCGCCCCGTAAAACAGCTGCAAAAGCCGCGTCACCCTCCACAAAGGCACCATCTGCTAGAAAAAAGGTAGCTGCTGGCGCATATTCGACGGGGGCTGCAGGCAAAAAAGCACCTGCAAAAAAGGCTTCCGGGGCAAAAGCAGCCGTGAAAGCCGTCAAACCCAAAGCACCGCGAAAAACCAGCGCAGCGGCAGGCCTTCAGCCCAGCGGTGCTCTGGCCGCCGTCATCGGCGCCGAACCGGTCGCGCGCACGCAGGTCATCAAGAAGCTGTGGGACTACATCAAGGCCAACAACCTGCAGGACGCCACCAACAAACGCGCCATCAACGCGGATGCCAAGCTGCTAGCCGTGTTTGGCAAACCGCAAGTGACGATGTTTGAGCTGGCCGGGATTGTGGGCAAGCACCTGACCTGATGAATCAGATCACGCGTTCGGCGCGCAGCTGGGCGATAGTTTCCGCGCTGTAGCCCAGTTGCCCGAGAACTTCGTCTGTGTGTTCGCCCAGCAGCGGAGACCGGGTCACTTCGGTGGCGCTGTCTGACATCTTGATCGGGTTGCCGACTGTCAAGTATTTGCCGCGTTTGGGATGATCCACCTCAACAATGGTGCCGGTCTCCCGCAATGCCGGCTCTTCAGCGATTTCCTTCATGGAGAGGATGGGCCCGCACGGGATATCGTACTTGTTGAGGATGTCCATGGCCTCGAATTTGGTCTTGGTCATGGTCCATTTTTCAATGCGCGCAAAAATCGGCTTCAAGTGCAGCAAGCGCGCGGCAGGGGTGGCGAAAGCTTCGTCGTTGATCCAGTCCTCTTCGCCGATCACTTTGCACACGGCGGGCCATACAGCGCCCTGGGTGATGAAGTAGATGTAGGCATTGGGGTCGGTCTCCCAGCCTTTGCATTTGAGGATGGCGCCGGGCTGTCCGCCACCGGAGGCATTCCCCGCGCGGGGCACGGCGTCGCCAAACTTGCCATCAGGGTACTGCGGGTACTCGTGCATGGTGTGGGTGCGCTCCAGCCTCTGCTGGTCCCGCAGCTTCACCCGGCACAGGTTTAAAACGGCATCCTGCATCGGTGCCAGCACCTTCTGGCCGCGCCCTGTGCTGTTGCGTTGGTACAGCGCCGCCACAATGCCCAGCGCCAGATGCAAGCCCGTACCGCTATCGCCAATCTGTGCACCGGTGACCATCGGTGGACCATCTTCAAAACCCGTGGTGGAAGCCGAGCCGCCAGCACACTGGGCGACGTTCTCATAGACTTTGCAGTCTTCGTACGGACCTGGGCCAAAACCCTTGACCGAAGCCACGATCATGCGCGGGTTGAGTTTTTGAATGTGGTCCCAGGTAATGCCCATTCGGTCCAGCGCGCCAGGGGCGAAGTTTTCCACGAGAACGTCGCACTCCTTGATCAGCGTATCCAGAACCTGCTTTCCTTTGGGGTTCTTGGTGTCCAGCGTGATCGAGCGCTTGTTGTGGTTGAGCATGGTGAAGTACAGACTGTCCACACCAGGAATATCGCGTAGCTGGCCGCGGGTGGCATCGCCCTCACCGGCACGCTCGACCTTGATCACATCGGCACCGAACCAGGCGAGCAGCTGGGTACAGGTGGGGCCTGACTGGACATGGGTGAAATCCAGAATCCGGACTCCGTCTAACGCTTTACTCATGAAAAATCCTGCAGAAAGGTTCAATGGTGGGTCAGCCCGCTTCCCCGCTTCTATCCTATGTCAATCATCGCGCCCGATTTGTGCGATTTGATTCAGGCTGATTTGCGTGGAGTATCGCTCTCAGGCATACGCAAACAGGTAAAGCAGGCGTCTGCTACTGCATTTGCGACCTCCAAGCGCAAACGGCGCCCTGAGAGGACGCCGTTTGGACGGTCCAGAAAACAGGTCTTCCTCAAACAGCCTTTGCGTCGTGCATGGACTTGATTTGGTCCTTGCTATAGCCCAGCTCCGCCAGAACTGCGTCCGTGTGCTCGCCCAGCAGGGGTGATGCAGTGACTTCAGGCTTCATACCCGAGAACTTGATGGGGCTGCCCACCGTGAAGTAACTGCCACGCACCTTGTGCGGCACTTCCACAATAGAGCCGCTGGCACGCAACGACTTGTCATGCAGCAATTCCTTCATGGACAGCACCGGGGCGCACGGGATGTCGAATTTGCGGAAAATGTCCACCGCCTCGTACTTGGTCTTGTCCTTGATGAAGTCCTCAATGGTTGCAAAGATATCCATGATATGCGGCTGACGGCCACGCGCCGTGTTGTACGCGGGATCGTTCTTCCACTCCGGTTTGCCTAGGGCGTCGCAGATCGGTTCCCAGGCATGCCCTTGCACCGTGAAGTAGATATAGGCGTTGGGGTCAGTCTGCCACCCTTTGCATTTCAGGATCCAGCCCGGCTGGCCACCGCCGCCCGCGTTGGCGCCGCGCGGCACAACACCGTCCTTGAATGCTTCCATCTCGTGCGGGTACTGTGGATACTCTTCCAGATAGCCAACCTTGTCCAGGCGAAGCTGGTCGCGCATCTTCACGCGGCACAGGTTCAGCACAGCGTCCTGCATGGACACGGCCACCTTTTGGCCCTTGCCCGTCTTTTGCTTGCCGATATAGGCAGTCAGGATGCCGATGGCCAGGTGCATGCCGGTATTGGAGTCACCCAGAGCTGCGGAGGAAATCGTTGGACCCGCATTCTCGCCCTTCCAGTAACCGGTAGTCGACGCCGCGCCACCCGCGCACTGCGCGACGTTCTCATAGACCTTCAGATCTTCGTAATGATGGCCGTCGCTGAAGCCCTTGACCGAGGCCAGGATCATGCCGGGGTTGAGGCTTTGGATGTGTTCCCACGTGAAGCCCATGCGGTCCAGCGCGCCTGGGCCAAAGTTTTCGACCATGACATCGCATTCCTTGATCAGCTTTTCTAGAACGGCCTTACCTTCGGGCTTCTTGGTATCCAGCGTCAGCGAGCGCTTGTTGCTGTTGAGCATGGTGAAGTACAGCGCGTCGGCATCCGGAATGTCACGCAACTGGCTGCGCGTCACGTCACCAGAGCCGGGGCGCTCCACTTTGATCACGTCCGCACCGAACCAGGCCAGCAACTGCGTGCATGCCGGGCCTGCCTGAACGTGGGTGAAGTCAATGATTTTGATGCCGCTAAGGGGTTTGTTTGACATGTTCATATCTCCTTGTGAATGCTCTTGGTAATTTACTTCTTTTTCGCCGTGCTGGGGTTCAGGCTGGTGATACGGCCACTTTCGGTACCGGCCGTTTCATCAATAACGGCGTTAATCAGCGTCGGTCGACCGGATTTGATAGCCTCGTCCATGGCTTTGCGCAACTCTACCGGCGTCTTGGCATTCACCCCTACGCCGCCAAAAGCTTCCATCAACTTGTCGTAACGTGCACCTTTGACAAACACGGTGGGCGCTACATCTGGCGTACCTGAAGGGTTGACGTCCGTGCCACGATACACGCCGTTGTTGTTCATGACTACGACGCAGACTGGCAGGTTGTAGCGACAGATCGTCTCCACTTCCATGCCGCTAAAGCCAAAAGCACTGTCACCTTCGATGGCAACGACCTGCTTGCCGGTTACAACTGCGGCGGACACAGCAAAGCCCATGCCAATACCCATGATGCCCCATGTGCCGACGTCCAGGCGCTTGCGCGGCTGGTACATGTCGACAATGCTCCGGGTAAAGTCCAGCGCGTTGGCGCCCTCGTTCACCATGATGGTGTCCGGATGGGACTTGAAAACGTCCCGCACAACAGCCAGGGCGCTATGAAAATTCATGGGCGATGGATCCTTGGCCAGGGTCTCCGCCATCTTGGCCAGGTTCTTGTTTTTGCGTTCGGCGATTGCTCCGATCCACTCGGCCGGCGGTTTGGCCCAGTTCGAGCCGATGCCGGCCAACAGAGCCGACACGCATGAACCAATGTCGCCCACCAGCGGGGCGTCTATCGCCACGTTGCTGTCCATCTCCTGGGGCGAGATGTCGATCTGGACAAACTTCTGACCACCCCAGTCCTTATGACCCTTACCGCCCCAGGTCTTGCCTTTGCCGTGCGACAACAACCAGTTGAGTCGAGCACCAATCAGCATCACCACGTCGGCTTCGGGCAGCACGAAGGAGCGGGCCGCAGCGGCTGATTGCTCATGCGTGTCTGGCAAGAGGCCCTTCGCCATGGACATCGGCAGATAGGGAATGCCGGTCTTTTCAACCAGCATACGAATGTCGGCATCAGCCTGCGCGTAAGCAGCGCCTTTGCCAAGCAGAATCAGCGGCCGTTTGGCGCCTTTAAGCAGGTCCAGCGCACGCTGGACTGAATCCGGGGCAGGGAGCTGGCGCGGCGCCGGATCAACCACCTTGATCAGTGACTTCTTGCCGGCGGCAGCGTCCATAGCCTGTGCAAACAATTTGGCGGGCAAGTCCAGGTAGACACCACCTGGGCGACCGGAAACGGCCGCGCGAATGGCCCGTGCGATGCCGACACCAATGTCTTCGGCATGTAGCACACGAAAGGCCGCCTTGCACAGGGGCTTGGCGATGGCAAGCTGGTCCATCTCTTCGTAATCGCCCTGCTGCAGATCAACAATCTCACGTTCGCTGGAGCCGCTGATCAGGATCATCGGGAAGCAATTTGTGGTCGCATTGGTCAGCGCCGTCAGGCCGTTGAGGAAACCGGGGGCGGAAACCGTCAGACAGATGCCGGGCTTCTGAGTCAGAAAGCCCGCGATGGCCGCGGCGTTGCCGGCATTTTGCTCGTGACGGAACGAAATCACCCGCATGCCTTCGGCTTGCGCCATGCGGGTGAGGTCCGTGATGGGAATACCGGGCAGGCCGAAGATCGTGTCGATGCCGTTCAGTTTCAGCGCATCGATAACCAGATGAAACCCGTCTGTCGTTTCTGCCGATTGCGTATCGTTTGTCATGATGAAATGTCTCTTCGTTTGTCTTTGAGGAAGGCTTTTAACGTGGATTTTTGCCGCCTCGCTCATGTGCACAGACGGGTCATTTACACCGTCGGAGTATCATAGGAATGGATTCAGGTTCTGCGATTGACCACGGTCAATTTTCGTTATCTTTGACGGCGCCAGCAGCCAACAAACCCTGTTCCGCGATCAACCCAACCGCTTCCATGTCGTCAGTACAAAATCATCCTGATAAAAATGTCATTCGGGTCCAGCTCACTCAAAATCCAGTGCTAAGCGACCTGACGGCGTCGGAGCGCATGGAACTGGAGCAGTTGCTCACTGTAGTGGACTGCCAGAAGGGAGACTTCCTGCTGCACCAGGGCGTGCATGACATGGAGCAATACTTTGTGCTGGACGGCATCCTCAAGCGCGTTGTGTCCAACAGCCAGGCCAAGGAGATGATTCTTCGCTTTTCCGACGAGCGTGATATGGAAACGAGTTATGCCGCATGGCGGCTAGGGACCCCCACGCCCTATAGCATCGTCTCCGTTACCAAAGCGAGAGTAGCCAAGTTGCCACTGCCCACCTGGGTGGCTTTTATGGAGCAGCACCTCACGCTCAAGGCATCCTTCGAGTATTCCGTGATGCGACTGATGAGTGAAATTCTGGCCCACACCATTACATTGCACATGCTGGATGCGCCAGGACGCGTGCAGCGTTTCCTCAGGAAACATCCGGAACTCTTCGAACGTATCCCCAAGAAGGAACTGGCCTCTTATCTGAACCTGTCGGCAGAAACTCTAAGTCGTCTCAAGCAGAGCGGCAAAATCTAGAGCTGCCTGCCTTCTCAATCTACGGGCTGCTCTTCCGCAAACTCTTTCTTCTTGGGTGGACGAATCACAGCCAGTGCTTTCGAAATCAGCGGCCACAGCAGCATGAGCAAGGCCAGTGTCGTGATGGAACCAACCAGAGGGTTGGCCCACATGATCATCAGGTCCCCCTGAGACACAAGCATGGCCTGCCTGAACGAGTCTTCGGCCTTGTCTCCCAGCACAAGCGCCAGAACCAGGGGGGCGAGTGGGTAATTCAATTTTTTGAACACGTAGCCAACAACACCGAAACCCAGCATGAACCAGATGTCGAGCATGGCGCTGTGTACGGTATAGGCTCCAATGGCACAGATGACAATAATCACGGGTGCGATGATCGAGAAGGGAATGCGCAGGATGGATGCAAACAGCGGCACTGTCGACAGCACGACGATCAGACCGACCAGGTTGCCAAGGTACATGCTGGCGATCAGGCCCCAAACGAAGTCTTTTTGCTCCACGAACAACAATGGCCCTGGCTGCAGGCCCCAAATCAGCAGACCGCCCAACAATACAGCTGCTGTGGGCGAACCTGGAATACCCAGCGCCAGCATGGGCAGCAACGCGCTGGTGCCTGCGGCATGCGCAGCCGTCTCGGGCGCAATGACACCTTCAATTTCACCTGTACCAAACTTTGTACCGTTTCTGGACATTTTCTTGGCCAGGCCATAGCTCATGAATGACGCGGGCGTTGCGCCACCAGGTGTGATGCCCATCCAGATGCCAACCAGCGAGCTACGCACAGATGTCACCCAGTACTTTGGCAGTTCTTTCCAGGTTTCCCACACCACTTTGGGGTTGATGCGAGCCGCTTTGCCGGAGAACTGCAACCCTTCCTCCATGGAGGTAAGAATTTCGCCAATGCCAAACAGCCCGATGACGGCAATCAGGAAGTCGAACCCGCGCATCAATTCCGATTGACCGAACGTGAGTCGCAGCTGCCCGGTAACGGTATCCATGCCCACCGCCGCCAGGGCGAAACCTAGTGCCATGGAAACGAGAATTTTGAATGGTGAACCCTTTCCCATGCCCACAAAACTACAGAACGTAAGCAGATAAACGGCGAAGAATTCCGGCGCACCAAACTTCAAGGCAAATTTGGCAACAAGCGGTGCCAGGAAGGTAATCATGACCACCGCAACAAATGCACCAACGAATGAGGATGTAAAGGCCGCGGTCAGTGCCTGTCCTGCTTTGCCCCGTTGAGCCATCGGATAACCATCAAAAGTTGTCGCTACAGACCAGGGCTCTCCCGGAATATTGAACAGAATGGACGTGATCGCGCCGCCAAATAACGCTCCCCAATAGATGCATGACAACATCACGATCGCCGATGTGGGTGACATCGTGAATGTCAGCGGCAATAAAATGGCAACACCGTTGGCCCCGCCCAAACCCGGCAAGACACCGATCAGGACACCCAGAATGATGCCAACGAACATCAATCCAATGTTCATGGGCGTCAGGATGACGGCGAAGCCCTGCATCAGGGAGCTGAATTCTTCCATTTTCTTTAACTCCGGGAAATATGATCAATAGCCAAGAAAACTCAGCGGGGCAAGTGTTCCCTTGTACAGCGGGACCTTGAACCAGACCTCGAACATCATGAAAAAGATGGCAATCACGATCACGGCCAGTAGAACGCTCTTCACCCGGGAGTAATTGCCCAGAACAATCATGAACAGGGCGATATAAATGGCCGATGCCACATACAGGCCAAGAAACCGCACACCCAGGACATAGACCACGGCAGGCAGCAATACCGACAGCACCCGGCGGAGCTGAATACGGTCAACAAATGCATCTGTGTCACGCGCCTTGCCGACCGTCGATTGGTAAAAAATACCAAGGCTTGAAATGCAAAGAATCAGGCCAATGTAAAACGGGAAATAGCCGGCGCCCGGACCGTCATCGGCCCAGCTAGACCCGAGACGACGCGCTTCGACGATGACGACTATCCCAACAATGAACAGCAGTGCAGCCACGACGGCGTCGACTGTGTTGTTGTTTGCGACCACAGGACTACCTGCAGTTTCGGATGCATGTTGATCTGACATGAGGTTGCTCCAAGAATTGAGCGGATGAACTGACAAACATTTCCTGCCATGAGGCAGGAAATGGGGAACCGACTGCGAGCAGGTTTACTTGGCGATGAATCCAGCTTCCGTCATAAGCTGCTTGTGCAGGGTCTCTGCCGACTCCAGCCATTTGCGAAATTCTGGCCCGGTCATGGAGGTGGTATTAAACGCACCTTTTTCCATGTAGTCTTTCCAGTCGGGTGTGTCCCGCACTTTCTTCAACAGGTCGACATAAAACGCCACCTGGTCTGGCGTCACGCCGGGGGCCATGAAAATGCCACGCAACATCACATAATCAGTCGGCACCTTGGCTTCCGTGCATGTTGGGATGTCGTACCAGGACATGGATTCGGTCACCTTGTCTTTGTGTGGCATGCGAACGTCGTCAAATACGCAGAGGGGGCGCAGTTTGCCTGCACGCCATTGCGCCACCGCTTCAATGGGGTTGTTCACCGTTGAATCAATGTGACCCCCAACCAGTTGCACCGCCACTTCACCACCACCTTTGTAGGGAACGTAGATGAATTTGGTGCCGGTTGCTTTTTCGAGTCCAACAGTCAAAATCTGGTCTTCCTGTTTGGACCCTGTGCCCCCCATCTTGAACTTGTTGGGTCCGCCCGCTTTCACTGCGGCGATGTAATCAGCCGCAGTCTTGTAGGGCGTGTCGGCATTGACCCACAACACAAACTGGTCCAGAGCCATCATGGAGACAGGCGTCATGTCTTTCCAGTTAAACGGAACACCCGTTGCCAGTGGCGTCGTGAACAAATTGGACAGGGTCACGATAAGCTTGTTCGGATCACCCTTGGCCTCTTTCACTTCCATGAAGCCCTCGGCGCCAGCGCCTCCAGACTTGTTCACAACGATCATCGACTCTTTCATCAGCTTGTGCTTGACGATGATGCCCTGAATCAGGCGCGCCATCTGGTCCGCACCGCCACCGGTGCCGGCAGGTACAACCAGTTCAACAGGTTTGTTCGGCTCCCATGCCGCCAGTGCTGGCGCGCCAGCCATCAATGCAGTCGCCGCTGCGACGCCGGTTACAGCTGTGGTCAATACGTTTCTGATATTCGAAAATGTGGTGTTCATCACGTCGTCTCCTGTGTTTAATATCCCTGCCAAAAGCCGGAATGCTTTGTATTCTTGTTTGCAACCGAACTTATCACACCTAGATGGTCTTGCGAGTCAGGTGAAAAACTCTTGACTGTGATCAAGTTTGCGGAATTTACGCGGCATGTCAGGGTTTATACGGAGGAGCAGGCTCCTGAACTCCGGTGACAGGCTGCAGGCACACCTGACCACGTTCTTCCTCCATCGTCTTCGCCAGCAGCTTGACGAGTGCGTAGACGGTGCTGATGTGCGGTGTGGGCGTGTGTGTGAGCCGCCCCAGTTCCACAACGGAACCAACCAGTGCATCCACCTCTGGCGCCCGGCCGGCCTCCACGTCCTGCAGCATGGACGTCTTGTGCTTGCCAACTTTTTCTGCACCTGCAATCCGCTTGTCCAGGGTCACACGAAATTCAATACCCAGTCTGGTTGCAATCTCCTGCGCCTCACGCATCATGTTGGCTGCCAGCTCGCGCGACAGGGGATACTGGCAAATATCAACCAATGTGGAATGGGTCAGGCTGCTGATGGGATTGAACGTCAGGTTTCCCCACAGCTTGAGCCAGATCTCGGAACGGATATTGTCCAGAACGGGCGCCTTGAAACCCGCGTTGGCAAAGCATTGGGATACCCGCGCGACCCTGTCGGTCGTTGTTCCATCGAGCTCGCCAACCGGAAAGCGGTCACCCTCAACGTGCTTCACCACGCCGGGCTGAATTAGCTCGGAAGCCGGGTACACCACGCAACCAATCACCCTATGCGCCGGAATATTTTTCAGGATTTCCCCTGTCGGATCCACACTTTGCACGGTGGAACCTTCCAGTGTCGCCCCGTGTTTGTGAAAGTACCAGTAGGGGATGCCGTTTTGCATCGTCACCACCACCGTATCGGGACCAAAAAGCTTGGGTACGTCTTTGGCAACCGCTTCCACCTGGTGCGCTTTCATGGCCAGAATGACCATGTCCTGGGGCCCTGTGGCAGCATAGTCGTTGCTGGCCTTTACCTGGCTGGCGACATGTTCCTGCCCATCGTGCATGATGAGTTTCATGCCGTTCTCGCGGATCGCGGTCAGGTTGGCGCCGCGCACCATGAACGTTACGTCTTCCCCGGCCAGTGCCAGCTTAACGCCAACATACCCGCCAATGGCGCCGGCGCCAACGATTGCAATTTTCACGTTGATTTCCCATAAAGTTACTCGAATCGGTTTGCGAGCGTGCCGATACCGGCTATCTCGACTTCAATATGACTGCCAGGCTTCATGGAGCCTACGCCGAGTGACGTGCCACACAAAATGACGTCACCGGGATACAGCGTCATGTCCGCTGAAATTCTTTGAACCAGCTGGGCAACTGAAAACCGCATGTCACTGATCGGGAATTCCTGCCGCACCGAGCCGTTCAGTGTGGTTTTCACAATCAGCTGGACAGGATCCAGGCCGGTAGTCACCACGGGGCCCAGTGGGCAAAAGGTATCGAAACCCTTGGCCCGGACCCATTGGGTGAAGCTGGCATCGCGATTCAAGATATCTGCGTGTGTCACGTCATTGGCGCAGGTGTAGCCGAACACGTGATTCAGTGCGTGCCCTTCGGAAACATTGCTCGCGGTCTTGCCAATCACGATGCCCAGTTCGCCTTCAAAAACAATTTTTCCCTCCTGCGAAGGCATTCTGATCACTTCCCCCGGGTTGAGCCAGGAGTTGGGTGCTTTCAGAAGGTACAGGGGTTCTGCAGGCGCAGACAGCTGCAGCTTGTCACCCAGGGCTTTGAAATTGTTCCACAGCGCAATCACTTTGGAAGGTTGCGTCGGCATGAGCAGTTTCACGTCGCTCAAACTCAGCATTTGCCCCGTGGGCTGCGCGTCGACATACATGTCACCCACATGCACGGAAACGTGATCGTCAATCCACAAGCCAAAGCCGGTGCTGCCGGCGTGGGCATAGCGAAGCCAGCGTTGCAACATGATTTCCCCCGTCTAAAAACAGGCGTCTGAGCGTCACAACACGGCATGGACAAAGCACATACCGGACGTTCCCTACCCGACGCGACTAATTATTCTGCGATGCGTAAAACAACGGCCACTGCACTACGTTGCCTAGATAAATCTTACCAAAGCACTTTTGCGGACCTGACATCGAAAAGGTTTTAGTGTGCGCCGGACATACTCTCCAGGCGCCGCTGTTTGGCGTTGTGAATGGCGTTCACCAGAAAATCAGCGTCGTAAGCCTTGAGCAGGTGGGCGTGCTGGGTTTCCAGATAAATGCGAATCCGCTCGCGCTCGTCCTCATTGGCTTGCAGGCGATGGTGCGTATCGCTGTCCCAGAACCAGGCCAGCCCCAGCTCACTGAATGCGGCGTTGAAGGCGTTGCGGTGAAGCTCCGCATCGTGTCCTGTCGGGCTCTGATGGCTGGCAGCTTGGTACATGGTGTTTTCCTCTTGACATTCAAAGTGGTGGATGACTTCCGGCGTGTTTTTCAACCCGGCATGCAGTGAATGTTAGGAGTCAACAACAATTAACGATAGTTAAATGATTTGATTGTTATCATTACTAAACGTTTATGGTTTGATTTCCTGAATACCTCATGCGACACGCCACCCTGCGCCAGCTCAAAGTCTTTGAATCCGTTGCGCGCAACCTCAGTTTTTCACGGGCGGCGGAAGAGCTCTACCTCACGCAACCGGCCGTTTCGATTCAGGTCAAAAAGCTGGAAGAGCACGCCGGACTGCCCCTGTTTGAGCAGCTCGGGAAGAAGATTTTCCTGACACCTGCCGGTGCCGAAATGCTGCGTTCCAGCCGGGTCATCATTCAACAATTTCAAGAGACCGAAGAAGCCATGACGCACTTCAAGGGCATCTCGGGCGGCAAGCTCAGCGTCGCGGTGATCAGTGCCGGTGATTATTTTTTCCCGCGGTTGCTGGTCGAATTTGTGCGGCGCCACAAGGGCGCGACGCTGGATTTCGCGGTGTACAACCGCGAAGAGTTGTTGGGCAGATTGGCCGACAACCTGGTTGATCTGGCCGTGATGGTGCGCCCACCCACGGATGCGGACACAGTCCATGCGCCGTTTGCACCGCACCCTTACGTCATCGTGGCAGCGCCCAATCACCCGCTGGCCGGCAAAAACCGCATTCCGATGGCGCGACTTGCGCGCGAACCCTTCGTGGTGCGTGAGCGCGGCTCGGACACCTGGCACTCCATGCAGGAGGGTTTCGGCGCACACTTTGCGAGCGTCAACATCGCCATGGAAATCCGCAGTACCGAAACCATCAAGCAGGCCGTGGTTGCAGGCATGGGGATCAGTTTTTTGTCGGCCCACACCATCAGTGGCGAGCTGAAATCAAAGAGCCTGGTTGTACTGGATGTTCAGGGTTTCCCCTTGATGCTGAACTGGTACGTCGTGCATCGGCAAAACAAACGTCTGCCTCCGGTTGCACAGGCTTTCAAGGATTTTCTGATCCAGGACGGCGCCGGATTGATTGACCAGTTCCTGCAGTTGGCAGCCGAGCATCGGAAAAGCACGTTCGGATCACAAAACCGGAGGAAAACAGATGCCAAATAAGGTCTTGGCCCTCGTGTTTATTGCCTGATTAGCTACTGTATTTATAGCAAATCAGCGCGCCAGAAGCATGATCTTCCACCCGCGTGCAACCGCCTGTTCTTGCAGCAACGCATCCGGGTCAACGGCAACCGCGCGGTTGACGGCCAGCAGCAGCGGCAGGTCGTTGATGGAGTCGCTGTAGGCCGTGCTCTCCATATCCTGAAGCTGGCGATCACAGGCCCGAAGCCAAGCCTGCAACCGGGCGACCTTGCCTTCGCGCATGTTGAGAATGCCGGTGGTACGACCGGTAAAGACGCCGTTCTCCAGCTGCGGATCCGTCGCCAACAGGTGCTCAATACCCAGGTACGCGGCCGTCAACTCAGTCAGGAAACGATTGGTGGCCGTGGTCAAGACAACCAGCTCACCCGCGTCCAGATGACGCTTGACCAGATCCACCGCAGAGCGCGGAATGCGTGGCACGATGGTGTCAGCCAGAAAACGCTGGCGCAACGGTTCCCAGTCTTTTGGCGAGCGCCCGGCCAGCGTGCCGACATAAAAGTTCGCGAACTCTTCCAGGCCAACCGTGCCAGCCTTGTAACGGGCCTCCATGTCGGCATTACGGGGCGCAAACTCAGCGCGGTCCAGCACACCCTTGTCCATTAGAAAGTCACACCACAAGACATCGCTGTCACCCGACAGCAGGGTATGGTCCAGATCGAAGAGCGCCAGCCTCATGGAACCCTTACGGCTGACGCAAATGCCAGGCCTTGGGTCGCGTGAACGTCTGGATGCCGTAGGTAGACAACGTGAGGCCCACGCCCGAATCACCATGGCCGCTCCATGGCAGGCGCGGGCTGACACGGTCGCAGCAGTTCCAGTAAACACTACCGGCATTCACCTGCTCCAGCAGGCCTTTGGCGCGTGCTTCATCGGGGGTAAATACCCCTGCGGTGAGACCATATCGTGTGTCGTTCATCAGCTTCACGGCTTCTGCATCGCCTGACACCTTCTGGATGCCGATGACGGGGCCGAATCTTTCTTCGCGCATCAGCTCCATGCTGTGGTTGACGTTGGAAAACACCGTGGGCTGGTACCAGTTGCCACTGTCCCCATGGCCACCCCGCGCACCACCGGTCAGCAGTTTCGCGCCTTTGGCTTTGGCATCATTCACCTGGGCGTCCAGCACGTCCAGCTGGGGCGCACGGGTGATGGCACCAATGTAGGTGTCCTCACTCATAGGGTCACCGGCCTTGAAAGTTTTCACGGTGTTGACGAAGGCCTCCACGAACTTGTCGTAGATCTTTTCGTGCACATAAACGCGCTCCACCGAGCAGCAGCTTTGTCCGGTGTTGTACATCGCGCCATCGGCCAGCGACTCGGCGGCGTTATTCACATTGGCGTCTTCGCACACATAAGTGGGATCCTTGCCGCCCAGTTCAAGCTGAAGTTTCACGAAGCGGTCGCCCACCGCCTGTGCAATGCGCTTGCCAGTCGCGTAGGAACCTGTGAAAAACACACCGTCCACTTTTTGTTCCAGCAGGGCCGCGCCCACAGCACCCCCTCCCACCAGACAGATCATTGCGTCCTGCGGCACGCCGGCCTCATGAACCAGGCGAGTGATTTCCAGCCCGGTCATCGTGGCGTATTCGGAGGGTTTGTACAACACTGTGTTGCCCGTCAGCAGCGCGGGCAGGATGACATTGCAACCCACAAACCAGGGGTAATTCCAGGCTGAAATATTGGCCACCACGCCCAGCGGCGTGTGTTGAATCTGCTCGGTCATGCCCCCTTCGCTGAACACCGTTTCAGTGGCCAGCGTGTCTTGCGCTTCCTTGAGAAAAAAGTCGATACGTCCCAACAAGCCGTTGAGTTCATTGCGCGACATCTTGATGGGTTTGCCAGTCTCACGCGTCATGGTGACGGCCAGCGACTCCAGATCACGCACCACGCCAGCGCGGAATTTTTCAATGCACACCATGCGTTGCGCCAGCGGTGTGGCGGCCCATGCCGGTTGCGCGGCGCGCACACGAGCCGCCTTGGCAGCAACCGAAGCAGCGTCATCAGCCGGCAGGGAAGTGATCAGGGAGGCATCCGCCGGGTTGTGGATAGCAAGTTGGTTCATATGAGGTTAATCCGTTTCTGTTCAGGCGGGTTGGCGTCCGGCTTTTTTTGCTGCCGCCAGAAAATCAAGAAGCACCGGTGTGTCGTCCAGCGTGCCATGCGCAGGGCCGTGGAACTCGGGGTGCCACTGCACAGCAGCAACCCAGGCGTCACCGGTGTGGCGGATCGCCTCAATGGTTCCGTCATCCGGGCAACGCGCCTCGACCTTGAAGTTGGGCGCCAGATCCTTGATGCACTGGTGATGAACGCTATTGATCTTGTAGCTGCTGGTTTGGGCCAGCAGGGCACTGAGCCGGGTATCGGGTACCAGTTCCAGCGTGTGGAAATTGCGGTCGTACCGGTCTGCGTTGCGATGCTCCAGCGCATCCGGTCGCTGTGAAGGAATGTCCTGCACCAGCGTGCCGCCAAAAGCGGCGTTGATCAATTGCAGACCGCGGCAGATACCAAACACCGGTTTACCCGCCGCCACAAAGGCCTTGACCAGCGCCATCTCATAGACGTCACGCAAACGGTCACCCTGCCAGCGTGGGTCGATGGGCTGCTCGCCATAACTGCCAGGCCACAGGTCCGCACCACCGTGCAACACCAAACCATCCAGCCACGCGGCGTAGTCGTCCAATGTGATGTCACCGCGCGCCGTTTCACCCGTGGTAGGGGGAATCATCACCGGCAATGCGCCGCCCGACATCACCCAGTGCGGCACCGACTGCTCAACATAGTTCAGCGTCTTTTTGCCAAACGCGGCACGTGCCGGGTCCGGGTACAGATAACAGGCGCTGATGCCAATCTTCAAACGATCCATGATTTATATCGCCGCCTTGAACAGCGCCTCAAAGTCAGCCGCCTTGCATGGGCGCGGATTGGTCTGGTGGCAGATATCGGCGGTGGCAATTTCCACCAGACGCGGTATGTGCTCGGGCTTGACGCCATGCGCGCCCAGCCGCCCGGTAATGCCGACGCTGGTTTTCAGCTGCTGCAGCCAGGCCACGAAAGCCTTGCCCCCGCCAGGAACCCTGCACACGTGGGCCAGTTCGTCAAACTTTTCCGGCACCGTTTCATAGTTCCACGCCATCACGGTGTCGATCATCAGCGCGTTGGCCAGGCCGTGGTGCAGGTCACACACCGCGCCCAGCGCGTGTGCGCAGGAATGCACGGCGCCCAGGTCCTTCTGGAAAGCGATGGCACCCATCATCGACGCCATCATCATGTCGCTGCGCGCCTGCAGGTTGTTGGGCTCTTTCACCGCCGTCAGCAGCGCTGCCGCGGCAATGCGCGTACCCTCCAGTGCAATGCCGTCACACAAGGGGTGATAGGCGGGCGACAGGTAACTCTCGATGTTGTGCGTTAGCGCATCCATGCCGGTAGCCGCGGTCACGTGCGCGGGCAGCCCGAACGTCAGCTCTGGGTCGGCAAACACCACTTTGGCCAGAATTTTGGGGCTGAACACCACGCGCTTGAGGTGGGTGTCGTTCTCGCTCACCACGCTGGAACGACCCACTTCCGAGCCCGTGCCCGACGTCGTGGGCAGTGCCACAAAATACGGCAACTCGTTCTTGATTGGCCGAACCTGGGGGTGATCCCACACATATTCCAGAATATCGCCTTCATGCGTGGCCGCTACGCCCACCACCTTGGCCACATCCAGCGCAGCACCGCCACCAAAGCCGATGATGCAGTCCGCCTTGTGCGCTTTGTAAGCGGCGGCGCCATCCATCACCTGGCTGCAGGTGGGGTTGCCAAATACGCCGCTGAACACCGCCACGTCCAGTCCGGCCAGATGGCTTTTGAACTCCGCCAACACAGGCAACGTGGCCAGCGCCTTGTCGGTCACGATGAGGGGGCGTTTGCAGCCCGTTTCCAGCAAGTGTGCGGCAACGAGTTTGCGGGCGCCAGCACCGAACTTGATGGGGGTAGGGAAGGAAAAATTGGTCGTGGTCATTTGCGTGGCTCTATCTCAAGGGTATTAAATAATTTCAAAGTAACGTTTCATTTCCCAGTCGGTCACGCCGTCCAGCCATTGGCGCCACTCCCAGTCACGGGTGGCAGAGAAATGGTCAACAAAGCCGTCACCCAGCCAGTCGCGGGCGATGGATGATTTCTGGAAATTACGGGTGGTCTCAATCAGCGTACGCGGTGCACGGGGAATGTGGTCCGCGCCCACGTTGGTACCCGTGATGGGTGGCGCGGTGAGCTTCAGGCCCTTCTCGACACCATCCAGCCCGGCAGCAATCACCGCAGCCATGGCAAGGTAAGGGTTCACATCGGCGCCAGGGCAACGCGTCTCCAGCCGGGTGGCTTTGGGGCTACCGGCAATCACCCGGAAGCTGGCAGTACGGTTGTCCATGCCCCAGGTGGGTTTGACGGGCGCCCAGAAACCATCCACCAGGCGTTTGTAGCTGTTGATGGTGGGCCAGATCATGGGCGCAAATTCCATCATGCAGGCCACCTGACCGGCCAGATAACTCTCGAAGAGTTTGCTCATCTTGCGCGGATTTTTCGCGTCGTAAAACAGGTTGGTCTTGCCGTCGCTCAGACTCTGGTGAATGTGACCGCTGCAACCCGGCAGGGGCTGATGCGGCTTGGCCATGAAGCTGGGCATGATGCCAAAACGCGCGCCTATTTCCTTGGTGCCGGTTTTGAACAGCACTGCACGGTCGGCCTGCTCCAGCGCTTCGCTGAAGCCAATGGCTGCTTCATAAACACCGGGGCCAGTTTCGGTGTGCAGCCCTTCGATGGGCACGCCAAAGGCCAGCATGTCGTCCATGATGGCGTTGAAGAATTCACGGTTCTGGTTTACCCGCAGCAACGAGTAGCCAAACATGCCGGGTGTCAGCGGCTCGGGTGCCACCCCTTTCTTGGCCGCCCAGCTTTGCGGGGTTTCCAGAAAGTTGTACCACTCAAACTCCATGCCCGTCATCACCTTGAAGCCCATCTTCTCGGCGCGTTTCAGCACCCGCTTCAGCGCCTGGCGCGGGCATTGCGCATGCGGCGTGCCATCGGCATTGACAAATTCACCCAGGAAGAAAGGCACGCCGTTATCCCACGGCACATGGCGCGCAGTGTTCAGGTCCAGCCGCGCCAGCGCGTCGGGGAAACCGTGCTGCCAGCCAGTGGCGGTGGTGTTGTCGTAGGTGATGTCCATCATGTCCCAGCCCAGCACCACGTCGCAAAAACCGAATCCCCCGCCGGGGTAGGGCTCCGCCGCGCCCAGAAACTTGTCCCGGTGCAGGTATTTGCCGCGCAGCACGCCGTCAATGTCGCTGACCGCCACCTTCACCTTGGGCGCGCCAGACTTCTGGATCGCCGTGACGGCGGGATGCGGTTTTGAGCTGGGCTTTGAATTGCTGGCCATGGTGACTCCGGCGTTGGGTTGATCAAACATTTGACGTCGCATGTCTGCTTATGTCAATTGTTTTTTGCCAATTGTTGACAATTTTAGCGGCTGTGCTTCAATAGCGCTCATGAATGCCGCCCTCCACCCCACCATTGCCATGCTGCAGAGCAATTCGCTCACCATGGTGGTTCAGCAGGAGATCGAGCGCGCCATCCTCGCCGGTGAACACGCGCCTGGCAGCAAGCTGATTGAAGCCAAACTGGCGCAGCAAATGGGCGTGTCGCGCGGGCCCGTTCGTGAAGCCTTCCGCATGCTGGACGAAGCCGGTCTGGTGCGCACCGAAAAAAACCGCGGCGTCTTCGTGCGTGACATCCCGATTGAAGAGGCCGTCGAGATTTTTGATCTGCGCGCCGCCATGGACGAGCTGGTGGGCCGACGGCTGGCACTCAACATCACGGCATCGCAACTGAAGGAAGTCCGGGGTCTGGTTGATGCCATGGAACGGGCGGTGAAGGCGGGTGATGCCTACAACTACCATTTGCTCAATCTCAAGTTTCATGACCGGCTGGTGGAGATGGCTGGCAACAGCAAGCTCACCGACATTTACCGCAAGCTGATCAAGGAAATCTCTCTGTTTCGGCGCCTCAACCTCACCGACAGCTGGCTCTTGCCCATTGCGCCCAGCGAGCACCGCGAGCTGGTGGAGTCCATTGCTTCCGGCGACGCCGAGAAAGCGGGTCACGCCATGTTTGCCCACACCATGGCCAGCAAGACGCGCACCATCGAGAATGATTTGCGCCGGCAGGCCCGGGCCACCGCCTGACGCGATGGCACTGACCTGGCCCGTGGTTCTGGCGGTTTTGTTCGGCGCGCTGCTGCACGCCAGCTGGAACGCGCTGGTGAAATCCAGCACGCACAAGGATCTGGACATGGCCGTCATCCATCTGATCGGCTCGTTCCTGGCCGTTCCGCTGGTGGCCTGGTTTGGCTGGCCCGACCCCAAAGCGTGGCCCTACATTGCAGCCACGGTCGTCATCCACATCGGCTACTACACGGCCCTCACCGGCGCTTACCAGCATGGCGATCTGGGCCTGACCTATCCGCTGATGCGCGGGCTGGCGCCGCTGCTGGTGGCACTGTCGGCCACGTTCACCGTGGGGGAAAGCCTGTCGGCGCTGGCGTGGCTGGGCGTGCTGGGCGTGAGCTGCGGTGTGCTGGTGCTGGGCCTGAGTAGCCACGCGCGCTCGGCACCCAAAGCCATTGCTTTTGCACTGACCAACGCCGTCATCATTGCCGCCTACACGGTGGTGGACGCACTGGGCGTGCGAGCTTCTGGCAACGCGGTGCAATACATTTCCACGCTGTTCCTGTT
>ENA-UOWO01001994-UOWO01001994.1-activated-sludge-metagenome-genome-assembly--contig:-NODE-1994-length-26114-cov-19.197859_pt1 | contig 26114 bp, 12 predicted proteins | sample MGYA00238148_ERZ761564 | MGnify/ENA primary metagenome ERZ761564 (study PRJEB28885, sample SAMN05720194) | activated sludge metagenome | isolation source: Anaerobic digester | place: USA...
TGGTGATGATATACCGGAATACGAAAAGCACGGATATTTCACTTTTGGATAAACTACGAAACTAGGGATGAGTTATGAGTTATGAGTTATGAGTTAGGGGCGGTTATCACGCTTGGCAACTCATCACTCATCACTCATAACTCATAACTTCACAAAGTTATGGATTCACTCATACCACTTATCCCTTTCCTGCCCCTCATCGGGTTTGTCATCAACGGGTTGTTCGGCAAAAACCTGCCGAAAAGCGTCGTGGGCATCATCGGCTCGGGCACCTTGCTGGTTTCTTTTCTGTTGAGCATCTGGTGTTTCAACGAAGTGGGCACTTCCGGCGCCATACACGTGCGGCTGTACAATTTCTTTACCGTAGACGGCTTGCAGGTCGATTTCGGCTTCCTGATCGACCATTTGTCGGTCTGGATGATGCTGATCGTAACGGGTATCGGTTTCCTGATCCACGTATATTCGATCGGCTATATGCACGACGACGACGGGTTCTGGAAATTCTTTGCCTACCTGAATCTGTTCATTTTCTCCATGCTGCTGCTTGTCATGGGCGACAACTTCCTGATGCTGTTTTTCGGCTGGGAAGGTGTGGGACTGTGCTCGTACCTGCTGATCGGATTCTGGTACACGAACAAAGAATACGGAAAGGCTGCGCGTAAAGCGTTCATTATGAACAGGATCGGCGACCTGGGTTTGTTGCTCGGCATGTTCATGATCTTCAAAACCTTCGGCAGCCTGAACTACGAGGATATTTTCAGCCGCATGGCCTCTATCCGCATGGAAATGGGCGTGATCACAACAATCTGTATCCTGTTGTTTATCGGCGCTATGGGTAAAAGTGCGCAATTGCCGCTCTACACCTGGCTGCCCGACGCCATGGCCGGTCCGACGCCGGTTTCCGCGCTTATCCACGCCGCTACGATGGTAACAGCAGGTATTTACCTGGTGGCGCGCTGCAATCCGCTGTATTCGCTGTCGCCCGATGCCATGCATTTTGTGGCAAGTATCGGATTGATTACCTGTATTTTTGCAGCCGTTATCGGCCTGCGACAAAACGATATCAAAAAAATCCTTGCCTACTCCACCGTTTCGCAACTGGGCCTCATGTTCGTAGCACTCGGTATGGGCGCTTATGCCAGCGCGATGTTCCACGTTACGACGCACGCGTTTTTTAAAGCGCTGTTGTTCCTCGGCGCCGGTAGCGTGATCCACGGCATGGGCGGCGAGCAGGACATCCGCAAAATGGGTGGACTGCGCAAAGCGATGCCCATCACATTCTGGGTTTTCCTGATCGGCACTTTTGCCATTTCGGGTTTCCCGCTGTTGTCGGGCTTTTTCTCCAAAGACGAAATCCTGGCCTTTACATATGCCCACGGCGGCATGGTTTGGTGGGTATTGGCCGGATTAAGCGCGATGCTGACAGCGGTTTACATGTCGCGCCTGTTGTACCTGACCTTCTTCGGCGCGTTCCGCGGAACGACCGAACAGGAGCACCACCTGCACGAGAGCCCGGCGACCATGACGGTTCCGCTGGCTATCCTGGCAGGTTTGTCGCTCGCCGGCGGTTTCCTGAACACCCCGCACTTCATGCACCTTGGCAATTCGCAATGGATGGCGCACTGGTTCTCCTGGGTCATTCCGATGCAGGAAGTTCACCTGGGCGAATCGACGGAGTGGATGCTGATGATTGTCACAACATCCATGGCGGTGGCGGTGCTCATCATTTCTTACTTCATTTACACGAAAAAATCGAGTGTGCCGGTGCCGGATGCCGAACAAAAAGGCCTCACGCGCGTCATCGCACACAAGTTTTACGTGGATGAAATATACGATTTCCTGTTTGTGCGGCCGCTCGAAAGACTTTCCCGCCTGTTCCATTATTACGTGGACATGCAGGGAATCGACGGGCTCGTGAACGGTGTGGGAAGCGGCGTACAAAAACTGGGCGCCGGATTCCGCAAACTGCAAAACGGCAACATCGAATACTACCTGATCGGCATGGTGGCCGGTGTGATCCTGCTGCTGCTCACACTATTTATTTAGAAGTGAGAAGCGAGAGGTGAGAAGCGAGACGAGACAAATTTTTCCTGAAGCATTGGAATAAAGCGAATTATGTCACTTTTACTTATACTGATTCCCCTGATAACCGCCCTGTTTTTGCTGATCGCCCGGCCTGCCGGGGCACGTACGATCGCATTGGTGGCGACGCTTGCCAATCTGGCTGTCAGCGCATTTGCCTGTACGGGTTTTAGCGGCGACGGCTCATTTAACTACGAATTCAGTATTCCGTGGGTAGCCGAAGCGGGTATTAACTTCCGCCTCGGTATGGATGGCCTCAGCCTGCTGATGATCATCCTGACCAATTTGCTGGCGCCACTGATCGTATTGAGCAGTTTCAGTCGAAAAATGGAGCCGGAAGGCCGCTATTACGGTCTGGTGGTACTGATGCTGGCAGCCTTGAACGGGGTTTTCCTGGCACTGGACGGGCTGGTGTTCTACATTTTTTACGAACTGGCGCTCATCCCGATCTATTTCATTTGCGCTATCTGGGGCGGTCAGGACCGTATCCGCACCACCCTGAAGTTTTTCATTTATACGTTTATCGGCTCCCTGTTTATGCTGGTGGCGCTGCTGTACGTATACCTGCAAACACCCGGCACACACTCTTTTGCCTGGGAAGAACTGGTGCGCGTACAACTCGATCCTTCAGCAGCCTGGTGGGTATTGCTCGGTTTTTTCCTCGCCTTTGCGGTGAAAATGCCGATTTTCCCTTTCCACACCTGGCAGCCCGATACGTATACCACGGCACCTACCGGCGGCACGATGTTGCTTTCCGGCATCATGCTGAAAATGGGTGTGTACGGAGTCATTCGCTGGATGATGCCCCTGGCGCCGGAAGCGGTGCACAGCCTCGTACCGGCTTTTATTATTTTGTCGGTAATCGGCATAGTATATGCCAGCATTATCGCCATCAAACAAAGCGACCTGAAACGCCTGATCGCCTACTCTTCCATCGCACACGTAGGCCTTATCGCGGCGGGTGTAATGGCCTGGAACAAAGCGGGATTGCAAGGCGGTATGTTACAAATGCTTAATCACGGTATCAATGTGGTGGGCCTGTTCTTTGCGGCCGACCTGATCGAGCGCCGTTTGGGTACCCGCTCTTTGAGCGAAATGGGCGGCATCGCCAAATCGGCGCCGAAATTTGCTGCATTGTTCATGATCATCGTGCTGGGCGCAGTGGCCGTGCCGCTGACGAACGGTTTCCCCGGTGAGTTCCTGCTGCTGAACGGCGTATGGAATTACGATTTCTGGCTGGGCGCCGTGGCGGGTCTGACGATCATTTTCGGTGCGGTGTACATGCTGCGCGCGTACGGACTGGCCATGTTTGGCGAGGCCACGGAAAGCACTTCACAATTCCAGGACCTGCAAACGAATGAATTGATCGTGTTGGGCGTCATTGCCGTGCTGGTGCTGGTGCTGGGCTTTTTCCCGGGCATCGTGCTGAATCTGACGGATGGAAGTGTGAACAGGATTTTGGGAACGGTGCAATTCTAAGAGAGTGAGAGGGTGAGAGAAGTGAGAGGGTGAGAGAATGGCGGCTCGGAAAGGAGAAAATTGATTTAAAATAACAAGGACAAATATGAACTGGATAAGAATCATTCGAAATGCCGCTATGGCCAGCGTCGGAGCTTTTGTTATTTCGACCATTTTGATGTTTTTTCTTAACAGTCGCGTGAATTGGAGCCAGCAAGGCACTACTGCCATTTTGTTTTTTCTGGGAATAAGCATCGTTTATTTCCTGCAGGAACGCAAGGCAGCCAAACAAATGGCCAATAACCAGGAACCTCCGGAAAACCATGAATAAACTGACCTTTCAACTCGACGGACAAGATCATATTCAACTCAATAACCTGTTGAAAGTGTTGCATTTAGTGGGGACGGGCGGCGAAGCGCATATCAGGATCGATAATGGAGAAGTGCGGGTGAACGGAGCCGTGGAAACCCAGAGACGCAAAAAGTTGCGCGTGGGCGATGAAGTGATTTTTGGGAAAAACACTATTTCCATCGTTGAGTAAAATACCCAGATATGCGGCGATTCGGATGGTGCACGTTGCTATTTTGCTGTTTCCAACTTTCGGGGCAGGAAACTGCTGAAAAAAAGGTGATCATCGGAGAATCGGCCAGAATTAAACTGGAAAAGGCGGTGCGCGATTCGGGAGCAGCGGTGGGTGATTCGGTTTTTATCCGGGCTTTCAAGTTGGAAAATCAACTGGAACTCTGGATCAAAAAAGATACGATTTATCATTTGTTCCGCACCTATCCGATTTGCAACTGGTCGGGCGATTACGGCCCCAAACGAAAACAGGGCGATTTGCAGGTGCCGGAAGGTTTTTATCAAATCGTGCGATTTAATCCAAATAGCAGCTACCATTTATCGATGGGTATCAATTACCCGAATGCATCGGACCGGCATTTTTCAGACCCCAAACGACCCGGAGGCGCCATTTACATCCACGGAAGTTGCGGATCGCAGGGTTGCATTCCGATCGGCGATGTCAATATTGAAGAAGTATACTGGCTGGCGTGGAAAGCCGCACAGCAAGGGCAACAATACATTCAGGTTCATATTTTCCCCTTCCGGTTGACGCCGGATAAAATGGAAAAAATGACGAATCTGTACCTGCGGCAACGGCATTTCTGGGAAAACCTGCAACCGGTGTACGCATATTTTGAAAAGAACAGAACGATTCCGGTCGTAGAAGTGGACGATACAGGCCGCTACCGGATCAAACCATAAAATTGTTCAGGTGAAATACCTGTCATGAATAGAAGGAAATGACTGCTTTACTGCTACTTTTTACCACTGCCATCGTTGCCCTGTTCGCCGGGCTGACGCACAACCGTTCCGTCCTGCAGCCCATCGTACTGGTGGGAACGCTGCTGGCATTCGCCGCCACTTTTTTCGACCCGCTGGGCTGGAACGACCGCTACACGTCGATGATGCAGTTCGACATCTACGCTTTGTCGTTTTCAGGTGTGGTCATTCTGGCCACTTCGCTGATCATCGGACTGAGCGGCTGGGGTTTTCGCAGCCTGAACGAAACGCTGGGCGACAACTACGGCCTGTTGCTGTTCAGCCTTTGCGGCGCTTTGTGCATGTTTTCTTTCACCAATATGGTGATGCTGTTTCTGGGCATCGAGATCCTTTCCATCCCGCTGTACGTACTGGCAGGCAGCCGCAGGGACGACCTTCCCGGCAATGAAGCGGCCCTGAAATACTTCCTGATGGGCGCTTTCGCGACGGGTATTCTGCTGTTCGGTATGACGCTGGTGTACGGTTCCTGCGCCAGTTTCGATCTGGCAGTGATAAATGAAGCCGTTTCGGGTAAAGCAGGTTCCAGTGGCATGCTGCACGTAGGCATTTTGCTGATCATTGTAGGACTGAGTTTCAAGGTGTCGGCCGTTCCGTTCCATTTCTGGGCGCCCGACGTGTACCAGGGAAGTCCCAATCTGGTAACAACTTTTATGGCTACGGTGGTTAAAACAGCCGGTTTTGCCGCGTTTTACCGCCTGTTCTCGCTGGCATTCCCGGCAGCGATCGATTTCTGGAGCGTTCCGATCACGGTCATTGCGGCGCTCACCATGACAGTAGCAAACGTGACCGCCATTTTCCAGATGGATTTTAAACGTATGATGGCCTATTCCTCGATCTCGCACGCGGGTTACCTGATGCTTGCCATTCTGGCCATCGGTACGGCAGGCAGCGAGCGGGCATTACTTTTTTATACACTTTCGTATTCCGTGGCGACGATTTGCGCATTCGGCGGATACATGGTTATAGCGGAAAAGAACAACGACGGCAGTTTTTCGGCTTTTAACGGGCTGAGTAAAAAACAACCCTTCCTGGCGGCGGTGATGGCGATTGCCATGTTGTCGCTGGCGGGTATTCCGCCGACGGCAGGCTTTTTTGGGAAATACTTCCTGTTTACGGCCGCTTTCGCCAAAGCGCCCTGGCTGATCGTACTGGCAGTTATCAATTCCGCCATTTCGATTTACTATTACTTCAAAATCATCATTGCGATGTATTTCAGCCGGGAAGAAAACGCATACGAAGCCACCGTACCTGTAGGTGTCCGCTGGGTCGTACTGGCAGGGATGTTGCTGATCGCCCTGCTTACCTTGTGGCCCGGCAGCGTATATGCCTGGATGTAATAAAAGTGAGGGTGTTTTTTTGTGTTTCGTGTGTAGCATTTGCTTCTGATAAATAAAACACAAAACTAACACGCTCTAAAACCTTGACCAACTTATGAAATCATACCAATTCCTGGCGCCGCTGGCGCTCGTATTGCTGTTGTCGGCCTGCGGGTCGGATAGCCAGCCTGCCAATACCGCCGCCGCTCCGGCCGTTTCGACGGAAGATCCGAAGATCAAACCCGAGGTTTACCTCTTCGCCACCACCGTAGACAAACTCAACCTGCGGGAAGCACCGAACAAAAACGGGAACGTCATTACCCAACTTGCCGAAGGCGACTTCGTGGAAAGCACCGGCGAAGTTTCTGTCAATAAAGAAGAAGCGCAACTGCGCGGCATCACCTATCTGGAGCCTTACTTCAAAGTAACTTCCACCACGCCCGAACAACACAACGGCTGGGCATACGGCGGAGCCCTGCAGCGCGTGTATGCCGGTTCGCGGGCCAACAGTCCCGACCTGGGCAAACTTTCCCAGTTCACCATGTTCCTGAAAACGCTCGATGCCAAAAAACTGGAGAGCGGCAAAAAAGCCTGGGATTACGTAAAATCCAACCTGGGTTCGGCAAACGGCAGCCTGGCTGACGCAACATTTATCCTGCTCGAGCAGTATCTGTTCAGAATGGAGCGGGAAGGCGAATTTTACACCCTGACGGAAAAAATCGCCTGGACCGACCAGGATTACATGGACATCCACGATAACAAGTTCGACATGAACCGCTACCCGGCCACCAAACCGCTGGCTGAAAACGGCTTCCGACTGGCAACAGGAGAAGGCATGGTATTTCCGGTAGTAGACTGGAATCAGTTATCGGCGTTTTTCAGCGGTAAAGTGACCGGCCCGATGGCTGTTTACATCAAGGAAGAAACGACCGAGAGCAATGAAACCATGTACAACGATGGAGGAATCATCGTTCCGCTACAGGAAATTGCAGACCGTGCAGCCGCCTGGGAGAAATTCAACAAGGACAACCCGTATTTTGCACGGAAAGAAGAAACAGTGGAATCGGAACGCTGGATGCGCCTGATCATGGTCAACGGTTCGGACAATACCCCTACTTTCGATTATGAAAGCCAGATGATCCGCGACGATTTCAAAAACGTCTGGGCTTACATCGCTCAAAAATATCCGGGCACGCAACTCGCAACCGTTACCAAGGAACTCTCTGATCTCTGTGCTGCCGAAGGCTGGAAACGCACCAAAAAGGTGGAAGACTGGCAGGTGAAGTTTGCGGAGAGCCAGTACGTTCAATAGTTATTGGTTATTAGTTATCAGTTATTAGTTATTAGGGGTGGTAAGGGACCATCTGCACAAATGCTTTGCCACACAATCGGGAAGCGAAGCATTTGTGCAGATGGTCCCTTACCACCCCTAATAACTAATAACTGATAACTGATAACCAATAACTAAATCAAAAATTCCAGGTAAAGCCGAAGCGATAATCCCAGGGTTGTTCATAAGAATCGCTGGGGACGGCCAGGTTGTAAAAAAGGCCGATTTCCGAGCCGCCGCCTTCGCCGCTGCCGAAGTTGTATCCTGCGCCGATATACTGATTGCCGCGGGTCAGGTTTTGTTTTTTGATTTTGGTAGTCCCGTCTATGTAAGGCTCCTGTAGCCATTCATTGGCAACTTCTCCCTGGAGAAAGAACCCACGGAATACTTTGGCACGAAGAAAAATACCCGCTTCGGTATTGAACAAGGTGGTGCCTTTATAACCCTGCACCCGGATGGAGTTCAGAAAAAACGATACCCGGGGTCCGGCTGAAAACGGTCCGAAGAATTTGTAGCCCACCATCGGAGCGAGGCCGAACCCGAAGTTGCTTTGTCCGTTGAAAGAACTGAAGCCCAGCGAAACACTGCCGCCGTACCACAACTTCTCTTTAAACGATACTTTTCGCTTTTCATCTTCTTTAGGAAGATCGGGGTTTCGCTGCGCAAAACCTTGTTGCACAAGCAGTAACATAAATAAAACCGTTGCGACGAACGGGTTTTTCAGATGTTTCATACCATTGAAATTTTAGTTGAACAAGAACGGGCAAAGTTAGTGTTTTGTGTTGCGTGATAGGTATTCCGTTTGCCGAAAGGCGGAATACATACTTTGAAATACTGTAAACACGACATTTGATTTATTTGTGCAGCAGCAGAATGGTTTTTCTCTCTATTTTCGCCCATCCGAAGTGCCGATTGAGCAAATATTTTTAAACGAAAAATTCATTCCACCACGCATGGTCATCGGCTCCCGATGCATGGCAATTTTTGCCCTGCTCTTACTGTTTTCTTTCCCCCAAATTAACGCGCAGTCATTTTCAGGCACTCCTAACAAAAACTACCGGCATTCTGTTGCACTTTCCGGGGCATTCAAACAATGGGAAGTGTATGAGATCGATGCACCCGCCTTGCTTTCCGCAGTAAAAAACCAGTCGGTTCCTCAAATAACACTTGGCGCCCACCAATGGCACCTGAACCTCAGTTCCTCGCACTTACTGGCTCCGGGGTATACCCTCCAGGTTGCAACGCCGGAAGGAAAACAAATCGTGAATCCCACGGAAGATCCTGCTTACCGGGGTTATGAAACGTCGGGAGGCGGTCAGGTGCGGCTTACACTCACAGCAGATTTTATCTACGGATTTGTGGAAGAAGGCGGCGAAACATGGTATGTGGAACCACTTTGGTACCACGAGCCCGGCGCTGCCAAAGACCTGTTTGTGGTGTATGCCGATAAAGACGTGATCCCGACGGAAAACGCGCTTTGCCTGGCAAAGGAAGTGAAAAACAAACGCAGCGAAGTCATCGAATCCGAACCGCTTCAAGACACGCCCGAAGCGGTTTCCGCCTGCTATACACTTGAAATAGCAATCGCTTCCGACAAATCGATGTTTACCCAATACGGCACGGTCACGGCTGTACAAAACCACAATATCGGCGTACTCAATGCCGTGCAGGCCAATTATACCGGTGTTTTCAGCCAGGATATTCAGTTTGCCATCGTGACGCAACTGGTAATCACCGGAACGGACCCATGGACGAACAGCACCGATGCGGGTATTTTGCTGAATGCTTTCAGGTTATGGGGCGAAAACGGTGGATTCGGCGCGTTCACCTATGATTTGGGTGAGTTGTGGACCAATCGCAGTTTCGACGAAGGCGTGGTGGGTGTTGCATTTGTAGATGCCATTTGTACCGATTTCAGGTACCACTGCTTTGAGGATTTTACCGGCAGCGCCCAGCAATTGCGCTGTATGGCTGCGCATGAAATAGGACACAATTTCAGTTGCGGCCACGACCCGGAAACCGGAAGCAGTTGCCCGCCCAGTTTCATTATGTGTCCGTTCGTATCGACCACGAACACCTGGAGCAACAACTCCAAAAACGAGGTGAACAGCGTGCTGCCTTTCCTGATTAGTTCGGGTTGTTTGACACCATGCGCAGGCGGTCCCACGCTCACTGCCGATTTTACCTGGTCGCCGAACCCGTCCTGCCAGAATACGAGTATCCACTTTACCGACGCCTCCACCGGCACCATAACCGGCCGCAGCTGGACGTTTCAGGGCGGAACACCTGCATCTTCGACCCAGCAAAACCCGAATGTTATATGGGCAACTGCCGGTACCTTTAATGTAACACTGACCATAACCGGCGCCGGCGGCCCGGCTTCCATCACCAAACAGATTACCATATCGCCCAAGCCGACGGCCAATTTTACCTATACCATGAGTGGCAACACGGCTTCTTTTACCAATACTTCGGTAAATGCCGATACCTATTTCTGGGAATTCGGAAACGGTTTTACCTCTGTTGAAACGAGCCCGCAATTCACCTACCCTGCCAGCGGCACCTACAATGTGACCCTCACTGCCACTAACAGTTGCGGCACCTCCACCAAAACAGTGGCCATAAAAACTGCGCCGACGGCCGGTTTCAACGCTTCTCCGCAAACTGGCTGTACCCCGCTGACGGTGCAGTTTATCAATCAGTCAACAGGTTCCCTCATCACCGGTTACAACTGGCAATTTCCGGGTGGTACACCCTCTTCTTCCACATCTTCCAGTCCGATTGTCGTGTACAACTCAGCCGGTGAGTTCGATGTAACGCTCACCGTGACCAATAGTGTGGGAACCAGCTCCTTGTTAAAGGAAGGGTTTATTGTTACACAGTCGGCGCCTGCGGCCAGTTTTACCTGGCTCATCAACAACCTGAACGTTCAGTTTACCAATACCTCTTCGGGCGGTTCGAGTTACAGTTGGGATTTCGGAGATGGTATGACGAGTGATGAATTCAGTCCCTCGCACACCTATGCTACCGGGAATCTTTACCCCGTAACGCTCACAGTTACAAACAATTGCGGCTCAAGAACCTTTACGCGGTCTATCCAACTGGAGCAAGGACCGACGCCCGCGTTCACGCCCAGTGTGACGTCCGGCTGCGGGCCGCTCACCGTTACCTTTACCAATCAGTCGAGCGCCAATGCCGACACGTATGCATGGTCGTTTCCGGGTGGAAATCCGGCCGCTTCCACCGACGTTAACCCAACGGTTGTATATAACCAGCCAGGTGTATATTCAGTCACGCTGATTGCTACGAACGAAGCGGGCAGTACGACCCTCGTTCAGCAGGACCTGATTACGGTGAATGCCGCACCGACGCCGGTTTTCGGCAGCAGCACTTCAGCACTCACTGCCACATTCAGCAACAGTACCACGAACGCAACTTCCTATTCCTGGAATTTCGGCGACGGGAGTGCAGCAAGTACACAAGCAAACCCTGTGCATACCTATGCGACTGATGGAACATACACCGTCACGCTGACTGCCACCAATGCCTGCGGTTCCAGTACGACTACGCATACAGTGACGGTAGTAAGCCTTCCGACAGCGAATTTCAGTACGAATCCCGCTCTCGGATGCGCGCCGCAAACCGTACAGTTTACCAACCAGTCGAGCGCCAATGCGACCTCCTATAACTGGTCGTTCCCGGGCGGTGTTCCGGCAACATCAACCGTTGCCAGTCCGTCGGTCGTATATTCCACGCCCGGCACCTATGCAGTAACCCTGATCGTGGGCAATGCGGCAGGCCTGGACACCATCGTTCAGCAAAATGCCGTTTTCATCAACAGCCTGCCTAATGCAGCATTTAGCGCGAACATGAACGGCGCCAATGTTTCGCTGGTTAACAACACCGTCAACGCAAACACCTACCTGTGGAATTTCGGCGACGGCAGCGCGCAGGTTTCAGGTGCTTCGCCCGGCCACACTTACCAGGCCGACGGCACTTACACAATTGTTTTGTCGGCAACCAACGCCTGCGGTACCAGCCAGGCCTTCCAGACTGTTACGGTGGTAACGCCGCCGACAGCAGGATTTACGGCCACACAAACTTCCGGTTGCGCGCCGCTGACGGTGCAGTTCAATAACCAGTCGAGCGTCAATGCCGTTTCTTTCCAGTGGAGTTTTCCAGGCGGTTCACCCGCTACGTCCACTCAGGCGAGTCCGGCGGTTGTGTACGCCAACCCGGGCATTTACACCGTGACCCTGATAGCGGGCAATACGGCCGGCGCGGATACAATCATTCAGACAGGATTTGTGGTAGTAAACGGCGGCCCGACCGCTGCATTTACCAGTAGTGTCAATAATTTAACTACCTCATTTTCAAACACTTCGAGCAACGCCAGCAGTTTTGTCTGGGATTTTGGCGACGCCAGTGCGACCAGCGCCGAAGCGAATCCGAACCACACGTACGCTACAGACGGCACGTATACGGTGACGCTGACGGCGACCAATGCCTGCGGTTCCCAGGTCGTTACACATACGGTGACGGTGGCGAGCCCTCCGACAGCCGCTTTTGCAGCCACACAAACAAGCGGATGTGCACCCCTGACGGTGCAGTTCAGCAACCAGTCGAGCAACAACGCTACGTCCTTCCTGTGGACGTTCCCGGGAGGATCGCCTTCGTCTTCTACAGCCGCCAATCCGGTGGTCGTTTACGCCACGCCGGGCGCCTGGTCGGCTACGCTCACTGCCTCTAACACGGCCGGAGCGAGCAGCATCAGCCACACGGACTACATCACGGTGCTGGCTTTGCCGACGGTTCATTTTGAAACGGCAATCAACGGATCGGCCGCCACATTTACCAACGGCTCTCAAAACGGCCAATCCTATTTCTGGAATTTCGGAGATACTAATTCGGGGAACAACACGAGTTCGGAAACCAGCCCTTCGCATACCTTCAGCCAGGACGGGAACTTTACAGTTACCCTGACGGTGATGAACAGTTGCGGGGCAGCAAGTCTGAGCGAGATTGTGACGATTGCTACGCCGCCTGCTGCTGCTTTTACAGCCAGCGCGACCTCAGCTTGCGCACCTGCGGCTATTCAGTTCCAGAATGGTTCCAGCGATAATTCCGCTACGTTCACCTGGGTATTCGAGGGCGGCAATCCGGCGGTTTCCGATGAAGAACACCCGCTGGTTTCCTGGGATCTGCCGGGCAGTTATATGGTAACCCTGACAGCGATCAATGCGACTGGAAGCAGCACGTACACCGATACAATTGTCATCGACGGACCGCCGGTTGCAGGTTTCAGCACACAGACAGCCGGTTTGTCGGTCGTAACCGCCAACACTACTTCGGGCGCAGTTTCCTATTTCTGGGATTTCGGCGACCCCGCTTCCGGCAATGCGAATACGAGCACGGAGGCAGCGCCGGTGCACGACTTCAGCAGTACAGGCACTTATTCCGTTACGTTGATTGCGGAAAACGAGTGCGGGGTGGATACTTTCATCTCCACTGTGGTGATTGCGGGTGATGCGCCGATTGCGGCGTTCTCTACCGGTGGCGTTTCCGTTGCATGCGCACCGGCTTCGGTGCAATTCAATGATATTTCAGCGGGCGCTCCGAACAGTTGGTTCTGGCAATTCCCCGGAGGCGAACCGGCCACTTCCACCGAACAGAATCCCGTTGTAACCTACTCTCAACCAGGTACTTATACGGCTTCGCTGACCAGCGGAAATATTTACGGTTCAAATACGGTGTCGGATACGCAGGCGATTTCGGTGATCGTGCCGCCCAACGCTTTATTTGGGTATGTTGCTATCGACGACCAGCTCGTATTTTCCAACGCTTCCACGGGGGCAGATACTTATTTCTGGCATTTCGGCGACGGCGATACGAGCACATTGGCATCTCCTCAGCATACCTACACTACGTCGGGAACGTACAACATCGTTTTGATAGCCGGCAACTACTGCGGCGCCGATACTTCTGAACGGGAAATAGTTCTGACTATAACGGGTACGGAAGATGCCGCCCCCTGGGACATTTTCAGGATTTACCCCAACCCGAATCAGGGCCGGTTTACCGTTGAAATGAGCGGTATAGCACAGGATCAGTTGGAATTTGCGGTGTTCAATACGCTTGGCCAGCAACTTACCCTTGAAACGGTAGATTTCCGGAGTGGCTATCTGCAACGCACATTCGATTACAGTTACCTGCCCGCAGCCATGTATACGCTGCGGATCAGCAGTGGCAGCCGGAGCAAGTTTGTGAAGATTGCGGTGCAGCGGTAGGAGTTGAGGATATGAGGATGTGAGGATGTGAGGATGTGAGGTGCTTTGCCAAGTGGTGGCATGGGCATATAAATTTCAGGCAGTTTTTATTTCGAACGAAATAAAAACTGTCTGAAATTTATATGCCCATGCCACCACTAAGAACCCACAAATTCAATGCGTAAATATGGTGCACTTCCTACCTTTACATCAAAAATGTTCAAGCATACGTTATTTCGCCGCCTGACAGGGCTGATCCTTGGAATCTTCCTCGCCTATTTCCTGCTCATATTCACGATCGGTTATTTCAGCGACTGGCAACCTGCGGAAGGCGCCGTTGCGATTACCCCGACACAGCCATCCAGCCTGACCAAATTGCCCGACACCCTGCATTTTCTGACCTGGAATGTCGGTTACGGCGGCCTGGGAGCGGAATCCGATTTTTTCTATGACGATCAGGGTATGTGGTATTCGGGCAGCAGCATGGTACGGACGCCCAAACCGCTGGTGGAGAAAAACATTGCCGGCGCACTGGATGTACTCCGGCAGTCGGACGCCGATTTTTTCCTGCTGCAGGAAGTGGAAGATGCTTCCGACCGGAGTTATAACACCCGTCAGTATGCCGAATATTGCCAGGCTTTACCCGGTTTTGCGGCCACTTATGCCGAAAATTACCATTGCGACCGGGTGCCCATTCCTTTGCTGGAACCCTGGAATGCGTATGGCAAAGTGCGCTCGGGGCTGGGCACATTTTCACGTTTTCAGCCCTCCGAAGTGCTTCGGCACCAGTTGCCGGGGCACTATCCGATGCCGGACCGGATTTTTCAACTCGACCGTTGTGCGGTGCTGCACCGTTTTCCTGCAAAAAACGGCAAAGAACTGGTGGTCATTAATTTACACAACGCTGCGTACGATCCCGGCGACAAGATAAAAGCCATTCAACTCCCCTACCTCCATGATCTGGCTTTGGCAGAATTTGAAAAAGGAAATTACGTGGTGCTGGGCGGCGACTGGAACCAGTGCCCGCCGCATTTCCGCTTCGATTCGTTTGCACCTGATCCGTCCGGGCGTTACCAGCAGGGAAATATTCCGGCTGATTTTTTCCCGGAAGACTGGGTATTTGCCTACGACCCGACTACCTCCAGCAACCGAAAATGCAGAGACCCGTATACAAAAGGCAAAACGTTCGAGACCTTGATCGACTTTTTCCTGGTTTCACCCAACGTACAGGTGAAAAAGGTGAAGGGAATTGCACAGGATTTCCAGTTTTCCGATCACCAGCCGGTGCGGATGGAGGTAGTTTTGAACTAATCGGCTTGCCCATTCTTCCGCGAACAGGTCTTTTGGCCGAAGAATAAATTAAATATGCTCTATCCGGCTAAAGTCTTCGGTTTCAAGTGTTAAACCCGTACTTTTGCGCCGCAAATCAAATTCAGTAAACAAAATACTCAAGATAACAATGGCTAAAAAACGTATTGCCATCAATGGCTTTGGCCGCATTGGGCGCCTCACTTTCCGCAATCTCGTGAAAGATCCCAACGTCGAGGTAGTTGCTATCAACGACCTGACTGACAACAACACCCTGGCACACCTCCTGAAATACGACACCATGCACGGCCGCTTCGACGGCACGATCAGTTCCGACGATACCAGCATTACCGTCAACGGCAACAAAATTGCCGGTCTGGCAGTGAAAAATCCGGCTGAATTGCCATGGAAAGAGATGAATATCGACGTGGTACTCGAATGCACAGGTATTTTCCTCGATAAAGAAAAAGCGGGCCTTCACCTGCAGGCAGGCGCCAAACGCGTGGTGCTGTCCGCTCCTCCTAAAGCGGACGACGTTCCTACATTTGTGATCGGCGCCAATGACGATCAGATCAAGGATACCGACCTGATCCTGTCGAATGCTTCCTGCACCACCAACTGCCTGGTTCCGATGATCATGACGCTCGACAAAGCCTTCGGCGTCGAGCAGTTTTTCATGAACACGATCCATGCTTACACCGCCGACCAAAACCTACAGGACGGTCCGCACAAAGACCTGCGTCGTGCCCGTGCTGCCGCTCAGAACATCGTTCCGACAAGCACCGGCGCTGCAAAAGCAGTTGTCCTGGTAGCACCGCACCTGAAAGGTAAAATCGCTGCACACTCCCTGCGCGTACCGGTGGCTACAGGTTCCGTGACGGACGTAGTAGCAATGATCAAAAAAACGGCAACCGTTGAAGAAATCAACGCGGTGTTCAAAGCAGCAGCCGACAGCAACCTGAAAGGTATTCTGGAGTACAACACCGATGAGATCGTTTCCAGCGATATCGTACGCAACACGCACTCCTGCGTTTTCGACGCACCGCTGACACAGGTGAACGGCAATACCTGCCGCATCGTGGGCTGGTACGACAACGAAGCGGGTTACTCCGCTCGCCTGGCGCAACTGGCTGCCATGGTATAGTGGGTGTTTGGTTTTTGGTTTTTAGTGTTTGGGAAACAATGGATTCCATTCATGATAGACACTAAATCCCAGGCCTTCATATAAATGCTACAGACGAAAAGCAAAACCAACTTTTAGATTTTTTGTGTCCCGGATTTTTCAGATTTGAAAAATCCGGGATTTTTTATGTCCGCTTCTCACATCCCGCAATTCAAGCCCGGAGCGGTGTACGCTACGGCCAAACACCATGCACAAAAAACCAAATACCCTCTTATTTCCCCTGGTACAATAAAACGCCCGATTTGCCATGGAGGGTGTACATACCTTTCCATTGCGATAAGGAAAACGTATCATCACTCCAGAGACCTGCGCCGTTGTCGGACATCTTTTTGAGTAAAATAGAACCTGTACCTGTGGGCAGAAAGAGTTCGGCCTGGGCATCGTCTTCGGCCGATTTGAAAACGACAAAAGCAGAAACAGTTGTGTCCAGCCCTGCTGCCTGCGCATCGAGCCGGATACCCGATTCGAACAGACGGATGCAGTCGTTTTTCAAAACCGACCATTGATAGCCCGCTGCGGGCAGGCAGCCGTGCGTGTCTTTGTCGCCGCCGATGGCTTCGGGTGATTTAGGGGCTTTGTCGGTGCAGGCAGCCAGAAAGGCCAGAAAAAGCAGGGGGAGCAGTTGAGAAAAAAGTCTGTGCATATGTGTTGGTTGATTTGTAAGGGCAGCAAGATCGAACATTCATTTTTGATATTCTCCAACTTCCGTTTATAGATTGTTTTATTAAGAGCCAATCCAAAACCCTCATTGCCTTACCTCCAAAAAAAATGCGCGACCCGGAATCATTTTTCCGGGCCACGCATCATCCTCTTGAAACGGATGGAATTTCTTCCGCCCATTTGCTTTGGCTACTCTGACTGAATCATCTTCTTCGTCGCGCTGTCTGTCGGTGTTTCCACCCTGTAGTACAGCACACCTGTCGTTGCAATCAATTGACGATCAATTGTAAACGTGTTGTACCCTTTCGGGAAATTCCCTTTCTGTGTACATACTTCCCGGCCTGTCTCGTCGTATACGCGCAGCGTCGTTTCGGCAGCCTCGGGCAAATGAAACCCGATCAGGGTTTTGCTGACAAACGGGTTGGGCTGGTTCTGGTACACTTCGAAACCCACACCGACAGTTGTCATCCCCGCAGGAGACCTGAAACGGAACACTACATCCAGCCGCTCGTTGTTGAGGCTGTACGCTTCCGCCCTGGTAATGCGGCTGGAAACTCCCAGCATCCGGCTCAGTTGCCCTGCTGTTTTCGCCCGGAACGTGATCGAAAAAGGGTTATCCGTGCCATCCACCGATGCCGTAACAGCGCCTTCGAATACCCCGAAATTTCCTGCCTGGATATCACCGGAGCCTGCCAGGTCGACCACCTCCAGATCTGTCAAATTCATCGTGAACTGGAAACCCTGAACGGATTGTGCACCTTTGAAATCCACCGTGAATACCTCGCCTGTTTTCACCTGCCGGTCATCCGCGTCGATCAGGAAAGTAGCGTCGGTGCGCTCCTGGCTTGATTGTAAACTATTGGCAATCACCGAGTTATTCACATCCCCGATTTTCACGCCCACGAAATCATCCGCGAGGTGGTCCGACTGTACGTCCTGCACCGAAATATTTTCCGGGAACATCGTCTGGAAAGGATTCGATGGTTCGGGGAATACGAACGATTTGTCCACAAAACGCCACGAAGTGTTGTTCGGCAGTTCCGAGTACAGCCCCAGGATCAGTTTCCGGATTTCCACCACGTCGAAGGTCGTGATCGACCCCGAGCGGTTGGCATCCGCCGCAATGATTTTGTACGGACTTGTCAGCGGCGCCAGTCCCAGGATGTGTTTGTTGATCAGCACCAGGTCGTAAGTCGTCACCCCGTTCAGCGGGTTGTTGTCTTTCGTCGGCGTCAGCGTGTAGTCGCCTGCCAATGGAACGGCGCCGGGGAACATAAACGCGCCTGCGTCGTTGCTGCTGATATTCACCATACCCTGCTGGCCGTTCGAGGTCACCACTGCCAGTTCCAGCGAGGCGTCTTCCACCCCTTCCTGCTCTTCGGTCACCAGCGCACCGGCCACCGTCGCGCCCGCTTCCCCGTCGCAGCCAATCAGGTTGGCCTGCACGTCGATCGTCGCTACGCAGAAATCTGCATTGCCGGCCGCGTCCATGAGCCACACCTGCACCGGAATGCTTGTGCCTTCGTCCGCGCAGGTCACCTGTACGCTTTGCGGCTGGTTAGCCGGGTACGTATTGTCCGGGTTTTCATCCGCACGGATGACCGCCAGTGTGGGGTTCAGGATACCCGCCGGCGTGCAGTTGTCGTCGCCGTACAGGAAGAAATCCGTCGCCCAGAGAGTCGCCATGCCGCCGATCATCAGGTTGATGTTCACGTTTGCACAGGCCACCACCGGCGGTTTGCAGTCGCGGATTTCGAACGTTTTTTCACAAACCGCTTCGTTGCCGCAGCCGTCTTCGGCGATCCACTTGATCTTGTGGCGGCCGTGCGGCAGTTCGGGCAGTTTCGTGCCCGAGGCATTGCGCCAGATGACTTTGGCGCCGCCAGCCGTTTGTTCAATATCGAAGCGGTAGCGCTGGTTGAGGTTCGAATTGTTGTCGAACACGCGATTCGAACCCGTCTGATAATTCTGGCTCAGGTAGTTATTGTACAGCACCTGACCCACCGGCCGCGTGGCGGCATCGGCGCTGGAAACGACTGTTTCCATGATCCCGTCGTTGTCGAGGTCCAGGAAGAGCAGGTAGCGGAAACGCAAGCCGCCTTCCGGGGAAATCGTGTCGCAGAGGTCTTCTGCGGTGACGGACAGTTCAGTTTCCTTTTCACAGAGGTCGTGCTGCTGCGTGCCGTTGTCCCACCAGATGTCTCCATCGTTCCAGTAGCGCACTTCGTTGATCGAAACGTCGCAGGTATCCACAGGAACACAAGTCACCGTCGGCGGGGTTTGGTCCAGCACTTTGATGATCTGTTTGTACGTCACGCAGTTATCCGGGAATTGTGCCGGGTTGTCGCCGTCCCATACGTGCCAGGATTTGGCGGGCGCCAGGCCCGTTTGCGGATTCACGGGGTCGCGCAGCAGGTCGAAACACGGAAGGTCCGGGTTGTACGTGCACCAGTTGATCACCCGCCAGGTACGTTCGATTTTGTAACAGGCATCCGGAACGACCGTGAAAAGCACGTCGTTGTAGGAAATCCCGATCAGTTCGCAACCTTCGTCATTCGTGATTACCGGTTTTCCGATATTCGGCTCCGTGGTGCAGTTCACCGACACGTCGGCCGGGAACAGGACGTTGTAATCCTGCCGGTAATCCACCACGATGCGCTGCGTGCAACTGCTGGACTGGCCCGAGCAGTCCCAGGCCGTGAAACGCCGGATGATCGTTCCGCGGTTGCAGGTGGTGTCGAAATTGGCGTTCAAAAAGTTGTTGTAGTATACTTTTTGTGTTGCACCGCACACGTTCGGGATCGTCATTGTTCCGCCGGGAATACCTGCCTGCCCCTGCGGGTCGGCGCTGGTCGGCGGCGTTTCATCCAGGCAGCAGTTGTCCGTGATTTCCGGAACACCGTAAGCCCAGAGGCTCGGGTCGAAGTTTTCGCAACTCACTGTAACGTTGGCCGGCGGCTGGCACACGGGCAGCAGTTTGTCCTGCACCGTCACCTGGATCATACATTCGTTGTAAATGAATTCCCCGTCCGGGTCGAGCATACGGTTGCCTTCCAGATCGATTTGATAAACGCGCAGGATAACGGTTTGAACCGTGCCCACTTCGCAGCAATAGAATTTGATCGAATCGTTTTCGGCAGTGGCCACCTCGTATTCGAAGCCGTCGCACAAAGGCGCAAGGCTGTCGATACAGGCGCTGTAGGTTTCGTCCGTTTCCTGCATACGCCGGATGGTGAATTCCACGCCGTTGCAGTTGTCGTACGAGCCCTGGTTGAAGGCCGAAGCGGGCACCCAGGTTACGCCGGCCGATTCGCAGGAATTACCGGGCGTGTAACAATCGAACGGATCGTCCGTGCCGATGGCTACCGTCGTCACCTGCGTGCAGGTCGCTACGGGTGGCACCAGGTCTTCCACAGTGAGTTTAAACGAGCATGAACTCAGGTTACCACATTGATCTTCAGCGGTATACAGCACGTCGTACACGCCGCGCGGCAGGCACTGCGTGGTGCCGAATACGGCCAGGGTGTCTGCCGTCCAGTAATTATTTCCGGGAAAATCTGCCAGCGAACCCTGCACCGTGAAGGTGATGATATTTCCCGTGGCAGGATCGATGCCCCAGACTTTTGCCTGCAAATTCAGGATACCAGAACAACCTTCGGTAATGATCATGCGCGGCAGCGGCGCCGTAGCACAGCAGTTGTTGCTGCCGTCGACGCTGACCGTTACATCGCCCGGGCAGGCAAATACCGGTCCGCCGAGGTCGAGCACCTGGATGCGTTGTACGTAGGTGACAGGATTGCCGGCGTCCAGCGGCGCGCAGTTGTTCAGCACTTTCCAGGTGCGGAGGATGGTGTAGGTTCCGCCGCAGCCTGCAAAAAATTCGTCGGTCATACTCACCTGGGCGCCGCACAAAGCGCTGCCCACGATGGAAGCCCCGTTGATGCTCGGCGCTCCGGTAGATACCGGCGCCGTGGCTGCGTCGTTCAGGTAGGTGGCTTCACAGTTCACCGTCACGTCGGGCGGGAACACCACGTCTGCCAGGTCGAACGGCGCAATGGTGATCAATTGCGAGCAGGTAGACTGGTTGCCGGATGCGTCAGTGACGATGAACGTCCGGACGATTTGTGCCCGCGGGTCGGTGCATTGCCCGAAACTGGTGTACTCGTCGTCTACCACAACCGTGTAAGTATCACAATCTGTGGCAGTTACGTGGCCCGTGTGGTCTACGTCGGTCGATTCGCTGCAAGCGATGGTGATGTCATCCGGGCAGGTCAGAGCCGGCGCCAGTTTGTCTTCGATCAACACTACCCCGCTGCAAACATTACCGCTCAGCGGGTGTGTCAGACGATACGGATAGTACCGGCCAATATCATCCGCGTCGACCTGCGCGGGCATCCATGGCCCGTTTCCGTAAGGCGGTGTGAAATCCAGTTGGACGAGGTAATCGTCGAAACATGGGTACGTTCCTTCCAGTACATCGTCGGGCAGGATATTAAAAGTACAATCGGCCGATAGTGAAACATGCAGGGTATCATTACAAACCACGGTAGTGGGCGTAGATGTGACCTGCACAACCCGCGAGATCGTTTGCTGACAACCCGGATCGGCGATGGCTGCCGCTTCGCTGCCATTTACCGTCACACCATTTACAACGGTAAACGGCTGCGCACTGCCTGCATCGAAGGTAGCCGTAACAAGGTGGTAACCTTCTCCCAGTGCATTCGCATCAAAGGTATTTGTGTTAACGCCATTGACTGTAATGGCAGTCACCGTACCGGATGCTCCGGCATTTTCTCCTACCGTAATCTGGAACGGATCAGTGCCCAGGCAGAACGGATCCGCCAGATTGGTAAATACGGGGGTCGGATAGTAGCATTTATTGCTGAACGACAACGGTTGTGCGCCGTTGTTCAGCACAGCGGTGTAACCGATGCCGTCGACGTGGCGCCCCAGGAATGTGTAATAAACGGCTTCGTCGGCTTCATCGATCTGGTTGTCTCCGTCATTATCCAGGTTGTCGGACAAACCGCTGGTGAGCGGGCTGCCGTTTACAACTGCGATGGGCGATGCCGGTGGAGCGGGACTGTTGACGCTATACAAACCGGTGCTGCTTTGAATCACCCAGTTCTGACCTGCCAGCGCATGAATCTGGATCAGTTCGCTGAACTGTCCATTGTCGGTGGTAGTCGCGTTGTTCAGACAAACGCAGGGATCCGAACCCTCCACGTCGTATTCCGGAGCGCAGGAGCCCGGACCTTCCAGCACCGTAACAATGGCAGTACAGGTGCTTGTGTTGTCGCACGGGTCATTTACGGTGAGTAAAATGACCGTGTTTTCACCTACGTCCGAGCAATCGAACACTGTTTGTGAAGCGGTAAACGTAAGGGCCGAGCCCGGTACGCAGGCATTGGAAGAACCGCCGTTGAGTTGATCCGGCGTGATCGTTACCGTGCCGGTATTATCCAGGGTTACCGTGATATTCTGGCACACGGCAACAGGAGTCTGGTTGTTTTGAACGGTGATCGTTTGTGTATGTACGAGTGTGTTTCCGGCGCAATCGGTTACCGTCCAGGTACGCGTCAGGATATAGTCGTAAAAACTGCAATCATTCGGATTTCCCTGTTGCGTACTGGTCTGGTTGTAAAGAATAGTCAGATTTGCGGAAGCCGTGCAGTTGTCGTTGACATCGTTATTTGTGAGTACAAACGGTGCAGGTACCGCGTCGCAATTGGCGGTAATATTGGCCGGCATCACGATATCTGCATCAAATTCAGGTTTTTCAGTATCGGCTACTGCCACCTGGAAGGAACAGGTCGCCGTATTTCCGTTCGTATCCGTGGCTGTGTAGGTAACGGTTTGTGTCGTTACAGGACACGTGATGCTGACAGCGGTGCCGGCAAGCGGTCCGTCGGTTTGTATCACGCTTTGTACGGCACAATCGTCGGTGGCCACCGGAATTGCCCAGTTCAGGAGTCCGGAACACTGGTCAGGATCGTTTCCAATGATCACGGTTGTTGTCGGACAATTTACAAAAACAGGTGCTTGAAGGTCGTTTCTGGTAACCGGAACGTTACAGGTAGCACTATTTCCGTGTACATCGGTAACGGTTACCGTAATAACGGTGGTATTGCCAAATGCCACACCTGCTGCCGGATTTTGCATGACGGATGCAATTCCGCAGTTATCCGTTTCATCGATAATACCCGAAACCACGTCCGGTATCACGTTGACGCAACTTGACACCGTTACAGGAGCCGGGCAGGTGAACGTTGGAAGAAGATTATCCGCAACGGTCACCGTAGCAACACAGGAAGCAGTGTTTCCGGCATTGTCCGTTACAGTCAAAGTCAGGTTATTATCTCCAACGTTCAAGCAGTTGAAAGTGCCGCCGGAAATTGCCACCGTTTCAACACCACAATTGTCGGTAGAGCCGCCGTTGACTGCATTTGCCGAAACAGTAACCGTACCCGCATTATTCAGGTAAACGGTAATATCCTGGCAAATGGCGTTCGGCGGTTCCGAATCTTCCACAGTTACTGTAAATGAGCAACTTGCAGTATTTCCGCCCGGATCAGTTGCCGTGTAGGTTACGGTATAAGTTCCGGCATTCTGGAAAGTGCCCGGGGCGGGACCCGTTTGTGAAACGCCGGAGATGCCGCAATTGTCGGTTGCAACCGGCGCCTGCCAGTTGATCAAAGCACCGCACTGACCCGGATCATTTCCAAATACCATATTTACTGGGCAGTTGGTAAATGCAGGAAGTGTGCTGTCGTCGATAGTGATGGTAAATGAGGAAGTTGTAGTACAGGTGCCGAGCGTTGCAGTCAGGCTTATCGTTGCCGATCCCACCGTAGCGCCCGAAATAAATGCCGGAATAGCCGGATTGATGCCTGTGCTGCTACCATTGGGCAGTCCAACGGATGCACCGCCCGTCCAGGTAAATACGGTTGCAGGATCGGCAGGATTTGCATTGAGTAAAATCAAATCTACCTGCGTGCCCGGGCACAACGGGCCGACATTGGCTACAGGGTTAATCGTCAGACTGGAGCCCTGATTGATCACGACCGGTACAGTGGCCGTACAGTTGTTGGCATCCGTAACGGTGACGACATAAGTGCCTGCCGACAAACCCGTCTGTGAAGCGCCCGTGAGCGCACCCGGCCAGGTAAAGTTATAGGGCGTTGTGCCGCCGGTAGCGGAAACGGTTGCAGTGCCATTGTGCCCGCCGGTACATGCTTCGTCCGTGGTGCTGATTATCTGAATGGTTAACAATGTAGGTTGTGTGATGGTAACTGTTCTGGTAACCTTGCACAACATCGCGTCGGTGATGGTGACGAAATAGGTACCTGCAGTCAAACCGCTTGCAGTCTGGGTCGTCGGACCGTTCGACCAGTTATAGGTATACGGAGCCGTGCCGCCAGCGGGCAAAATGGTGGCAGAGCCGGTTGCTGTGCCGTTGCAAAGCACGTTGGTTTGTGCGCTCACAATGGCCTCTAATTCAGCAGGTTGGGTAATAACGATTGTTGCAAAAGCGGTACAGCCGTTTGCATCGGTGGCAGTCACATTGTACGTTCCCGCAGTCAAACCCGTGGCAGTTGCAGTCGTTTGACCGTTGTTCCACAAATACGTGATCGTGCCCGTGCCACCTGTGCCAGCCGCCGTGGCTGCGCCGTTGGAGCCCCCGAAACAACTGACGTTGGTCGAAGCGCTGATGGTTACCGCAACTGCGCTGGCAGGTTGCGTGATCGTAACCGTAGCCGTTTCAGTACACCCGTTAGCATCCGTGACCGTCACCATATGGCTGCCTGCGGAAAGACCTGTGGCGGTTTGGTCCGTCGAGCCATTATCCCAAACATAGGTGTATGGCAAAGTGCCGCCGCCGGGAGTAACTGTTGCTGAACCGTTCGAGCCGCCAAAGCAACTTACCGGCGTGGTTTGAGCCGCTGTGGCCGTTAAATCTGTTGCCTGGATGATCGTGACGGTAGCGGTAGTCGTGCAGTTGTTCGCGTCGGTGACTGTAACGGAATGAACACCGACCGGCAGGTTTGTTGCCGTTGCAGTCGTTTGACCAGCCGCAGAAACGGACCACAAATAGGTGTAGCCTGTTGTTCCACCCGTAGCATTTACGGTAGCGGAACCTGTGCTCGCGCCATTGCAACCGATGTTGGTTTGGCCCGAAATTTCAGCGATCAGGGCAGTCGGCTGTGTGATTGTTACCGTTGCGCTGGTCGTGCAGCCGTTTGCGTCAGTCACAACAACTGTGTAAGTGCCTGCTGCCAGGCCTGTTGCAGTAGCCGCGGTTTGGCCATTGCTCCAGGCGTAAGTGTAGGTGGTCGTGCCGCCAGCAACATTTACTGTGGCAGAACCGGTCGAAGCGCCGTTGCAAAGCACATTAGTTTGCGCGCTGATATTCGCAGTAAGTTCGGAAGGCTCCGTGATTACAACAGAAGTACTTGACGTACATCCATTTGCATCAGTAGCCGTCACATTGTACGTCCCGGCAGTCAGGGCGGTGGCGGTTGCCGTCGTTTGACCATTGTTCCAAAGGTAAGTAATCGTGCCAGTGCCGCCTGTTCCGGCTGCTGTGGCTGCGCCGTTCGAACCGCCGAAACAACTGACGTTGGTCGAAGCACTGATTGTTACCGCAACTGCCGAAGCCGGTTGTGTGATGGTAACCGTTGCCATTTCCGTACAACCGTTTGCATCCGTGACCGTCACCATGTGGCTGCCTGCGGAAAGACCTGTGGCGGTTTGGTCCGTCGAGCCATTATCCCAAATATAGGTGTAAGGCAAAGTGCCGCCGCCGGGGGTGACTGTGGCCGAGCCGTTCGAGCCGCCGAAGCATGAAACCGGCGTGGTTTGGGCTGCCGTGGCGGTTACGTCTGTCGCCTGAATGATTGTGACGGTAGCGATAGCCGTGCAGTTGTTGGCGTCCGTTACCGTAACGGAATGAACACCGACGGGCAGGTTTGTTGCCGTTGCGGTCGTTTGACTACCGGCAGAAACGGACCACAAATAGGTGTAGCCTGTTGTTCCACCCGTAGCATTTACGGTAGCGGAACCCGTGCTCGCGCCGTTGCAGCCGATGTTGGTTTGGCCGGTGATGTCGGCTATTAACAAGGTTGGCTGCGTGATCGTGACCGTTGCGCTGGTCGTGCAGCCGTTTGCG
>ENA-UOWO01001995-UOWO01001995.1-activated-sludge-metagenome-genome-assembly--contig:-NODE-1995-length-26107-cov-4.554737_pt1 | contig 26107 bp, 28 predicted proteins | sample MGYA00238148_ERZ761564 | MGnify/ENA primary metagenome ERZ761564 (study PRJEB28885, sample SAMN05720194) | activated sludge metagenome | isolation source: Anaerobic digester | place: USA...
ACTAGCATGCTCAAAATACTCTAACTTTGAAGAAGGGAAAAGACCACTTGAGGCTATGAACAAAGAAATAGGTAAGATTGTACTACCAGATTCAATTGAATCAAGTTGGATTGAAATACCATTAGTAAAGCCTCGGGGAATTCTTTTTCTATTAGGGTTGTTTTTTAAATACAGCCACTTTGCTAATTCGATAGTGACATCTTCCAAAGCACCTATTTCTTCAAGCAATTCAAGAGGAAGTCCATGGTCATTAAATCGAGGACCCACCAATCTGGGAGAGTATATTTCTATCCTTGTGTCCATAAGCTAATTTCCAGTTGCATATTTGATGCCAAAGTAAGAATTATAACGAAAAAACTGTGATAAAATTGCTAATTAACGCTTTTATACAGTAATCATACCTCAAAGGTCTTTTTCAAATCAACAAAAACGTGCTTGCCTATCTTCTTGGTTACGATGAGCCCGGTATTTCTCCACAACTGGAATGTGCTTTGGGAAATCTCAAACTTATCTTGAAATTGTTTGGCAGTAAGCCAACCGACCTCAATTGAATCAAGTCGTTTGAGAATAAGATCCATCTTTTCATTTATTTCCTGGAGCTGTGGAAGTTCTAGTCTTAAAAAATTATCCATGTTTTTGCCTATTGCTTTTTGATTGTTATTTGAATCTTGCAAGTGTAATGGGTTTGTCTTTTTTTAGGAGTAATAAATTGATCAGTTCGATTACTAGTAAGAGCTGGTTGTATTTATCAGGATTATTTTGTTCCATGGACTGAACGTCCTTTTTTGTAAGGGTATTCAAAGAAACCATATCATGAAGACAGCCAATGATATACGATTTCATTAACTGAGTCAATCGATCATATTGATTGGAAAGTCTTTGTTTGATTTCTGCAACTCTAATTAATTGAAAATCGTCCATTGCTGAATCTTTAGAAATGAGTAGCCTTAAATCTAAAGCATCTGATATAAGTATTAAATGATCCTGTGATAGTTTTTCTATGTACATGTTTCTGATTTAGATTGATAATTAAATGATTGACTTCAACTCTTGTAGCTCTCTATTTATTTCGGATTGGTATCCTTCAATATTAGAAATTATTCGATGTTTCTCCTTTGCTATGATGTCCAAAGGTTGAGATTCTTTTGTCGGTACAAACAATTCTCTAATATCAACTTCAAGAGCGCTCGCTATTGATTTGAGTAAGTCAGGTTTTGGGAAATGGGTACCATTTACAATGTTGGACACAGTTGCAGGGGTTACACCTAATATCCTGGAAAGTTCTACACCAGAGACACCTTGGTTTGTCATTATTTCTTTTACTCTTAGTAATGCCATGATTCTTTTTTATACAAAAGTATAAAAATTATAATAACGCTAAATTATTTAATGAATATTTAAAATATAATTTAGTAATACTTGCATATTGTTATAATTATGCTTAACTTAGTGTCACAATATTATAGCAACACTAAATTAAATAAAAACTATGACTACTACAGAATCTTTCGCAGATCAAGTAAACAATTTTGACTTCTACTTTGAAATGAGTGACTCGACAAAGACTTATTACAAAGGTGTTTCAGCACAATCTGAGATCAAGCAAATAGCCGAATCAATGACAGCAAATGAGCTGATTGAGGCAAAGAAATTGATCACAGTTGAACAAGAATTGATTGACAGATACTTTCAGGGACTTTTCCCTGAAGTATCTCCAGAGCCTCAACCGTCGGCAAATTCCGAACTATTCAAAATGGCTTGGTCTATTGTAAAATCTGGACTTGCTGAAAGCTTCTCAATTGCTCTCAAAAAGGCATGGATCATCATGAGAATAAAGCTTCAAGGCGAAGTCACAATTTCATTTGCAAAGGAAACGGGAGAGCTAAGGAACGCCTTAGCTATCTCCGTTGGAAAGCTTGACACAGTAGAAAAAGGGTTTGTCCGGTACATGGAAAACATCGAAGGGGTAGAAACATGGAGATCATTCAGAATTGAAAGATTACTAACAGCATAAAACAAACACAAATGAGCAAATTTAAATTTTCAAATTTTCCCAAGGAGGCCATTTTAAAAATAAAGGCAATCTTCCCAGATGGAGGCTCTCTCAGATACCAGTCAGTTGGTGCATTGGATCAATGGATGACTGTTATCGATACATTTGAAGACTTCAATGATCACGGCAATATATTTCCAGGCGACTTGATTAGAGTCATTCCTTGCAATCCTGTAAACTGGATAAAGCCATATCACAATGAGGTGGTTTTTTTAATCTTCAACGATCAGGAAGAAAGCGAGAAAAAAGAAACTACAATAAGGTGTTGTAGAATTATCGAAAAGTTTCAAAGTCATTTTAAAATTTCAGGTTTAAGCGATTCGGACAAAGTTTTTGACCTCTATTTTTCTCAAATTGCCCTCATGTGGTCCTTTGGTGAACTGAGGAGAAAGGAACTATTCTGGCAAAGAGGAGACGAGCCAAAGACTTTTGATGATGTAGCAAGCTGGTATAATAGAAAACCATAATTAAAAAAGCCTGGTCCAATGGCAGTGTAGGACCAGGCTTTAGTATTTATTTTTTATACCTTAATTCCCTTCTCCAAGTTCAAGCTTCACACTGCATTGATCTAAGATATCATCAAACGATGTATGGCCCGTCGGAAGGATTTTATTTAATTCGTGAATGTGTTTTATCATCTTTGGATGCCTTCGTAAAAGAAAGTTGAAAAATTCAAACTCCCGTTGCAGCGATTTCTTTGTTTCATACAAGAAGATAGTGCAAGGCAGTAGCCCGAAAAAATGATAAACTTGGACCATAGTTGTTATTGACTCAACCGGATCCAAATTATCAAGATCTTTTTTTCTTCTTGGCTTTGTAAATGAAATGTACACCTCAAAAGGGCTTTGCTTAAATAATAATTGAAGCCGTCTATATTCGTCTAAGACTTGGTTTATTATTGGATTACTAATAAGTTCTTTTTGTAATGCTGTAGCAATAATTTTTTCCCAAACTTGAGGGCTTTCAAGCAGTTTATTTGCTTCGTCTCTAAGTATGGAGGCATGACTTTTCTTGTAGCTAGCTAATGAATCAAAGCTTTTCGCATAATGTAAAGCAAAAAGTTCATGCTCATAGGTTAAATCACTTTTTTTTGGCATTGTCTACTTTTTTATCTAATCAATTTGTTTGTGATTTACTTGCATTTTATCTTGATTTCACTCAAAATCAGTTCCGCCTTACCCTCTTTATGATCAATTTTTAGCTCTATTTGTCCCGGGAATGCTTTCCCATGGGTTGAGTTGATATAAATCGCATTAGGACTATTTACCAAATAGTCTATGTTGTCACAATCGCATGATAAGGTAATTGGCTTTGTGGTAAGGTTGTTTTTTGAAACTCTTGGATTCCATTTTTTTAAGCGATTTTCTAAGCTGTCATCGCCTCTCAGATAAAGTGGATAATTGTACTCATAAAAGACTCTTCTGCCTGCCACATTCTCAATAGTTTTGAAAGGTCTTTTGACAACCTTGGCGTCTAATCTATTGAAGCCGTCCTCGAGGATCAAAAGCTTGTACCCTTCAGTTGAGGATCCAGAAAGTATAAGATCATTATTTCGCTTTGCAGCTTTGATGCTACCAACATTGAAAAGGCCATTTATACCGATGGAGAGAGTTTGTCCAGACTTGAAGTCGTCAAGCACTACATCAAAGTCAAAAAATGACCTACGTAGGGCACTTTCACGGTCATACATGAATCTTGAAGGGGAATAAGGTATAGGAATTGACTTGGCTCCTTTTTGGGCTTCTATTGGCGGAGAATTAAACTCTAATTTGTTGGTGTGATTTGGATTGAAGGCTTTAGCGCCCTCTTGATCAAAAGCATCGATAGTATATTGTGCGTCCAAATAGGCGTAACTCTCATTTGTGTCGTATGAGTAACACATATTCAAACACTTGCCAGTAGTAAGAGGTAAAACCCTAAACTGATCAAAGAAGTCATTGTCTTCAAAGAAAAGTGTATTTCCAATGATCTTATAGTCTGCATAAAATAAGTCTTTGATGCTGTCCATAAATTCGAAGGTTGTGAGTAGGGGAGCATTGTAGTCAAATACACTCAATCGCTCCTGTTTAGTTGTGTCCTTATAGGTCCCAAACCTTCCTCCTTGCAATGAGAAGATAGCCATATTGTAATATTGCGATGAAGGTGAATTAAGGATTGATGAGACAAAGTTTAAACCTAGTTGGTCACATTGGTATTGGATAGCTTCACGGGCGATTATTGAAGTTGACCAACGACCATTTCCAGTAAATGAGGCGTCAATATTCTCAGTGAGGTTGTCGATGATGTCCACATCATCGAATGATGGACAGTCGATGTCAACAAATGGGATTAAGTTTATAGCGTTGCAAATGGCTACTATTGCGCCGGCGATGACTTTTGATAATAGAACTACTGGCCAGAGAACAAACTCAAATGCTGTCCTGATCATCAAAATGTTGATGGAGTTATAATTCTGGTGGTTGTAATAGACAATAGGTTGTTCAGTGGCGTCCATGAATCCATTCTCCCATAAGTACTGAGTAGACAATCTTTGATAGGCTGATTGTTCCTGTGTCTCTCCTTTGAATAGTATGGTAGCCTCCTTCTTATCTTCACAATCTTCTGCACCTTCAGCAGTGATTTTGCCCAAAAAGGTAGTTTTACCACAAAGATCAATTTGTATTTCGGCTTTTATTTCATTTAAGAATCCTGCACAAGAGCTGAAAAACAAATTCTTAATAAGGTCATAACCTCGATCCTTCAATACAATTTCAGTTGAAATTGACTTGATAATTGTTTTAGAATTGTTTTCCTTGAATAGTATATCGTATCTATCGAGTCCAGAAGCTACAGAGGTGTAGTCTATCCCATCAATAATAAGTCTTGTCATTTTATGATATTTTTTTATGTGGGTAACCGAAGTTTTGTGGTGAATTACGCAATGGTGCTTTCGCAAATAGTTGAGATCACAGTTTTTCTACTGGCTTAATCTTTATAGCCATGTCCTGCAATATTTTTTGCACAATTGCTGCTTGCTCATAATTTTCTTCATCTATGTGATACTCCTTAATCAGACTCAACAACAAAAATCTTATAATTGAATCTTCATCTTTCAAATCCTTAAAGTCTGCACTTAGTCTAGTAATTGCGTTTTCGTGTAAGAGGGTTGCTTGCTTGATATTTTCTATGGCTTCTGCATTCGTACGATTTGCTTCAATTAGTTTTCGATTTGAATAAACCACTACTAATGATGCGATCATGCAAAGAATTGAGCCGATTATAAATAGTCCCATGTTTATAAATTTTTTAGATTGTCAAAATATTTTCATTACTTCCAAATCACTGCAAACTCACTGCAGACTGATTGGAGTTGTGGCTTTTAAATTGATGTCTACCTTACAGAAAAGCTTGAATTTTTCGCCCATTGAACTAAATCGCTCAACCTTAATAAAACTCTTACTGTAGTTGGCGTCTGGCAATGGGACCAAAGTCACGTGGTAGTTGTTGCCTTTTTTTATCATTTCGCTTGCTTGCTGCAGCTGCATTCTTTTCTCAATACCTTTTAGAGCTTTTTGTGCCCATTCTTGTGATGTACTTATCATGATATACTTTTTTGATTACTTAAATTATTATTCCTCTTCTTGCTCAAGTCCCCTTGGTCCAAATTCAATTTTTCTACCTCCTATCTCAAAGACCTCACGTATTGGTACCTGTCCAATGTTCACCTGAACCCCAGGACCAGACTTTTTCCCCTCAATTAAGTCAATGATCTTAAATATCAAATCAATGTCGCCCTGGTTAGAAATGGCTTTATTCACCACATGCATGACCATGACTTCCTTTACTGGCATCCTTGATTTTTTGCCGTCTATGTCAATCCAATCAACTTTCATGAGTAAAGCCTTTTTGAGTAAGGTCTTTAAATTCTTACTACCTTTTTCTCTCCCAATTGAATTTCCACTCTGACCAGGTTTCCACGGCCTTAGATTTTGGTATTCTAAAGCTGGCTTTTTTTGATTTTCCTTCATATAATAATTTTGTTTATTGCTCCATGGTTGAAAACAGGTTTTGTATGCCATCAAAACAGGTTTTGCAAGTTATTTTTAGTTTTTGCGTCATTGACATTAGGTTTTGTAAGCGAAAAATTAGGTTTTGTAAGGTCTGAAAAATCGTATATAGTTGATATTCAATTAATTATGCTAATTACTGGGTTTTGTACCATCGAAATCCATATATATAGAGAGAAATTATTTTTTTTTACTTATGTGCGTATTATTCCATTTTTGACCATTATTTTATATATATATCTGATAATCAATAAAATATAAAAAACAAAACCTAAGATATGGGTTACAAAACCTAATTTTCAAGTTACAAAACCTAAGAAATGGGTTACAAAACCTATAAATCGATCTACAAAACCTAAGCTAAAAAGGCAAATCAGCTCCTTCATAGACCTCTTCAGGAACAAACCATGATTGTTCTGAAGCCCATTCCTGTAATGGCTTTCTGGCATCTTCACCCAACTTAATAACTAATGGTGCCCCGATCTCCCTAAATGGGATATCCATCGAATGAAGATATCTCTTAAGATTGTCCTTGAAAAGCTTTGCGCTTAGCTCTCTTGAACCGTCTATATTGTGCTCATTTTTAAAATCAGTATATTTTATTTGTGGGCGAATTTCTGCGGCAAACAAAGTGTTTTTGTTGTTATTTAGCCAAGTAGGTCTTAAAATTGATTCATCGAGAAAGTGAATGAATTCATCACCATATGGGTTCAATTCCTCCCTGATCTTCTTCTTAACTGAATTTGAATTTGAACTTTGATTTGGTACAACTCTAGCTGATCGGAAATAAATTTGCACACAATCCATGATGAAATTGTAAAACAAGTTCCAGTCATTTTGGTCCCAATCAAAGAATAAATTTCGCCCAAAATCTGTTTCAGGTGTTCGCTCCCTGGTATAGTATTTACTAATATAAAGGTTCTTAATCCGCCTACTTTGATGCTCTGAATCATCAGAACCACCCATTGAATAGTTTGTAGTCATGCAGATCTTAGGAGCAAGCTCAAAAGGAATTACTTTCCTATCAACCCCTTTGCGTTCAACCTCAAAGGAATCGGTAATTTGGTTATACATCATTTTGATGTCAAATGCAGCACTCAAATCATTCAAGAGAAGTATATCTGTATTTGAGGATATTGGACCGAATGCGAATTGATTGTGTGTCTTTAAGTTTTTTCCATCCATCTCAATCAAATTCCTGACATACTTCAAGCTTTTAAGAACTAATGATTTCCCCGTTCCTCCTCCCTTATTCGAATCATCGACGTCTTCACTTATGATAATTGCAAATGCCTTGGATGGATCTTTGAACCTATGTACAAGATATCCGATAGCAAGAACGAGCGGACGAAGTTTATTCCAGTTTGATTGGTCACTTGCAGAATAAATTTGTAATAAACTCATTTCATCACAAGAATCAGCAAGCCCGGAAAGGCGATAACAATATTTTCCGAAGTCTGAAGGATCACCATTTACAACCCGATTAAAGTCGCGTTCCAATATATCAGCCTTCTTTACATAGGCAAATGTTTCGCCATACGGAATGATATCAACCCCTTCTTTGCTTACTTTTACAACAGTTGTACTGAAAAAGAAATAACTATTGTGTTTATCGTCGGTCAAGAACTGAATTTCGTTTTTGGCGGTCTTATCCATTTCCGTAAACAAAGACTTTTTAAATGATGGAGGAAGTTTTTCGTGCTCTTCCTTTAGCAATCTAGACCATTGTTCATCTTCATTTATGAAATGTGCAATATCTTCATCGATCCAGTGGGCCAATAATGGTGCAATGTCTTCATATCCATTCTGAAGATTTTCAACTGTTTTTTTACTCTCATCGATCAGTAAAAACTCATCGTCTGCAGATTTGATAATCCGCCAATTCTTTCCTAATCTTGGATAAGTGCTTACTAAGAAGTTTCGGAATTCATGCCTGATTATATTCACTAAACACACGCCTTTATTATTTCGGATAAGGGAATAATAAAGCTTTCTTTTTGCAATGTTCTTTTCCGTCAATATATCCTTGACTCTTGAGATCATTTCCGGACCATGTTCATTAGCTGACTGCAGCTCTTGAATAACATCTTCAAACATCTTGCCTTTGTCAAGTTCAATGGACACCTCATCTATAAAGTCTTGCTGATGTTTTTCCCATTGCTTGCCGTAGCCCTTTGATATTATGAACCTTGTAGCCTCTTTTTTATTTCCATTATGCTCTATTGTACTAAGGACTGAAAACGGCGTATATGCCTTATCTTGTTCAAATACAGTACTTGATGAAAAGACATAAAAGAGTCTTTTTTGAATGTGCCAGTTTGCACTCCATTTATTTTCGGATCCAGGACGACGGTAAAATATTTGATCACCTTTTTGTGATGCAATTTTCCATCCTGCATTTTCTAAAACCTCCAAGTGAGGATTGCTTTGATCATTATTATACGCATCCCAAGGAGTTAAACTATAATTGTCATATTCCCTTTTTTCCCTTACACTTATGGGTGTTGGCTCATCAAAGACCTCATTAAATGATTTGACAACATCAATGATTTGATCAACAACCTCGTTTTTGAAGGTTGGAATATTTTCAAAGCTTCCATGCTCAATTGTATACCCTGGGGATGGATGTACCATTGCATAACCGCCTTCAGCTCTTATCTCTATAAATGTGAGCTCTTTTACCTTAGGGTTTATTTGCCGTTCCTCAATTGTTGTAATTCTAGAGGCAAGTTTTTTGTTTTTGTACTCATTTTTTTCTTCACTTCTGAACCATAGATGTGTGCCTCCTGATGGTGTACTAACTCTTACCATTTGGAATAAATATTCACCAACTACATCAATTAGGTCTGTGCAGCAATCACTAACAATTTCTGAGCCTCTTGGATGATTTTTTGTATCAAAATCAATACAGATTAAGTACCCTGATATTTGGCCACATACAGCAGCTATTCCGGTTGCGCCAGCTTCGCGAAAACTTTTTATCTCTTTGTCTGAAGGGAATCGGCTTTGGTATGGGGTCCATGACTTTACAGGAATCTTGCCCTTGCAACCGATTATTGATATTTTTGAATTTATGAACCGTTGATAGACAATCTCATCTATAACAGGAGTTTGTGTTATATTTGCCATACGAAAGTTTATATAAATGGCACAGGTAAAAGTACACTGGCCATTTTTTTTTGACGTAAATACAGGCTATAGGAATGTCTAGAGACAATCTTATAGGTGTAAAGAAGATGTAATATTTATAGTAAAGCGTTTAATTAGGCTGGGCTCGCTTGCCCTGTTTTTGCGTTTTTCTTGGCTGGGCTTCGCTTGCCCGTGGAATTACTTTTTTAAGTGCGTTTAATTAGACTGGGCTCGCTTGCCCGGAAACAAATATAGGAAAAAGATATATTTAAGCTGCTACCTCTTTTGTTTCGAGCCACTTTTCAATCTTTTCTTTGCTGAATCTCAAGGAGCCCTGAATCTTGTAATGCGGCAAAGGATTTGGTTTTTTTTTGCCTGGAATGGTCATTCTATAAACAGTTGGAATAGAAAGATTTAAATAAGTTGCAAGCTCTTTTATGCTCATCATTTCTGCATTCATATCATTATATTTTTGTGATAAAACAAATGTACAATTGATAGTATTTGAATGCAATAGGATAAAGCATGTTTCACGTGGAATTTCACGTGCTTATTTTTTATCTATCTTTTGTCTGTGCTTGCTTTGATCTTTTTTTTGGATCCTGCTTTCGGTTCTGTATTTCTGACCTGATTTTCCGGCACTTTGAAAGCATCTTTAGTTTTGGTAAGGGACCATTTTTTTATTTTCCTAGCCCAAATTATGAATGGCTTTTGAAAGTATTCTGTATCAAGAGCAGAATCAAATAATATATTGTACAAGTCTAAATTATTTCCATCTATTGAATTAAAGTCAAAGAAAAGACTATTGGTAAGCTCAAAAAAACGATCGGGGTTATTTGCAAATTGGATAAATACTGCAACCCAAAATCCTCTTCGGCTCCCCGTATATGCTAACTCTGGGCCTTCACTATAACCTGTTCTTAAGGTGCAAAGCTCATCACTTAGTAATTGTTCGTTCCTCATTAACCAATCATTAATTGTTTCACCTTCATTTATTTCAGGCAGCTCAATAGGAGTAAAATATCTCATCCAATGGAACTGTCTGAAGAATAGGCTTTTACTTGTCTCTTCAATCATTTTGGAATCCTTTTAGTAGTTTATCACTAGCCTCCTTATCGATGTCAAGGCCAAATGAAGCGATGTAGCTCTGAGTAACTTTAACGGAACTGTGGCCAAGTTTCTCTTTCAAGAATTCAATGCTGTATCCATTCTTTATTGTTGCTGTGGCGTATGAATGTCTGGCATAGTAGGTAGATATTTTTTCAGCTCCTGGAATATCTTCATGCATGGCCACTTCTCTGAGCTTAGTGTTTGTGTCCTTGATAAACCATTTCACGTGGTTATGCATTTTTTGTGGTGTCCATTGTTCATCCAGTACAGGAAAAACATAAGGACCATCATTGCCAAAGTACTTATCAATGATTGTCCTCGATAGCTCCGGCAAATAAACGATTTGCTGCGATGAATCCCGTCTGGTCTCTTTGGTCTTAGCCCGTTTAAACTTTAATAAATTGTCTTCAATATCGGTTTTTTTAAGATGGAGTATGTCTTTAAAGTTCATTCCCTCAGTGGCAAAACTGAAAACAAAAAGATCAATTCCAAGTCTGCTTCTTTCTGTCATTTGCAAGTCAGTAAAATAGATCTTTGAAATTGCCTCAATAGGGATTGCCTTTTTTATATTCCTGGAAACCGGTATCTTATAGCTATTGAAGGGGTACAACGTTTGATGGATGATTCCATCCTTTATGGCCCGGTTGAATATGTGCCTCAGATTGCGCATGTAAATCCCGATTGTTGCATTTGCTCTTCCAGTTTTTTCTAAGTGTTTCTGAAAATCATCCAAAAACTTACTGTCAATATCATGGAACTTCAAATCTCTTTTCCTGAAAGCAGACAAAGCATCATTGACGTTTTTATAAAGGGATGCAGAACTAAATTTATCTTGGGCTTCTAATTCTGCAATTTTTTCCTTAAATGCATTTGTTACACTCAGAAGATCCTTATTTGTACTCTGTAGCGCTCTTTCAAGTTTCGAAAAGGAAAAGGCCGGGATAGTTTTCACAATTGATTCAAACCTTACTATAATTTCATCAATGGTCCTTTTGATGTGCTTGAACTCTGGACTTGGTCTTTTACCATTGATCTTGTTGAAGTCATCCACAGTTAAGTCAATTCCAGAGGGGAAGAACTTGACTTGATCAAGATGCCCGACTCTAATCTTTACAGGGAAAAGGTCTGTAAGCTTTGATTTCTTATAAGTATTTCTGGTATCGTGGTAATATCTAATTGAAGGTCTTGGATTTGCCATTTGTAAACATTTTGCACAAATTTTGCACGGAATAATGATAATATTTGATGTTATTTGACAAAGATAAGACAATTTAATTTAATATTCATGGGACACAACTGCCTATAATTCAGTTTGTTTTGATCAGAATTAAGAACATCTGATAATACTTGATAAATTGATTGAATTATGACTCATAATCAGGTGGTCCATGGTTCAAGTCCATGTGGGCCCACTTAAATAAAGAATCCTTAATCTTAATTGATTAGGGATTTTTTGTTTTATGGAAGGATATGAAATCAACTCGCATTTGGGAGCGCAATGAATGAATACTAATGATTACCCATAAAAAACCAATAATCTAAAAAATACACCTAATATTTAGATTGTAATCTAAAAAACACGCCTATTTTTTCGATCATAATCTAAAAAATAGGCCTAGCATCAATACCATTAAAGCTTAAGCTGGATTTTATGCTAAATAATCAAGGCAAACTTTATAGAAATTTTATGGAATAAATTTATTGAAATGAAACGCGATATAAAGGCGAATAAAAATCGTCATTAAAATAATTCCAAAAAAATTTTTGAATTAAATAGAAAGTGTATATTTGCACTCTCTTTGAGAAAACCGAGGAGAAAGGTGGGATGGGTGAGTGGCTGAAACCAACGGTTTGCTAAACCGTCGTACTCTGAAAGGGGTACCCCGGGTTCGAATCCCGGTCTCACCGCAACATTCTTTAAGTAGAAAGTTGAGCACCAAAGTTGAAAAAAGTATTCGGGGCGTAGCGCAGTCCGGTTAGCGTACCTGGTTTGGGACCAGGGGGTCGCAGGTTCGAATCCTGCCGCCCCGACAAACTTTAAAAGCCTGTAAGTCATTTGATTTACAGGCTTTTGTGTTTTAAAGAATTTAATACATCTCAAAAGATGAATAGTCTCTTATGTTGGTTTCATAAGTATCATCTCATTTTTATTATCGCTATTTATAATTGGACCATCTAGAGATATTAATATTTTAATAATTTCAGTTATATTGGATCGATTTATATAATTTATTGGTTCCTACTGTATAATCAATCAATGTCTATGAATTTTGAAAATCAAATAAGTTTAGGAGTTGGAATATACACAAGTAAAGAAATTGCAAAAATTCTTAGGCTTCCGTATTATAAAATTAATAGATGGATTAGTTATTGGGATAACAAACTTGGAAAAGATTTTAACGAACAGTATTCATGGAAGATTGATCAAAGTAGGGCAGTAAGTTTTCATACTATGATTGAGTTTTATTTAATGTCTTCATTTGCAGAATCAGGAGTTCAATCAAAAAATATTTTGAAGGCTCATCAGGAACTATCAATAATGCTTCATACTGCTTTTCCCTTTGCAAATAAAAATGTGCTCAATGGTCTCAAAACTGATGGTAAGAAAATTTATTTTGAGCATCCAGATGGATATACCATCTCTCTTGATGGTACCAAACAAACGAACTTAGAAGTTATTAAAATGTTTTATAAAAATCTAGAGTTTGGAGGTGATGAAATGGCTTCTAGATTCTGGCCACTAGGTAAAACTAAAAAAATAGTATGTGATCCTGAAATACAGTTAGGAGCTGTAACGATTGAGGGCACAAGAATTTATCCTGAAACCATTTATGAAATGTATAAGGGAGGAGAATCAAAAAAGTTTATTGCAGAAACTTATGAAATAACTACTACTCAAGTGAATAATGCAATCGAATACTGTTCCCAAGCCGCTTAAATTATATATTGACGAAAATCTTCCCAAACAATTTGCTGAAGCTTTCAATATTATACAAAGTCATCTGAACAAATCAGAAAAAAAACCGATTGAAGTCTTCTCTATTAAAGAAGTTTATGAAGGGGCAAAAGACATAGAATTATTCCAAGCGTTAAAAGATGAAAATGCTATTGTCTTAACTTTTGACAGAAATATTCAAAGGCATAAACATGAACGACAATCTTACATTGAAAATAAAATAGGAATTATTTTTTTGAAGCAACCAGCTGGTGGCTCTAGTTTTTGGGACACTTTTAAAAACATTACAAATCATTGGGAAGAAATAAAACAGATATGTCGAAAGAATGATCCACCTTTTGCATTCAGGCAACCTGGTCAAAATAGAAGGTTTGAAGAGTGGACCTATGAAAACTAGTTTTGCTCTTCCACTCTTACTATATTGGCAACACTTCTCAGTACCAATTTCCTGATTTTCCTATGCACTTCTCTACTTACTTCTATCATCGTGTATTGAAAATTGAAGTCAATAGTATCCTTTGTAATATTCATTACTTTCAGATTGTAGGTGCCTGGTTCTATAAAAGTAGCCATTTCACTTGTGGATCTTGTCAACCTTTTTTCCAAATCTTCGACAGAAGTCAAATATTTTAAATCTAGTTGAAATTCCACGCCCATCCTTCGGATGTCTTTGCGCGTATAGTTTATGACATCTGAATTGTAAAATTTTACATTGGGAATATATATGAGGTCATCTTCGTCATTGAGTAGGGTGATTTTTTGCAAACCAATGTCTATGATTTTACCCTTTTGTTCGCCGATTTTGACATAATCATCCAATTCAATTTTTGTTGAAAACCCGTTTACAATGCCAATGATGATTTCTGTGATAAAATCTTTGGTCACGATGGCAATAGCAGCAGCAACAATACTCAAAGTTGTAAAAACATCCTTTAGCTCCAAGCCTGATAGAGACATCAGTGCTAAAATCGTTGCCATTACAGAAATAATTCGAAATAAATTGGTGAGTCCAATGATCAAATTATCTTTTGTTTCCGAGCCACTACGCCTTTGTTCTAACTTATACCAAAGGATCAGAAAATCGATCACAATCCTGAAGATTAATAATAAAATGGCTAAATTAAGTACGATGCCACCAATCCTGATTTGCTCAGCGGTATACCTTTCTGTAGGAAAATAAAATCGCAGGAAAATCAAAATGGACATCAAGATGATCAAAAATATTAACCTTATGGGCCTTGGCATTTTCATAAATGTATATTTAGTTTAAGGGTGATTTTTGAAGATTTTGAAATTTATAATAACGCGTTATCAACAATTAAACAAATATTCAATTATCTACTTGAATAGTGAAAAACGTGCTTATTGATGCTTATAACAATAAAAATGATATAATTCCTCTGAAAAAATGGAAAATACATTCAGTATTTCCTTTTTTATTGATAGTTGTCTAAACAGTAAAGACCATTGAGTCTCAAAGCCTGTTGATCAGAAAATGTTTAAGTCTATTCTTCTTCGTCGCCCGTTTTTTCTTCCAACCAGAAATTATTAGAACCCGTTCCCTGGATGATGTTGAGCAATTGCAAATTGAGCATTTCCAGAAGTGCTAAGAAGGTGACAATAGCCTCCATCCTATTGGAAAGGCCATTGAATAATTCTTCAAAATTGGCCCTTTTTCCTGCTATTTTTTCTTTGAGGATTTTAGATTGACCCTCTACTGTGTATTCATACTGAATGATGCGATGGACGACTTTATTACTTTGTGATTCATAACGCTCGAGCAACCTGGCAAAGGTTTGGAATAACTTGTATAATGAAATGCTTTCGATTTCTGAATCGGCCAATGCTTTATTGGAAAGTGCAGCCAACTCAGCCCCCAAATTACCTCGGCCATGTTTTAATGAGCGCTCATATTCCATCTGCTCCAAATCCTCGATGATGGATTTGTAACGTTTGTATTCCAATAATTTTTGTGTCAACTCAGCTCTGGGGTCAATTTCATTGCCATCAGCATCTATTTCTTTTCTTGGAATGAGCATACGAGCTTTGATCTTCATCAAGGTAGCCGCCACCAATATAAATTCACTTGCAACATCAATATTCAATGTTTCCAAGTGTTTGATATACTCCAAAAAATCTTCTGTGATGGTCGCAATGGGAATATCATAAATATCCAACTCGTCCCTTTCAATGAAAAAGAGTAAGAGGTCAAATGGACCTTCAAATTTGGATATTTTTATATTATAACTTTGCATTTAGAAGTGCAGTTTGGTGGCAAGGGCTGCTCCAATAATACCGGCATCATTCATGGATTCTGCACAAGTAATGGGCGTTTTTAGTGCAAAATATTTACTATAAAGTTCAAACTTTTTACTGATGCCTCCCCCGATGATGATTTGATCTGGATTGAGGATAAACTCTAGATATTGCAAGTAACCGTTGAGCTCTTTGCCATAAGTTTTCCAAGTGATTTTTCTTGTTTCTCTAGCCAGATTGGACAATGTTTTTTCAGCAATTTTTCTGTTGTAAATGATGTGGCCAAATTCTGTATTGGGTACCAGTTCACCATTCATAAAAAGAGAAGAACCAATACCAGTGCCAAGGGTGAGCATGATGACCAAACCTTTGGCGTCCTTGCCTTTGCCAAACTTCATCTCTGCAAGTCCTGCAGCATCTGCATCGTTGACAAACTTGATTTCGGTTTGTAGAGCGGTACTCCACTTAGCTACTATGGGATAATCCAGCCAGGTTTTATCAATATTGCTCGCAGTGTGCGTTTTTCCATCCTTGATTACTGCAGGAAAACCAACTCCAATGGGCTTTCCTTGCCAATCAAAACTTTTGATTATTTTCTTTACAGCCTTGAGCATCGCATCTGGAGTGGAAGGTTGTGGAGTAGAAATTTTCAATCTTTCATCAACGAAAACACCCTTCACTGTGTCAACGATACAACCCTTGATTCCTGTACCTCCTACATCAATTCCTAAAACTCTACTCATAATTATTATTTTATAAGGCTAATATTCAAAATTTTTACATCCATATGAGGACGGTTATTTGCATCGACCACACTGGCTGCAATTTTATCAATGATATCTATACCAGCAATAACCTTTCCAAATACAGTATATTCATTATCCAACTGTGGCGCTCCACCAGCACTCAGGTATTGGTCAATGTCACTTTTTTGATAAACAATTCTTTTTTGTCGCGCCAAGATATCTAATTGATCTTGTTTTACCTCTGATCCATGCACAATATAAAACTGAGAACCTGAAGATTGCTTTTGTGGGTTTACTTCATCAGGAGTTCTTGCGGCTGCAAGGGCACCTTTCACATGATAATTTCCTTGTATAAATTCTGCAGGAATGGTATATCCAGGCCCGCCCCCACCCAAACGTTGATCAGCTGAAGCATTTCTACTATCTGGATCTCCCGCTTGTACCATAAACCCTCGCATTACTCTGTGAAAAAGCAAGTTTTCATAATAATTTACCTCAACCAGACGGAGGAAATTATCTCGGTGAAGAGGCGTATTATCAAATAATTGCAGAGTAATATTGCCCAATGAAGTTGAAATTTCTACTAAACAGGCAGTGGGTGCTTCGATAAAAATATCCTTTTTTACAGCATGAACCTTCTTCCCCTTTTGAGCTGCCAAACTGATGGTATATCTCCCAGAATGCACGTATCGATGACTTGGACTTTCTGCTTCTGATGTTGTACCATCACCAAAAGACCAAAGGTATTTTTCAGCATTTTGAGAAACATTGACCAAATTTGCAATGACAGGAGCTTGGTCGTGCGATTTATTGATAACAAAGTCAGCAATTGGTCGTGAGCATCCAAAAGTAACAAATATCATCAAAGCCATAAAAATCCTAAACACAGGTATTTTTTTTGAGATCGTAAATATAGTATTCAAGTGTTAAAACTGGGCTTTGATTTGAATCTATATTTGAGAAGGCAGGACGTGGACGAAGAGTTATACCAAACGGAAATTGGATTGACCAGAATTCTTGTTTAGAAAATTTGATTGAAATCGAAGAATGAGCAGCGTTAAAAAATCGTCGCTAACGATTTTAGCTGCGAACTGCGATACCCTTATCGCAGCATCTTATTAATCTGCCTTAGCTCTGGCGAAATTGAACGTTGAAGATATCGATTAAGTTTGAAACAAGAAAATGGTGTAATTCAGTTCCTATTGGTATTATTATTCAATAAGTGCTGTTTTACTTTTGAAATTATTGAGTTTGGTTGCGATGCTCAAATGATTTGTTCCACCCGCTAAATGAAAATAGCCCACTCCATAATCAATTCTGAACTGTTTGATTTTCAGACCTATTCCCAAACTAAATCCCCCTAAACTTCTGAACTGACTGATTTGCAATTCCTTTCTTCTCAAGTGGTTGTATCCAGCGCGCAAGACAAAACCTTCGTTTTTCCCAAGTAGAAATTCGCCGTTAAAAATGGTGTGACGAAAAAAATTGTCAATGGATTGGGACAATGCAGAACTTTCTATTTGCTGGCCGAGCAAGTCTACATTATCTCGATTATTTGGATCATCATATCTGATTGACCACTGTTGGAGTTGGTGGAAAATAACTGAAAATCTGAGCGGCATGTGTTTCAGTTTATTGGACAAGCCTATTTGAATATTAAGTGGCAGGCCATATCGTGTGCCATTGTATGTAGTCAATTCTGACCCCAAATTTTGGATAACTGCTGCAATATTCATACGCCCTTCTTGTGTGGAGTATACCATGCCCAAATCCATCAAAAGTGCACTTGCTTTGTAGGTTTCCAAATTTGAAAAAGCCATTTTTAAATTGCTCCCAACGGTTATTTTTTCATTCAACACTTTGGATGCTCCAAGCGTAAAGGCCAACTCATTCGCCTTAAAGGTACCGGTTTGCACCCCATTTTCGTCTGCTGCAATGAATTCCCCGTAATTTGCATAACTTATGGCTGCATGTGTGTTGATGCCCCACTTTTCTATTTTTCTTCCATATGCAAAATGACCATTATTGATGCCATCAAAATTAAAATTATGGTTGAATGCAATCGAACCATTCATTTTTTCATTGAGTAAAGCAGGAGAAGCCATGGCCAAATTGACGTCACTGTCAATGATGGTTATTAAACTGCCACCTAGACCAGTCAAACGAGCACTCGCAGGAAGTGATAAAAATTCAAAGTTATTTTTGCCCCCTATTTGACCTATCAAAATGATGGATAAGTGCAAAAGTAAAAGACCAATAACTATCCTTTTTTGATTTCCTGGTCTTCCTTCCATATTGTGATACACATTCTTGTGCTGTCGCATTGCATTTTTTTAATCAATTTACCCGTCACGTCAAAGTGCTCTAATAGTCCAAATTCATTGTCACCGTTGAGATAGTTTCCTTTCCATTTCACAACTCCATTGTCATAATATTCTACAAAAGGTCCATTTTCAGCTCCTTCAACAAATGTAACCTCTTCTTGCAAATTTCCATTCTCATAATATTTATAAAAAGTACCAATGAGTTGATCATCTTTATAATTGCTGTCTACCCTCAATTTGCCAGTTGGAAAGTAAACCTTTCTTGGTCCATTCAATTTACCATCGGCATAAGTGGAAGTAAATTCCAAATCACCTGATTCAGTAAATATCTTGCGTAAACCTTCTTGTAATCCGTTTTGATAGTTTGTCTCTTCTGCCAAAGTGCCATTAGCATGGTATCTTAAATATGCCCCATCTTTTTCTTTATCCTTATTTATTTGATACTTTTCTTTGAGTTTTCCATCATCATAGTAAGTTTTTTCATACTGATTGCAGGCGCTCAAAACTAGGATGAGGACAAAAAATTGAAGTATATAAACTAGGTTTTTATTGCTTTTTGATAACATCAACTGTTCCCATTTAAATCTGATAATATTGCATTCAAAAGCTGTTTAAGAAACTATTTAACGGATGGAAAGTGTTTTTACTTGTTTCCAGAGGTAATATTTTCATGTAATTACGTGTACAAATAGGAAAATCGTCTTCATATTTTCAAAATAAATCCTACACCATGGATATTTTCCAACTCTATTTGTGGGTCATATTTCAATAATTTTCTCAATCTACTGATGAAAACGTCCATGCTTCTGCCCAAGAAGTAATCGTTTCTTCCCCACAGTTTTTCAAGAATGGTCTCTCTTTTTACCAATTGATTTTTATGTGAATGCAATAGAAATAGTAAATCTGCTTCTCTTTGAGTAAGAGATTTTGTGCCATTAGCATGAGATATTTGCAAATTGCCATATTCAAAAAGCAGCTGGCCTATTTTGATGATGTCGCTAGGAGGTTCTACAATTACTTTTCTTCTGATGAAAACCTTGATTTTCATCAAAAGTTCTGCCATTTCATAGGGTTTGACCAAGTAGTCATCACCACCAATTTCAAATCCTGCAATTTTATCAGCGGTCAAAGATTTTGCGGTAACAAAGATGATGGGAATGTGAGCATTTTGAGTCCGTATGTATTTTGCAAGTTCAAAACCATCCTTTTTGGGTAACATCACATCCAGGATACAAATGTCAAAAGCTTCTTTTTTGAATGCCTGTTGTGCATCAACGCCATTTTCATACAATTGTACTTGGTAACCTTCATCTTCCATTGCTTCTTTGGTAAGAAATCCCAGAGTCTCATCATCTTCCACGTATAGGATTTTATTTACCTCCATTTTTATTACTTTTTAATGTTATTTTAAATTGTGTTCCAACACCCAGTTCCGATGAAATATTAATGGTCCAGCCATGTGCGTCACAGATGTTTTTGACATAAAAAAGGCCAAGACCAAAACCTTTAATATCGTGCCTGTTTCCAGTATTCACGCGATAAAATTTTTCAAAGACGCGCTTCAGATTCTCCTTATCAATACCAATACCTTTGTCTTTAACTTCAATCATCAGCTCCCCTGTTTCTTCATGATTTTTCAGTGTGATTTGAATATCGGGTACTTCTTGTGCATACTTAATGGAATTGTCCAAAATGTTATGTAAAACATTGGTAAAATGCACTTCATCGGCCCATAAGGTGGCATCTTTAGTGAAGTTTTGGAACGTGACAATGGTTCTACCATATTTAGCATTTTCATCAGAAACGATCTTTGCAGCAACCGCAGCAACATTGAATTTTGAAAGATCCAATTGCATTTCTTCTCCTTCTACTTTTGCCACATTCAGTACGCGTTCTACTTGACTATTGAGGCGTTCGTTTTGGGCAAAAATGATATCGGCGTACCGCAGAAGTTTTTCATTTTCTCGTATGCTCATATGAGATCTCAAAGCTTGGGAAGCAATTTTTATTGAAGAGAGGGGAGTTTTAAACTCATGAGTCATGTTGTTTATGAAATCTGCTTGTAGCGCAGACAATTTCTTTTGCCTAGATATGGCCAAAAAACTGAAAATAAAATAGGATAAGGCTAATACTGCAACTAAAGCAAGGAAAATGTTTTGCCTGAAATTTGAGAGCAAAAAACTTTCTTTTTGGGGTAGCTTGATCACAAAATAATAGATCAAATCCTCAAACTTCGGCAGGTTTGCGGGTGGACCCAGACTTTCTTGGTTTGAAAATTTACAATAATTACCATATACGAGTTCATCACTGTGGCAGTCATAAACGGCATATTCAAAATCAGTGTTTAATGAGAAATTGGTAAACTCTTGGTAAAGAAAATCTTCTAAAATACGCGGATCAATGGCACTGTTGACGTTGACAGCATAAATATTGGAGCTTCTGCGCTGTATTAAGTTTGTTTTTGGCAGGGCAGTGTCGTTATATTTTGCAATGCCAATGGCCACTTTTTGCAAGGCAATGTGCATGGTTGTGTCAAATTCCTGGTCCTTGAGATCCCATGTTTTCAATAGCCAATAGGACTGCACAGCGATGATGCCTACAATGGCTACCGAACCCAATATCAACAGTCGCAAAAATTTGTTATCACTCACAAGGCAAATTTAGTTGAAGTTTATTGTTTAAGCTTATGATAGGCTGTACATTTGCAAATCGTTAACCCGTTTGAACTTCCTTTTATTTGATTCAAATAGTGGTGAAATTCATATGGACAAACGGGTAAACAGATCATAAATCACAAAACCACCAGACTTGAAGGTTTTATCAAAGTATACTTTTGTTTTATTAATATGTATGATTTCTTTGATCGTCACTGGTCAAAATCCTTTTGAAGTGAAGGGAAGAGCCGTTGCTTCAACCCTAGATACGTCTGGAATACCAAGCCAAGAAATTGTAGTTCCCAATGCTGATAGCGTCGCCGCAAGCCAATCTAGTTTGGACGCCAGATATGATAAACTCAAGGAAAATAATCCATTTGAAGTGAGCCATATTCCCTTAAAAAGGAAAACAACACCTTCAATAGGCCAAATACCACTAGACATTAAGCCAAAAGTATCTTCCAATTTTATCTTTTGGCTTATGTTATTTACTTTGCCATTATTGGCGTTAGTACTTGCGAGCAAAAGAGATTTATTGTCAAAATTGACTCGTTCTTTGTTCAACGAAAACGTGTTGAAGCTTACTAGAAGACAAGACGGATCTGGGCTAAATTTGCATTTTATATTGATGTACATCGTCTTCTTTATCAATGCTTCTGTTTTTATTTACCTCATTCTTAGGGAGTATTACGACTTGGCTACAGTACAGATTTGGTTTTATGTTTTGGTTGGAGTGACAAGTGTTTACATTGTCCGACATCTTACGCTTAGGATATTTGGATGGTTATTTCCCTTAGAAAAGGAGTCCGCTTTATATAGTTTCACCATCATGTTTATCAATTTATTGACAGGATTATTGCTCATTCCCATCAACTTGTTGATGGCTTTTGGACCAGAAAGTTTCTTTAAACCTGCCTTTATTGTTGGGCTCATCATTATCGGCATTTTATTGTTAATAAGGTACATCAGAGGCTTCTTAATATCGGCCAATTTTATTCTAAGCGATATATTCTTATTTTTTGTTTATCTTTGCACCCTGGAAATTGCTCCCTTGCTACTGGGGTATAGATTGATTGCTAACTTATAACAAAACAGGCATACTACATAATATATGTCAACATCGGGGAATACAAAACAAGCTGAACAAAAGGCATACGTAGAGGAGTATAGAAAAGTCAGGACGATTTTGGTTTCGCAACCAAAACCAGAAAGATCTCCATATTATGACCTAGAAAAAAAATATGGACTTACCATTGATTGGCGACCATTTATACATGTAGAAGGTGTCATTGAAAAGGAATTCCGCAAGCAAAGGATTAAAATTGACGACTATGGCTGTGTCATTTTTACTTCCAAAAATGCAATCGAAAACTACTTCAGATTGGCTGAGGAAACCAGGGCGAAAATATCACCAGACAACCGGTATTTCTGCGTCACTGAAGCCATCGCAAACTACTTACAGAAATTCATAATCTATCGCAAGAGGAAAGTTTTTGTTGGGAAAAAGCACATGGAAGATCTTCACAACTATTTTATGAAGTACAAAAGCGAGAAGTTTTTGTTACCTCTTTCAAATTTGGGAGCAGAAGGTTACATTCCTTATTTGCAGAAGAACAACATTTCATTTACTGAAGCAATGATGTACAAAACACTTTCTAGTGATTTGTCAGATCTAGCAGATGTTTTTTATGATGTGCTCATATTTTTCAGTCCTCAAGGAATAGAATCTTTATTTGAAAACTTCCCTGATTTCGAACAGAAATTGACCAGAATGGCCGTTTTTGGTTCGCAAACATTACAGGCAGTTTTAGATAAAAATTTACACCCAAACATTCAGGCACCTACACCAGAAGCACCTTCCATGTCTATGGCATTGGAGCAATATTTACAAAAATCAAACGGATAAAGAGCCTGAAAGAAAAATAGGTTTTATAAAATACCTATTTGTTTCACTACTTGTTTGATTTCTTGCTCATCTTCTTTTGGGTATATCAAAAGGGCATCTGCTTCGTCCACGACGATGTAATTTGATAGTCCTTTGATAACGACAATCTTTTCGCTGTCAGATCTGACGATGCAATTTGAGGTATCCATCAGGAAAGTATTACTTCCAATGGTTACAGTCTGGTTTTGGTCTTTATCCATATATTCATGGAGGCTATTCCAAGTGCCCAAATCGCTCCACCCAATATCCGCAGGAATGGTATAAACGTTTTCTGCTTTTTCCAAAATGGCGTAGTCAACACTGATGGATGGGGTAGAGGGGTAAACTTCATTGATGTAAGCCTGCTCTTCAGGAGTGCCAAATTTAGATACATCGCTTCCCAAAATCTCCACAATTTGAGGTGCATTTTTCTGAAATGATTTGATCAAATCTTCTGCTTTCCAAATGAAAATGCCTGCATTCCAAAAATAATTTCCAGCATCCAAATATTGCTGTGCGGTAACTGCATCTGGCTTTTCTTTAAACTGTGTCACCTTTATCAAATCATCAGTTTTGTTTTCTGCCGCAACTTCTATGTATCCATATCCAGTATTTGGTCTGGTTGGCTGTATACCCAAGGTTACAATGGCATTGTTTTCAGAAATGTACGTCAATGCCGATTTAATTTTTGAAAGGAATTCTTCTTCTTTAAGAATCACATGATCTGATGGGGCAGTAACAAACAACGCGTTTTTATTGATGCTTTGAAGTTTCAGCGCAGTGTAAGCTACACAAGGTCCGGTATTATTTCTGGAGGGTTCGCAAAGGATGTTTTCAGGAGCTAACTCGGGTAAATCTTTCATAACCAAGTCGCGGTAAATTTCGTTGGTGACAATAAATATCCTTTCGGCTGGCACTATTTTGTTGAATCTTTCAAAAGTTAGCCTTAACAATGACTTACCTATTCCTAATATATCCAAAAACTGCTTTGGTTTGTTTGTTGTGCTAGAAGGCCAAAATCTCGACCCTACACCACCAGCCATAATGCTGATATAACTATTCTCCAATATTTCTTCGATAGAAGCCATCCACAGATAATTTTAATTTATTATTTATTTCCAACATGCTTCAGATATACCCAAAACATACTTTTGAACAACACTGATTTGTTTTGCTTGTTCTGAACCAGAAAAATTTGACAAATGTTCGTCATGCATTGTTTCGCGGGCAATATTAGTCAATTTTGCAGATACCGGCTTGTAGGTATAGTGCCATTTTTCCTCCTCATACCCAGCCCTATTATCAGCTGCCTTGGACGTGTAAACCTGATAGAATCCAAATTCCTTACCTTTTGTTTGCAACCAATCATATACTTTTTTGCCTGTTCCTGATTCAAACCATTTGTTATTCAGTTCATTGATGTCGATGTCAGTACCCCAGTGATGTCTGGAAGCACCGGGCATTGCGCTGTATCTCATAATTTTTTCAGCCCTCGCCTTTTTATTTGAAATTTTGCTTGCATTGATGTTTCCTTCCAACTTTGTCTGCCCAGACCATTTTCTCTCCCAAATTCCCTTTTGATATTCAAAGTTGCGCGTTGCAGAAATGATCCTAAGGTTTATACCATCCTTTTTTGCTGCCTCTAGCATTTCCTTAAAAGCTGATAAAGTTTCCTTCCTTAGAAATAAACCTGATTTGTCGGCTAGGCTAGCTGGCACAAGCTCAAAACATCCATTTTTTGCAGGATCAAACTTACCCATGATATAATCCATTTCTAAGACACCGCAAATCCTTTTTGGCGCCACCTCATTTGATTTTAATGTATCTTTTTCAATAGTTGTCACATTATTTAATGGTATGGCATCCTTTTTAATAGATTGCTCATTTGTTGTTAAAGCATCAACAGAAGCAGTTTCAGAAACTGGATGTTGGAAAGAAGATTCTCTACACGACCATAATCCAATGATCAAAAAACAAAATTTCCAAATCATCAACTATTCTGTTTTTTAAAATTGAAGTACCCTTTTTCCACAACCGTTTGATAGATGATATCTGGCACACCTTCTTTCCAAACCGCGCTTCCTTTTTTAATTTCTTCTAAAATATTTTGAGGCAATATTTTCAAAAGATCTGGATTGTAATGGTCAATTTCCACAATCTGCTGGGCATTGATCAAATGTTTATAAAGAAATGAAATTCCGTCTGGTACTGGTAAGTTATAGGCGGTGAGCGTACTATTCTTTTCTTTATCCAAAGCAGGATAAGCAAAGATTTTGATGTTTCTGGTAAATAATTCGCCAAAAGCCACCAGCAACCTGCCATCTCTGTTTTCATAGTATTTTTCATTGATGATGTCTAGCAATTCCCTAACCCCAATGACCAAACCCAGATTTTGTATTTTATGGTCGCTCATATAGTTGATCATCATTTGATGATTGGTACAATCACTGACAATTACTTTATATCCAAGTAAATTGAGCAAATCTGCACGTTGTAAAAAATCTTCTTCATCCAAATCACTGCTGTAACTCCTTAGATAGTCTAACGTCAACTCAGCCATAATCATCGATTTTTCTTCATGCACATTTGGCTCTAGGAGGAATTGCTCAAAGCCACTTTTGAATACATCCAAAGTAACCAATGTCGGTGGTTTGAAATGCCCCCTCACGACCATCAATGATTTTTTATATAGGATTTCTGAAGCGTGAACACCCATGTGATTTTCATCAAAAATGGCAAGTTCAGTCAAGCCATATTTTACTAAATAAAAAACCAGTAAGCGATTGTCAACGTGGTTGAAGTTTGGCCCAGTCAACCTGATATGGTCCACATTGAGCCGCCCTCTTAGGCCATCATGCAAGGATTTCACCAGAAGTTTGGGATCGTGATTCAGATAATAAACAGCATAG
>ENA-UOWO01002003-UOWO01002003.1-activated-sludge-metagenome-genome-assembly--contig:-NODE-2003-length-26045-cov-11.175952_pt1 | contig 26045 bp, 16 predicted proteins | sample MGYA00238148_ERZ761564 | MGnify/ENA primary metagenome ERZ761564 (study PRJEB28885, sample SAMN05720194) | activated sludge metagenome | isolation source: Anaerobic digester | place: USA...
GGCCAGCCCCACGCGCTCGCGGTCGGCGCCGAAGTAGACGCCTGTCGCCTTGAACGCCTCGAGGTCGCGGATTTCTGATTCGGCTAGGAGCCGGTCGAGCCAGCCCGTAGCGCTCAGGCCCTCCGAGAAGGCTTCGCCTGCGCCGAGACGCTCCGACAGCTCCGCGAAGATGTCGTAGTCGCTCCTGGCCAGGCCCCGCGGCGGCAGCGCGGCGGGTTTGTACAGCAGGTAGTTGCCGTGCCAGGGCGCGCAGGCGTCTTCCTTCTCGAGCGGCGAGAGGACCGGTAGTACCACGTCGCATCGCCTGGCCGTCGGAGTCATGAACATCTCGTGACAGACCGAGAACTCGAGCGACTCGAGCGCTCGGGCCGATTTTCGGTTGTCGGCGCCCTGGCCCAGCGCGTTGAAGCCGGCCACGTAGGCGGCCTTGACGTCCCCCTGGAATCCGCCCGAGCGGCCGGACAGGATGGCGTCGGGCCAGCGTAGCACCGGCACGGTAAGGGTTCGGGCGTCGCCGACCAGGCGGTCGGCCAGGTCCGGCATCGCTCCCGTGCGCACGCCGGGCAGGCGATTGTTGAGCGAGCCCGACGAGCCTCCCGGGACGCCGAGGTTGCCGGTCGCGACCTGCAGGGCGACCGATAGCCTGAAGGTCTCCTCGCCGCGGGCGACGCGCTGGATCGAGTAGCCGGGGACGAGCATGGCTGGGCGGGCGGCCGCGTAGCTACGGGCGAAGCCCTCGATGACGCCGGCCGGCACGCCGCAGATACGCTCGGCCCAGGCGGGCGAGCGCTCGACGCCGTCATCGCCTCCTGAGACGTAGCGTTCCAGCTCGTCGAGCCCGACCGCCAGGCGGCGGGCGCCATCGCGGTCGACGAGACCGTCCCGGAATAGGACGCGCAGCGTCGCGAGCATCATGGCCGCATCGGTGCCCGGCCGTATCGGTATCCAGCTCGCCCCGAGGGCTTTGGCCGTCATCGTCCTGCGCGGGTCGATATAGACGACCGGCACGCCCGATCGGGCGGCTGCGGCGACCTCGGGCCCGAGCTCCGCGCCGAGCCTGGCCTCGAGTATGTTCGCGCCCCAAAGGACGATCAGGCGGCTTTGCCTGACCGTCTTCGCGTCCCAGCCGGATTCGCTGGCCGCGGCTCCGAATAGGTACGGTAGCGCGAAGCCAGCCGCCCCGTTTGAATAGTTGCTCCTCGGATGGACGCCGCCGCCGCAGGCGTTCACGAAGCGCTTGAGCAGGTTCTGGCTGTCGTGGACGAGGCCCGTCGAGCCGGAGCTGCCGAGCGCCATCAGGCCGGTCGGCCCATGTCTGGCCCGGAGCTCGCCGAGGCGATCGGCGACCAGCGACAGCGCCTCGTCCCAGCTCGCCTCCCGGTAGCGACCACAGCCGCGCGGGCCGTCGGCGATGAGCGGCGAGAGGAGCCGTTCTGCCGCGTAGTGCTCTCGGTGGAGCGCGTAGCCTCGCGGGCATGGCTTGAGCTCGGCTCCGGCGGGGTTCCTCTCGAGGCGCTCGACGCGGCCGCCGTTCAAGACCGCCAGGAGCGGGCAGGCGTTGCCGCCGCAGTCCTTGCCGCAGAAAGTCGGTACTCGCCGTATCATGCCCTGAGTAGACGACGTACGGCGACCCGCAGTCAAGCCGCAGTCAAGCCGTTCGGGGGTTTGTTTGACACGATACCCGGGAGGGGGCATACTAGCCGCCTGGAACCGGCGCGCCGGTTATCTCATCGAGCCAAGGCGTCCATCGCCTAGCCACTACACCGTAAGGAGCGTCATCATGAGCAAGAGCGTCATAGCCACCACCTCGGCCCCGGCGGCCATCGGCCCGTACTCGCAGGCCGTCAAGGTCGGCGACCTGGTATTCTGCTCCGGCCAGCTTGGCCTCGACCCGGCGACCGGAGAGTTCGCGCCAGGCGGCGTGCGCGCCCAGGCGGAGCAGGCGATGAAGAACCTTGAAGCCCTGGCGAAGGCCGCCGGCTGCTCGCTCGACGGCATCGTCAAGACGACGATTTTCCTCAAGGATATGGCCGACTTCCCGGTGGTCAACGAGGTCTACGGCGCCCGCTTCAAGGGTGACAAGCCCGCCCGATCGACCGTCGCGGTCGCGGGCCTACCCAAGGGCGGGCTCGTGGAGATCGAAGCGATACTGTCGCTGTAGGCCATGTACGACTTCGATAGCCCGATAGACCGGAGAGGCACCGACTCGGTCAAGTGGATGGCCGGCGGCGCCTGCCATTCGTCGATCTGGCCCGACGTGATCCCGATGTGGGTGGCCGACATGGATTTCGCCTCGCCGCCGGCCGTCGCCCTGGCGATCAGGCGGAGGGCCGAGCATCCGGTCTACGGCTACTCGATGAAGACCGAGGCGTTCTTCCATTCGTACCTCGACTGGATGGGCTCGCGCCACGGCTTAGCCATCGAGCGCGAGTGGCTGTCCTTCTCTCCTGGCATCGTCCCGGCGATCGCGACGGCCGTTCGAGCGCTGACCGAGCCGGGCGACGGCGTCGCCATCATGCCGCCGGTCTACCACCCGTTCAGGAACATGGTCGAGAAGAACGGCCGGATCGTCGTCGAGGCCCCTCTCTCCAGGTCCGACGGCCGCTACGGTATCGACCTGGGAGCCTTGGACGCGGCTTGCTCCCGTTCGAGGCTCCTCGTGCTCTGTAGCCCGCACAACCCGGTCGGGCGCGTTTGGACGAGGGACGAGCTCGAGGCCGTATTCGACATAGCCGAGCGCCGCGACGTGATCGTGTTCTCCGACGAGATCCATGGCGACCTGGTCTACGACGACGGGCGCATGGTGCCGTCGCTCGCCCTGGGCGGCGGCGCGACTGATCGCCTGATCGCCGCCTGGGCGCCGAGCAAGACTTTCAATATTGCCGGCCTCCAGGCGTCGTTCATCGTCACGCCCGATCCGGCCATCCGCGCTCGATTCGACGCCGAGAGCGAGGCCACGGGCATTGGCTCGCCGAACTGCCTGGCCCAGGACGCGGTCATAGCGGCGTACCGCGAGGGCTCGGCCTGGCTCGATGAGGCGCTCCGCCATATGCGCGGCAACTATGACGCCCTCGTATCCGGCCTCGAGGCCCGCGTTCCCGGCATACGGGCCTATCCGCTCGAGGGCACGTACCTGGCCTGGCTGGATTTCAGGGGCGTCGGGCTTCAGGGCGACGTCGGCGCGGAGATCGTCGAGCGGGCCGGCCTGTGGCTGGATGCGGGCCTCCGCTTCGGTTCGGCCGGCGCCGGCTTCGCTCGTATGAACCTCGGCTGCCCGAGGCGCACGGTCGAGACGGCCGTGGAACGCCTGGCCGCGGCCTTCGGACCCGGCGCCTAGCGCCTCCGGCCCGGCCGACGCCGGGCCTCTAGCGCTCTTTCATGACGACGGCGCCGTCGTCGCGCAGCAGGTAGGCGACGACGGCCAGGGGCTCCGGCTCGAAGGGCGGCGCTTCCAGCTCGGCCACCGAGCAGCCGAGCGCCCCGGCCAGCCGTCGCCCGCCCGCAGCGTCGAGGAGCGGCCCGCGGTCGCCCTTGATGATCGCCCCGTCGCCGCCGTCCGACGCCCCGGCGAGCCTGTAGCGCCGCCGGCCGTAGGCGAGCGAGGCGGGGCCGCGTATGTCGACCAGCTCGAAGGTCAGCCAGAGGTCGCCCGGCCCAAAGGACAGGTCCTGTTCGACCATCCCGCCGCCGGGAACGGCGTATCGTAGCGTTATCGACGAGCCGCCCGAGTCGGCCGAATACACCGTGATCGAGGCGGCCTCCGCTCCCGGCTCCCAGGGCAGCCAACCCGATAGTGCCGCCGACAGCAGGGCGGCCGACGCGAACGCGGCCAAGGCGAGCGGAACGCCGGCCGCCCTCGGGAACATCCCGACGAGGAGGCCAGCTACGCCGCCAGCGGCTACGTACCAGGAGAGTCCGGCGGGCGCGGCGACGGCGGCCCTCGTCGCCGTGACGAAGCCCCAGGCCGCGATGGCGACGGCCACGCTAGCGGCGGCCATCGCGGCGTTGGCCCGGCGCGTACCGCCGCCGTCGCCGTGCCTCAGGATCGAGCGCAAACCGGCCGCGCCCGCCAATCCGACGAAGAACGTGGCCGTCGCGAGGGCCATGCGCAGCGCCTCTGCGACCGTTGCGGAATCAGAGCCCATAGACCCCAGCGTACTTGTCGTTCAGGTAGCGCACGAAGTGCGACGGGTCGAGCGGGGCTCCGGTGACCCGCTCCACGAGCTCGCCGGGCCTGTACATCGAGCCGCAGCGGTGTACGTTCGACCTGAGCCAGGATAGGATCGAACCGAGGTCGCCGAGCTCGACGGCCGCCTTCGGGTCGAGTCCCTGGGCCTTCATCGCGTCCCACCACTGGGCGCCATAGAGGTTGCCCAGGGCGTAGCTCGGGAAGTAGCCGAAGGAGCCCATCGGCCAGTGTATGTCCTGGAGGCAGCCCTCGGCGTCGTTCGACGGCGTGACGCCGAGCAGGCGCCGCATGCCGTCGTTCCAGGCCGCCGGCAGCTCGTCGACCGCCAGGTCGCCCGATAGCATCCGTCCTTCGAGCTCGAAGCGCAGGATCACGTGGAGGCCGTAGGTCACCTCGTCGGCCTCGGTGCGAATCAGCGACGGCTCGACCTTGTTGATGGCGCGGTAGAACTCCTCGAGCCCGACGCCGTCGAGGACGGGTGCGACGATCTGCCTGAGAGCCGGCAGGTGCTGTAGCCAGAAGCCGAGCGAGCGGCCGACGGTGTTTTCCCAGAGCCGCGACTGCGACTCGTGGACGGCCATGCTGGAAGCCTCGGCGAGCGAGGTGCGGCGGTACTCCGGCGCCGGGTCTATGCCCATCTCGTATAGCGCGTGCCCGCTCTCGTGGATGGTGCTGAACAGGCTCGACGGGAAGTAATCCTCGAGGTAGCGCGTGGTGATGCGTACGTCCGACTCGCCGAGCGTGGTCGTGAACGGATGGGCCGTGGTGTCGAGCCGACCACGCTTCTCGTCGTAGGCCAGCGCGCGCATGAAGTACGCGCTGGCCTCGGCCTGGGCCGCGGCCGGGCAGTGCCGGTGCAGGAACGAGTCGTCGATCTGCGGCTTGCCGCGTATCCTATCGAGCAGGGAGACGAGCTCCTCGCGTAGCGGCCCGAAGATCGAGGCGACCTGTTCCTCGCTGGCGCCTTCCTCGAAGCGGTCGAGTAGCACGTCGTAGGGCTTCCTGGACGGATCGAGGCAGGCGGCCACCTTCTTGTTATATTCGAGCATCTTGGATAGGTGCGGGGCGAAGGCTTTGAAGTCGTTATGCTTCCTGGCGTCGACCCAGGCCGCCTGGGACAGGCTCGTCGCCCTGGCCATCTCCGAGACGAGCTCGGCCGGCAGCTTGGTCGCCTGGTCGTACCGGCGCCGCATGACGCGTAGGTAGGCTCGGTCTATCGTCGGCAGGCTCACGGGGCCGGACGGCTCGGCCCCCGTCGAACCCAGCTCGTCGAGCAGGCGGCCTATCTCCGGCGCGGTGGCCTTCTCGTGCGCCAGCGTCTCGACATAGGCGAGCTGGTCGGCCCTCTCGTCGATGGCGCCCGCGGGCATGTAGGTTTCCTGATCCCAGCCGAGCGCCGCGCCGATGTGCTCCACGAGCTTGGCCTCGGCGTCGAGGGTCCGTAGTCGTTCTATAGGCTTCATATACGCTCCTCTTTCCGTACCGTGCATATCAGCGAGGTGATGATCGCACGCGGCGGGCGTTGACGCAACCGCGGGTTTCGGTCGACAATCGGCGGGCTTGCCAGTACCATGTTCCGGAGGACGACGTGCCAACAATCGACGGATCGGGAGACGGAGCGGCCGCGACGGTCGATGATGGAAAGGGGCGGAAGGGGCGAAGGCCGCTACGGGCCGTGGCCTGGGTACTCGGGATCGTCGTCGGCGCGCCCGCGTTGGCCGCCGCCGGCTTGCTCGTCGTTTCGGTCCTGTCGAGGAGCGATCCGGCCGCCCACATGCCTCCCGGCTTCCAGGCCTACGCGAGCCTGCCTTCGGCCGGGACCTTCGTCCGCGAGGCCCTGGACCTCAAGGCGCTCGACGCGATCCTGTCGGGGCCGGAACTCGGCGCGGCGCGGGGCCTCGTGCGCTCGCTGCGGGCCCAGCCCTTCCTGCGGACGGCCGCCTTCGACCGCCTGGCCGACCTCAGGGTGGACGCCGCGCTCTACGAAGGCGGCGGCTTCGTGGCGGCGGCCTCGCTCGGGTACCGGTCGGCGGCTCTGCGCCTGGCGCCCCTGGCCGCGAGGCTAGTCCCGGGCCTGCTGGCCAAGGTTCCCGGCCTGTCGTGGGTGCCCGAGGCGACGCCGTCGCGCTTCGAGCTCAAGGCGGGCGAGGCGACGATCTACGCCGTCAGGTACCGCGACGCGCTCGTCGTCGCCTCGAGCGTAGAATTATTGGCCGCGGCCCGCGAGCCGACCGGCCGCGGCGTCGACCCGGCCCTGGCGGCGGCCCTGGCCGAGCCGTCATCGGGTTCGCTGCGCTTCCTCGTCGATCCGGCGACGCTGACCGCCGGCCTGGCCTCGGGAGGCGGACTGGCCGCCGGGCTCCTGTCCGGGCTCGAGTTCCCGTCGCTCGCCGTCGTCGACCTGAGGCTCGCGAACGAGCGCGTCGAGCTGTCCGTCAACCTGACTTCGACCGTACGCGACTCCGGCCTGGCGGCCTTGTTCGGGCGCCGCTCCAGGACGCCGTCGATCCTGTCCCGTTTCCCCGAATCAGCCTCGTACTTCACGCTACTGGCGGCCGGCGAGCCGTCCGGGCTGTGGAAGGCCCTGTCCCCGGCGCTCGGCGACTCGGTCGTATCCGCCTTCGATACCGCCGACAGGGCCTCGAAACTGGCGCTCGGCCTCGGCCTGGACGCCCTCCTGTTCTCGTGGATGGGCGACGAGCTGGGCGTGTACGGTAGCTCGCTCGGCTCGGAACCGGTCTTCTTCGCGCGGATCGCCGACGAGAAGGCGCGCAGGCGGGTCTTCGATACCATCTTCGGCTCGCTCCTGGTCGGCCGCGACGTGTCGGCGATGGTCGGCGATACCCGCGTACCACGCATCGTGTTCCCTCCGTTCCTGCGGTCGTTCCTGGAGCAGCTCGGCGTCGGCCTCGTCGAACCGTTCTACCTGGTCGAGGACGGCTTCCTGTACGTCTGCCAGAGCGCCGAGCTGCTAGCCGCCGCGGTCGCCGAGACGAGGGACGGCCGGCTCCTGGTCAAGACGGACCGGTGGAAGGACGGAGCGGCCGGCGTCTCGCCCGAGTCGTCGGCCTCGCTGTTCTATTCGCTCGACCGGAGCGTTCCGTTCTTCATGCGCGGCAACGCGGGGCTCGCATCGGCGCTCAAGCTGTACGGGCGGGGGGTCGCCTCGGTCCGACTATCGTCCGGTTCCGTCAGGCTCGAGCTGTCGGCGGTACCGGCCGCCAAGGGCGTTAAGGCGACGCTGCCGGGCTTCCCTATCGACGCAGGCGGCAGGATGGGCTCGGACCCGGTCTTAGGCAGGACGGCCTCCGGCGTGCCGGTCGCCTTCTGGACGAGCGGCCAGAAGCTGCGTGGGGTCGACCTGTCGTCCGGGGCGCGCTACGAGGCCGAGCTGGACGCGCCGGGCTGGCTCGCCCTCGATCATGGGAACGGCCGCATGGCCGCGCTCTGGGCCGTCTCCGATCGCGGCACCGTCTATCGCTTGGATGCGACCCTGAGGCCGCTCGAAGGCTTCCCGCTCGTGACCGGGCAGAAGGTCTCCGGACCCTGCGTCGCGTCGCTCGGTCGCCTGGTCGTGCCGGTGGCCTCGGAGCCGGCGCTGATGCTCGTATCGGCCGACGGCTCGACCCGCTTCTCGAGCGCCTTCGGCTCGCGACAACGATCGGCCCCTGCCGTATCCGGATACGCGCTGGCGGCCCTGCCGCGCTCGTTCGATTCCGAGCTCTACCTGATGGACCTCGAGGGCATGGCGCTACCCGGCTGGCCCGTGCCGTTACCCGGTATCGCCTCGGCGGCGCCGGCCTTCGCCGGGGCGGATACCGCGGCCGACGGTCGCGCGCTGGCGTTGACCGAGGCGGGCCAGCTTCTGGCCTACGCCATCGACGCGGCGGCGTCGCCCGGCTTCCCGGTGCCGCTCGAGGGCAGCTTCGACGCGGCTCCGGTATGGGCGCCCGGCTGGCGCTCCGTCTATGCGCTGTCGGTCGAGGGGACGCTGTACCGGGTGGGCCTGGACGGTTCGACGCTCGGCTCGGTCAGGGTCGGCCGCCAGTCGGCCCGCGGCGCCGCCGTTACGGCCTACGACGCCGACGGCGATGGTCGCGAGGAGCTGTACGTATCGGGCGGCGGCGACGCGCTGTACGCGTTCTCGGGTGACTTATCGCTATTGCCCGGCTACCCCGTCTCCGGGGCTGGCGCTCCCCGTTTCATCGACATAGACGGCGACGGAACGGACGATATGGTCGTGCGCGGCGCCGACGATACCCTGCGCGCCTACTCCGGTCGCTGAAAGGACGGACGAGATGAAGAGATTGTCCAGGTTCGCGGCTGTAGTGGCGACGGCCGTCGCGGCCGGCATGGCCGCCGCTTCCTGCGCCTCGATCCAGCGCGACGTGTACTACGACTCGCCGGCCGGGGAGGATCCCGCCGAGCTCGCCGAACTCGAGTCCAGCCTCGTGCGGTCCAGGGCGGTGCCCGGGGCCGGCAACCTGGCCGCGGCCCGAGCCCGCCTCGCGGAGCTCGCGTCCGCGCCGTCGAGCGACTCGGCCAGGAGCGCGAGGATACTCGCGCTGTCGGCCGAGGCCGCCATCCAGTCCGGGGACCGGAACGCGGCCGCCAGGCTGCTGGCCGCCTCCAAGGCGGCGTACCGGGGCGACGAGGTCGCAGCCGTCGTCGAGTCCCGCCTGGCTCCGACCCAGGCTGAGCGGCTCGCGGTCCTCGATCGCTCGGCGGCCGTAGCCGATGGCGGCTATCGCGTCGGGGCCGAGAGGGGCTCGGCCCTCCTGGCGCTCGGGCGCATCCGCGAGGCCATCGTCGCCTTCGACGCGGCCCTGCCCAGGCTCGGCGAGGAGTACGCCCTCCTGTTCGGAGACGAGCGCGAGCGGGCCTGGTCGCTGCGCGACGCCGAGTCGGCGCCGTCGGCCGACGCCTCGGCGTACCTGACGCGCGTCCCCATCACCCTGCTCGGCATGGCGGCGGTCGCCCAGTCGGAGACCACCGCGATGGACCGCGTCACCGGCGGGGCGCCATGGGCCGCTGGTGTGCTGTTCGAGCGGCTCAAGGCGGCCGGCTGGTATATCGACTCGGGCGCAGACGCCAAGTCCCCGGCCACGAGGAAGGACGCGGCGATGTTCCTCTGGACGATGATGTGCCGGGGCGACCGGGCGATGGCGGCGCGCTATACGGCCCGCTACGCCTCGCGGGGCCGTAGCCCCGTGCCGGACGTGCCCCTCGGCTCGCCGTACTTCGACGCGGCCCTCGGCGTGGTGGAGGAGGGCGTGATGGCCTTGGTCGACGGTAGCGCCTTCGACCCGGACGGCCCGGCCTCGGGCCTCGATTTCTACGGCTGGCTGCTCGCGGCCGCGGCCTGGCGCTAGGGCGGCGTTGTTCCTCCGCGAAATAGGGGCGCCGGTATCCGACCTCAAGGGTGCCGGGCCGTCGGTCTGTAAGCGCCTGGCCAGGCTTGGCGTCTTCACCGGCGCGGACCTTCTTCTCCTCGCGCCGCGAGACTACGAGGACCGGTCGGCGCCGAGGCTCCTGTCGGAGTTCGGGTCGGGCCCCGTCAACTGCCGCGTCGCCGTGGTCGCCCACGACTGGTTCGGCTTCGGCCGCATGCGTACCCTCAAGGTCTGGGTCGAGGACGAGCGCGGGACGAGGGCCGCCCTCGTCTGCTTCAACCGGCCCTTCCTCGAGCGCAGCCTGCCGGTCGGCTCTTCCTTGAAGCTGTACGGCCGCTTCGACTACCGCTACTCCGAGCTGCAGTCGTCGGCCTTCGACGCCGAGCCGGTAGACGAGGTGGCCGACGGGCTTCCGGACGGCGTCAGGCCCGTCTACCCGCTGACCGAGGGCCTCGGCCAGTCGACGATGCGCAAGCTCGTAACCGGAGCGCTAGCGCGCTGGGGAGCGGTGGACGACGAGCTACCTCCTTCGATACGCGATCGGCGCGGCCTCTTACGCAAGGCCGAGGCCCTGCGCGCCCTGCACGCCCCTTCGACGCCGGCCGAGACGGTCGAGGCCAAGCGCGCCCTCGCCTACGAGGAGCTGTTCTATCTCCAGGTGATGATAGCCAGGCGAGCCGCGTCCAGGCGCTCCGACGAGCGGCCTCGTGAGCCGCCTCCGGCCGGCCTGGCGCTCGCCCTCGAGGAGCGCTTACCGTTCGAGCTGACGGCCGACCAGAAGGCCGCCGTCGCCGACATCGTCGCCGATCTATCGGGCCCCTATCCGATGGCCAGGCTCCTCCAGGGCGACGTGGGTTCGGGCAAGACCCTCGTCGCGTTCTTCGCGGCGCTCTACGCCATAGCCTCGGGCGGCCAGGTCGCGATGATGGCCCCGACCGAACTCCTGGCCAGGCAGCACGCCGACACCGCCGCCAGGCTGCTCGAGCCGCTCGGCGTACGGCTCGCCTTCCTGTCGGGCAACGTCGCCGACGCCGCGAGGCGACCGCTCCTGGCCGCCCTGTCCCGAGGCGAGGTGGACCTCGTCATCGGCACGCACGCCCTGTTCTCGGGCGACGTCGAGTACCGGAACCTCAGCCTGGCCGTCGTCGATGAGCAGCAGCGTTTCGGCGTGCTCCAGCGGCTGGCGCTCGGCGCTAAGGGACGCAAGCCGGACATGCTCATGATGACCGCGACGCCCATCCCGAGGACCCTCGCGCTGACCGCCTTCGGAGACCTCGCGATATCGACGATACGCACGATGCCGAAGGGCCGACTGCCCGTCGTCACGCACCTGGCCAAAGACGGCAACGAGGCCAAGGTCTACGAATTCGTACGGCGCGAGCTGGCTGCCGGTAGGCGCGCCTACTTCGTCTATCCGCTGGTCGACCGTTCCGACCGGCTGGCCCTGAAGGACGCCGAGGCCATGTTCGAGCGCCTGTCTCGCGACGTCTACCCCGAGTACCAAGGCGGCCTGATCCACGCCAGGCTACCCGAGGAGAAGAAGCGCCAGACGATGGCCGACTTCGCCGCCGGCCGGCTATCGTTCATCGTCGCCACGAGCGTCGTCGAGGTCGGCGTCGACGTCCCCGAGGCTACCTGCATGGTCGTCGAGCACGCCGAGCGCTTCGGGCTCGCGGCACTGCACCAGCTACGCGGCAGGGTAGGGCGGAGCGACCTGCAGTCGTACTGTTTCCTCGTCTGGTCCGACGGCCGGGCGGAGGACGGGGCCAGGTTGTCCGAGGACGGCAAGCGCCGCGTGATGGCGATGAAGTCGACGACGGATGGCTTCGAGATAGCCGAGGAGGACCTGCGCATCCGAGGCCCCGGCGAGATCACCGGCACGACCCAGGCCGGCGCCCTGAGGCTGGCCTTCGCCGACCCAGTGCGCGACGCCGAGCTGCTCGAGGCGGCCAGAGAGGACGCCGCGGCCCTCCTGGCAACAGATCCAGGGCTCGTCGGGCAGGAGGGCGGGATAGTCCGCGCGGTGCTCGAGCGAGCCAGCCCCTTCTCGGAGCGTACGGCCGCCACCGGCTGAATGCGGCTGGCGCCATCCGTCGCGGCGTTGCCCGCAGGCCCGTATCTTAGTATACTGCTTGTTTGTTAAGCACTGAGAACGACTAATACCGCGCAGGTTTTGCGCATACGAGGAGCCGGCCTGTGCACGTGCTTATGGTAACCAGCGAGGCGACGCCCTACGCCAAGTCTGGCGGGCTCGCGGACGCCGTCTCGGCCTTATCCAAGGCCCTGCGCCGCCTCGGGCACGATGTCCGCGTCGTGATGCCCCGCTACGGCTCGGTTCCCGTCGAGGGGCTTTCTCGGCGGGAGGGGGAGCTCGTCGTCGAGATGGGGGGCTCGGTCGAGCGAGCGCTCGTCTACAAGGGCCTCCTGCCCGATTCCGACCTGCCCGTGTACCTCATCGATCACCCCGGCTTCTTCGGCCGCGACGGATTATACGGCGACAAAACCGAGCCCGATTACGCCGATAACCCGCGCCGCTTCGCGTTCCTATCCAGGGCCGCCTTCAGGCTATGCGACGCGCTACGCTGGAAGCCCGACGTCTTCCACGCCCACGATTGGCCAGGCGGTTTCCTGCCGGCCTATCTGCGCTACGCGGAGCCTGGCTACGCCTCATCGGCCAGCCTCCTGAGCATCCATAACCTCGGTTACCAGGGTATCTACCCCAAGGACGCCTATCCATACTTTGGCCTGCCATGGGAGCTGTTCCACGGCGCCGGCTTCGAGTACTACGACTCGATCAACGCGCTCAAGGCGGGCATCGTCTGCGCCGACGGGTTGTCGACTGTTTCGCCTACCTACGCGCGCGAGATCCAGACGCCCGAATTCGGCTGCACCCTGGACGGCCTCCTGCGCTCCCGGGGCGCCGACCTCGTCGGCATACTCAACGGGGTGGACGCCCAGGATTGGGATCCGGCCCACGACCGCTACCTGCCTGTCCGCTACTCGACCGACGACCTCCGCGGCAAGGCGGCCTGCAAGGCGGCCCTGCAGCGTGAATTCGGCCTACCCGAGGATCCGGACAAGCCCCTCTTCGGCATGGTGTCGCGCTTGACCGACCAGAAGGGCATCGGCGAGCTCTTCGGCCCCACCTACGGCTGCGTCGAGGGGATGTGCCGGGACATGGACCTGCAGTTCGTCGTCCTGGGCTCGGGCGAGCCCTGGTGCGAGCGCGCCATCGTCGAGCTGGCGGGTCGACTTCCGAACTTCGGCTCGAGGATAGGCTACTCCGAGCCCGCGGCCCACCTGATCGAGGCGGGCTCTGACTTTTTCATGATGCCGAGCCGCTACGAGCCGTGCGGACTCAACCAGATGTACTCGCTACGCTACGGCACCTTGCCCGTAGCCCACCGGACCGGTGGCCTCGCGGACACCATCTCGAACTTCGACCAGGACAGCGGCGCCGGCACCGGCTTCCTGTTCGACTGCCTGACCCCGCGCGCCGTCTACGACACGGCCGGCTGGGCCGTCTGGGCCTTCTACAACCGGCCCGGGCAGATCGAGGCCATGAGGAAGCGCGCGATGGCCATCGATTTCTCGTGGGCGGCCTCGGCCCGAGAGTACGAGTCGCTCTACGCGGGCCTCGTCAGTTGATGTTAGCATTGTCGGAATAGCGATAGGGGAGACGCGATGACGAACGATTCGAACGTGCTCGATTACAATAGGACCGCGGTCAGGGAGGCCATAGTCGGCGCTCTCAAGAAGCGCGCGGGCGAGGCTGCGCCGGCGGACGTCGTAGCCTTCACCGGGCTACCGAAGCCGCAGGTGGACGCCGAGCTACCGGCCGTCGCCGACGAGTACTCGGGCCGGCTCAAGGTGACCGAGTCCGGAGAGATTCTGTACTCCTTCCCGGACGGTTTCCATAGCCGTTATAGGGGTTTCGGGCCGACCGCCAGGCGCCTCGCGAGGGTCGCTGGCAAGGCGGCCGTCAAGGTCGGGACCTTCTTGTTCAAGGCTTGGATCATGGTCATGCTCGTCGGTTACTTCGCCTTGTTCATCGCCCTCGTGCTACTGTCGCTCGTGGCCTCCGTGGCCGCTAACGCGTCGGACCGGGACGGCAAGAGCCGGAGCCGCGGCGGCGGCTTGGCCTTGACCGGCCGCCTCGTCGACCTGCTCGTGCGCGTCTGGTTCTATAACGAGGTGTTCTCGTCGCCGGGACAGCGTCGCTACGCCGCGGACTCCCGAGCCCGGTCTAAGGCGAACCGTCGCCCGCTTCACAAGGCCATCTTCTCGTTCGTCTTCGGCGAGGACGACCCGAACGCCGACCACGAGGCCGTCCAGAAGCGGGCCTTCGTGGCCCTCGCCCGGGTCAAGAAGGGCGTGATACTGCTCGAGGATTTCATGGCGCTGACCGGCCTGCCGCCCGACGAGGCCGATCTGGCGATCAACCGTTACCTGTACGAGTTCGAGGGCAGTCCCGAAGTCAGCGAGGCCGGCACGGTATACTATCGCTTCCCCAAGCTGCTTCTACGGGCCAGAGGCGACGATGCGGGCATCACCGACTCCCCGTTTAAGCGCCTCCGGCCCTTCTCGGCGAACGCCAAGAAGTCGAACGTCTGGTACGCCGCGATCAACGGAGTCAACCTGGCCTTCGGCTCGTATTTCCTGTACTGCTCAATGGCGGTAGACACGCTAGCGAACCGGCCGGTCTCGGGCGGTACCTACCTCTTCTGGTTCGTCGCCAGGTTTTTCTCGGAGCTGTTCGCCGATCCGCTCGGCGTCATAGCCGTCGGTCTCGGCATGGTGCCGCTGGTCTTCTCGGTACTGTTCTGGGCCATACCGGCCCTGCGCTCCGGCTCGGTGGCCAGGCAGAACGAGCGCATCAGGCGCGAGAACCTGCGCCGTGTGGTCTACGCGAAGGCGGTGGAACGGCCGTCGGCGACCCAGGCGCCGGAGCCCGAGTCACTGCCCGCGGTCGCGAGGCCGTCGGGTCCGGACGAGCCGCGTAAGGCGCTCGAGGCCCTGGCCGCCTACGAGGGCGGCGAGCCGATCGAAGGCGGCGCCTGGCGCCTCGCGGAGCTGGAGCGCAAGCTGGCCGACGCGGAGGCCGTGCGCCGGGCGGTCCGTCCCGAGGACTATGAGCTCGGCGGCGTCGCCTTCGACTCCGGATCGTGAGCCAGTCCCCGTCGGCCGAGGCCGCTCCATCCAGGGCCACGGGCGTCGCGTTAGCCGTCGTCTCGGCGGTCACCTTCTCGACGCTCGGTTTGTTCGCCAAGCTGGCCTACTCTCAGGGCATGGCGCCGGCCCAGGCTCTGGCCTGGCGCTTCAGCCTGGCGGCCGCCATCCTGTGGTGCGTCCTCCTCAAGCAGGGCGGGCATCGCAGGCCGTGGCGGCAGTACCGCTCGGCCATGCTGCTCGGCGCCTTCGGCTTCGCGCCCCAGGCCGGGCTGTTCTTCGTCACGGTCAGGTTCCTCGACCCGGGGATAGCGTCGCTGCTCCTATACCTATACCCGGCCTTCGTAGTCGGGTTCTGGTTCCTGTTTTTCGGCCGCAGGCCTAGGCGCGAGCAGCTGATCGCCCTGGCGCTATCCGGCGCCGGTTGCGTCCTGACTCTATGGACCAGGGGCTCGTATCCGCTCATCGGCTACCTACTCGGCTTGTCGGTAGCCGTCAGCTACGCCGGCTACCTCGTCATCGGGGAGCGCGTCACCGTCGGCATCGACCCGACCTTCCTGACGGCCAACCTGATGACGGTATCGGCCGTCGTCTACTGGAGCGTCACGGCCGTCTCCGGCTCGTTCCTGCTGCCTTCAACGCCCGCGTCGATAGCCGGCGTCGTCGGTATCGCCGTGGTCGGATCGGTCATACCCATCGTCACGCTGTTCGCGTCCATCCGCATCATCGGCTCGTCCGACGCGTCGCTCGTGTCGACGATAGAGCCGCTGTTCACCGTGAGCCTATCGGCGCTGCTGCTCGGCGAGCGGCTGACGCCCCTCCAGCTAGCCGGCGGGGCGCTGATCCTCCTCGGCGTGCTGCTCCTGAACCTGCGTAAGCGGCGCTAGAGCGACGACTCGAGGCTCCTGGCCAGCTTGACGAGTTCGCCGTCGTCGAACTCGGGCGGCACGACCGAGGGCGAGCCCGGCTCGGGCGATACGAGGGCGCCGCCCGTGAGCGCGGCCCTGAAGAAAGCCTCGTAGCGTTCGGACGGCACCCTGGCTCGCAGGTAGGGACCTTCGCGCTCAAAGAAGGCGGCCATGCGGCGGTCGAAGCGTTTCCACAGCGTCTCGTCGTAGCCGTCGGCCGCCGCCGACCCGAGGCTGGCGAGACCGCGCGCGGCCGCCAGGCAGGCCTGGGCTGACACGAGGTCGCCCGGCTCGGCCGCGAGCGCCTGCGCCGCCGGGCTACCGTCGCGGGCCGCGAGGCAGGCCGGCGCGAAGGGCCTCGGGCAGGGTAGGCGCGGCATGACGAGGTCAAGACCGTCAGGGACCGGCGCGAAGGGCCTGGCGAGATACGGCTCGCGCCGCTGTCCTCCGACCTGGATGGAGGACGATCCGCTCGATTGAGCTTCGATGCGCGCGGCCACGCGGCCCGCCGCCTGGACGGCTCTCTCGTCGCTCTCGAAGGCCCGCACCGTACCGAAGCCCGGCCAGGCCGACGACACGGACTTGGCGAGGCGCGCGTCGTATAGCCCAGGATAGGGCCGTAGGAGGCCCTTGTCGGCGGCGTTGGCGGCGGCCGTACGCGCGAGGCGGTCGCGGTGGCCGAGGATACCGCGGCCGTCGTCGAGCCACAGGTCGAGGAAGCGCCTGCCGTCGGCGGCGTAGAGTCGGTTGCCGCGCATCCGGCGTATCGGCGGCAATAATCTCAAGAGCTCGCTCATCGCTTCTCCGTGGCTAGTCGCCCATGCGCTCTAGCTTCTTGGTAAACTTGGGAAAGAACTGGAGCGTCCGCCCGGTCTCGAAGCGGACGGTCACGCAGACCCCAGCCTCGCCGGCCGGCGCGACCCTGGCGACGTAGCCAGCGCCGTGGTCGTCGTGGTAGACGCGGGTCCCGGTCTTCCATGCTCCTGCAGCCTCGGCTATCGATAGGTCGAGCTTGCCGCCGAAGGACTTAAGCAGTTCCTTGGGCACCTCGGCGAGGAAGCGCGACGGCTGGTACTCCATGATCCTGCCCCGGAACAGGCGGCGCCTGCAATAGGTGAGGTGGAGCTCGTCCTTGGCCCTGGTCAGCGCCACGTAGAACAGGCGGCGCTGCTCCTCCAGGTCGTCGCCCTCGTCGTCGTCGCGGGGGAAGAGCCCCTGCTCCATGCCGGCGATCACGACCACCGGGAACTCGAGACCCTTGGTGTTGTGCATCGTTATGAGGGTGACGGCGTCCTGCGATACCTCTCCCGACGACATGGCGCGATCGAGCTCGACCGCCTCGAGGAAGGCCGCAAGTCCTTCTCGGGTCGCCGGGTAGTCGCTCGCGGCGTTGACCAGCTCGTCAAGGTTGGCCGTCTTCTGGGAGCCGGCTATGTCGTCCTGGTCCTTGTGGTACTGGAGGAGCCCCGACTCGCGCACCGCGTATTCGACGACGGCGGACAGCCGCTCGGCACCTGGCGCCACGGGCGGAGGGCCGCTCGGACCCGGCGCGTCGTCGTCCAAGGCCCGTCCGCCATCGTCGGCCAGGGCTGGCGCGGCGAGCCGCTCGGCGAGTTTCTGCATCAGGGCGGCGAAGGCGGCGAGCCCCGCGCGGGCCTTGGCCGACTTGGCCCGGGCCTCCGCTGCCGCCGCGACGAGGTCGCCGTCGCCAAGGAACGCCGCCTCGACGACGGCCTCGAGGCTCGCGTCGCCGACGCCCCTCGCCGGCTTGTTGGCGACGCGCCTGAAGGCCACCTCGTCCCGTGGGTTCGACGCCAGGGCCAGGAGCGCGAGCGCGTCCTTGACCTCCTCACGCTCGTAGAAGCGCAAGGCGCCAACCAGGCGGTACGGGATGCCGGCCGGCGGGAAGGCCCGCTCGAAGGCGAGGGACTGGGCATTCGTACGGTATAGGATGGCCACGTCGGAGAACGAGCCGCCTGTACGCAGGTGGGCGTCTATCACGCGGATGCAGTAGGCGGTCTCCTCGTCGTGATCGCGGAGCACCGCGAGGGTCGGCTTCTCTCCGCCCGTCCTCGTCGCGCGGAGCGTCTTCCCGAGGCGGCCTTCGTTGTTCTCGACGACGCGGCTGGCTATGTCGAGGATGCTCTGGTAGGAGCGGTAGTTGCGTTCGAGCTTGACGACGGCCGTGCGCGGGAAGACTTCGGGGAAGCTCAGGATGTTCTTGACCTCGGCTCCTCGGAAGCGATAGATGCTCTGGTCGTCGTCGCCGACGACGCAGACATAGGCCTCGGGACCGGCGAGCGCCTTGAGAAGCTCGAACTGGGCCACGTTCGAGTCCTGGTACTCATCGACCATGATCACGCGGAAGCGCGCGTGGACGCGCTCGCGTATCGCCGGCTCGCGCTCGAGCACCCTGACCGGCAGGGAGATGAGGTCGCCGAAGTCGACGTTGCCGGTCTGCCGTAGCCGGCCCTCGTACTCGGCATAGCGGCGGCGGAAGTCCTTGCCGCCGAAGCCGCGCTCGAGGTCGGGCGCGTCGGGCGTCAGGCCGTAGTCCTTGGCTCGGGCGATGGCCGAGGCCAGCTTGCCCGCCTCCGGCCTGGATAGCTCGGGGAAGGCGGCGCGGAGCAGGGTGGTCGAGTCGTCGTCGTCGTAGATCGTGAAGTCGCGGTCCAGCCCGGCGGCCGCGGCGTTGCGCCTTAAGAACCAGGCGCCGAACGAGTGGAAGGTACGCAGGTTGGCCCTGGCGCAGGCCGGCTCGATGGAGCAGGCTCGCTCGCGCATCTCGGCTGCCGCCTTATTGGTGAAGGTGACCGCCAGGATCGACTCGGGCGCGAGGCCGCGCTCGGCTATCAGGTAGGCTATCTTCGTGGTGATCACACGGGTCTTACCCGAGCCGGCGCCGGCGAGGATCAGCAGGTTACCGTCCTCATGCAGCACGGCCTCGAGCTGTTCGGGATTGAGGCCGGCGAGATACTCGGGAAGGGGCCTCGGGGCCCTAGCGGCCACGGGGCACCGCCTCGAGGTCGACGCCCCGCACCGCCGTGATGGTCACCGGTACGACGTCGCCGGGGGCCAGGTCGCCGCCCACGACGACTATGGAGCCGTCGACGTCTGGCGCGTTCATGTAGCCGCGGGCTATGGCCAGGTCGTCGCCCTCGATGCGCTCCTCGACGAGCGCCGTCTGGGCGGTATCGACGAAGCGCCCGAGCGACGCCTCGGTGATGGGGCGCTGTGCGTCCTCGACGGCCTTCTTGCGGGCGGCGGCGACGCGCTTGGACACTCGGCCCGGCATCGAGTAGGCCGGGGTGTCCTCCTCGCGGCTGTAGGAGAAGGCGCCGAGCCAGTCGACGCGGGCCGCGTCCTGGAAGGCGCGCAGTTCGGCGAACTCGTCGTCGCTCTCGCCCGGAAAGCCGACCAGGAAGGTCGAGCGGATCACCGCGTCGGGTAGGGCGGAGCGTATGTCGGAGAGGAGGCCGAGATAGCGCTCGGCGTCGCCCGAGCGGTTCATCGCGCGGAGCACGCGACGGGAAGCGTGTTGGAACGGTAGGTCGAAGTAGGGCAGGATGCGCGCGTCGCGCGAGCAGGCGTCTATCGCGCCCGAGGGGAAGCGGTCAGGATGGATGTACAGCATCCTGGCCTGCCAATCGCCCGATATGGACGAGATCGAGGCGAGCAGTTCCGGAAGGAGCTGCCGCCCGGCGCGGTCCAGGCCGTAGGAGCCGAGGTCCTGCCCGATGATACAGACCTCGTAGGCGCCGGCCGCCACGAGCTCGGCGAACTCGGCCGCGACGTCGTCGGGGTCGCGGGACGATAGCCCGCCGCGGATCAGCGGGATGGCGCAGAAGGAGCAGCGGTTATCGCAACCCTCGGCTATCTTGAGGTAGGCCGAGCGCGGGAAGCCCAAGAGCCCTCCGCGGCGGGCCGGCTCGTAGGGACCCCGCTCGGGCGCGAGGTTGGGGCGATGCCCCGCGAGCGCCGCTTCGGCGGCCTGGGCGGCGAGGGACAGGTCGCCGTTGCCGAAGATACCGTCGGCCTCGGGCAGATCGTCGCCCAGGGCCTCGGCGTAGCGTTGGGCCAGGCAACCGGCGACGAGTAGGCGCTTGCCGGGATAGGCGGCCTTGAGCGTCAGGACGGCCTCGATCGATTCCTTCTTGGCGTCCTCGATAAAACCGCAGGTGTTGACGATGACGAGGTCCGCGTCGGCGATGGTCGACGAGGCAGACCAACCGGCGGAGACGAGCCTGGCGCTCATCTCCTCCGCGTCGACCTGGTTCTTGGCGCAGCCGTGGTTGTCGACGTAGAACGACTTCAATTGACGTCGTACACGCCGAGGCTCCAGGTGCCGTCCTCGGCCTGGGACCAGCGTATCTGCTTGACGGCCACCTCACCCGGGGCCCCGAGTTCGACATCGGCGCTCTGGCCTCCGGAGGCCTGGATGGTCAGCTTGCAGGCTGCGGCGTTGCTGGTCCATAGCTTGGCGGAGTTGTTGGCGGTGACGCTGATCTGGTCGCCCTTATGGTAGTAGCGCTCCTCCCGGTCCTTGCGGTCGATCTCGTGGCGGAACATGGCGTAGTTCCTGAAGGTCACGTTGACGACGAAGGGATGGGGGCTGCGCTTGCCCGAGAAGATGATCGATTCCTGAGTCGAAGGCCTCTCGGCCCCGGTCGGCAACGCGACGACAACGGGAGCCGTAGCGGGCTGCGTTCCGGCCACGCCGGCACCGGCACCGGCGTCGGCCTGGTCGGCGGCGGTCGGCAGCTCCTCGGCGAGCGGGGCGGCGGCCTTGAAGCGTATCATCGCGCCGCGAGACTGGTCGTTCTTCTGGAAGTCGACGATGAAGGCATACAGTTCGGCCTGGTTGTCCTTGTCGAGGTCGATCGCGCCTTCCTCGCCGAGCATGAAGCGCGAGACGCCGACCGGCGTCTCGATGGCCACGCGCTCGTCGATGCCCGTAAGGACGATTCGATAGACATCGCCTCCGTAGGGCACCAGCAGGGTATCGCCCGGGTACAGACGTTTCTCGAGGACGGCCGCGTCGAACCGGTGCTGGACCGGCTCGCCCCTCGTCATCGCGGGCCCGTCGGTCGCCACGTCGTCGGAGCCCGGCCTCAGGATCAGGAACGTGGCCACGCCGAGCGCCGCCGCTAAGCCCACGGCGACGAAGGGCCAGATCCGCGCGCGCTTCGGCTGGAGGAGCTCCTGGATGGGCGCCGGCTGCTCCTGGATGCGAATACCCCTGAACGCTTGCACTATAGAGGCCGACTCCAGGCCGAGGTACTCGGCGTAGTTCCTGAGAAAACCGATTATATACGGTTCGCCTGGGAAAACGGAGAAGTTCTCTTCCTCCATAGCGGCTATGTAGCGCTTAGCGATGTTCGTCTCGTCAGCGACATAGTCGATGGTAAGGCCGCGTGCCTCGCGAGCCGTTCGTAGCTGTTCACCAATCGCGATAGCGTTCATGGATACGTCGTCGCTCCCTAGTTATCGGAACTGAATAAGAAATTGTTATACATATTGGCGGACGCCGGCGAATCGTAGATGAACCGCGTTCCCGGTATATCCTGATCGAGCTTGATAGCCTTAAAGTCGTACGAGATGAGGTCGCCGGCCAGAGTCACTCCCTCCAGCCTGCGTATCAGCCGCGTCTCCGGCGCTATGGACAACGTGATGGTCCTGAAGCCCTCGGCCACCGTGAGCCTCGACAGTACGAGCCGGATCACGTTCTCCCCTTCCGCACCCGGAAGCGGCGTCGGGGTAGGCCCGGTCTCGTAGGTCACGGAATAGTTCCTGCCGAGCATGCGCAAGCCCTCGCCGGTGACGGCCGCCGCGGAGGCGGACGAGCTCGTCTGCTGGGTGAGCACGGCGCGTAGTTCGGGAACGTAGATGGTCAGCTGCTGGCCGTCGTAGACGATAACCTGCGAGGCCGGCTTGGAGAAATCCATGCGCATCAGCGACGGTGCCTTATAGATCACCGTGCCGGCCATCAGCTGGTCGCCGGCCTTTACCTCGACGGCCGCCTCGTAGTCCTTGATCGAGGCGTAGCGTTCGGAGACTCCTTTAAAGAAGTCGCTGGCGGTGAGAATATCCTGGGCCATCGCCGGCGAGGCGGCGAGGAGGGCCGCTAGAACGATCGAAGGGAGAGCTTTCACGTCGAATAACCTACCGTGCGTCGTGGATTCTTCGATATAGTATCCGCTAGCCGGTAAAATGGCAAGCGATGAGGCCGTCCGGGCCGAGTATCGTCACTCGGGGAGTCCCTTGAGCCGCTCGAGCACGATCCACCTAACCCTGTCGTCGTTCAGGTTGAGACGCTCTCCGCAGTCGGGGCAGGTGAACCTGCCGTCCACGAGCCCGTCTTTGCGACAGGCCACGCAAAAGACCTTGCCGCAGGAAGGGCAGGATCCGGCCGGCGAGTCGTCAGGGGGCTCGCCGCGTAGCCTGGGGCGAGGCGCGGCCGGAACGGGCCTCGGAACGTCCCACTCGCGTTCGCAGGAAGCGCAGCTCAGGGTCTCCACGGTTGCCTCGCGGATAGCCGCGAGCAGACCCGCCGCGGCCGCCGGGTCGATGGCCTCGATGGCCCTAGCCTCGGCCTCGGCCTTGTCGTAGCGCCGCCGCGACAGGTAATGGGCCGCCAGGCGCTTCCGGGCCGCACTATCCCCGCCGTCGCGGTCGACGGCCGCACGGTAGGCCAGCTCCGCCCTGCTCGAGTCGCCGTACTCGGCCGCTATGTCGCCCATCAGGTACATCGCACGGGCGTCGTCGCGCTCCTCGAGCGAGCGGCGTAGGGCGTCCTCGGCGTCGGGCCACCGTCCCAGCTCCATCAGGGCGGCGGCCAGGTTCACGCGATACTCGGGCAGGTCGGGGTCGCCTGTGGGGCCGGCCAGGGCCACGGCCTCGCCATAGGCCGCGGCCGCCGCATCGAGCCGTCCGCTGGCCGCGTATGCGTTACCGAGGCGGTTTGCCGCCTGGGCCGACGAGGCCGGCCAGTCGCCCAGGACGGAGACGGCCTCCTCGTGGCGTCCGACGGCGGTGTAGGCCTCGGATAGGTTGACGGCCGGCGCGCTCTGGTCCGGCAAACGCTCCTTGGCCCGGGCGAACAGGGTTATCGCCCGTTCGGCGTCGCCGGCCGTCAGGGCGGCCTGCCCGGCCAGGTTGAGCGTCCAGCCGTCGTCCGGCGCGGCCTCGATCGCCGCGGCCAGCTCGGAACCGAAGGGTTCGCCCGCCATGAACAGCGACTCGGCCAGCCTATACCGATAGATGGCTCGCCCCGGCTCGAGCTCCGTGGCGCGCCTGAACGCCTTGATCGCGCCGCCGCGTTCTCCCGAGCCGGCGGCTATCAGTCCGTAGACGTAGGCGGCGGGGGCGTCAGCCTTGCCGCGTTTCCACAGCTTGCCCAGGATAGCGGCGGCGGTCTTCTCGTCACCCCGGCCATAGGCTACGAGGCCGTCGAGCGAGTCCAGGCTCGCGGCGTCATAGCCGAGGCCGCGTAGCCGCCTCGAACAGTCCTCGGCGTCGTCCCAGGCTCCCTGGTCGTAGAAGCCGCGGGCGGCGGCGAGCCAGCGGGCGGCGGCGGCCACGAGGTCGCCCGTCTTCTCGAGCGCCGCCGCGCCGTTGCGCGAGTAGATCGGCATGTCGGGGTCCCCGGCGGCCGCGGCACCGTAGGCCTCGGCCGCCTCGGCCCAGGCGCCGAGGTTGTAGTGGGCGTGGCCGAGCAGGTTCGCGAGCCGGGGGCTACGCCCGACTCGCTCCAGATCGGAGGCCAGCGCGTCGCGAAGGCCAACGTAGTCGCCGCGCAGGTAGAGCAGGTTGAAGCGTTCCTCGAGCGCGTTATCCATGCCCGGTTCGAGCGCCAGGCACGCGTCGACGGCCTTGGCCGCCTCGTCGTACAGCTCGAGGCGCAAGAGGCATTCCGCCTCCAGGAACCTGTCGGCAGCCGTAGCCCCCGAGCCGTCGGCTATCTTGCGCAGCTGCACGAGGGCCGGCACGTAGTAGCCGAGGGAGAATAGGCCCTCCGCCAGGCGCCGCCTCTGGTCGGGCGCGGCGGCCACCACCCGCGCGAAGCGAAGGTAGTCGGCTTCCGCCTCGAGCGGGCGCGAATCGACGCGCACGGAGCGTAGCTCGATCGTCGCCGGTCCGTCGTAGCTCTGCGCACCGAAGGCCACGCCTCCCAGGTCGAGCGAGTCGTCCTCCGCCTCGAGCGCGAAACGGCCGTTGACGAGGACCACGACGCGCGGACCGCGAAGTACGACGCTGAGCACCATCTCGTCCGCGCCGGCGGCCCAGGGGCAGGCTACCCAGGGTACGAGGGCCCGCGGCTCGCCGTTGAACACCAGGTCGAGCCGTGCCTCGCCATCGCTCGATACGAGCGTGTACAGGAAGGACGAGTCGTCGAGCTTGCGTAGGAGGAGGCCGGCCGCCCGCTTGGGGCCCGGGCCGCCGAAGCGTAGCTCCGCCTCGATCGACGCGTCGCCGTAGCGGTAATCCCCGCAGTCGGCCCACGCGAAGAGGCTGCCGCGCCTTAGGTCGAGGCGTAGCGTTCCCTCGGCGAGACGCAGGGCGTAACGTTCCTCGTCGACCTCCGCGAAGCGCCCGGGCGACGAGCTGAAATCCGAGCGCCAGAGCTCCTGGGGCGAGGAGCCAGGCGGTGGCGGAGGGGCGGCTTTCCTGAAGAATCGGCGTATGAAACGGAACATCGGCCACGATAGTACACGGCGCCGCCCCTCGAGGCAAGCTCACGGCGCGTCGGGTAGACGCGTCGGGCGACGCGTCTCCCATGGCTGAGAAAGACGAGCCCGCGACCGAGAAGGGGTTCCGAGAGACTTGAATGGGCAGAATAGGACGCTATGAACAGGATGACAGGAAAAGGGCCCGATGGACGGGATAAGCGCCTTAAGCCTTAGCTCCCATCCCGTCCATCTTGAGAAACCGTGTCCATCATGTCCGCGTCTTCTTTGTATCGGCCCTCTTTCTTGGCGCTTCCGCGCCTTGGTGTGAGGCATTCCTCCTATCCTCACACCAAGCCACTGAGCCACCAAGGCACAAAGAACGCCAAGAAATCAGAACATGATGACCATGATGGCGTAGGATGACCAAGATGAGCTTCTAGATGTCTGGCCTATCCCCCCCCAAAAAAAAGCCCTTATCATGGTCATCCTGATACATCCTGATCATCATGTTCCGCTTTTCGTCGTACAAGCTCTCTTCTTTAGCGCGAGTCCAGCTACTTCCCCGGGCGCTCGAGCAGCAGGGTCTCGGTCGGGCGGTCGCAGACCTCGGCGGGGCCATAGTACTGGATGGCGCCCGGGAAGCGGTAGCGGGTCTCGACGGCCCAGTCGGCCCTGGCGGCCGCGAAGGCCCTGAACGGCGCGCCGTCCAGCTCGACGAGGGCCTTCCTGATGACCGGTTTCTCGGCGCCGTGGCGGCGCTCGAGGTTCATCATCATCGTCAGCGGTACACCGCCGGCTATCCATTCTGAGGCCGGGCTCGATAGGTCGCGTATCGACGACAGGTAGCCGGTCAGACCGCTGGCGGCGAGCACGAAGGCCGAGTAACCGAGGCCGTAGCAATAGTCGGCGTCGAAGTTAGACGGGAAGGCGCAGCGGCCTTCGTAGCCGAAGAAGTGGGCGAGGGCGCTGAACGAACCCGAATAGGAACCGGCGGCCTTGAGCGCGCCGAGCCGCTTCTCTACCATCGCGATGAGCAACTTCTCGGTGTCGATGCGGGAGACCTGGACGTTGCCGTGGGGGTCGCGGTCCATGATCAGCTGGCGCTTGATGTCGGCGGGCAATCCGGCGTACAGGGCGGCAGCCTCTCCGGCGAGGGCGCTCTCGACGAAGCGTACGCGGGCCACGTCGTCCTTCTGGGCCTTGAACTCGTCGCCGCGCGCGGCCATCATGTCGTTGAGCTCGGCTATCAGGGCCTTGAAGTCGGGGATGAACTCGATCAAGCCCTCGGGAATCAGCGCCACGCCGAAGTTCATGCCCCGCTCGGCCCTGGCGACGATGGACGATACGACCGTCTCGGTCACCTGGGCCAGGGTCATGCCGCACGCCTCGACTTCCTCGGAGACCAGGGCGACGTTCGGGCGGCACTGAAGCGCGCACTCGAGCGCTATGTGGCTAGCCGAGCGGCCCATCAGCTTGATGAAGTGCCAGTACTTGCGGGCGCTCGCGGCGTCGCGCTCGATGTTGCCGATGAGCTCGGCGTAGGTCTTGGTCGCGGTGTCGAAGCCGAAGGACGTCTCGATATAGTCGTTCTTGAGGTCTCCGTCGATGGTCTTGGGCACGCCGATAACGGAGCAGGGTACGCCCTCGCGCGCGAAGTACTCGGCGAGCAGGGCCGCGTTCGTGTTGGAGTCGTCGCCGCCTATGACGACGATGGCGT
>ENA-UOWO01002005-UOWO01002005.1-activated-sludge-metagenome-genome-assembly--contig:-NODE-2005-length-26037-cov-5.120814_pt1 | contig 26037 bp, 23 predicted proteins | sample MGYA00238148_ERZ761564 | MGnify/ENA primary metagenome ERZ761564 (study PRJEB28885, sample SAMN05720194) | activated sludge metagenome | isolation source: Anaerobic digester | place: USA...
TAATCAATATCGGCATTTCCAAACCGACCCAATCCCCCACAAATTCATCAAGAAATTTATATTGGGGTATCGGTATCCCTGGGGTCAAACCACCAGGAAATTACCAAGGCTCAGTAACAATTTTAGTAGATTAATCATTATTTGATACATTGATTTAGTTATTAATATTATCTATATTTTAAGCATAAAGACATAAAAAATCGGATGAAACTAAAAATTAGACAGATTATTTTTTTGGTCATTGTTTTTGCTGGGTTTTTTCTGATACTAAAACAAGTTTTTGCCGAAACCGTGGCAACATCAGTTACAGTTGGTAATTCCGCTCCATCTTTTTCGGTTCAAACTTATGAGGTCACGACCAGTAGTGCCACTAGTCCTACCAATGTTGGTTCTACTGTAACTTTTTCTGCCACCGCCAGTGATGGCAATAATGAAAATTATTATCTAATTGTATGCAAAACTGCCGCAGTTACTGCCCACAACAATGATGTTCCCACTTGTGATGTTGCCACTTGGTGTACTTCCAGTTCGACTGCTTCTGGACAACCAGCTTCTTGTGGTTATGGAACTTTACAAGCCGATAATGAAACCAATGATTGGTATTCTTACGCTTGCGACCATTCATCAAATTCTGTTTGTACCCAATCGACAAATGCTACCGAAACTGGTTCTCCTTTTGAAGTTAACCACCCACCATCTTTTGTTTCGATCGGCACAACAACACCTCTTAATCCTGGATCTACCCAAACTTGGACTACTACTGTTGGAACTTCAGATGTCGACACAAATTATTCTGATACAGTAAAATTACTGGTTTGTAAAACAACCGGTATTACTGGTGATGTCTGCGACGGAGGAGCGAGTGATACTTGGTGTACCGGATCTGCCGTAGCCAATTCTCCCTCGTGTTCCATTGGCATAAGTATTCCTACACTTGATGTTGGTTATACTGCTTTTGTTTATGTTTTTGACAATCACGGTTTGGGCGCTTCCGGTGCTATCCAAGCAAGTAATGCTCCTTATGTTATCAATAATGTTGCTCCGGCAGTCAGCGCTATTACCCTAAACGGTGGTAGTGTCATTTCCTTGTCGGAAGGCACTACTACCCCAGTAGTATTGGGAGCCACAATAACCGACAATAACGGTTGTGGCGATATTTCTGCCGTAGTTTCCAGTCTTTATCGTTCTGGAATTGGTTATTCAAGTTGTGATGCAGGTGGTGAAGCTGACAGTAATAATTGCTATCCTGCTTTGAGTTGTTCAATATCCGGTAACACTTGTGACGGCACCACCGATGCTTCTGCTTCTTATGCCTGTACTGCCTATGTCAAGCATTATGCCGATCCAACTGTTGACAATACTACCTATTCTGCTCAAAATTGGCTAAACACTTTTAAAGCTGACGACGAAGCCTTAAATGATTCTCAGACTATTGGAACTGGAATTGAAATGAATGATTTGTTGGCCATGGATATCGGATCATCTCTTGCCTATGGTAATCTTTCTGCTGGTCAATCCCTTGATCCTTTAAGTGCTCTGACCATTATCACTGCTACGGGGAATGTTGGGTTAGATCAGACTCTTGAGGGTACTCATATGTATAGTGTTGGTGACACTATCTCAGTTGAAAATCAAAAATATTCCTTGACTGCTTCCACCGCTTATAGTGCTGGTACAACTCTTACTGTTTCGGCCGTCAATTCTGAATTAAATTGTAAAAAAACCACCACTGACACCGGTGAAACCAAACCTACGTTTTGGGGTATTTCTATTCCGGTTGGTACAGTCGCCGGAACTTATGGGGGCACCAACACTATTATTGCTGTTAAAGGGGAATTTGCCGAATGGTAAAATTAATTATGAAAATCAATAAATTATTATTTTTATTTTTAATCCTAATTTTACCTTTTATTACGGTTAAACCAGCGTTCGCTGGTTTTGGTATTTCTCCGGCCGAAATTTACAACGATCACTTAAAACCCGGAGCTGTTTTTGAAAAAGAAATTGTAATTTCTCGATCTGAAGCCAATGAAGACCTAAAAGTGATTATTGAAACTGATCTTGGTGAAGCTGAATCTTGGATAAAATTTGAACCTTCAAAGGATTTTGTTTTTTCTAAAGGTGAAAATCGAAAAAATATTAAAGCTATCATAACTGTACCCAAAGATGCTAAAACCAAAAATTACCAAGGAGTTTTAAGAATCAAGGCCTCGTCTATAGATGCTACTGGTTCTGGAGTCTCGATAGTCCAAGGTGCTCGTATGGAAGTAAATCTAGTTACTACTTCACTTAATGTTAATATCCTCAATATAAAAGGGACCAGAATCACCGATACTCAAGTTCAACAACCCATAAAATTGTTTGTCAATATTGAAAACAGTGGAAACACTCAACTTGCTCCAGAAAAAATAATTTTAGAGATTCAAAATCTCAACAAAGAAGTTCTTGATACCCAAGAAGTCACCAAGATTGAAAAAATTGACCCCAATACCACCAAAGAAATTTTAACTGAATTTAAAAACAACCTGTCTTTTGGTGAATATTTTGGTATTGTCAAAATATTTTCTGATGGACAAGCAATTTATTCAGACCGGTTAGTTTTCAAGGTTATTAGTGGAGGGGATAGTGTTTCTCAAGATAAATCAAATAAAATATCTTTTTTTGGTAGATTTAAAAACTTAATTAAAGATAATAAAACAGAAACTATCGCTGTTATCTCAACTATTAGCATTCCTACACTCATTTGGTTTTTTATTATTAAAAAATCAAAAAAAATTATTCTTAAAAAAATATTTTTTGTTTTTACTTTATTTTTATTAAGTATTTCCTGTATATTAATTTATAACTATCGCCAAGATCGGTTATCCAACATGGCCAAACCTGGAGATATCGGATTTGTACAGGGAGAAACAACCGAAGTTACACCTACCCCCATCAAAACACATGCAACTAATAATTCTCCTTTAATTGTCAACCAAGAGAACTCTGGCTATCCGGTTTATCGCACCCCAGATCTAAATTCTGCCATAATCTATACCGCCCAAGAGAATGAAACATTTACTGTTATCAGTCAAATTGAAGGTTGGTATCAAGTATCCACTGGCAATGGCACCGGAGGTTGGTTGCCCCAAAATAGTGTCAAGAAAAGCAACTAATTTGTAGTAAAATAACCTATGTCTAAAAAAGTCTTCACCATCAAATTTTCTGGTCCGGCTGGTATGGGAATCAAATCTATTGGTCAACTTTTTTCCAAAATTTTAGTTGCCCATGGTTTAAATTTAGCCGATTATAGCGAATATCCTTCATTGGTTCGTGGTGGCCATAATACTTGTCAAATCAGTTTTTCTCAAGACAAAGTTTTTTCTCCTTACCACCAAATTGATATTATATTTTCTTTAGTTTCAGGCCATTGGAACCAGCATCTTGATGAATTTACCAAAGATACTCTAATTTTTTCCGATGAGCAAATTGATAATAAAAATATAAAAATAGGGAAATTTTTATCGTTGCCGTTTAAAACTTTAGCCAATGAAATAGGCAGCGCTCAAGTGGTCAATACTATCAGTTTAGGGGTCGCTGCCTATCTTTTTAATTTTGATATTGAATTAACCAAAACCATTGTCTGTGGTTTTTACAAAAATTTTAGCGATATAAATGCTCGAGCCATCGAATCTGGCTACACTTATGCCAAAACAAATTTTTCAAAATATAAATTAGATTTAAAACTCAATAAAACAAACGAAAAAATTTCTTTTTTTGAAGGTAATGAGGCTTATAGCATCGGTTTTTTGGCTGGTAAGGGCGATTTTTATTGCGCCTATCCTATGACTCCCTCAACTGGTGCTCTTCATTATCTGGCCTCCAAACAAGAAGCCTATCCGAACCTTAAAGTAATCCATGCCGAAGACGAAATTGGTGTTGCTAATATGGCGGTAGGTGCCGCTTTTGCTGGAGCTAGAGCCGCTGTTGGTACATCAGGAGGAGGCTTTGCTCTAATGAACGAAGCTGTCAGTCTTTGCGGAATCACCGAAATTGGAGTTGTCTTTTATTTAGTTTCTCGTCCCGGTCCGGCTACTGGTATCCCCACTTATACTTCTCAAGGAGATTTACTTTATGCTATCCATTCAGGTCACGGCGAATTTCCTAAAATTGTTTTAGCTCCAGGTGACATTGATGAATCTTTTGAAATGGGATACCAATCCTTAAATTTAGCAGCTAAAATTCAAACACCAGTAATTGTTATTAGTGATAAATTTTTAGGAGAGTCAAATACTAGCACTACAGATCTAACCAAAATTAAGGTTAAAGTAGAAGAAGGTGATCTCCAAAAAAATCCAACTTCTGAATTTAAAAGATATCAGTTTACCCAAAACGGAATATCTTCTCGATCTTTACCGGGTACAAAAAATGGCCAATTTTTAGCCAATAGTTACGAGCATGATGAATTCGGTTTCTCAACCGAAAGCGGTGACGTAGCCAAAAGAATGTTTGAAAAAAGAAACCAAAAAAATATACTAGCACTAAAACTTACCCCCAAAGCTAATTTTTTTGGTAACAATTCAGCCAAAAAATTAATAATTTCTTGGGGTTCGACCAAGGGTCCAATTTTAGAAGCCCTAAAAAATATTAAAAATTCATCAGATTTTGCTTTTTTGCAGTTAAAAACTCTTTGGCCAATTAATCCTGATATCAAAAAAATAATTGATGGTTTTAAAGAGGTTATTGTCTTTGAAAACAATGGTTTAGCCCAAATGGTTACTGTCTTAAAATCACAATTTGATTTTAATCCCCAACATATATATCTAAAATATGATGGCCGTCCCTTCTTTCCAGAAGAAATTATTAAATATTTAAATAATAAAAAATAAAAAGTTGCCCTTTTTAAGGGAAATCCCGAGCTTGTCGAGGGAAAGGGTTTAAATAAATTAAAAAAATATGACAAATTACCGTTCATACAATCCTCCCACTTGGTGTCCTGGTTGTCACAATTACCTAGTTTTTGCTGCTATTCAAAAAAATCTTTCTGACCTAAATATTAATATTGATAATTTGGTTATGAATTACGACATTGGCTGTGCCGGAAATTTTGCTGATTTTTTTAAAACTTATGGTTTTCACACTCTTCATGGTCGATCAATTGCCACCGCTATGGGTGAAAAAATCGCCAACCCCAATCTATTTGTTTGCGTTATTGGTGGTGATGGGGGAATTTATGGTGAAGGACTAAATCATTTGGTTAGTGCTGTTCGTTCCAATATTAATATCAAGGTTTTTGTGTCCAATAATTTTTTATATAGTCTTACTACCGGTCAAACCAGTCCAACCACACCCAAAGGTGCCAGAACCAAATCCACCCCCACCGGAAACATTAACGTTCCTATAAATCCAGTAAAATTAATTAAATCAATAAACCCTAATGTATTTGTCGAATCAGTCGACAATCGCGATATCACCAAACTCAATGACACTATCAAACGAGCTCTAGAGTCCCCCGGGTTTGCTTTAGTTGATATGATCCAAGAATGCGTCGCCTTTGGTAAACAACTCAACTCTTAAAATCTTTTAGCTGACAAGCTGACAAGCTGACAAGCTGACAAGCTGACAAGCTGACAAGCTGACAATCTGACTAGCTGACAGGCTGATAAACTGCCAAAATCGCCATAAACATTGGAATTTCGCTTCTGGATCTATCTTCCATTTTAGCAGCAGGTCCGGTACTTTTTTTATCTGATACCCACTCATCTATTTTTTCAATCAAAAAATTATTTTCAAAAAGTATCTGACTATATTTTGATAAGGGAGCATGAAACGACCAAGTAATTTCCGAGTTTTGGAATTTACCTGGATTAGTCGATATTGGTATTTCTAGATTATTCATATATCTATCAATTCGTCGATACTGAATTTTATTTTGATTATCAATTCCCCAGGCACTTTGTCGAGGAATTCTAAACATCGGATGATTCAAAACTATTAAAAATCTGCCACCACTTTTTAACCAATTTGAAGCGTTTTTTACCACTCCAAAAATGTTTTTAATATTTTGCAACGCCAAAATAATTACCACCAAATCAAATTTTTTATTTTCAATTGGTAATTTTTTACTAACATCAGCCACCAAAAATTTGTGTTTCTTATTTTGACATTTTTCAATTGCCTCGTTTATCAAGCTCTTGGCAATATCAACACCTACATATTCTATATTTGAATCAATTTGTCTTTCAAATATTCCCTGACCACAGGCCAAGTCAAGTACTGAATTTATTTTTGAAAAATCAATAAGTTGTTTTATCTTCGGAAAAATTATCGCTTGATGAAAATAATGACCACTTTCACCCACAATTTTTTTGTACCACCCACTCGACTTTTCCCATGAAGTATTGATCATGTCAAAGTTTACCACGATTTTGGCCTAAGTGAGGTATAATATACCTGTGGTTATTATAAAAAATAAACAACAAATTGAAGGCATAAGAAAATCATCCAAACTTGCAGCCAAAACTTTAAAATATTTATCTAGTTTTATTAAGCCAGGCATTTCGACGGAAAAACTAAACAAGCTAGGCCACGATTTTATTGTCAACCATCAAGCCATTCCGGCTCCGCTAAATTATGGTGGTTTTCCTAAAAGCATTTGTACCTCAATAAATGATGTTGTTTGTCACGGCATCCCTTCACCAACTCAAATTTTAAAAGAAGGAGATATTATTAACCTTGATATTACGACTATTTATAATGGTTATTATGGCGATGTTTCGGCCACTTTTCCAGTTGGTAAAATTTCAAAAAACAGCCAGACCTTAATCGAAGTTACCAAAAATTCTTTGGATAAAGCGATAAAATCTCTCAAACCTGGTCGTACCCTAAATGATTGTGTCGGTAAAATAATTGAGCCTTTTGTTAATAAGTATGGATTTAGCGTAGTAAAGGATTTGGGTGGACATGGTGTTGGTTTAAAATTTCATGAAGATCCCTTCGTTTTTCATTATGACAACGAATCCGGAAATATAAGTTTGAAACCCGGAATGATTTTTACCATCGAACCAATGATAAATGCTTCAAAAAATCATCAGGTAACTTTAGATACCAAAGACAATTGGACTATACGAACTCTCGATGGTTCTCTTTCGGCCCAATTCGAGCATACTATTTTAATTACTCCAACTGGTCCTGAAGTTTTGACTATTTACTAATTATCTATCAAACTAATAAACTAAAAACATGATTCTTCTAGATGGCAAAACATTGTCCGAAAAAATATTAACTAATTTATCATTAGAAATTAGAAATTTAAAATTAGACATTACGCTCGATATTATTATTGTCGGTAATAATCCATCAAGTCTTAAATATGTCGAACTCAAACAACAAAAAGCGAGCTCTATTGGAATTGGTGGTCAAATTCATCGACTAGATCAAAATTCTGACACACAAACAGTAATCGATTTAGTTAATAAATTAAACAATGGCCCAAATGTTACTGGTCTAATGGTTCAATTACCTTTACCACCCCAAATCGACACCAATCTAGTTTTGTCAGCAATCGATATCAAAAAAGATGTCGATGGTTTAAATCCAACCAATTTAGCTCTTCTGTTTCAAAAAAATGATCAAGGAATTCCATCGGCAACCTCTTTGGGAATTATAAAATTATTAGAGGAGTACAAAATCGAAATAAGCGGTAAAAACGCGGTTATCATAGGACGAAGTCCTGAAGTTGGACTACCACTATTTGCCCAATTATTAGCCAAAAACGCCACAGTAACAGTTTGCCATTCTCACACTCAAAATTTATCCCAAATTACCAGTCAAGCTGATATTTTAATTTCTGCCATTGGTAAGGCCAATTCGTTTGGTAAAGAATATGTCAAAAAAGACGCTGTGGTTATTGATGTTGGCTTTGGCATTGACCCAAATACCGGAAAGGTTAGCGGTGATTTTATTTTTGACGAAATAAAAGATATTGCAGGTTTTATTAGTCCAGTTCCCGGTGGTGTCGGCCCCATGACCGTTGCTACACTTCTATTTAACACAGTTCAAGTCGCCAAAAATACTTTACAAACCAAGTAAACTTGTTAAACTAGAGTACATGCGGATACAACTATACGATCGTGGTAGTCCTCAAGGTAAGAAATTGTATGCCGATATAGAAAAACTTTGTAAACGACTCCAGGTTGATTACGATCCAGAATATGTCCAAGATATGAGCCGAGTTTATAGCATGGGGATCCAAGGTAAATCAGTTTTGCTAATCGATGGAGAAGTCGTTTTCGTCGATCGCTACCCTAGTTCCCAAGAACTCGAAACAATTATTTCAGAATATTTATAAAAACTAGACTAATTAGTTTTTATTCTTAATAGTTTTCTGGCATTTTCATCGACCAACTTTTCTGTTTCTTGAAAACCCATCTCCCAAATTTCTGCTACTTTTTGATAAATATATTTCACATATGCTGGTTTGTTTTCTTGTCCCCGAAAGGGGATAGGGGTAAGATATGGACAATCTGTTTCCAAAACCAGCCTATCTTTTGGTATATTTTTAACTACACTTACCAGTCCATCTTCATAAGTTATGTTCCCGTCAATTCCAAAATAAAAGTTTAAATCTATTATTTTCTTAATTCTTTTTACTCCTCCAGCATAACAATGAAACACTCCAGAAATATTTTTATATTGTCTAAGTATTTCAATTACTTCATCAACTGCTTTTCGAGCATGAATTATTAAAGGTAATTTATATTTTTGGGCCAATTCTATCTGTTTTTTAAAAATAATTAGTTGATTATTTTTATCGTAAATTTCTTCAGAATAATCCAATCCACATTCACCAATTGCCACAACTTTTTTGGTAATCAAACTTTCCAGTTTATCAATTTCTTGGCTAGGGGATTGGGGGTGAATTCCAATGGCAGGTAGTAAAAAATCGTATTTTTGCGCCAATTTTAAATTATTTTGAGAACTTTCAAAATCAGACGAAGCCAAAATTATTTTATCCACCTCCCCCCTAGTGTCGCACAATATTTGGTCCAAATGAGCATGAGTGTCGATCATTATTTAATTCTTGGAAATAATGGAACATTAAGTATTTTTACTTTATTTTCAAAACAATTTTCAATTTTTTGTGCCACTTCTGGCATAATAGATTTTAAGTAGAGTGAAGCTATTTGTATGTTTTTGATACAGTATTTAAGAACTTCTATTTTTTTTGGGTCTTCTTTTTCCAACTTCCAAGGAGCAACTTCATTTAATCTCGCGTTTGAACTGTCAATATATTTTTCAAATACCCAGCCAATCGCCTCATCAAACCGACATTCGTCAATTAATCTTAAATATTTCTCACCTTCATCAAGGGGAGATGTTAATTTATTGACAGAAGGGTTTTGTGTTTCCATACCTTCCGCTAATTTCGTCACCCTCGATACTAAATTTCCCAAATTATTGGCCAAATCGGCGTTATATTTTTCTTTAAACCGATTCATTCCGACATCGCTGTCATTTTCAGTAGGGAAAGATCGGGCGATTAAATATCGAGTTCCATCCACTCCAAACAAATCAATAAGTTGTTGTGGTGAAATTACGTTACCCAAAGATTTTGACATTTTTTGACCATCTACCATATAAAAACTATGAATTAGGGTCTTTTTGGATAGTGGTAAGTCCGCCGACATCAACATCGCTTGCCAAATTACTGTATGGAACCACAATATTTCCTTACCAAGTAAGTGAATATCTGCCGGCCAAAAATCCTTTTTACTTGCCCGCCCAGACTGCGAAGCTGTTGGTGGGTCCTCAACAAATTGAGTCGCACTATAATAGTTTATTAGTGCGTCAAACCATACATACACAGTTTGTTTTGTATCCCAAGGAATTTCAATCCCCCATTCTACATTTTCTCGAGATAGTGAAATGTCTCTGACCCCGGCTTTAAGTTTTGCCAATACCTCCGATTTTTTCCCTTCAGGGAAAATATAATTAGTTTTTGGGTCTTTTATAATTTCAATTATTTTTGGGATATATTTACTAAGTCTAAAAAACCAATTCTCTTCGGATTTTGACACCGTCATTTCTGGAGGATGTAGTGGACAATGTCCATCAACCAATTCAGTTTCAGTTAAAAATTTCTCACAACCAATACAATACCAGCCTTCATATTTGTCTTTATAAACATCTCCTTTATCATAAATCTTTTGGAGCAAATCTTGTACTATTTTTTCATGCTTAAAATCGGTAGTTCTGATAAAAAAATCAAAACTTATATTTAAATTTTTCCAAGCTTCCTCAAATCGAGGAGAAATTTTGTCACAATAATCTTTTGGCGACAAATTTTCTTTGGCCGCAGATTCGGCTACCTTTTGCCCATGTTCATCTGTTCCGGTCAAAAAAAACACATTATCTCCCAAAATTCGGTGAGTTCTCGCAATAATATCTGCCGCTACCGTAGTGCAAGTATGGCCGATATGGGGAATATCGTTAATGTAATATATCGGGGTAGTAACAAAAAATTTTTTCATCTCAATTCTTTATTTTACTATTTTTCTTTTTGTCGTAGATTTCTTTACTGTTTTTTTGGACTTAGCAACAACAGCTGCTACTTTTCCTGATTTTATTTGTTTTGCAAACTTAGCTTTTAAACGAGAACCTTTATTAAAATGATAAAGACCCGACTTTACCGCTTTATCAACCACTGAATAAGCCTCTTTTAGACCTTCTTCAGTTGGTTTGGCGATAAAATTTTTAATCGTCAATTTGATTTTGTTTTTAAACAAAACATTTTCCTTGTAATTTTTCAAGGACTTTCTTTGTGATTTTTTTGCAGATAAACTTATTGGCATGAGAGATATTTTATCTTATGTACCTATCATTTACAAGATTCTATAATATCAATATGAGTCTTCTTAAAAAGTTACAATCATTAATCCAAAAAAAACAGTCAACCATTTTGTCTGCATCATTGGTCTTAGCCGTAACATTCGGTATATCAGCTATATTGGGTTTTTTAAGAAGTCGTTTCCTCTACGCCGCTTTCTACAAATGTTGTGTTGCCGAGCTTGATGTCTACAACGCCGCCTTTCGTCTTCCTGATTTAATTTTTAAATTACTAGTCACCGGAGCCTTGTCAGCTTCCTTTATTCCTGTTTTTTCTAGCTATCTTCACAAAAGCGAACAGAAAGCTTACGAAATTGCCAGTAGTGTTATTAATATTCTTTTGATTGTTTTTTTTGTTGTTGCTATCTTTGTTCTAATTTTTGCCCGACCTCTGACCTCTCTGATCGCTAGTGGTTTTTCTCCCGAGCAGTTAAGTCTAATGACCAATCTCACTCGAATTCTGCTTTTGGCTCAAATATTTTTTCTTCTTAGTAATTTTATTTCGGCAATTTTACAAGTTAACCAGGTTTTTATTATCCCATCTTTATCTCCAATCGTTTACAACTTATTTATCATTATTAGTATATTTACACTTGCTCCTGTTTTTGGAATTTATGGAGTAGTTTATGGGGCCGTAATCGGTGCTTTTTTCCATCTAGCCATTCAACTTCCTTCTGTCAAACGCCAGGGGTTTAAATATGCTTTTATTATTAATACCAAAATTAGTGGAGTTAGAGAAATATTTCGACTAATGATCCCAAGAAGTTTATCGTTAGGTTTGGGTGAAATTGAAAATACTGTTACTTTATTCTTTGCTAGCGCCTTACCATCAGGATCAATTTCCTTGTTAAATTTGGCACTCCAACTTATGTATTTGCCTAGTCGAATTTTTGGCACCACCATCGGTCAAGCTTCCCTGCCCATGCTTTCAAAAAATATTGCCCGAAACGAACTTGATATTTTTAGAAAAACAGTCAACCGGATTATTGTTCAAAGTTTATTTATTGCCCTACCTATAACCGTATTAATCTTAATCCAACGGGTTTTAATTGTCAGACTTTTGTTTGGTTCTCAACAATTCCCCTGGACGGCAACATTGATTACTGCAAAAATATTGGCCTTCTTAACCCCGGCGATATTTTGTCAAGCTATTATTCAAATTTTAATTAGATCTTTTTATGCTCTTCACAATACCAAAATTCCTTTTAAAGTTTCTTTTGTATCTCTAATTTTTAATGTTTTGAGTAGTTATTTTTTCATAAATTACACTAATTTTGGGGTACTCGGATTAGCCTTAAGCTCGAGTATCACCAATATCGTTCAATTAATCGGATTATTATATTTTTTTGTAAAAATTGTTGATGGAATTGACTGGACAATAACAATTAAAAAAATCTACAAAATAACTCTCGCTTCATTTATGACAGGGTTTTTCACCTGGATTAGTATGAAGTTTTTAGACTTGTTTGTTTTCAACACTACCAAAACTATTCCCTTAGCAATTGTTTTTGCTATTTCAAGTACTTTTGGCATTTTTGTTTATTTTTTGATTGCTAATTTTTTTCAAATTGAAGAGTTTCAAGATTATAAAAAATACTATCTAAAAATTAAAGGTTTTCTTTTCATAAAATAGTCGTATATACTGATAGTATATGGCTATCAAAAAGGAATTATCACTTTTACCAGATGCCGAAAATCCTTATTCGTTTTCTGCAAGGTTTTTACGATGGGCAACCACAGTCGGACGATGGGTAATAGTCTTAACCGAATTTGTGGTTATTATTGCTTTTATATCCCGTTTCTGGCTTGATCGTAAAAATTCTGACTTATCAGAAGTTATTCGACAAAGACAAGCGATTTTAGCAAGTACTCAAGATTTTGAGCAAGAATACAAATCATTTCAAAAAAGACTTGTTTATCTTAGAGATTTTTACCAAAATCAACCCGATTATGACCAAAAAATTGATATTTTGGTCAAAAGTACTCCAAACGATCTAAGCTATAAAGATATTTCTATAAAACCAGACTCTAAAAGTAAAAATATTGCAATTAGTGCTTCTTTAGTGGCTTTTAATGAAAAATCTATTGTTGATTTTATAAAAAATTTGAAATTAAATTCTAAAATTGATTCAGTCAATATCAACAATATCGAAAAAAAAGCCAATGAAAATTATTATTCACTTGCAGTTTCAGTTATATTCAAAGAAAATCTTAAACAATAAATATGGCCGAGAAAATTAGCTGGTTACAGCTACAACCACTCTACGAATATCTGCGTCAGCAGGCAGACAAAAAAAAGACTTATAAATATTTGGAAATTGGCGCTACTTTTTCTCTAATCGCGGTTTTTTTGTTTACTGCTATTGCTCCAACTGCTGCTGCGATTTCTCGGTTATTAGGTGAAATAAAATCCAAACAAATTTTAGAAAAAAAATTGAAAACAAAAATTGAAAGTATTATTTTAGCTCAAGACAATTATTCTTTAATGCAAGAAAACTCTAGGTATCAATTATTAGAATCGAGTTTTCCTTCACGCCCTAGATACTATCAGGCAGCTTCGGTTTTTTCATCAAGTTCTTTAAATTCAGGTTCAAATTTAGAGAGAATCACTTTTAGTATAAATGACAAACCAATAACTAATTCAACAGATTCAAAATTATCATATGGTATCAACGCTTTGGCTCAAACTAGTTATCAGTCGTCTCTTCAAATGATAAATAATATTATCAACAGCCGTCGGGTAGTAGATATCGAATCAATTACCCTCAACCAAGTAGACAAAAAAGACAAAGTCGCTTCTAATTCAGCATTTATTAACCTTAATCTATCAACTAATTTATTTTATTTACCAACGGCCTACAATGAACAAAAGTAAAATTTCATTTTATTTTATCTTTATTGCAATTTTTACCTTCTTAGCCATTTTTTTGACAATTGCCCAATCTAGTTACAACAATCTTGTAAATCCCATCAAACAAATCGAGTCCAATAAATATCTTGAACCGCTTGATCCTGTTTTAGATTCAGAAATTATTCAAGAAATCGAAAAGCGTCAACCATTGGATGGTAATCAGCCTTTACTGATTAATAATTTGAGCCAAGATATCTCTAGCAGTTCTTCCTTCCATCAACAATAACTAATATATGAATAAAGAAAAACGTATTCCAACTATTTTGGGATTGATTCTTATAGTCAGCACCATCTTTATGGCCACTCGATTTATAAATAATCCTCAAAACACTTCGATTAAAGCAAATCGAAATTGTGAACCGATTAATCCCCAAGTTACCAACAAAACAAATAAATCGGTAACTATCTCATTCACTACTTCCAGCGATTGTTTAAGTAGTTTAAGTGTTAATAATTATTATTATGAAAATGTAAAACCAAAAGGGAGAATTCATTATTTTGAGGTTGATAAACTTGAAGCCAGTAAAAATTATGAATTTGAAATTATTGTTAATGGTCAAAAGTATCAATCGGGTGATTATATTTTTAGTACCGCCCAAACACCGATCAACGAAATCCCCACATCCAATCTAGCTTGGGGTAGAGTGTTTACTCCAGATAATATACCTACCACAGAAGGAATAGTGTATCTAAATATTAACGGCGCTTCACCTTTGTCTTCTATCATCACCTCATCAGGTCATTGGAATATTTCTCTTGCAGTTAGTTTTAATGAAAATCTTTCCACTTGGTTTTCTGTACCTAATAATATTGAAGAAGAAATTGTGGTTATTGCTCCCAATTATCCATCGACCCAAATTATAAGTAGTACTTCTAGAAACAATCCAGTGCCAGATATAATTTTGGGACAAAACAACTTTTCAATTCCCGAAGCTATCGTTGAAACTGTACTACCTCAAGAAAGCTTAATTGACAGAGAAATTGATTTAATGACTACCAAACCCTTGGATATTACCAACCCGAAAGCCAATGAGACGATTACTAGTTTAAAGCCAGAGATTTTTGGAACAGCCCTTCCCGGAGGAAAGTTAAAAATTAAAGTTGAATCACCAATAACTATCGATGACGAAGTTAATGTCGACTCAAGTGGTGATTGGAACTGGTCACCATCAAAAAATCTGACTCCAGGTGAACACACTATTACCGTTACCGATGAAAAAAACAATATCATCAGTAGAAAATTTATTGTTTTGGCGGCTGAATCATCATCTCCCTCTTTTACGGCATCAATATCAGGCCAAAAGATTTCTCCAACTTTAACCCTCACCCCAACTAAAAAACTCACTCCTACCCCAACAAAAAAAATTACTCCAACTGATACACCAGTAAGTTTACCTAGTACCGCTTCGGGAATTCCTCAATCTGGTACCACTTTCCCTACTTTTTTGATTTTATTTTTTTCAATAGTTTTTTTCTATTTTAGTTTTATTTATTATAAAAAATCATAATTTGATAACATATAACAATGAAATTTTTTAATAAGAACTTAATAGCGGCTGTTCAATCTTTACGACCAATTCAATGGATTAAAAACTTAAGTCTTTTTGCAGCTGTTATTTTAAATGGACAATTATTAAATTACCCGGTATTTTTAAAAAGTTTTTTAGGTTTTATTGTTTTTTGCTTTTTATCTTCATCTTCATATATTATCAACGATCTTATTGATGCACCAAAAGATCGTCTGCATCCAGTTAAGAAAAATCGCCCGATAGCTAGGGGAGATTTGTCAGAAACCAATGCAATATTTTTAGCCTTTACCCTATTGTTTTTGGGGTTATTTATTTCAATTTTTATTAGTTATGGCTTTTTCTGGATTTCACTAGTTTTTATTTTATTACAATACGCCTATACTTTTTTCCTCAAAAAGAAAGCTGTTATTGATATTATTGGAATTTCAATTTTTTTTATTTTTAGAGCTTATGCCGGCGAATTGGCTACAGGATATCATCTACCAGTTTGGATTATGTTAGCTGTTATTTTTCTTTCTCTCTTTTTAGCCAGTGGCAAACGTCGCAGCGAACTTGGTGGAAGTGGAACAAAAACCAGAAGCTCACTTTATGGTTATAGTAACAGTTTACTTGACTTTTATACTAATATGTTTGCTGTCTGTACCCTAATTGCCTATGCTATGTTTACTTTTTTCGAAGAGCCAGTAACGTTCAATGGTTTGATTCATAATTTTTTACTTGATAATTTCCCAAAAGCCTTAGGTAGGAAGTGGTATATGGTTACTTTATTACCAGTAATTTTTGGAATTATGCGCTATGGTCAGGTAATTTACGAAATGCAAGAAGGAGAGCGACCGGAAAAAGTAATTGCAACCGATATTCCCTTAATTTTGGCAATATTCTTTTGGGGAGCGGTAATGATTACTATAATTTATGTCATCTAGGTTACAGCTTCTTTTTGTTTTTCTTGTTGTTTTAACTATTTTTACTAGATTTTTAAAGTTAGACTGGGGTAGTGGTTACTATTTCCATCCCGACGAGAATAATATGGTTTATTCAATTCTAAATATGAATAAATCAAATTTAGATCCAAAATTTTATGCTTATGGCCAATTCCCTTTGTATTTAACTTTTTTTACTACTCCAAAACACGATTTTAAAACCATCGCTATGACTCTTCGATTTTGGTCAGCCCTGTTTTCGTCTTTTTCCTGTTTAGTCTTTTATTTTATTGGTCTCAAGATTTTTTATCAAAAAAAATATGCCCTAATTTTTGTCTTATTATTAATCTTTACTCCAGGACTAATTCAACTTTCTCATTTTGGTACCACTGAATCAATTTTATTATTCATTTTTGCTACCAATATTTTTTTATCTTTCAAAATTTTTGATACTCAAAAAATAAGATACCTATTTTTATCTTCAATAATTTCAGGTATTGGTTTAGCTACAAAAATTTCTGCCCTAATTTTAATTACTCCGATTTTTTTTAGTTTATTATTTCTTTTTATTAAAAAAATCAAATCTAAAAAAATATTATTATATTCAATACTTTTTATTCTTTTTACAATTATCGTTGGGATTATTTTGTCTCCATTCAATTTGATAAAACATTCTGAATTTATTTCAGCGATTAAATATGAAACCGGGGTAGCTACAGGTAAAATTCAAGTTTTTTATACTCGTCAATTTATTGATTCTACTCCTTATTTGTTTCAATTCCGAAAAATATTTCCTTACGTAAATGGTCTGCCAACTTTTATTTTTGGATTAATTGGTTTTTATTTTATATTTAAATCTTTTATAAAAAACCATAAATCTAACATATATTTATTAATATTATTATTTTCTTCTTTAATTTTTTATATTTATCAAGGACAACTTTTTGCCAAATGGACCAGATTTATGTCTCCTATATTTTTTGTTTTACCGCTAATCTCAGTATTTTTTATAAAAAAAATTAAATCTAAAATATTGTTCTATTTAGTTATTTTTATTTCAATTTTGCCTGGTATTTATTTTATGAAAATTTATTTTGGGTTGGATATTCGAGTTCAAGCTTCTGAATGGATTAGTAATAACATTCCTTTTAAAAGTAAAATTCTATCAGAAGGGGGTAATGTTGTTGATATCCCTCTTGGGGGTCATTATGAAGTAATAAATTTTGATTTTTATAGTCTTGACGAAAAAATTGATAATTTAAACAAATTAAACCAATCAATTAATCAATCTGATTATATTATTATTCCTTCCAGAAGAATTTATAAAAATCAGAATAATGCTAGTTTTCCTTATTCAAAAAATTATTATCAAAATTTATTTTCTGGTAAGTTAGGTTTTAATATACTAAAAACCTTTTCTATTAATAATAGTCTTTTGCTCGATTCAGAAAACGCTGAAGAAACTTGGTCGGTGTTTGATAACCCCACTATTAGAATCTTTTTAAGAGACAAATAGTTTAATTTATAAAAATTATGTTTAAAAATTTTAAAGCAAATAAATCCCAAAAAATATTATTTTTGATAATTATATTACTTGGATTATTTCTAAGAATTATCGGATTAAATTGGGACCAAGGTCAACACCTCCATCCCGACGAACGTTTCTTAACTATGGTTTTAACCGATATAAAGATTCCTCAAGATCTAACCGAATATTTAAATCCTAAAATATCTTCTCTAAATCCATACAACCAAAAATATTCATTTTTTGTTTATGGATCGTTTCCTATAAATTTTGTAAAAATCATTGGGGAAATAATAAAATTTAATTCGTATGACCAAATATATTTAGTCGGTCGAGTAGTTACTATTATTATTGATACCTTAATTATTTTGTTAATATATTTGATTTGTAAAAAAATAATAAACAGTAAATTTGGACTAATATCAGCTTTTTTATACTCAACATGTGTTTTGCCTATACAACTGTCTCGTTTTTATACTGTCGATCCCTTTTTAAATTTTTTTATATTTTTATCTTTCTATTTTTTAGTGAAATTATCTTCATCAAAAAACAAATTATTAGCTGTTTTATTTTTATCATTTTCTTTTTCTCTTTCGCTTAGTTCAAAAATTTCAGCTATTTATTTTTTACCAATTGTTCTAATTTTATTTTTATATATATTTAGAAAAAATTTTAAAGATTTATTAATATACGGCATACTTTTTTCAATATTTACAATTATTTTTTTTCGTTTCTTGCAACCCCAATTTTTTAATAATGGAAATTATTTTGATTGGCATATCAACCCTCAATTTTTAAATAACTTAAATGAGTTAAAAAGCTGGGACAAAAATCCGGCTTTTCCTCCAGCAATTCAATGGATAAAAGTAACTCCTATTTTATTTCCTTTTAAAAATATTTTATTTTGGGGCTTAGGTTTTCCTTTATCTGTTTTTTTTATTATATCGACTTTCTTTTGTATAAATTTTTTTATTAAAAATAAATCAAAACAATCATTTTTTTTAATAATTTCTTTTTTTTGGATTTTATTTCTAATTTTAATCCAAGGTTCACAATCAGTTTCGACCATAAGATATTTCCTCCCAATCTATCCATTTATTTGTATAGTAAGCGGATTTTATTTATATTTTTTAATTAAAAATAAATTAATACCGCCACAAGTTTTGTCTTTGTTTTTAATTTACCCCTTAATGTTTAATTCAATTTTTTTTAAACCACATACTCGTCTATCAGCCTCTCATTGGATTTATGATAATATTTCCCCTAGTTCTACAATAGCCACTGAATATTGGGATGATCCTTTGCCTCTTTCACTTAAAAACAACTCAAACCATAACTATAATAATATAGAGTTACATGTGGCCGACATAGAAGATAATCAAAAAATTAATAAATTAATCGACCAACTAAATCAATCAGATTATTACATTCTTTCATCCAACCGTTTTTATAAACCGATTCCCCAAAATTATGAAATCTTTCCAGAAACCAGCAAATTTTATAAATCATTATTTGATGGAACATTGGGGTTTAAAAAAGTGGCCGAATTTACTTCCTATCCTTGTTTTTTTGGTTTTTGTCTAAATGATGACAATGCTGAAGAGGCCTTTACTGTCTACGATCATCCCAAGGTTATTATCTTTCAAAAAGTTTCACATATTGATCAATAGATCTTAGGTAGTCAAATTTTTTAAGATTTTTTGATCCTATTTTTTGATAGTATTCTTTTTGATTTTTCAAAACCTTAATCAGTTTATTTGATAAGTCTTCTTTATTTCTATTTTCAAACAATTCACCAAATCCTGTCACTTTTACAGGTACTCTCATTCCTGGTAAATTAGTTGCTACACAAGGAACACCACACTTCATCGCTTCTATCTGTACCCACCCAAAAGACTCCAATATATCATCGCTCGGTAGTACAAGTAAATCAATTTTTTTATAAAAACTAGACAAATTTTGTCTTTTAATATTATTCAAAAAAATAAACTTATCTTTTAAAATTTGTTCATATTTTGATTTTAAAAAGCTATAGTAATCTTCCCCGATTACCTTAATTGGCCCAGCCATTAAAATTATGTAATTTCCTTTACCAATTTTTTTATCTAATATTTCAGTTGATTTAATCAACAACTCTATGCCTTTTTGTTTGGCTATCCTACCACAAAAACCAATTATATATTTCTTATTTTTAGTTAATTGATTAATTTTTTTTAGTAATTTTATGTCCACTTTTGTACTAAATTTTATCGGGGGATATATTGGATTAATTTTGCTTATAAAATACTTCAACAAATAGGAATTTTTTGCATAATCTTTTGTATAAGGAATTATTACTGTAGCCATAATTGAAGCGATAAACTGAAATAAAAAAACAACGCTGTCAATTAATTTATTTTTTATTCCTTTCCAAAAACTCAAATCGGTATGATGTGTCAAAAAAATTTTCTTTCTCAAAATTTTTGACCATAAGGCAATCCAGACTGACCCGGGTTGGGGTAAGTGACAATTAACGACCTGACAATTAAAAATTTCTTTAATTGTTTTGTACAGAAAAGATGGACAAATTGGACCTTTACCAAGATAAAACCATACCGGTAATCGTTTTATTTTTACCCCATTTATTTCTTCTTCAAATCTTGTTTTCAAGTCGTGCCTACTCGTTAAAATAGTGACTTCGTGTCCTTTTTTAACTAGTTCTTCAGCTAATATATTAATATATATAGTAATCCCGGAAATATTAGGTAAATAATACGTTGTCGTGATTAAAATTTTCACAAATTAATTATATCAATGGTTTTATGGTTATAATAAAGTCAATGAATGCAAAAGATTTTTGTTTTTGGCAACCTAAGACAGATTATCTTCGTTGGTTTCAAAAAACAAATTTTCGTCAAAAAATTTTAATTGTCTTAAACTATATTATTTGGCTTTTCTTTTTCTTTGTTTCTTTTATTTTAATAAAAAGTAAAGTAAATATATTTTGGCAAATTCTTTTTGCTACCATTATTGCTGAAATCGTTGAGAGATTTGTAAAAAAAAGAATCTCTTGGTGTCGTCCAATGTTTGTAAAAAAGGATAGTACACCAATCGGTTTGGTTGACTGTTGGTACAAAACCGGGTCTTTTCCTTCAGGCCACACTATTAAGGCTACATATTTTTTTCTATTTATTCTTCAATACCAAATTTTTAATCCTCACATTTTTTTAATTTTAGTTTTACCTTTGTTGACCTTTCGAGTTTTTGTTGGTTTTCACTATCCGATTGATTTAGCAGGAGGTATTATCTTGGGATATCTCATTTGGTTTTTATCAAAAGGAGTTATTTTACCTGACAATCTAAATAATATAATTCAATCAATTTTCAGTTTTATTTTTTTTATAAAATAATTTATGTTTCGAGATTTTACTTTTATTTTTTCTTGGTGGTTAACAATATTTAGTCTAAGTCTATTAAGTCTTCCGATTGTTTTTCATATTTTTTCAAAATTTTGGGACAATGGTTACATTTTTGCAAAGACTTTATCTCTGGTTGTTATCACTTATTTAGTTTTGATTTTTGGAATCTTTAAAATACTTCCATTCAATATTGCGGGATTGGTAATGATTTTTTTAATTCTAATCCTGTTTAATTTCTTTTTTTTGTTTCATAAAAAAAGATATTTATGGTTTTTAAAAATTATTAAATCAAAATATAAAATATTTTTAATTGAAGAAATATTGTTTTTATTGATATTAGCTATTTGGTCTTATATCCGCGGTTTTGCTCCAAGTATTGAAGGTTTGGAAAAATACATGGACTGGGGGTTTGTCAACTCAGCGATTAGGTCAGATTTTTTACCACCACAAGATATGTGGTTTGCGGGGGAAGTAATAAACTATTATTATTTTGGACATTTAATCTTCGCCCTAATTACCAAATTATCTCAAATTCCTTCTTCGGTCAGTTACAATCTAGCCATAGCCACAATCTGCTCTTTAACCTTTATTAGTACATTTTCTTTATCATCAAATCTTGTTTATTTATCTCTTAAGAAAAAAAATACCTACAAATATATTATTGCTGGATTAATTTCTGCCTTATTATTAACCTTTGGTGGTAATATTCATACAGTTTTTAAAATTGCCAAAATAAATATTTCTCAAAATAATAATCAATTTGTTTGGACTAAATCAGCTATTAGTAAGGCCGCCTCCAGTTATTGGTATCCAGATGCAACTAGGTTTATTGGTCACGATCCTGATATTAAAGACAAAACTATCCATGAATTTCCCGTTTATAGTTTTGTGGTTGCTGATCTTCACGGTCATATGAACGATATCATTGTTGTGATTTTTTTTATGGCTTTTTTGCTGGCTTCTTTTTTAACTCAAAAACAAAAACTTAATTGGCAGTTTATAATTTTTTCTGGATTTATTTTATCTTTATGTTATATGACCAATGCCTGGGATTTTGCAATTTATGGACTTTTATTAGCTATTTTCACATTAATTATTAATTATTTTTCATTCGGTAAACAAAGCTTTATAACAACAATTTTAAGTGGTCTATTAATAATTTTATTTTGGTATTTATTTTCTTTGCCTTTCTCTCTAAGATTTATTCCCATGATGGAAGGCATAAAAATTTCTGATGGTCACACCCCCTTTTATCAATTATTTGTTTTATATGGTGGATTTTGGATTATTTGTCTCCCATTTATTTTTTATTTTATATACAGTTTCTTTCGACGATCGACGATCTACAATCTAAAATCTAAATTTTCGACTTCTGATTTATTTATTCTTTCCCTTATTATTGTTGCCAATTTGTTAATCATTATTCCAGAGCTTATCTATATTAAAGATATTTACATTTACGAGCATCGTCGTGCCAACACCATGTTTAAATTGGTTTATCAATCTTTTATTTTGTACTCCCTTTGTTCCGGTTATATATTGGTTAGGTTGTCTGAAATTTTAAAATCAAAGTTTTCTATAAATATTTACAAAATATTTTTTACGTTAATTTTTGTTATCCATATGATATATCCCTATTTTGCCATCAAATCATATTATGGTGAATTGAGGCTTTATCGCGGTCTCGATGGTTTAACTTATTTAAAAGATTTATATCCAGACAATTACAAGGCAATTTTATGGATTAATAAAAACATTTCTGGTCAACCAGTAATGCTAGAAGCAGTTGGTGATAGCTATACTACTTTTAATCAAGTTTCTTCTGCTACCGGTTTACCCACAATTCAAGGATGGATAGTTCATGAGTGGCTCTGGCGTGGTGGCTATGATGCTCCTGCCGCTCGTCAGTCTGATGTCGAGAAAATATATTTATCAAAAGATGTTGAAGAAACTCAAACATTATTATCTCAATATCAGGTCAAATATATTTTTGTTGGTGACAAAGAATACGAAAAATACCCCGAACTTAATCCAGAAAAGTTTAAAAATATTGGCGCCAAAGTTGTTTTTCAGTCTGGTAAAACTACTGTTTACCAACTATAGTAAATCTACATGTCTGATATTTTAGAAGGTCTTAATTCTCAACAAAAAGAAGCGGTTACCCATACAGGTACCCCTCTTTTACTTTTGGCTGGCGCGGGCTCTGGTAAAACCCGAGTTCTTACTCATCGGGCTGCCTATTTTATTAAAAAAAAGATTGCCAAAGAAAATCAAATTTTACTTCTGACTTTTACCAACAAAGCCGCCGAAGAAATGAAAATTAGGATGGATAAATTATTAAGCGGGCCTGCCCGCCTAAATGCTAGTCCGCAAAAATTTCCCGATTCATCGGGATATGGGCGGACGAAGCTTTTGGCGGGGACCTTTCACTCCTTTTGTTGTCGAGTTCTTCGTATTGATGGTCATTATTTAGGGATTGATTCTAAATTTGTAATTTATGATAGCTCCGATCAGGAGGCCTTGGTCAAATCATCCCTGGCTGATCTAAATCTTAATCCCAAAGAATTCAAACCATCATCGATTATGTATTTTATCGAATCTGCCAAGAATTCTTTTCAAACCCCCCAAGATATGATTGCTCAATCTCATGGTTTTTTTCAAGAATATGCTAGTAAAATTTATCAGGTTTATCAAAAAAAACTGGAAGATTATCAAGCACTCGATTTTGACGACTTACTTTTCAAAACCGTCCAATTATTTATCGAATTCCCCAAAGTTTTGGAAAAATATCAAGATACCTATCGTTATATTCTAGTTGATGAATATCAAGACACCAATCAAATTCAATATTTATTAACCAAATTATTGGCTCAAAAATATCGCCAAATTACGGTAGTTGGTGATGCCTCTCAAGCAATTTATGGTTGGCGTGGAGCTGATTATAAAAATTTAGTCAATTTTGTAACTGATTTTAAAGATACTAAAACTATAAATCTTGAACAAAATTATCGATCAACTCAAATTATTTTAGATGCTGCCAATGCGGTAATATCCAAAAATACTACTCACCCCGTTTTAAGTTTATTCACCCAAAAAAAATCAACCGACAAAATAAAGTTATTTGAAGCCAGCTCGGAAATATCAGAAGCTGAATTTATTGCTCAAAAAATTAAGTTTATTCAAGACAATATGCGTATTCCACTTAGAGATATTGCTGTTTTGTATCGTATGAATGCCCAATCACGTGTTTTGGAGGAAGCTTTCTTAAAATATAGTATCCCTTATGTACTAATTGGTGGTATTCGGTTTTACGAACGTGCCGAGGTTAAAGATATTTTGGCAATGATGCGTTTTGTCGACAATAAAGCCGACAAAGTATCTCTTGACAGAATCAATAAAATTTTTGGAAAGCGACGGCTAAATGTCTTTATGGACTTTCTAAAAAATTCAAATTTAGAATCTCAAAATTCTCTTGAAATTATGGAGTCTCTAGTAACTAATTCTGGATATCTAGATCGATACGATCCCAAAGATGAAGACGACCAAAAGAAAATCGAAAACATTAAAGAATTAAAATCAGTAGCTTCTAGTTTTCCTCGTCTTGATGATTTTTTGGAAAATGTTACTTTGGTACAACAAGAATATTCCCTGCAAGAAAAAAACAAGAAAAAAGAAAATCGCGATGGGGTTCGACTTATGACATTGCATGGATCAAAAGGTCTAGAGTTTGAAGTTGTTTTTTTAGTCGGTTTTGAAGAGGGGATTTTGCCTCATTCACGTTGCTTAGTTGACGAGTCAGAAGTCGAAGAAGAACGTCGTCTTTGTTATGTTGGCATCACTCGAGCCAAAGATTATTTATTCATATCCTACGCCACTCAACGATTATATTTTGGCAAAAGTAGTCTTAATGAACCAAGCCGTTTCTTGGCCGACATACCCACCGATTTGGTAGAATTAGAAGAAAGCTTAGAAATCATCAAAGATTATCGTCACAAAAAACCTGAATCAGATGACGATCTATTCTACGATCCAGATATATATTAAACATATAAGTATGATTTTTAAAAATAAAGATACTAATCAACCAGCAAAACCAAAATCTAAAAAACTCTCTATTATTATAGTTTTGATTTTATTAACCCTAATAATCGGCTATTACCTTAATAATTTTGGTTATATAAATAAGATTATTTCTTATGTCAATCACGCCCCTCTTCCAAACAATGATAATTCTTTCCCAAGAGGTAATATCTTAGTAGAGAGCGAGGATCAAAAGTCTCTATGGAAAACAATAGAATCAAAATATGGATACGATAGTACGAATTTTCCTTGGTTTAATAACGATATTGGGGTAATAAGAACTAGCCAAAGTACCTTTTTGATTAGACTCGATGGACTCAATATTAATGTAGCTTTTAATAGCGAAGATAACAAGTTAGAATTCAAAAATCTTGTAAAACAGGAATTATTCAAACTAGGATACCAAGAAATTAACCCCACAAAAAAACTTTATGATATTACTTTTATTAATTCATCTTTAATTGAGGCGGTTCTTTACAAAGACAATCAAGTTTTTTTAATTGAAAAAGATACTCCAATAACATGTCAAAAGTATTCATTTGCCAAGGATGGTTATTGTCCAATTAGTATTTATTATATTAACGATATTAAAAGGCACGTCGACAAAGGAACCCAATTATTAGATAAAATATCTATCGACAATCAAGGTCTTTTTAATCTCCAAAATAATAATTCTGTTACAGACGGTGTTTATTTAAGCGAAGGGATAGAAGTTGATAATTATATAATTTTAGTTTTTCGATCTCCAACCAATAAATATGCAGCATTGCTTAAAAAACAAGGTTTAAAGTTACAACAGATTTGGTTT
>ENA-UOWO01002009-UOWO01002009.1-activated-sludge-metagenome-genome-assembly--contig:-NODE-2009-length-25966-cov-6.204816_pt1 | contig 25966 bp, 19 predicted proteins | sample MGYA00238148_ERZ761564 | MGnify/ENA primary metagenome ERZ761564 (study PRJEB28885, sample SAMN05720194) | activated sludge metagenome | isolation source: Anaerobic digester | place: USA...
GCCAGACTTATGTACTGGCTTCTTTAAAAAGTTTTTATCGGACAACAGTGATAAAAAATGTACTAAAACGTGAATATAATGGCTTTTTCAATATGATAGCAATAATGACAGCATTCCGCATAATCGCATATCTTATTGTTGACGGGATTTTTTATCTTGACCTGGCATGGATTATTATCTTTTCATCTGGATTAGCAATTTTCACAACATTAAAGATTCTTAAAAAATTCACAAAGGTACTGGAAGCAACGGGTAGATAATTTTGTTTTTTTTAACAATTTTAAACTTATTAAATTATAATTTTACGAAAAATAATCATATACGACAATGAATGCATTAGTAACAGAAAATATAGAAAAAAGATTTGCTAATCATCTTGCATTAGATGATGTTTCAATAGAAGTCCCCCAAGGGAGTATATTTGGTCTGTTAGGGCCAAACGGAGCAGGCAAAACAACTTTAATAAGGATTATCAATCAAATTACCGCTCCCGACAAAGGCAATGTTTTTATAAATGGGGAAAAACTCAGCTCTAAACATATTTATAAAATTGGTTATCTTCCGGAAGAAAGAGGGTTATACAAAAAAATGAAAGTCGGAGAACAAGCCTTATATTTATGTCAACTCAAAGGTCTGTCAAAAGCCGATGCTTTGAAAAGTTTGAAAAAATGGTTTGAGAAATTTGAAATCCAATCATGGTGGGATAAGAAAGTAGAAGAGCTTTCAAAAGGGATGCAACAAAAGATTCAATTTATTATTACTATACTTCACAAGCCGGAAATATTAATTTTCGACGAACCGTTTAGTGGTTTTGATCCAATAAACACAAATATCTTAAAAGAAGAAATTCTTGAACTAAGAAAAGATGGAGCAACAATTATATTTTCTACCCATAATATGGCATCTGTTGAAGAAATATGTGATCATATTGCTTTGATTAATAAATCTCAAAAAATCCTTGATGGCGAAATAAATCACATTAGAAACACTTACGCTTCAGATGTTTATGAAATAGATTTTGACGGATATTTTAGCAAACTTGAATCAACTCTAACTTCGGATTACAAAATTATTGAAGTAATAGAAAACCAAAACGGTGCAAAGATGAAAGTCGAAATCTTGAATAAAGAAATGAAAAGTAATGACCTATTATCACGAATGACACAATTTGGCAATATCTCTCTATTTCAAAAACATCTGCCGGGGATGAACGATATCTTTATAAAAGTAGTAGGTGAAACCAATTCAAAAAATGAAAAAACATATAATTATGAATAAAATCGGTTTAATAATCAAACGCGAATATAGTACGAGGGTGAAAAAGAAATCCTTTGTTATTATGACAATATTAGGGCCATTGTTGTTTGCAGCTTTAATGATAGCTCCGGTAATTCTAATGCAACTCGAAGATGACGAGTATAAAAAGATTGCTGTAATTGACGAATCCGGGATGTTTCATGATGCATTGGAAAATACAAAATACATTGAATTCAATGATGTGTCTTTAGATTATTATGATCCAGCTACTGTTTCCTACGATCTCTCAACTGCAAAACAAAAACTAAAAGATTCAGATTACTATGCTCTGTTGTACATTCCGCATACTGCCGTTCAAGGAGTAAAGGGCTCTGTCGTTATTTATTCATATCAGCAACCTAATGTGGGTTTAAAAATGCACATTGCCAATGGAATTGAAAAAAGACTTGAAGACATAAAACTAAGCATTAAAGCAGGAGAATTTGGCATTACTGAAGCTCAAGTTACCGAAATCCTGAATGTGGTAAATACGAATATTGATATCGTTACTTCAACACTTGACGAAGATGGTGGAGAAAAAGAATCATCAACTGAAGTTGCTATGATCATTGGTTACATTTGTGGATTTCTCATTTATATGTTTGTTTTCATGTACGGTTCGCAGGTTATGAGAGGTGTTATTGAAGAAAAAACCACCAGAATTATTGAAGTAATCGTTTCTTCGGTAAAACCCTTTCAGCTTATGATGGGAAAGATAATTGGAGTAGCTTTAGTCGGGTTGACTCAGTTTGTTTTATGGGTTGTCCTTACGATAGCAATTGTAACAGGTGCTCAATCTGTATTGCTTAAAGATTATGACACAAGCCAGATGACCCCACAAACAATTAATATGGGTTCAACACTCAATGAGGATACACCAACTCCTGATGAAGAATCAATGAAATTTGAAGAAATCTTTAAAGCTGTGTTTGCCGTTAATTATTTCCAGATAATAGTTTTATTCCTTTTTTATTTTATTGGAGGATATTTACTATATGCTGCAATGTTTGCAATAGTTGGATCAGCAGTAGATAACGAAACCGACACACAACAATTTATGTTACCTATTACAGTACCACTCATTCTAGCAATAGTAGTTATGGTATCAGCAATAAACAATCCTTCAGGATCATTATCTTATTGGTTTTCAATCATACCTTTTACATCTCCTATTGTGATGATGGTAAGAGTCCCATTTGGCGTTCCTGTTGTTGATCTTATTATTTCGATGTCACTTCTGGTTCTTACTTTTGTCTTTATGACATGGTTTGCTTCTAAGATTTACAGAGTTGGAATTTTAATGTACGGGAAAAAAGTTAATTACAAAGAGCTTTGGAAATGGTTCAGATATAAAAACTAAATGAAAATTGCTTCTATTGATATAGGAACTAACACATGTAATCTGCTGATAGCAGAGTATAGAAAAAATTCTCCTATAAAGTTCATATATAAAGAAAAAAGAGCAATTACTCTCATTAACAAGGATTATAAAAACAATGTGATTTCTGAAGAATCAGCTTCAAATCTTATCCACGTTTTAAATACTTATAAACTAACTATTTCTTTACACAAGACTAAAAGAGTTCTTGCAGTTGCAACTAGTGGAATAAGGTCGTCTTATAATAAAGACAGCGTAATTAATAGAATTAAAGAAACGAGTGGATTCAATGTAAATGTAATTGATGGAGTAAAAGAAACTGAGCTTATCTGGAAAGGCGTAAAAAACGCTGTAAAAATCTATTCAAACCCTGCTTTGATAATAGATATAGGAGGTGGCAGTATTGAATTTATTTTATGCAATGACAAAGGAATTATCAGAAAATCAAGCCATGATATCGGGGTTGCTAGGATGATGAATAATTATAATTTTTCCGATCCCCTTAGTAACGAAAATCTAAGCTGTATATACCAATTACTTGATAATGAACTGAAAGATTTACTTGTTGATTGTAAAAAATATAATCTTAATACACTGATTGGCTCTTCGGGGTCTTATGAAACTTTTGCCAATCTGATAAAACACGAATTTTCCGGTTGCAGCATTTCTGATTCGGATTTGACCAATATATTGGAAATCGAAAAATTTTTATGCATTTACAAAAAACTCATCTTATTTAATGAAGCAGAAAGAGCTAAAATGCCCGGTATGGAGATAATTAGGGTTAAAATGATCCCTATTGCAGCCGTAATAACAAAATATCTACTTGATAATCTTAATATCCGAAATTTTGTTCAGTCAAATTTCTCTTTAAAAGAAGGGACTTTGTTTGATTATATTGATAGCATTAACAATCCAGAATAATTATATTTTTCTAACACTAGTAGTTACTATTATTGTTCATGACCACTTATTAATTCCTGTTTTTTAAGACTTATTGCTTCATTTATATTCATTAAATGATCACCGATATCTTCGCAAATGGTAATGATATCAATATATATAACTCCGGATTTATAAGTATATTTATTATCTTCAATATCTTTTGGATTTTGTTTCTTAAGAACATTTCTCAGTTCATTTATCCTATTTTCATTTTCCTTGAGTATTGCAAGATCAGGCTTAGTATTATCAAAATTATCAAGATTGGCAATTGTAATATCAAAACTTCTATCAACCAACATAAACATCTCGTTGATATTATTTCGTTGATCGGGAGTAAACCAAATCTTCTTTTTTGCCTTTCGCAATAATGAAACCGAAATATTATAACTTCCATCTGCCAAACTTTCGATATTATCGCTTATTTTAAGTAATGTGCGGACTCTTCTTGCTCCATTGATACTCAACTCTCCTTCCGAGACTTTGGTCAAATAATTGGCAATATCAGCCTCAAATTGGTCCATTGCAATTTCGTTTTTCGAAATTTTCTCTGCAACTTTTTTACATTTCTTTTCATCTGTTTCTGCAAATTGTTTCTTGACTTGATTAAACATCTTATATGCCTTCTTTGTGTATTCAATAATTTCTCTTCTTGCTTGCAGAATTGATAATTCAGATGTTGACATCATGCCGGTATGAATAAATTTGAGACCAAATTCTTCTTCATCTTCCTTTTTCTTACGTAATATAAAAGTTACAACTTTTTCGATGTATTTTACAAACCAAACCTGAATTAAAACATTAGCTACATTAAATGATGTATGAAACAGAGATAATGCTACCGGAATTGCAGCAGCAGACATGTATGCAGATTCTCCTTCCATCCCTTCTGCAATTCCGGCTACGAGTTTGGTAATAGGCTTAAACAAAATCAAGATCCATATTACGCCAAAAACATTAAACACAGTGTGTGCCAGTGCCGCCCTCTTAGCTGTCGTATTTGCAATTATCGCAGCTAGGTTTGCAGTTATAGTTGTTCCAATATTTTCACCAAGAACCATTGCAGTAGCAATCTCATAGCTAATCCATCCATTGTAACACATAACAAGGGTAAGGGCCATCGTTGCACTCGATGATTGAATAACTACAGTAAGCAGCGTTCCTATACCTAGGAAAATTAGAATGCTCCAAAAACCCAAATTTGTGTATGATTGCAAAAACACAAGAATTTCAGGATTACTATTTATATCAGGAACTGATTTTGATAAAAGCCCCAATCCCATGAATAATAAACCAAAGCCCATTATAAATTCCCCCCATGACTTTCGTGAACTGTGTGAAGAAAAGATGAGTGGAAATCCAAAAGCCATAAGTGGTAATGCCAACATGCTCATATTCAACTTAAAGCCAATTAACGATACTATCCATGCAGTTACGGTTGTACCTATATTTGCCCCCATAATAACACTAATCGCTTCGGCAAGTGACAATAATCCCGCATTTACAAAACTAACTACCATAACAGTCGTTGCTGATGATGATTGTATCACACCCGTAATCAGCACACCTGTTAATACTCCAAAAAACCTGTTAGAAGTCATCGCAGCCAAAATTTTCCTCATCGAACTCCCTGCAACTTTCTGCAATGCTTCACTCATAAGTTTCATTCCATAAAGAAACAACACCAAGGACCCTATGAGAGTTAAAAAATCTAATACGCTGTATTTCATATACAATAAATATTTTTGCAATTTTACAACTTAATGATATTATTGAATAATTTTATGTGTTAAGAAATTGTAAAGTTTTGATAATTTAATCTCCGAGGATAGAAATAAATCGTCTAATAATCACTTAATTAAATTGATTTTCAAACAACATTTATAATATTCCATTTATCTGATATAATTTGTTTAATAAAAATTGTAATCTTGTTTCATTAATATACTTTTGTAGTCTGAAAATTAGAAAAATGTGGCATAAAATAGCTGGATTTATATTAAGAAACCGCATAAGTCTTTTGATTATTATCGGCGTAATCACTATTTTTATGGGCTATCAGGCTTCTTTGATAGAAATGGATTATCACTTTGCCAATCTGTTATCAAAAAACAATTCTGTATATAAAGACAATGTCAGATTTAAAGAAATATTTGGCGAAGAAGCAAATGGAATAGTTGTTGGTATAGTTGATAAGGATTTGTTTACTGTTGACCATTTTAATGCTTTGCAAAAACTATGTTCTGATTTAAAAAAAATAAAAAATGTTTCGGGGGTATTGACTGTTTCTCAGGCTGTAAATATTAGACAGGTAACTGTTGAAGATGAATTCGGGAGCAAAAAACGAATGTTTGAAACTTATAATATTTTCCCTGAAAAAACAGATTCTCAATCTCAGTTGGATAGTTTAAAATCAGTCTTTTTCTCTTTACCGTTTTACGAAAATCTGCTTTATTCAAAAAATGCAGAAGTCTTTTTAATGAGTGTAAACATAAACAAAGAAATTCTTGACAGAAAAGAACGAATTCCGGTTGTAAACGAAATAGAACGAGTGGTTCGCGAATATTCTGAAACCCAAAATGTAAAGGTTTATATTTCAGGATTACCTTTTATCAGAACTAAAATGATGGATCTGGTAAAAAAAGAGGTTAAAATCTTTGTAATTCTGGCTGTACTGATTTGTATCATCATTTTATATATTTTTTTCAGATCATTCAAAGTCATCGGAGTAGCAATGATTGTTGTTGGAGTAAGCGTACTTTGGGCTGTGGGACTAATGGGTATTTGTGGTTACAAAATCACTGTTTTGTCGAGTATGATACCTCCTTTATTAATAGTAATAGGTATCCCAAATACTATATTTTTATTGAACAAATATCACCATGAAACGGTGGCACATGGAAACAAAATTCTTGCATTACAAAGAGTCATATCAAAAGTTGGGAACGCGGTATTTCTTAGCAATCTGACAACTGCAGTAGGTTTTGCAACATTTACGATAACGAGCTCATCCATTCTTACTCAATTTGGTATTGTTGCATCATGCGGGATAATGTTTACTTTTCTATGTGCAATGATAATTATTCCATCTATTTTCAGCTTCCTGCAACCACCTTCAAATAAATATACCAAACACCTGCAGAGTAAGATGATGATGAAACTCGTTGATATTGTAAGTAATATTGTCATCAAACATCGTCCCAAGGTCTTTATTACGATAGCAGTCCTAGTAATAGTTTCTGTATTTGGTCTCACTCTAATCAAAAAATCAGGATATCTGCTGGATGATGTTCCCTCAGATGACCCTATAGCCGTTGACCTGAAGTTTCTTGAAAGCAAATTTCACGGCATCAGTCCACTTGAAATTGCTATTGAGGCAAAAGATTCAATACATGCAATTGATATGATCTATCAGATTCAAAAAATTGATTCTTTACAACATAGGCTAACAGCTTACCCTGAATTATCTCGTTCTATGTCAGTTGCAGACGCAGTAAAATTTTTATATCAATCTTACAGCAAAGGTAAAATAGAAAATTACAAACTCCCTCCCGATCCAAAAACATACGAAACAATTTTTAAACGATTGCCAAACGGTTTAGATCAAAAACTTGCAAAAGCTTTTATTGACAGTACCAAAACAATCACAAGAGTAAGTTTAAACATTGCTGATATTGGTACAAATCAAATGTCCGAATTGCTTCAAAAAGTAAATAAAGATATAAATGAAATTTTCCCTGAAAAAGATTATAATACTCTTGTTACAGGATCAACGGTAATATATTTTACCGGTACAACCTATTTAATCAATAATTTATTCGTTAGCCTCTCATTAGCAATTTTAGTAATTGGATTATTGATGTTAGGACTTCAGCGTTCTCCAAAAATGGCGCTTATAGCATTTATACCTAATCTTATCCCTATGCTTGTAACCGCAGCTCTTATGGGATACTTCGGAATTCCAATTAAACCTTCAACTATATTAGTATTTAACATTGCACTTGGGATTTCTGTTGACGGAGCAATACATTATCTGACGAAATACAGACAAGAACTTTCTGTTAACGGATGGAATATGAGTTTAGCCGTAGGAAAAGCCCTTAAAGAAACTGGTATAAGCATGATGTACACATCTTTCATCCTATTTTTCGGATTCTTGATTTTTACGCTTTCTGCTTTTGGTGGAACCGCAGCCCTTGGAACACTTATTTCAACTACCTTACTAGTCGCAATGTTATGCAATCTGATATTTTTACCTTCCCTGCTTTTAGCAATGGAAAAACATATCAACAAAAAGGAATTTCCTAAACCAACATTCGAAATATCTGATTACGAAGAAGAAGAAACAAACCTTGAAAATAATAAAATAGAGAAAAACTAAAATGAAAACACTAACCTCACGACATTCATTCAAACGTAAAATACTGGTTACCGGAGGTGCCGGATTTATTGCAAGCTCACTTGCCGAAAGATTAGCTCAAGATCCTGAAAATCTAGTTATAATTATGGATAATTTATCAACTGGTAGTATTGGCAAATTACCACCTTTATCTGATAATTTGAGATTTGTTAAAGGCGATGTTAACGATTACAAAGAGATCGTAGAAGTTATGCTTTCTTTTCAATTTCATTATGTTTTCCATTACGCAGCAATGGTGGGAGTAAAAAGAACCCAAGACCACCCGGTAGAAGTTTTAAGAGACATTCGTGGATTGGAACACATTTGCAGGATTAGTAAGACAACTGATGTAAGACGAGTTTTTTATTCCTCATCTTCCGAAGTTTATGGAGAACCTGTGGAATTCCCCCAAAATGCACATACTACACCACTAAACTCAAGACTCCCTTATGCTATAGTTAAAAACCTCGGTGAAGCTTATCTTCGTTCTTATAATAAAGAGTTTAATTTGAATTTTACAATCTTTCGTTTTTTCAATACATACGGACCCAAACAAACTAAAGATTTCGTAATAAGTAAATTTTTACTGGCTGCGATGAAAAACGAAGACATCACAATTTATGGCGATGGTTCACAAACACGGACATTTTGCTATATTGATGATAATATTGACGCTACAATTGAAATAGCTTATAAAGACATGTTCATTAATGATGTAATAAACATTGGAAATTCGGTTGAAACTCCAATACTTGAGCTTGCAAAAACGATTGTCAAAATCACAGGGTCTAAATCAAAGATCAATTTTGTTGCTCCTCTTCCCGAAGGCGATATGATGAGAAGATGTCCTGATAATACACTTATGCTAAATGTACTCAACCGCCCTTTAGTTGATTTGGAAACAGGTATCAAAAAGATAATCAATAACGGATTTTATGACTATTTACACCAATCATAAATAATAATGCATAACGATAAAGAGCTCTTTTCAATAATTAACAATTCTCTCGAAAAAATATCTCTTGAGGAAAAACCTGAAAATCTATATGCCCCAATTAAATATTCTATCGAAGTTGGTGGAAAAAGAATACGCCCTATACTCTGTTTGATGGCTGCCGAAATGTTTGATGCCAATTATAATATTGCCATAAACCCAGCAATAGGCATAGAAATATTCCACAATTTTACTTTACTCCACGATGATATTATGGATAAGGCAGACATGAGAAGGGGCAAGCCAACCATACATTATCGCTGGAACGAAAACATTGCATTGTTATCAGGTGATGCCATGTCTGTGATAGCTTACAAATTTATAACTGAATCAAATAATCTAAAAAAGGTACTGGATGTTTTCTCTGAAACAGCTTTGCAAATTTGTGAAGGTCAGCAATTTGACATGGATTTTGAAAAAACTGAGAATGTTTTGGTAGAAGATTATCTGAAAATGATTAAGCTTAAAACTGCAGTACTAATTGCATGTAGCTTAAAAATTGGTGCAATAACAGCAAATGCCCCCGAAAATGAGAGTATTAAATTGTACGAATTCGGCAAAAATTTAGGAATGGCATTCCAACTACAGGACGACTATCTTGACACTTATGGAGACATTGAACAATTTGGGAAGCCTATTGGTGGTGATATTGTTGCTAACAAAAAGACATTCTTACTTATAAAATCACTTGAATTAGCAAATAGTGAACAACTGAAATCATTAAGATATTGGCTAAAACTGGAATCTTTTGATAAAGCAGAAAAAATTTCAGCTATACGAGCCATTTTTGATAATCTAAAAATAGCCGATATTTCAAAAAAACTAATTGATTACTACTTTTCATTAGCAGAAGAATCCTTAATGTCTATAAATTTATCTGAAGAAAAGAAAAAACTTCTGACTAATTTCTACAAATCAATGAGATACAGAGTTTCTTGACAAACAAATAATTTAAAAATAATCTCTTAAAGTTATTTTTATTTTCCAATAAAGTTTATAATTTTGTTAGCGTAAAATAAATTTAAAAAGGAAATGAATCAATTAGTTGGAGAAATTATACAAGTAATAGGGCCCGTTGTTGATGTCAGCTTTGAGAAATCAGGTAACGACCTTCCTAAAATATATGACGCACTAGAGATTAAAAAAGATGATGGGACTTTACTGATAGTAGAATGTCAGCAACACATAGGAGAACATACCGTTCGTACAATTTCTATGGCTTCGACAGATGGCTTGTATCGTGGTATGAAAGCTTATAGTCTTGGCAGTCCAATTGTTATGCCTGTTGGCGATAAAGTCAAAGGCAGACTTATGAATGTAATTGGAGAAACAATTGATGGTCTTGCAGATTTGCCGAAAGGTGAAACTTATGCTATACACAGACATCCGCCAAAATTTGAAAATCTGAGTACTGAAATTGAAGTACTTTATACAGGTATAAAAGTTATTGATTTAATAGAGCCTTATTCGAAAGGTGGTAAAATTGGCCTTTTTGGTGGCGCCGGTGTTGGGAAAACCGTTCTGATTCAGGAGTTGATTAATAACATTGCTATTGGTTATGACGGATTATCTGTTTTTGCCGGTGTTGGAGAACGCACACGTGAAGGAAACGATTTGCTTCGAGAAATGATTGAAGCAAATATCGTTAAGTATGGAGATGAGTTTAAGGAATCAATGGAAAAAGGTTCTTGGGACCTTGATAAAGTTGATCTGAAGATTTTGGAAGAATCTAAACTGGCAATGACTTTCGGTCAGATGAACGAACCTCCCGGAGCACGTGCTAGAGTTGCCTTATCCGGACTTACAATTGCAGAAAGTTTCCGTGATGGCATAAGCAAAACAGGAGGTCGAGACATTTTATTCTTTGTTGATAATGTGTTCCGTTTTACCCAAGCAGGTTCAGAAGTTTCTGCTCTGTTGGGACGTATGCCTTCGGCAGTCGGATATCAACCAACACTCGCCACTGAAATGGGAGAAATGCAGGAAAGAATAACTTCTACAAAAACAGGATCTATCACTTCTGTACAGGCTGTTTATGTTCCCGCAGACGACCTTACAGACCCCGCTCCTGCTACAACTTTCTCACACCTTGATGCAACAACAGTATTAAGCCGAAAAATTGCAGGATTGGGTATTTACCCTGCCGTTGATCCTTTGGACTCTTCATCAAGAATTCTGACTCAGGATGTTGTTGGTAAAGAACACTATTCAACAGCACAACGTGTTATCAACATTCTTCAGAGATATACCGAACTTCAGGATATTATTGCAATATTAGGAATGGACGAACTTTCAGATGAAGATAAACTTATCGTACACCGTGCAAGACGAGTACAGAGATTTTTATCTCAGCCCTTCCACGTTGCTGAAGCTTTTACAGGTCTAAAAGGCGAATTCGTAAAAATCGAAGACACTATCAAAGGGTTTAACATGATCCTTGATGGAGAAGTTGATAAATATCCGGATGCAGCATTCAATTTGGTAGGAACTATCGAACAAGCTATTGCCAAAGGCGAAAAAATGCTTGATGAATCTAAATAATTATGATAGTAGAAATAATCACTCCCGAAAAAAAATTGTTTGCAGGGGAAACAACAATGGTTAGAGTCCCAGGCACAATGGGATCATTCCAGATGCTTGTTAATCACGCTCCAATTGTTTCTACTCTTGAAAAAGGAGTAATAACTATACGTAAACCTGATGGTGTAGAATTAACTTTCGAAATCAATAGCGGCTTGGTTGAGTGCAAAAAAAACAAAATCGTAATTTTAGTCGAATAATTTTGTTTAAACCTTTTGTTCGTTTTTTTGTCTTATCTACCTGAAAATATTTTTATGAAAATACTAATGTTGATATTTTGTGTTTCTATTGTAACAAATATTACATTTGCACAAAGTCATACCGGAAATGATGATATCCCCGCAGATGGTAAAATCGAAGGGTTTGTTTATGAAAAAGAAAGCGGAAAACCAATTGAATTTGCAAATATTGTAATCTATAATTTAAAAGATTCGAGCCTTGTCACAGGAGGAATTACCGATAGAAACGGATATTTTAATATTGACAAAATAAAATATGGGAAATTCTATATCGAAATAAATTTCATTGGCTATGGGAAACATTCAATCCCGCAAGTTACTATTAAACCTGACCATAAAAATATTAATCTCGGTAAAATTTATTTAACCATCAATGCCGAAATGCTTTCTGAAGTTAGTATTGAAGCTGACATGAATCAAGTTGATTACAAACTGGACAGAAAGGTAATAAATGTAAATCAGGATATTATGTCTTCAGGAGCGACAGCAGTTGAGGCTCTGGAGAATGTTCCTTCTGTCACAACGGATATTGACGGAAATGTCTCATTACGAGGCACCGAAAGTTTCCTCGTCCTTGTGGATGGTCGTCCTTACCCGATTCAGGGAAGTGAAGCATTACAGCAAATCCCTGCCAGTACAATAGAATCCATCGAAATTATTACAAATCCTTCTGCTAAATACGACTCAGATGGAGTTGGAGGTATTATAAATATTAATTTGAAGAAGGAAAAAAGAAAAGGTTATAATGGTCAAGTATCTGCAAATTATGGCACATTTAACACGTTTGGAGGAGATTTACTGTTTAATTTACGAACTGAAAAAATCAATTTCTTCATAGGAGGAGAATATTCTGATAGGAGATTTAAAGGAGAAGGAGAGTCTTTGCGAGAAAGTTATTATGCAGAAGATTCTATTTATTACTTAAATAACTTCTCTGAAAACTCCCGAAGTTTCAGATCGGGTGGTTTTAGATTGGGTCTTGATTATTATTTAAATGACGATGAAATAATCACCATTTCGGGAAGATATGGCTTAAGAGGACACGCGATGGGTTCGGATACCTGGGCGGGAAGTTATTACGGGTATTCAGGCATTTTTGATAATTTTTATTACTATTGGACAAGAAACAGAATGTCTGCAAACCGTGGCAATTTTTCAGGGGATATCAACTATTTGAAAAAATTTAAAAAAGAAGGTCATGAACTGCAAGTTTACGGAAGCTACTCCGAAGACTTCGATAATGAAGAGAATGTTTATGACCAGATAGAGTCAAATTACATGAGAGACACTGTTGGAGATGTATTGTCCAATTACAGAACTATTGAAAAAGGATCGGGAAATAGTATAACAGGAAAAATTGATTACGTTCTGCCAATATTTGCCAAAGGGAAAATAGAAGCCGGCTATCAACTGAAATATACACTTAATGATAATGATTACAGATATCAGACTTTAATCTCGGAAATATGGACAGACGATTCCACACGTATTAATCCTTATATTTTTTCAATGAATATACAATCTGGGTATCTGCTTTTTGCAAATTACTGGAATAAGTTCGGATATCAGGTTGGATTAAGAACAGAATACACCGACAGACTCTTTCATCAAACCAGTACTGACCAAAAATGGGAATATAATAAATTTGACTTTTTCCCATCTTTACATATTTCATATCAGTTACCTGCAGATATGCAGCTATTAGCCAGTTACAGTCGGAGACTGGAAAGACCTCAGGGATGGTATCTTGACCCATTCGTAGAAGTCGTTGATCCAAATAATATCAGACAAGGTAACCCTAACCTTCTTCCCGAATATACAAATTCTTTTGATTTAAGTGTTCAAAAGAAATTCGGACCAAGTTTTATTTCATTGGAAGCGTATTTAAGACAAACATATAATAAGATAGACCATATTACCTTGATCAGCCCCGATGACCCAAGTATTTTTATTATGACTTTTGATAATACCGGTGAGGATTTATCTATAGGTGGAGAGTTAATGGCAAATCTTAATATAACAAAATGGTATAATCTTAATATCAGTGGTACAGGTTATTACTATGAGCTTATCTCTCAAAATTATAATTCCGCTAATACATTTTCCTGGAGAACAAGAATAAATAACACTTTTAAATTCAAAAATTCAGGTACTAGTTTTCAGATCGGAACATTTTACAATGGTCCTTCAATAAGTGCTCAAGGCACAGAATCGGGTAATTTTATAGGAAGCGTTGGCGTCAGACAAGATCTCTTAGACAGAACATTATCCTTAAGCCTTAATATCAGAAATGCTTTCTTTACGATGAAACATGAACATACTCAACAAACTGACAGTTATTATTTTTATTCTCTCAGACAACCAAAAATGCCAATAGTAACATTCTCGGTCACTTATAAAATTAACGATTTTAAAAGTAGAAAAGAAAAAGGTCTGGAAACGAAAGATGAATTTGAAGATGAAGGAGGTATTTAAACCTTTGTGAAAAATATTTTATTTTTATTTTGCATTTTGAAATTACATGATTATCTTTGCAGCCCAAATATAAAAAGTTTAAAAATTAAAATAAAATGAAAAAAGGTATACATCCTGAAAATTATCGTCTGGTAGCATTTAAAGATATGTCTAACGAGCATGTATTTATTACAAAGTCTGCTGCAAATACAAAAGAGACTATCGAAATAGACGGAACTGAATATCCTCTCTACAAATTGGAGATTTCAAACACTTCACATCCTTTCTATACAGGTAAAATGAAATTAGTTGATACCGCTGGTCGCGTTGATAAATTCCGCAGTCGTTATCAGCAACATCTTGATAAAAGAGCTCAAAATAAAAATTAATTATATTTTTTTCATAAAATTAAGCCTCGTTTTTACGGGGCTTTTTTTATCTTTACATAATTCAAAATTTAACTTATGAATATAATTCTCTCTGATTTAAACAGTCACAAAAAGTTCTTACCATTAAGTTATACCCGCTCAATAGCTGATTTTCGAGTTGGCATTTTAACTATTAAAGAAAAGTGGGAAAAGTATTTGGAATCAAGAATTAATATTAAAACTGAAGAGTATTTACAAGCCAAATATGAACTTAAAATCGAAAAATCGAATACAATTATCTACTCTGCAGTATTGCCAAATCAGAAACTTGTTGATGCAATTCTGTCTTTGAAGAATTCAAAATTGGTTAAAAACAACATACTCCTTGCATATAATACTGACCTAGATATTGATACAATTCCTGACAAAACCTTAGACTATAAATCAGACATAACAATAATAAATGGTAATACAGACTTATTTACACTTAACGGTATTTGCATTGAAGATGATTTTGAACTTCTAACAAAAGGACGAATATCTGCTTCTTTGAATAAGACAAATACCGTATTCGGCGAACATCCTGTATTTGTTGGTAATAATTGTTTTGTTGAATGCGCCACAATTAATACCTCTGACGGACCGGTTTATATTGCAAATAATTCCAAGATAATGGAAGGTTCACACATCAGAGGGCCGTTTGCGATATGCGAAAATGCTGAAATTAAGATGGGAGCTAAAATCTATGGACCGACCACTATAGGACCTTATTGTAAGGTCGGTGGTGAAATTAACAATAGCGTTTTCTTTGCCTATTCAAATAAAGCCCATGACGGATTTTTAGGTCAGGCTGTAATAGGCGAATGGTGCAACTTAGGTGCTGACAGCAATAACTCAAATCTTAAAAACAACTATGCAATTGTAAAACTCTGGGACTATGAAAAGGAAAGATTTGAAAATACAGGCCTGCAATTCTGTGGTTTAATTATGGGTGACCATTCCAAATGCGGAATAAATACTATGTTCAATACCGGAACAGTAATTGGCGTATCCGCAAATATCTTTGGAGCAGGATTCCCCCGAAATTTCATCCCTTCATTTTCGTGGGGAGGACATAGCGGACTAACAACTTACAAAATTGAAACAGCTTTTGAAGTCATGACAAAAGTGATGGAAAGAAGAAACATAAGTTTGACAGAATTGGATAAAACTATCTATACACACATATTTGATGCATCAACAAAATATCGTAATTTCTAAACAATAATCAATATTTTATGTTTAGCTGGCATAGGTATTGCAAATACCTATATTCTTTAATTTTTAAACGATTTAATGACAGATTGACAGATTTATGACTAAAAATACAGATCTTAACTTTTTAAAAATGATTTTGGGAAATGAAGAAGCAAATTCAGATATAATCCCAATAGTCGCAGACTCTTTCGAAGATAACAATTTAAAAATATATCCGGAAAGCCTTCCTATTTTACCATTAAGAAATACTGTTCTATTTCCCGGAGTTGTAATTCCATTAACGATAGGTCGCAGCAAGTCTTTTAAACTAATAAAAGATATTAATAAGACCACAAAATATTTTGGTGCCGTGTCACAAAAAGCTGCTGAAGTTGAAGATCCTCAACCCGAGGATGTATTCAACATTGGTACTGTTGCCGAGATTTTAAAAGTTATAGAGATGCCTGATGATACTATCTCTGTAATAATTCAAGGTAAAAGACGATTTAAAATTAATCAATTTACAGCTGATGACCCTTATTATATTGCCTCTGTAAACTATTATCCGGAAATAAATGCCGACAATAAAGACAGAAATTTTCAAGCTATAGTTTCTTCATTGAAAGATTTATCCTTAAAGATAGTTAAACTTAGTGCTACCATACCTCACGAAGTCTCATTTGCAATTAAGAACATTGACAATTCTTCATTCCTTATTAATTTCATTTGTTCTAATTCAGATATTGATCCAACAGAAAAACAATCATTGCTGGAAATTGATGAAATATATGTAAGAGCTGAAAAACTGCTTGGAATTCTTACAAATCAGGTTCAAATGCTAGAGTTAAAAAATGAAATACAGATAAAAGTAAAAAAGGAACTTGACAAACAACAAAAAGAATACTTGCTTCATCAACAGATGAAAACTATTCAGCAGGAATTGGGTGGAGGGCCTGCCGAACAAGAAATAAAAGAACTCGAAACAAAGGCTAAAGAAAAGAAATGGACAAAAGAAGTTGAAAAACATTTTGAAAAAGAATTACACAAACTACAACATCTTAACGTTGCTTCAGCGGAATTTTCTGTTCAACTGAATTATCTTCATACCCTACTCGATTTGCCTTGGGGAGAATATACAACTGATAATTTTAATCTTAAAAGAGCTGAAAAAATACTTAATGAAGATCATTTTGGTTTGGAAATAGTTAAAGAAAGAATATTAGAACATCTTGCCGTACTAAAATTAAAAGGAGATTTAAAAGCCCCAATACTTTGCTTGTATGGACCTCCGGGTGTAGGTAAAACTTCGTTGGGTAAAAGCATTGCCAGAGCTTTGGAAAGAAAATACGTTAGAATGTCATTAGGAGGTTTGCATGACGAATCCGAAATACGTGGGCATCGAAAAACATATATTGGAGCAATGCCAGGACGAATTATTCAAAACATAAAGAAATCGAAATCATCAAACCCTGTTTTTGTCTTAGATGAAATTGATAAAGTAGGAAATGATTTTCATGGAGATCCATCTTCAGCATTGCTCGAAGTTCTCGATCCGGAACAAAACTATGAATTTCATGACAATTTCCTAGAAATTGAATATGATCTGTCAAAAGTAATGTTTATAGCAACTGCAAATAATATATCCACAATTAATCCTGCCCTCAGAGACAGAATGGAAATGATTGATATTAGCGGATATATTGTTGAAGAAAAACTTCAGATTGCAAAACGTCATCTCATACCCAAACAACTGGAAAATCACGGGTTGAAAAACATCAAAGTCAAAATTGATGATAAAGCAATTATAAAAATAGTTGAATCTTTCACAAGAGAATCAGGAGTAAGAGGTCTTGATAAAAATATTGCAAAACTCATTCGTCAGATTGCAAAAAAAGTAGGACTGGGTGAAGATTTACCTGCAATAATCAAAGCGGAAGATATTACTAATTATTTAGGTCAGGATAAATTCCTTAAAGAAGAATATCATGATGATGAAATTGCAGGAGTTGTAACCGGTCTTGCATGGACAGCAGTTGGTGGAGATATTTTATACATCGAAACCAGTTTGAGCCGCGGTAAAGGAAATTTAACAATCACAGGAAATCTGGGCGATGTAATGAAAGAGTCTGCAACTATTGCTCTTGAGTATATTAAATCTCATTCTGATAATCTCTCTATTGATAGCAAAATATTTGAATCCTGGAATATACATTTGCATGTTCCCGAAGGAGCAATTCCTAAAGACGGTCCCTCTGCAGGAATAACTATGGCAACTGCTATTGCCTCTGCCCTAACTCAGAGAAAAGTCAAAAAGAATATTGCGATGACAGGTGAAATAACTCTTAGAGGAAAAGTTTTACCAGTTGGTGGAATAAAAGAAAAAATACTTGCCGCAAAACGTGCCGGAATTAAAGAAATTATTTTATCAAAAGAAAATAAAAGAGATATTTCAGAAATAAAAGAAATTTATATCAAAGGACTTCAATTTCATTATGTGTCAACAATATCCGATGTGTTAGAAATAGCTCTGCTGAAACAGAAAGTTAAAAACGCTAGAAAATTCGAATAAATATTATTCCTGATTATCTAGCCTGTTTTAAAACTGATAACTTCCTTGGGTTTGTTTGAATATGAATAAAAATCCATAACTTTGCCCTCAAATTACTATCATGCAACGCAAAAACATAGATCTCATGGCTCCGGTAGGTTCTTACGAATCTCTGATGGCAGCAATACAAGCCGGGGCTAATTCGATTTATTTTGGAATCGAGAAACTAAATATGCGTGCCCGTTCATCAAATAATTTCACATTCGAAGACCTCAAAAATATTGTAAATATTTGTGACGAAGCTGGAGTTAAAACTTATCTTACTGTTAATACAATCATTTACGACCACGAACTAGATAAAATGCATCAAGTTATTGATGCAGCAGCAGAATCGAAAGTTACAGCAGTTATTGCGTCTGATATTTCTGTAATGCAATATGCCAGGAAAAAAGATGTGGAAGTTCATGCTTCAACTCAACTAAATATTTCAAATATTGAGGCAGTAGAGTTCTATTCCCAATTTTGTGATGTTATAGTTACTGCACGAGAACTAACACTTGATCAGGTTGCGGATATTATTCATCTTATAAAGAAAAGAAATATTACCGGACCATCAGGAGAACTTGTTAAAATTGAGATTTTTTGTCATGGAGCCTTATGTATGGCAGTATCAGGGAAATGTTATCTTAGTTTGCATGAATATTATCATTCCGCAAACCGTGGCTCATGCTTGCAAAATTGTCGTCGTCCGTACATTTTGACCGACAAAGAAACCGGAGCCGAAATTGAGGTTGATAACGAATATCTGATGTCGCCGAAAGACCTTTGTACAATTGGATTTATTGACAAAATAATTGATGCAGGTGTAAGTGTTCTAAAAATTGAAGGTAGAGCCAGATCAGCCGAATACGTTAAGACTGTCGTTGAATGTTATAACGAAGCAATAAACTCAGTTTTGGACAACAGCTATTCAAAAAATAAAATTGAGAATTGGACAGAAAAACTCTCCACTGTCTTTAATCGAGGATTTTGGGATGGTTACTATCTCGGACAAAAACTTGGGGAATGGTCAAAACAATACGGCTCAAAAGCTAGTAAGACAAAAGTCTATTTGGGCAAAGTGTTAAATTATTATGGAAATCATAGTGTGGCTGAACTCCGAATTGATACAGGTGAAGATTTAAGCCTAGGCGAAGAGGTTTTATTTCTTGGACCAACAACAGGCGTTGTTCAGCAATTTGTGAAAGAACTTCGTAAAGACCTCATCCCTGTAGAAAAGGTTGAACAGTCGCAATTATTTTCAATGCAAACTGTAAGCCTTGTAAGGCGGGGAGACAAAATGTACAAACTAGTTGATACCGAAAAATTGAAAAAAGGAATAAGAGAAAGTAAATCATAGATTATATCAATTAAAATAAATTCCAAACGCCAATGATTCTACCCTCAGCCCGCATAACGAAATTTATAAAGAAACACCATGTTCTAACCCTTTCAACATGTATAAACTCGAAATCGTGGTGTTGCAATTGTTTCTATGTTTTTGTTGAGGACGAAGTCTCATTACTATTTACTTCAGAGTTTAAAACAAAACATATTGATATGGTTCTTGAAAACCCTATTGTGTCGGGTTCGATAGTACTTGAGACAAAAATCATCGGAAACATTCAGGGAATTCAGTTTACCGGGAATTTGATAAAAGTAAATGATGAAGATTACAAAAAATATAAAATAAAATATCTGAAAAGATTTCCTTTTGCTGTAGTTGTAAAAACTGAATTATGGCTGATTAAACTCGATTACATCAAAATGACAGATAACAGACTGGGGTTTGGGAAAAAATTAATTTGGCAATCAGAAAATGAAAGTTAATATCAATAATATATGGCCAGAATACGAACTTATAGATTGTGGGAATTCTCGCAAACTAGAAAGATTTGGTAATATTGTACTAATCAGACCGGAAGTAACGGCAGATTCTCAACAGGCTCTGTCAGAAGACGAATGGCAAAGAGCAGCATACGCCGAATTTATTGAAACATCAAAGAATGCAGGAGTGTGGAATATTAGCAAAAATGTTCCTGAAAATTGGACAATCAAATATGTTTCTGGTAAGGTTAATTTTTCAGCAGAATTATCTCTTACACAATCAAAACACATTGGGGTATTTCCGGAACAGGTTCTTAACTGGAAATTCATTGAGCAAATCAGTCCTGAATTTAAAAAAATGCAATTCCTAAATCTGTTTGGATACACGGGATTGTCAAGTCTGGCTGCTGCAGATTTTTCACAGACAGTTACTCATATAGATTCAATAAAAAAAGTGGTTGATTGGACTAAGCGAAATGCAATAAATTCAGGTTTTTCAAACATTCGCTGCATTGCCGAAGATGCTCAAAAATTTGTTCAAAGAGAAATTAAACGTAACAATAAATATGACGGAATTATATTAGACCCTCCTGCAATCGGTGTAGGAACAAATAATGAAAAATGGGTTTTAGAAGAAATGATTGATGAACTTTTAATAAATATCACACAAATGCTGAACAAAAAATCATTTGTTATTATGAATCTGTACTCCCATTCCATGAACGATAAATTCATACACAGACTTATTTTAACATATTTTCCGAAACACAAAATCGAATTCTGCGAAAAAGTTTACGGACAATCCAAAAGTGGAAATCTTATTGACCATGGTTTTTTTGTAAGATTAGTGAAACTCTAAGCATGGAGGAAAGCTCCAATTAACAAGGCTCAAATTCCAAACTCCAAAAATTACCAACCTAACTTTAGGCATTTTAGGCACTTTTTACCCTGGCTTGTCGAAGGGTAAGTACTTATTTTGCACTTCTCTCCTTAAGTACTTTAGGCATTTTAGACACTCTAAGTACTTTAGGCACTTTTTTTTCCTATCTTTGTGTCATTAAAATATTAAACAATGGAAACAGTATTAAGCGGAATAAGATCAACAGGCAATTTGCACCTCGGAAATTATCTTGGAGCTGTTCAGAATTTTGTAAAAATGCAAGAAAACAACAAGTGTTTCTTTTTTATTGCAGATTTTCATTCTCTGACCACACATCCAACACCCGCAGATTTACACAAATCCGTAAGACAGGTTTTGGTTGAATATCTTGCTGCAGGAATTGATCCTGAAAAATCTACATTATTCATACAAAGCGATGTCCCCGAAATTCCTGAGTTATATCTTCTTCTTAATATGAATGCCTACCTTGGTGAACTGGAACGCACAACATCATTTAAAGATAAAGCCCGCAAGCAACCCGAAAACGTAAATGCAGGTTTGCTGACTTATCCTGTGTTAATGGCAGCAGATATTATTATACATCATGCCGATAAGGTTCCGGTCGGAAAAGATCAGGAACAAAACTTAGAAATGGCTCGTAAATTTGCCCGTCGTTTTAACAACATGTATAGTGTTGAATATTTTAAAGAGCCAGTAGCATATAATTTTGGAAAAGAGCTAGTGAAGATTCCTGGACTAGATGGAACTGGGAAAATGGGAAAATCAGAGGGGAATGGCATTTTTCTAGCAGATGATGAGTCTGTTATCCGTAAGAAAATCATGCGTGCGGTTACCGATGCCGGTCCAACAGAGCCAAACTCAAAAATGCCTGAGGTAATCGCCAATCTGTTTACAATTATGGATATTGTTTCTACTCCAGATACTGTTAAATTTTTTAAAGAAAAATATGCAAATTGCGAAATTCGTTACGGAGACCTCAAAAAACAGCTTGCCGAAGATGTTATAAAGCTCATTGCTCCGATAAACAAACGCATAAAAGAAATTGACTCCGACAACGAATATCTAAGCAAAGTTGCAAAACAAGGTGCCGAAAAAGCAAGAGAAAGTGCATTAAAAACACTGAAGGAAGTCAGAGAAATTATTGGCTTTAGGAGGTTTTGGTAGGATTTATAAAGCCTCGAAAAACTCTGCCACTTTTAACACTTTTTCCGAATTCCTTTTATCAAAAATCAGATGTTCAAAATCGCGCTTCTTATTATTTAGATTAACATTTTTAAGCATTTCTGACACAGCATCTTTCAATTCGAGCAAGTTTGATATGTTGCACTTTGCTGACAAAAAATTATAATCGGGCACAGTTTGTGAAAGCAGAAACATCACATCGTAGAAATCCCTTCCTTTTTGTCTGGACAACATTGCCGAAATTTTCATTGCACAAAGTACTTCATCTGGAGGAACTGGAAATGGGAAAAAGAATCCACACCCTTTTATGTTTGCAAATTTCGTTTTATAATCAAAGTACTGATTCTGACTTTCTAGTTTGATTAAAAAACGCTCATCTTTATGTCCCGATAATCCAAGTCCAAATAAAAGCTCCGGAAAATAAATATTGCTGCGATAGGCTTTAAGCTTTCCATCTTGTGGCAATTTTTCAACAACATTAAATCCATTCCTTTTAAGATACTTTACAACACTATCGCTCATAGCTTTAAATTCTTCCTCCGAAAAATTTGAACAATCAAAGTCAATATCTTCCGAAAACCTATCAATGCCCTTTGTTAATCGAAGATTTGTTCCTCCAATAAATGCAATCTTACGAATATAAGTTGAAGTGGAAAGAAAATCTAATATCATCAACTGTAGATACTCCTTCAACATATATTTTTTGTGCAATGGATTAGATTTAATATGTTCGGGAAAGAAATTTTCGATATAATCTAACTGTATCATAACTCGTATGCTTTTAAAAACTTACTAATTCTTTTATCTAATTGTATTATTCCAAATTTTTGTGAATACAATTGCAGTTTTTCAACATCTAATTCATCATGTAAAAAGTCAAAATCAAATCTTAAATCAATAAAATCTATTTCCTTTTTGTAGAATGGATATAAATACAATAAATCCAGCAAAGCTTTTTCGGGTTCTGCAATATAAAAGTTTCTGCCATTTCCGGTTGTTTTAATTACATATCCAAAATAAGAGGTTTCCTTAACTGAATTATATGTATATCGTCCAAAATCATTCACGAATTCCACAGTCTTTAATGTCGAAACACTTGTGATTGTAGTGACTGATTCGGGAATTATCCCATAAAATGACAATGCAGAATGTAAACTTATATAAGAAGGTCGGTAAATTTTATTTGCTAAATAAAACGAAAATCCCGATTCTCTGAGATATTCTGGGAATGTATAATAAGCTTGTCGCAGTTTTAAAATATAGCCTTTTTTTACCCAGTTTGTAAGATTATTCTTGTCAAAACTCGGATCAAATGCGTAAACCTGATTTGTATTAAAACAAACTAAATTAAATAAATGGCTACGAAATTCAAGAAAATTCATAATGATATATTTCTATAATTCCGCAAATATACGGAATTATAGAAATAAAAGCAAGTATTTTTTACATTTATTCAATTTAACGAACAAATTTCCCCGTTAATACCTCATCATCAGCATAAATAACGACAAAAAATAATCCTTGCTCAAAACCAGAAATATCAATACGCTCATAACTATCAGACACAAATTTGATTTGTTTTCCGTTTATATCATATATCTGTACCGAATTAATATTTTTGTCAGATAAAATTGAAATATAATCATGTGCAGGATTTGGGAAAATTTTAATCTTATTTTGAGATTCTAAATCAACACTGTTGTTTTCTTCTGGATAAGCAAGTTGCCCATCAAGAATAAAATTTACCCATGAATCAACTAAACCTGTTGTAAGAGTTGAGAACGATGTATGCTGCGGATGCTCAAAACTACTCACAAATATTTCTATATTTGTATAATCTGGTACAATGTTGAAATAATAATAACCCGATTCATTAGTTATCGAAACATCCAAAACCTCGTCTGAATCAGAATTATATAAAACAACAACCTGATCAGCAACACCATTTATAATATTGCCATCTTTGTATCCAACTTTTCCGTACACAGTATTAGTTCCATAGAAATCGGGTGCTAATTGATGGTTTAGAGAGATAAAAACTGATTCTCCATCGTTTTTGATTATCGCTTCAGAATTATCAATAATTAAAGCATTTCCCGAATAGACATTTTCAAGTAACAGAGGAAAATTATCTGCGTTTGCTAAACTGGAACTCATGTAATAAATTCCGGGTTCTATATCTTCAAAAATCACCTGTCCGTTTGATCCGGGATGTTTTTGAGATATAAGTTCATAAACCGGTAAGCTAGTTTTTTCAGACAATTCCTGATACAAATACACTGTAACATCATCATTATCAGGATAATAAATAGCCCAGCTAAAGTCAATATTGGCTATAACATTATCCACAATAGGATAAAGCGGGTTTTTAAATAAAATAGAAACCGTATCCGAATCTCCACAATCCGGATGATCGGTATAATAAGCACTTAAAACAAAATCGTATTCATCATAAATCGGCACTGTAACTAAAGTCGTGTCATTCTGAGAATCAGTAAAAATAGCATCTGAATTTTCCCATATAATTGTTCCGGGAAATTGAGGATTGTAGAATTCGCTTATCTCACCTGTTAACACATAGTCATGACCAAATATGCTATTATCATCTCCTGCAAACGAAGACACTTCTTTTAAAAAGTGGATTTTAACAGGACCTGCAGTATCTTTGCAGCTTGGATAATCAGAATATTGAACAATCCAATAGAAATTATATAGAAAATAATCGACATTAGTAGTTACAGAGGTTTCCTCATTATTCCATTCACCAAACATAATACTAGTTATATTCGGAGTATCCCAATATCCAACAAATTGACTATCAGGACTTTCTGCTTGTAAATTATAATAAGTATGGCCACAATTAAAAATAGTATCAGACATATCTGTTATAATTTCTGCTGTTGGTTCTGACAAAAACCTGATTATCGCAGGTCCCGCAGTATCGCGACAATTTAAGTCAGATGGTCCATGTTGAACTATCCAGTAAAATTCTGCTACTATTGGCTCATAAACTATAACATCTACCGAAGGTGAGTTGAGATTTGTTCCATTAACGGGGAAAAATTCAGAGTTTGAAACCCAATTACCATTTGATATTCCCGGATCTGCAGCTTCAAGTCCGCTATAAATCAAGCCACAACTAATTAAAGTATCTGAAATATCAGTCAAAATCTCCGCATCTGGAACATTAAATCCAATTGTAATAGGTCCTGCAGTATCATTACAAAAGCCCGGCATTAAGCCCGGGCCTGTCTCCTCTATCCAGTAAAAAGTATAGTACCCAGGATAAGGAACTGTTGCTGAAGTATTAGTTTCGAATACATTATCATAATTTACGGCAGGATTTTGACAATACCAATAACCATTAATTAACATTCCGGGGTTTTCTGCTTGCAGATTATCAAATGTAAGTCCACATACAAAACTTGTATCAGAAGCTGGATATAATATTTGCGCCGTTGGTTCTTGCCAGAATGTTACATTAACAGTATCTTTCGAAGTACAATTAAATGAAATTGTTTGTGCTGAATTTGTTTCTAACCATATAAATGTTCTCAGTCCATACTGACTAACACTCACTTCT
>ENA-UOWO01002013-UOWO01002013.1-activated-sludge-metagenome-genome-assembly--contig:-NODE-2013-length-25932-cov-25.712679_pt1 | contig 25932 bp, 9 predicted proteins | sample MGYA00238148_ERZ761564 | MGnify/ENA primary metagenome ERZ761564 (study PRJEB28885, sample SAMN05720194) | activated sludge metagenome | isolation source: Anaerobic digester | place: USA...
CAAAAACTAAAAACACGCTCCCCAAAGACGATTTATCCCGACGACGATTTACCGGTTTTCAACGAGCATTTTGCCCGGGCCAACGAATGTGGGTCCGGGCACTCCTGTTTGTCCGCCAATTTTGAGCCGTTGCAGATTTTATTGGTGCATACACACCTCCCTCTTGCTGTCTGTCTCGTGGAAACATCAACATCGCTCGTTTAATCTACTAACTCAACCACATGCATTTAATGCGTTTAATATATCGCTGGATCGACCCCGAGCATCTGATCCAAGCTAAGACCTGGTGGATTATCTGTACCCTGGCAGCACTGGCCGGGTTGTTGTTTGCTTCATTGGTATTGCTCATGGAGCAGGGAGAGCATTCCATTTCGGAAACGGTGCTCATGCGTGATAAGTTTATCCAGACCGATGCGATGGGTAAAGAACTCGACAAGATCGGTGAGACCGTCCTGCAATATCAACGCAGCATTCGGGCCTATATCAACGACGGCGACACGGCTGCAATGGAAACTGTGCGGAACAGCCGCTACAATATTCTCGACAGTTACTGCAAACTGAAACTGCTGGCCACTTCCGAAAGTAAGCCCAAGATAAAGGCCATCGATGCGGCGATAGACAGTGTGCTCGTTTCGGGCATGGTTGCCCTGAACGTGCATTTTCAGGACAATACCCAAATAATGACCACGGCCGATGAAACCCGAATGGTAGGGCTTCACAACCGGTTATTGCTGTTAACGAACGAGGTTTTTCGTATCCGGGTGAGCATGATCCGTGCAGAAATGGAGGCCGATTCCGCGCTTGGCGTGGATTCTTTCCGCGACAACATGCTTTTGTTGTCGGCGCTGGCCGGCCTCGTGTTTCTGTTGCTCATTTACGCCATGACGCGCACCGTTCACCGGGTGATGGACGACCGGCGGGCATACCGGCAGATGTACGAAAAACAAAGAAAAGCGGCGGATTTTACACAGAATCTGGTCAATATCCTGCCCATCGGCTACCATTCACTCGATAAAGACGGATATATTCTCGATATGAACCAGACAGAACTCGACTGGCTTGGATACACGAAAGAGGAAGTTGTAGGAAAGCACATTACCGAGTTAAACGGCGGCGGCGGCGACCCCGAAGTTTTTGCAAAAATGTTCGCAAAGATAAAACAACAAGGTTATATGAAAAACACAGAACAAGCGATGCTTGGAAAACAAGGGCAACTGATTCCGATGGTTTTCAATGCCAAAATTGTATATGACGATGAGGGCAACATGTCGCACACCATCACCACGGGATTCAATTTTACCGAACGCAAAAAACTGGAAAACGACCTGATCATTGCGCGCCAGGAAGCGGAAAATGCCCAGCACCTGAAGCATTTGTTCATGGCCAACATGAGCCACGAAATACGTACGCCGCTCAATGCAATTATCGGGTTTGCCAACTTTCTGGGCCGTGCCGAACTCAATCCCGTGCTGAAGGAATACGTGGATTGTATCCAGATTTCGAGCGCCAATTTGTTGGCAATCGTAAATGATATCCTCGATTTTGAAAAAATCCAGTCGGGTATGTTGCGCATAGACAAAGTGGAGTTCGACCTGCCGGGTCTCCTGCATTCGGTGATCACCATGGTGCGGCCGAGCGCAGAAGAAAAAAGCCTCGTCATACACCTGGACGCCGACCCTCTACTGCCTCCTCTGATGATGGGCGATCCGATGCGCCTTACCCAGATTCTGGTCAACCTGCTCGGTAATGCCGTAAAATTCACCGACAGCGGGCAGGTCACCTTGCGCGTGCGGCGGTTATTGCCACGCGGCAGCAGAAGTTGTGTACGGATCCGTTTTGAGGTTGAAGACAGCGGTATCGGAATTCCGGCAACGGAGCAGGAGCGGATTTTCGAACGGTTTATTCAAGCCGACAGTAATGCCATGCGCCGCTATGGCGGAACAGGCCTTGGCCTTGCCCTGGTTAAAATGCTGGTCGAATTACAGCGCGGTTCTATTTCACTGGTGAGTGAAGTGGGCACAGGCTCTACATTCACGGTAGAAATTCCGTACACCTTGTCGCGTATGCCGGGCGTCTTGTCCGGAAAGCATGTCACTCAAAATATCACACCCGATTTCAAAGGACGCCACGTTCTCTTAATCGAGGACAACCCCATGAATCGCCGGATTGCAGAACTGCAACTACTCGAACTGGGCATGAAAATCACGCAGGCATCGAACGGGCAGGAAGCGATTACCCTGCTTCGCAATACGCCATGTGACTTCAACCTGATTTTGATGGATATACAAATGCCTGAAATGGACGGCTACACGACGACACAGTTGATCCGGACGGAACTGAAACTAAAAAAGGTGCCCATTATCGCCGTCACGGCGCATGTGCTCGCCGGAGAACGCGAAAAAGTGCTGGCCAGCGGTATGAATGACTATCTCACCAAACCCGTACGCTACGAAGAACTGATCACTGCATTGCAGCGACACTTGCCCGCAGATGCTCCGGTCCTGGAGGATTTATCGGGGCAGCCCTGCTTGTGATTTTTTTTGATGTTGAGGGGTTGAGATGTTGAGGGGTTGAGGATGCGCACTCAGTCAACCCCTCAACCTCTCAACCCCTCAACCCCCTCTCATTTTTAATACGCTGATTTTATGAAACGAATCCAACCGCTCCGGTCGTTGTTGAAAGGGGCAATCCTGTGCCTTTTCATGCTGACAACAGTGCTCCGCCTCTCCACCCAGAGCATTATCAACTACACCTTTTCCGCCTCCAGCGGATCGTTCACGGTGTTGTCGGGGGCTACAAATCCTTCACCCCTGATAGGCGATGTGGATGACGGCTATTTCAACGGGATTCCGATCGGTTTCGACTTCTGGTACATGGGTACGCGTTATACGACCGTATCGGCCAGCACCAACGGCTGGCTGACACTCGGCGCTAATATTACAGATCCGGTTTTCGCCAACAGTCTTGCCAGCGGAGGCGCACCACGTCCGGTGATCGCGCCGTTGTGGGACGATCTGGACATACAAAATGCTACCAACGTTTCCTACCTGACCAGCGGCAGCGCACCCAATCGCGTATTTACCATACAATACCTGAATGCCCAATGGGATTACCAGGCAACGGGCAATACCATTTCTTTTCAGGTAAAGATGTACGAAGGCACGGGAAGGGTGGAGTTTACCTACCGCCAGGAAACGGGCTCACTGAACAGTGCATCGGCCTCTATTGGTATAACAGCCACAGCTACGGGCTCGGGCAACTACCTCTCCGTGCGGAACACGGGAACGAGCGTCACTTCCACCTCCGAAAACAACATCAACTCCAAACCCGTAACCGGCAACCGCTACCTCTTTACGCCTCCGGTACCGGCCGCGCCTGCGAGCCTGATCTTTTCGGCCATCGACAATACCTCGATGACGCTCAACTGGTCGGACCTGTCTTCCAATGAAAGAGGTTTTCTCATTTACCGCTCTACAGATGGTACCAACTATAGTTTTGTCACTCAAACCGCTGCCGGCGTCACTACTTCCGTGCAATCGGGATTGTCGGCGGCTACGCTTTATTACTGGAAAATATATGCCGTTTCGGAAGGCGGATTCAGTACCAGCGCACTCAGCGGCAGCCAAACTACCGCATGTACGCCACCTGCCGCACCAACGGTAACCAGTCCGGTAAGTTATTGCCAGAATGCCACCGCTATACAACTGACCGCTACGGGAAGCAGCCTGCTCTGGGGCGGACTGACGGGTTCGGCGGGCGGAACGACGGCCCTCACAAACGCTGTGTACGTCGATAATGCTTCGAACAACAAAAAAACAAAATTTACCACCACCGCAGCCAGTGTGAAGATCACCACGGTCGATTATTATATTCCTGCCTATCAGGCCGTTACAGGCCTTGTGTTGTCCATTTACAACAGCGGCGGCACCGTGATTGCTACCTCTTCCACCACCACGACTTTAACGGCAGGCAGTGCGACGGCGCGTGTCAGCAGCGTTTTTAATTATACGCTCACATCGGCCGGCGATTACAGCATCGGCGTTTCGGCCGGGACCGGCAATATCGGATACGACAATCCGTCCTTTCCGGTCAGTGAAAGTACGGGCACCATTAATATCACCGGGGTAACGCCCGCGGGTTCGCGGTGTTTCAACAATATTCAGTTTCTGGTTTTGTCGGGCAGTACGGCCCCTACACCGTCGACAACGATGACCGGTTCGTTCAACTACACCGTGACGCAAACGGTGAGCGGCTGCGTGAGCCCGGCGGCTACTATTGTGGTCAATGTTACGGCACCCAATATTTCACAAATTCCGGGCACCAGTGCCATCGGAAATTATCCGTTTACGGGAAATGCCAATGATATTTCGGGTAACAACAACCAGGGTACCCTGCAAAACAGCCCGGCACTGACAACAGACCGCTTTGGTAATTCGAACCAGGCGTACAGTTTTAACGGCAGCACGCAATACATTTCCACATCTGCCCAATACGTGAGCCCCGCCAATTTCACGATCTCTATCTGGTTTAAAACGACTACCACGAGCGGCGGCAAACTGATCGGTTTTTCTGCCTTGCAAACCGGACAGAGCAGCCAGTACGACCGGCATATTTATATGAGCAATTCCGGGCAAATTTATTTCGGCGTATACCCGGGAGCCATCAAAAGCATCAATTCTACCCTGTCCTACAACGACAACAACTGGCACCTGGCCACCGCTACCCTGTCTTCCGTAAGCGGCATGACATTGTATGTAGACAACGTGCAGGTGGCCGCCGATGCAACGACCACCACAGCGGAAGGAACGACGGGATACTGGAGACTTGGTTACGATAACCTGAGCGGCTGGACCAATCTGCCAACTTCGAATTATTTTAACGGTGTACTCGACGAAGCCTTGATCTACCATCGGGCGCTCAGTGGCGCGGAAGTCACTACGTTGTATAATTCGCCGGATGGCGCGGGAAACAACGGACCTGTTTGTACAGGTTCGACGCTTACCCTCAGCGCGACTACTTTGAGTGGCGCCACGTACGCGTGGAGCGGCCCCGGCGGCTTCACTTCTTCCGCGCAGAACCCGACCTTTACCTATGCCTCCGCAAATGCCGGAACCTATACGGTAACGGTAACTGCCGCAGGATGCACGGCTGCCGCTTATACCAATGTAACGAGTACCACGAACGCGGGCCAGTGGACGGGCAGCGTCAGCACCGACTGGGCTACTGCCGACAACTGGTGTTCGGGCGTTGTGCCCACTTCCGCTGTCAACGTGACCATTCCGGCGGCGGCGGCGAACATGCCATCCATTACCGGCAGCGCCGCCTGTAAAAACCTGACAATCAATACGGGCGCTACCCTGACCACCACCTCTTCCGGTACCCTGAGTATCGCCGGTACGCTGACCAACAGCGGTACCATGACCAACAGCGGCGCAACCGTTTTTAACGGCACGTCGGGCCAGCAGACTTTTTCAGGAGTGTCTTCCTTTTATAACCTGACGCTCAACAACAGCAGCGGTATGCTGTTGCCGGCCGCCATTGCGATAACCAATCACCTGACCCTGACAGCCGGTACGCTGAACGCCAACAACTTTAATATGTCGGTGGGCGGCAACTGGGTGAATAACTCCGGCACGGCGGCCTTCACAGGCGGCACTGCCGCGGTGACCTTCAATGGCACGGCGGCACAATCGATCGGCGGGAGTTTTGTAACTACCTTCAACAATCTCTCCATTTCAAATACCGGAAATACGGTGAGCCTGGGTATAAATACCAGCGTGACCGGCAACCTTCTCGTCGCTACCGGCACCTTCGACCTGGGCAGTTATACCGCCAATCGCGCCAGTTCGGGCGGTACGCTTACCGTATCGAACGGCGCGACGCTGAAGATCGGCGGCACCAATGCGTATCCGTCCAATTATACCGCCAGTTCGCTGGCCGCAGCCAGTACGGTCGAATATGCGGGTGGAAACCAAACCGTAACGAACCAGGTGTACGGCAACCTGACGCTGAGCAGTTCGGGCGGCGCCACCGTAAAAACCTTTCCCGGAACTGCCCTGTCGGTAGCCGGCAACCTGACGAGTACGCTGGGAGCAGGCGCCTCCCTCACGTACACCGCCGCTTCGAATATTACCGTCAACGGCGTGGTTTCCATCGGCGCGTCCACCATTTTTAATGGCGGCAGTTACGCACACAGCGTGGGCAACAACTGGACGAACAACGGAACCTACAACGGCGGCACGGGAACGGTCACCTTTACGGGTCCCGGATCGACGATCGGCGGCTCGGGCACGCAGAATTTCAATAACCTGACCGTGTATGCTTCGCTGGTGAATATCGCAGGCGTAAACATTACCGTCAGCGGCAACCTGGCCACCACCAGTTCGGGTTCGTTCACGCAGGCTTCTGGCGGCACATTCTTTCTGACGGGTACGGGCAAAACCATCAGCGGCGTAGGCATTTCCATGCAAAATCTGGATGTGAGCGGATCAGTCAGCACAGCCGCTTCACTCGATATCAAGGGAAATCTGGCTGTCAGCGGGAGCCTTTCCGCAAGCGCCGGCTCGATTTCCATGAGCGGAACTTCCAAAACCATTTCCGGAGCCGGAACCAGGAGTTTTTCCGTATTGAATATTTCGGGCAGCATCACCACCGATGCGGATTTTTCGATTGCCTCAGGTTTGACGGTGGAAGGCAGTTTTTCCGCCTCAGCCGGCACCGGCACGTTTACGGGAACTTCCACTTTGAGCGGCACGGCCGATCTGTACAATGCAACGATCAACGGAACGTCTTTGCAACTTTCTTCAGGCGCCGTAATGGGTGTCGGCAATACCTTCACGATCAGTTCCGGTACGCTGAACGTCACGTCGTCGATTCCAAACACCGTTCGTTTCAATGGCAGCGGCGCCCAAACTGTAAACGCCATTACCTATGACGTACTCCAACTTTCCAACGGAAATACCAAGACGGCCGCAGGCGGTATTACGGTCAACAACACGATTACCATCGGTGCAGCGACCACGTTCGCAGCAGGCGCCTACACGCATTCCATTTATATGGACTGGAACAACAACGGAACTTTTACCGCCGGAAGCGGGACCGTACAATTCCTCGGCACCCAAAACCGCACCCTGACCGGCGTTACTGCTTTTAACACCGTTACCGTCAATACGGCGTCCGGCACTTCTTCCCTTATTCTGAACGATAACATATCCGCTGCCACTGTCAATATGACCCAGGGCATGATCCTGACAGGGGCCAATGCCCTGACTATTACCACCACCAGAACGGGCAACGGCATTATTCTGGGCAATATCCTTCGTACCCATACCTTTTCGACCGGCATTGCGTATGCCTTTGAAGGGCCTGACAACACTATTACCTTCTCATCCGTATCGTCGGTTGACAGTGTGCTGGTTTCGGTTGCACAGGAGCCGATTACAGGTTTTCCATACGATGCTTCCATCAGCAGGGAATACGAAATTACCATCCCGAACGGAACGTATACTGCCACCTTGCGGCTGCACTATGAAGACAATGAACTGAACGGAAATGCGGAATCGACACTCGCCCTGTGGACATTCGACGGAACGTACTGGATACCGGTCGGCAAAACCGCCAACAGCACGACTTCCAACTATGTAGAACACAGCGGACTGACCGATGTGGAAGGCTTTTGGACCTGTTCCTACAGCCAGGATATAGCCCAATGGAACGGCAGTGTCAGCTCCGACTGGAATACCGCCGCTAACTGGACCATTCTGCAGGGCGCCGGCTCTTTACCTCCCGGCCCTACCGATATAGCCGTGTTGGGTACGGCTGCATTTAACCACGAGCCCACCATCAGTACCGCAGTAACCGTCAAAAACACCGTTTTCGGAAGCGCTCAAGCGGTCACACTTACGATGGCCGGCGGTGGTTCCCTGAATTCGGGTAATATACTCGGCGTCTGGAACGGCGTTGCCGCTGCACACACCATCTATGTAAACAACCAGTCGATAGTGATCGACGGCGACTTGTCGCTGAGCGACGGCACAAGCGGACACACCATCGACCTGAACATTGGCGCCGGTTCGGTTACCATCTCCGGAACCCTGCACCAGGTCGGCGGCGCGGATGTGGTATTTTCCTCGGCAGGCGCTTTGAATATTGCTGACGACTATCATTACGTGAGCGGCACTTTTACGCCGGGAACCGGCACGGTCACGTACAACGGCGTGGTCAACCAGGCTATTGCGGCAGTAGATTATTACAATCTGACCATCGACAATGCGGCCGCTGCGGCCGTCATCAGCAACCCTTTCCTTGTAGGCGGATCGCTGACGCTCGACGCAGGGGAACTGGATAACCAGTCCGTCACCACCATTTCCGGAAACGTGAATATCGCCTCGGGCGCTACCCTGCACAACCAAGGTACCCTGTACATCGGCGGCGACTGGAACAACAGCGGGACCTACAATGCATCCGAATCCGTTGCGGTGTTTGACGGCGCCGGAACCCAAACCATCTCGCCTACTACGTTCCACAATCTGGTGATCGATAAACCTGTCGGCACGACGGCCGAACTGACCGGTATGGTACTGATGAACGGCGATTTGACGGTGACATCGGGCACGCTGGATATCGGCTCCTTCGTTTGCGACCGCACGGTGCTGGGCGGTACGCTTACGCTGGCAGATTCGGCCACATTCATCGTGGGCGGCAACAACCCGCCCGCCAATTTCGCCAACGGTACCCTGGCACTTTCGAGCACGGTGATTGCAGACGGCACTGACCCGCAACTGATTTTCGGCGTCGATTTCGGCAACCTTATTTTCAGAAATGCAGGGGCCAAAACGCTGGTTTCGCCGATCACTGTACATGGGAACCTGGTCATCGAGAGCGGCGCTTCTTTTGATGCCGGCGCCAATACGCTGACGCTCGGCGGCAACTGGGTGAACGACGGCACTTTTACGCCGTCGACCAGTACGATCGTTTGTACGGGCACTTCGAAAAACATTTCAGGCAACAGCACTTTCAACCGGTTTTCGGTGTACGGGTCGTATACGATCCTCGACGACGTAACATTCGATCAGTTGCTGGTGATCAACAGCGGCGGGTCCATAAGCGGCGGTTCCACGATTCATACCACGATGAACGGCGACCTGATCAACCACGGCATTTTATACACGCTGGGTACGACGACGTTTACGGGCAATGTGCTGCAAACCCTGAGCCTGATCAATGCCGTTCAAACGGTAGCGATAACGGTAAATTTTAACGGTACCGTGCCCCCGGTGCTCAATTCCACTTCCGCTCCACAGTACGGCTACCTGAATATCAACAATACCGGCGGCATTACGCCCAGCACCGGCTGGAGCATCCTGTACGGCCTGAACGTTGGAACGGGGGCTTCTTTCAACGGCGGCATTTATACGCACAACCTGCTGGGTTCGCTGGACAACAACGGCACCATCACCGGCAGCGGCACGTTCAACTTTATTCCTTCATCTGCCGCCACAATCGATTTCGGCGCCGATTTTTCCAGTTCGGGCACTGTGGTGCTGGGCAGCACCGGGGCCATCACCGTGGCTGGAACACCTGTTTCTTTTAACAACGTCCTCATTTCCAATACCCATGCTTCCGGTATTACGCCGGCATCGGATTGGGAAATTTTAAATGATTTTACGGTAAACGGCAGTTCTACATTCCATGCCGGCGCCCACACCTATTCCGTCGGCAACAATATCCAGGTCGACGGCACGCTGGATGCGGGCACTTCTACTTTCATCCTGAACGGCACTGACCACCAGGATATCTTCAATACTTCCGGTTTTTATAACCTGACACTCGACAAGGCGGCGGACGTAGCCACCCTGTTTGCCAATACGTCCGTAAACGGCACGCTGCATTTCATTTCAGGCAACCTTAATACGGACGAATACGCGCTTGTGCAATCCGCCACCGCCGCGGTTACCGGCGCTGCACAAAATACGGGATGGGTAAACGGACTGCTGCAAAAAGGGGTTGCTACGGGCGCTACTTCCAAAACGTTCGAAGTGGGTGATGCCACCACTTATGCACCTGTTAACCTGGCCTTTTCAAACGTCACGACCACCGGCAGCCTGACGGTGTCCACAACTGCAGGCGACCACCCGGAAATCGCGAACGCTACCATCAATGCTTCCAAAAGTGTGAACCGGTACTGGAAACTGCTCAACAGCGGAACATTGTACAACAACTATTCGGCTACCTTTCATTTTGCGACGGGCGATCTGGACAGCGGAGTGGATACCCTGCTTCTGGGGGCGGATTTATACGACGGTTCGTCGTGGCGATTGCCTGTTACTGTTTTGAAGCGCAGTACATTCGTGCAGGCCTCGAACATTACCGAAACCGGCGATTTTGCCATCGGCGAGATATGTAATGCAGGTACGGCTATTTCGTACACCGCTTCTCCGTATTGTTCGGACGCAGGCACCGGCACAGCAACACTGACCGGCAAAACCGGAGGCGTGTTTTCTTCCATTACCGGGTTGTCGCTGGACGACGCGACCGGCGCAGTCGATCTGTCGGCCTCCACACCGGGCGCTTACAACGTTGTTTACACCCTTGCGGCGGCAGGCGGATGTCCGCAATACATTACAAGCGCCGAAATTGTGGTGACTGCTGCACCCTCGGCTACCATTACGTACGAAAACAGCCCGTATTGCAGTTCGTTTAAAACTGCGCCGATCACCCGTATCGGTACCAGCGGCGGCACGTTCAGTTCGACGGACGGTCTGGTGATCGATACCCTTTCGGGCAATGTCGACCTGATCACCAGCACTGCCGGCGCCTATACGGTGACGTATGATGTGGCTGCTGCGGGCGGATGTTCTACTTTTTCAACCACGGCGGATATTACCATCACGACCCAACCGTTCGCGTCGGGTACCTACGAAGGTAATCCGTATTGTACCGACGGTGGTATTGCGTTCCCAACGGGTTATGCGGAAGGTGTAGCGGGTTCGCTCTCCTCGACAGCAGGCCTGTCCATCGACCCTCCTACGGGTGTGATCGACCTGGACTTGAGTACGCCGGGTGTTTACACGGTTACTTACACCGTACCGGATACACTGGGCTGCCCCGAATACATCAATACGGCAACCGTCGCTATCAGCGAGGCGCCTTCCGATAGTATAAGTTATACGGGAAGTCCGTATTGCCGAAATGAAGGAGGTGTATCAGTCACCCATTCGGGTGGTTCGGACGGTTCCTACAGTACGACTTCCGGCCTGTCCCTGAATACTGTCAGCGGCGAGATAAACACAGCGGCCAGCACACCGGGCACCTACACCGTCACCTATACCGTGGCAGCAATAAACGGCTGCGGGGAGTATACTGCCACCGCAAGCGTCACAATCAGGGGCGAAGGCATCTGGACCGGCGCTGTCAGCGACGACTGGGACACGGCCGGCAACTGGATTTGCAACACCATTCCCGATGGCTCCATCGACGTGCTGGTGCCCGACAGCCTGCCGCATTACCCGGTAATCGATGCCGGAACGGCTGCTGCACACAACCTGGCCATCGAACCGGGCGCTTCCCTGACCGTCACCGGCGCTTCCCTGCAAATCGGCGGCAGCATCAGCAACAGCGGCACTTTCACCGCTTCTAATGCCGTCATCGAATGCAACGGCTCTGCGGCACAAACCATTCCGGCGGGCACTTTTGCCGGAAATACGATCAAATCCCTGACCATAGACAATACATCCGGCGTTACCCTGGGAGGCGCACTTACGCTGACCGAGGTGCTGACTGTTGCGGGCGGAAGCCTGCATACGGGCGGTTACCTTACCTTGAAATCGACGGATACCAGTACGGCCTGGGTAGCCGAAATCACCTCTGCCGCCACCACGCCCATCGACGGTAAGGTGACGGTGGAACGATATGTGCAGGGGCGCCGCAAATACCGCCTGATCACCAGCAGCACCACGACGAGTACGGATTCCACACTTGATTCGGGCGAAGAAGAATTTTCCATCTGGGGCAACTGGCAGAACCAGGGAAACAACTCCACGGCCAATACCGGCACCCTCATCACAGGCGGCAGCAGCACCGACGGATTCGATACCCAAACGGGCAACCCTTCGCTGTTCACGTACGACGATATCAACCGGGTGTATATGCCCTATTCTACAGGAAATGGCTACAACACAAAATACACGCCGCTAAAAGCGGGTATTGCCTATTACATGTTCGTATACGGCGACCGCCTGAATTCGGTGTACGCCACCTCGCCGCATCCGACGGTATTAAAATCGTACGGCACCCTGCTGACGGGCGACCAGACATACAATACCAGTTCCGATATTCCGCTTTCCGGTGTTACAGGGCGGTATACGCTGCTGGGCAATCCGTTTGCTGCGCCTATCGACTGGACCAGTCTGCCGAAAACAAATATTTCCAGTGCCTGCTGGGGCTGGGATCCCAATTTGGGCGCCCTCGGCGGATATGTCACGGTTAGTTCCATCGGGGACGTAACGATCATTTCACCGTTTTCAGGCAGCACAGGCCTGGACCAGTACATTCAGCCGGGACAAGGATTTTTTGTGCAAACGACCGCATCGTCGCCTTCGCTAAGCATCCGCGAACAGGACAAGGTGGCGGAAAACAACAACGGCGCGTTCTTCACCGGGCCTGCTACGCCCCGCAATACACTTTCCCTGCTGGCCATCAACCTGCTATACGACAACGGCGGTACCGCAGTGCTTGCAGACGGCGTAGTGACCGCTTTTGACGACGATTTTTCCAACGCCCCCGGGCAGGAGGATGCCGCTAAAATGGCAAGCACCGCCGAATGCCTTGCTATCCGGAACGGAACCGATTCGCTGAGCATCGATGCGCGGCAGCAACCGCAGGAAAACGACACCATCCATTTGCGGCTGGCGCGGCTGACAAAGCCGGCATACACGTTCCAGATTTTCGGGCACGATATGGACCCGGCCGGTGCGCAACCCTATTTGCTTGACAAATACCTCGATACCCGGCAGGCGCTGTCGCTGACCGACACCAGCATCATTGCATTCAGCGTCAATCCGGCTGTTCCGGCTTCCCGCGCTGCCGACCGTTTCAGTATTGTTTTCGGCAGTGCCATAGCGCTACCGGTCAAGTTCATGTCGGCATCGGCCACATTGACCGACCGCGGTATAGAGGTGACGTGGAAAGTGTCGACCGAAACGGGTGTTGAAAAATACGAAGTAGAACGCTCCGGCGAAGCATTGCATTTTTCCAGAATGGACGAAGTGGAAGCGACCGGACACAGTGCCGCCGCAGCCACGTATACCTGGCTCGACGAACAGCCGCAGCAGGGCGAAAATTATTACCGGATTTATTCGATCGGTACGGACGGAGCCATTACCTACAGCCCGATTGTACAGGCAGGAACCGCCCCGGACAAGCAGGTGATGGAAGTTTATCCCAATCCGGTGGAGGCGCGCCGTTTTCACCTCCGGATAAACGATCTGCCTCAGGGAGATTACACCATCGTACTGCTCGATGCCGGCGGAGCACAGCGCATGGAAGCGACGATGACGCATCCGGGCGGATTGTTTATTCATGCATTTGCGCTGGATAAAAACATTGCATCGGGGGTTTATTACCTGCAATTGCAGACCGAAACCGGCTCCTCCGAACGTATCATTTATATCGATTAATAACCATTCCGGTATTTTATGAACCATTCCGTAAATTTCCTTCAGGTCATTCTTCCGGCATTGCTGGCGGCGTTATCCTTCACGGTGCATGCGCAAACAGGCCCGACAGACACCTTGCCCGGCGATCCGGGCGCTTTGTCAGTGCACAACATTCAGGACCTGCACTTCGGTGTATTCAGCCAGGGGGAGGGCGGTACGGTCACTATATCGGCTGCGGGCGTCCGCTCGGTATCGGGCGATGTCATCGACTACAACCTGGGCATTTCCTACTTTCAGGCGCTGTTCGAAGTAGCGGCGCCTGCCGGGGCGATCATCTCCGTTTTAAACGGTCCCGATGCCACCCTGACGGGCAGCAACGGAGGCTCGATGTCGCTCGAACTGGGTGGCACTTCTCCGGAAGCACCGTTTCTGAATACGACGCCGTCGCCGGGTTACACCAATTTTGGTATCGGCGGAACGCTGACTGTCGGCAACCCTGCGGCGAGTCCGCCCGGCGTCTACAGCGGCACTTTTTACATCACATTCAACCTGGAATAGCATCCAACGGCACTTTACCCGGTTTCGACGAGCCTTTTGCCGCAGCCAACGAAAGCGCTCCGGGAAAGCAATGAGATGCCTCTAAATTTGTCCCAGTTGATAATCAAACATGCTTTTTGAAATTCATTTTTTCTTTTAACCACTTTTTTTAACACCAATTCTTTTTATGAACAAGTCAATCTTATTTGCTGCTGTAATGCTCGGTTTTTCTGCCGCTTCCTTTGCACAGGCCACCGCTTCGGCTACCGCTACGGCTACCATCATTGCACCTATTACCCTTACGAACATCGAAGACATGAACTTCGGCAACGCTGCGGTGATTGGCTCCGGTACGATAGATCTCGATCCTGATGGCTCCAGAACACCGTTTGGCGGCGTAACACTGCCAGTAGTGACCGGTACGGTAACTGCGGCTGCGTTTGCAGTAACCGGCGAGGGCACTTCGACGTATTCGATTACGCTTCCTGCCGGCAACTACACGATTACCCGTGTATCCGGTGCGGAAACCATGACCGTCAATGCGTTCAATAGTTTCCCTACAGTTGGTACCGGCGGTACACTCGTAGCAGGTGAAGACGTCGTTACAGTGGGTGCTACACTCAACGTAGGTGCTGCTCAAGTACCAGGCGTATACACCAATGCTACAGGTTTCGACGTGACGGTGAATTACAACTAGATCTTTTTTGAAGTAAAATTTTGTGATTGATAGGGAAATGTGGCACATCACTCGAAAAGAGAAAGGTGTGCCACACATTTTTGAAGAGGTTGTTACATAAATAAGTTTAAATGGTTGATAACCATACGTTTATTTATGAAACAACCTCTTTTTTACAATTTTAAATACCAATGAACGTGTTTCGTAACATCCGGATTAACAACACTTTTTCAGTACTTCTTTTCCATGTGTTCGCCGGGCTGCTGCTGGCGGCAGCCGCACCGCTGGCGGCGCAGGGCGACCTGCTGATATTTCCGAAACGGCTAGTGTTTGAAGGCGGGAAAAAATCGGATATCATCAACCTCACCAATATCGGAAAAGATACCGCTACCTACAAAATATCATTTATCCAGATCAGGATGACTGAATACGGGGGATTTGAGAACATTGTCGAGCCTGATTCGGGTCAGTTTTTCGCCGAACCGCTGCTGCGTTATTACCCGCGTACGGTGACCCTGGGACCAAACGAATCGCAGGTGATAAAACTGCAACTCAAATCAATCGGCAACACGCCTGCCGGCGAGTATCGCTCGCACCTGTATTTCAGGGCCGACAAAACCGCAGCGCCGCGAAAAGACGTGAAAGCCGATACCAATGCCGTATCCGTGCACATCAGCGCATTGTTCGGCATTTCGATCGCTACCATCGTGCGGGTTGGGAAATCAACCGCCAGGGTAAATCTGACCAATTTATGGATGGAGAGAAACGAGCAGAACGCTCCGCTGCTGCACCTGGAGTTTCACCGCAGCGGCAACATGTCGGTGTACGGAACCCTGGTTGTTCAACATGTTTCTCCGGAAGGGGTGACCACGAAAGTGGGCGAAGTGAGCGGCCTGGCCGTGTACACACCCGGCGCCGTGCGGAAAGCCGCCCTCAAACTACAGGAGCCGCCGGGCGTCGATTATTCCAAAGGCAAACTGGTGGCGATATATGCCACGCCGCCGGAGGCCAAAAACGTACAAATGGCCACGGCGGAGTTAGCGCTCCCCGCTAAAATAATAATCCGTTAATCTTTCTAATCTCACAGATTTGCAGACCTGCAATTTTATTTCCGCATGTGTCCGCAGGAACCGCGGCGGCCTCGCATTAGCCGTTATTCGCCGGGTTGCACGCTTCCTGTTTTACCTGTCGGTTTTTCCGGCAATATCCTTTGCGCAGAACGAACCTGCTTTTGAAGAAATACCCGTTTTTATAGACGTGAAGTCGCTGGGCACCACCGAAATACCAGCGCTGTTGCATGGCAGGGAAACCTATCTTTCTCTCAACGGGCTTTTTGATTTTTTACAAGTCAGTTATCAAATTACTCCCGATTCGGGTTTCTTTAAAGTTTACCTCGACAACCCGAAAGACCCCTACCTGATAGACCGGGCGCAGCACCGCGTTGTTTTTCAGAAAAATCTGTTTCCCGTAGATGGGCAGGCGATCCGGGTATCCGGATCGCAGTGGTTCCTGCGGTCGGATTATCTCGGCGCACTTTTCGGACTGGAATGCACTTACGACCCGCACAGCCTTTCCGCAGTGATCAAACCGAAATGGGAACTGCAGGTGGTGCGAATCCGGCGGTTGCAGGAAACACATACAGGGACAAATCATGGAAACAACACTTTTTTTGCAGATGCCACCATCGGTAAACAGTACCGGCTTTTTCATTTTAACAGCGCCGACTGGGCTATACAGGCTATCCAGCAGGTGAAGGGTCCCGATTTTGTCCGGATGAGTACTTCGGTGGGCGGCGTTATTGCCGGCGGCGAATTCAGGGGCTTTTTTACACACGCTAGCAACCAGCCTTTTTCCGAAAAACAGCAATACTATTTGTGGCGATATGCCAACAATAAAAACCCGGCTGTGCGGCAGGTGTTACTGGGTAAAATTTCCACACAGCCGGTTTCCACGCTTTTCAACCCAGTTGTCGGTGTGCAGGTAACGAATGCCCCTACCTATGTGCGGAAAGCCTACGGGTCCTACACCTATACGGGTTACGTGCAGCCGAACTGGGTGGTGGAACTCTATGTAAACAATGTATTTGTAGATTACCTGCGGTCGGATGCCATGGGCCTGATCCGTTACAATATTCCGCTTTCCTACGGAAACACAGAGGTGACAACCCGCTACATCGGGCCCTGGGGCGAAGAACACCGTTACACACAGGCCTTCATTGTGCCTTTCACCCTGCTTCCTGCCAATGTGCTGGAATACAGGGCAAGCGCAGGCATGGTGGAAGACAGTACCGGCAGTTTTTTTACCCAGGCGCGGGTGAATTACGGATGTACCGACCGGATCACCCTGGGAGCGGGTGTGGAATACCTTACTTCGGTGTCGAAGTCGAAAAGCCTGCCATTTGTGAATGCCGCAGTTCGCCTGGCCTCCAACCTGACGCTTTCGGGTGAATACGTGAACGGCGTGCGCTACAAGGGCCTGCTCACTTACGGTGCGCCTTCAGGTTTGCAGGCGGAACTTCAATATGTGAAGTACGATGCCTTGCAGGAAGCGGTGCGGTTTAATTATTCGGAAGAGCGCAGGTTGTCGGTTTCCATGCCTTTTCATATCCGGAAAAGCACGGTTTTTTCCCGGCTGGCACTCAACCAGAACATGCATGGCCGCAATATTTACACCAACGTGGAATGGATGGTGTCGTGGATGGGCCGGAAGGCCAACCTGAGCGTCAACAGTTATGCATATTGCCGTGACCGTTCCACACCTGCCATTTACAGCAATATATCCTCGTCGTTGCGCATGCCGAAAGGGTTTACGCTGACGCCGAAAGCCACCTGGGATTATACAGACAACCGTCTCAGGGCATTCAACCTGGGAGTGTCGAAATACTGCTCCCGGAAATTTACCGTCAATGCTTCCTACGAACGAAGATTCGATTTCAGGCAAACGTACTGGCGTGCGGGCATGAAGTATGATTTTTCGTTTGCCCGCTTTTACTCCAATGTAAACGTGCATGAAACGGAAACCTCCTTTTTCCAGTCGGCCGGCGGCAGCCTGCTGTACGATAAACACCTGGGCCGGCCCGAGTTCAGCCGTATTTCTTCCACGGGTAAAGGCGGACTGCTTTTTTCTGCCTTTCTGGACATCAACGGCAACGGCAAAAAGGAACTTTTCGAACCGCTGATCAACAGCCTGAACGTAAAAATAAACGGCAGTGCCGGACGTAAAACCATCACGAAAAGAGGGGTTCTGTTTACTTGTATGGAGCCTTACCTGTTTTGCGAGGCATCGCTCGACGGCAACAGTTTCGAGAACCTTTCATGGAAAATCCTGCAGCCGCATCTGCGCATCTCCGTCGACCCCAACCAGGTTAAACGCATATACGTTCCGGTGGTGCCGCTGGGAGAGGTTTCGGGCACTGTGTACCGTTACGACCAAACCGAGCGGCTTGGCCTGGGCGGCATTTCGGTGGCGATTTACGACCACAAATCGGTGCTGGTGGCTAAAGTCGCCACGGAAGAAGACGGTTTTTACAGTTACCTGGGCCTGAAACCGGGCAAATACACCGCCAGAATTGAAGATGCCGAACTGGACCGTGCCGGCATGGAACGCGGCGCTGCACCGGCGATTTTTATGATCAAAAGCAGTAAAGAAGGCGATTTGGCGGGGCATCAGGATTTCCTGTTGCAACCCCGGAAATAGGTAAAACGCTTGCCGGAGAAAGCCCGAAAATATCCCGACGATCATTTACCGGCTTTCCACTACGAATTTCCGGCAGTCAACGAAAGTGCGCGAAACCTGAAATTTTTAGAGCCCATCTTTGAACTATCAATTGAACGCGATTCATTTTTAAAGACAGATGATTGATGGTTTGTGCTGATTGTTATAGACGCTACCTGTGAAGTTTCTTTTAATCTCTTCTTTTAATCCCCTTTTTTTTAATCCCTTATTTTAATCTCATTTTTTTAATCCTTTCTTTTAATCCCGTTCCTTTAATCTCATTCTTTTTTAATCCCCCTCAAGTACTAACAAGCAAACGAGATCTGAACTTTTTTTTTGATTGAGGTACTTCTAATAAGTTATTGTGGTTGTTACGGTTATATACAGAGTTCATCCTGAGTAGTCAGGGTGGCTCTGTTTTTTTTATGTCACGGGTTAAATAATGGTGAATATAAGTTCACCACTGAAGTCAAATAAAAGGTTAAAGCCCCAACGACAGAATTCCTGATTTGAACGACTCTTTTTCGTTGGTCAACGAAACATGCCGGGGCTGACGGCAGGAAGCGGTTAATATTACATCGTGTTTAAAAAGAAACACAGAAGTGCCGCACCAACCCCGTGCGGCATCGGTAAAAAAAGGTCTTCACGCTTCTTAATTTATTTAACATGAAAAGTCTTCTGCAAAAAAAATACACGCTCCTGGTAACGGTATCCATGTTCGTCATTTCCTGCGCATATGCCAGAAATGCAGGGGTGCCTGAAGGCGGCCCCGAAACAAACGCAGTGGCAGTTGTCACGGCCCCCTTTGCTTCAGAACCGGTGGACGCGGATTTCAACTTTTTCATTTCTGCCAACCCTTCCAACCGGGAAGTGACACTCAACTTTACCAACTCCTCCATCGGCATCATGCGGATCTCCGTGTACAGTTATATCGGCCGGGAAGTTTTTACCAAACTGGTGCCCATCTCTGATGCCGGAGCGGCTACGACTACACTTAACCTGCCAGGCACCTTGCCCGCCGGCACATACATGATGAAAGCAGAGAGCAGCAAAAGCGCCTGCACCAAAATGTTCATGCTGCGCGCAGGCGCCTGAACAGAGCGGGTTTGGTTTTTTGTGTTGGGTGTTTAGAAGGACTTGATTATCAATCTTTTGCTATACACTATACACAAAAAACCAAACACCCTCCTGGAAACGTTCGTCCCGATTCCCATCCGACACGCTTCTTTTATTTTGAATCCTATTTTCCGCTTTAATCAATGACGCACTTTTTTAAACTGCACGGTTCCGGTTTTTTGCCGGTATTGCTCTTCTCCGCAAGTTTCCTGTCAGCACAGGAAACGAATTTCACACAGTTTTTTAACCTGCGCACAGCACTGAATCCCGCTTTCGTCAGCGTACCGACGGGCGTGGAACTGGGCCTCGGTTACCGCCGCCAGTGGGCAGCGTTGCAGGGCGGACTTTCCGGCGCATTCGCGGGTGTGGCGATACGGCACTGCGGCACTACGCTCGCTTATGGGGTGACGGTGAGCCAGCTCGGTGAAAACGTATTCGGCTACCACGTACGGGAAGGTTCTTTCCAACTCGGCGTTTTTGTAAACACATCTGCTACTTCATCCCTGCACTTCGGTGTACAGGCTACTGCCGGCCAGCGTGGGATAGACGCGGACCGGCAGGTTTTTTCGGGCCAGTTGGATCCCGTATTCGGTATCGTACGCGACAACAGCGCTTTTGTCAGCGTTGAAAAAGAGGCGGTGCGCACCTTCGCGCTGGGCAGCGGCCTGGTATGGCGCGGCGAAATGCAGATCGGTTCGATGAAGACGCCCTTTAGCGCAGGTTTTGCCATGCACAACATCGGCGGCAGCCGCGACATTTCCTTTCAGAATATTCAGACCACGCTCCAGCCCCGCTGGATCGCACATGCTTCGATGGCATTTCCGGTAGCCGAAGCCTTCAGCAGCGACGCTGCGATGTACGTATCGCCAATGTTCCGCATCGACCTCCAGCAGGCGTTGCGGCAGACGTATACGGGCTGCATTTTTCAATTTAAAACGGCTTATATCGGTCTGATTTACCAGCATGCGCACAATCCTGTCAATGTCAGGAACACCAACACCCTGTCGGTGGCGCCGGGCGTGGAAATGCCCTGGGGGCGTTCGAACCACGTCACCCTGGGTTACAGTTTCGATATGCCGTTGAGTGGCCTGGGCGCTACCGCTACTGCGGGCAGCCATGAACTCTCCGCCAGGTTCAGTTTTGAGGACACCTGTCTGCTCGGTTCCGACAGCGGCAGGGGACGCAGGAAAGGCGGCCTATTCGGAGGCAGTTCCCGCCGCGGCAAAACCAAGTGCTACCAGTTTGGCGGCAAAAGTTTTCTGGGCTTTTTGAACTGAATCCGGCGCCCCGGCGCTCATGCCCGCTGCGCCTTTTCTTCCACATTTTCCTTTTTTCATTTTTAATATTCTGGTATGCAAACCACGCGATTTGTACGGTTATTTTTATTGGTACACTGTGCTTTCATGGTAGTTCCTGCAATTCTTTCGGCACAGTGTTCAGTCGACTGGAACATCCGGGACGACTGCGGGCCTATCCTGGCCAACGGCGGTATTGCGCCCAACAGCCCGCCGATTTTCTGTGAGGGCCAGACAGTCACGTTTCTTAATACGACCGACCCGGCAGCGGGCGTTACCAAGGTCTACATGGACTGGGGCGACGGCACCTGCGAGGAATATGCCGGTAATCCGCCGTTTTTCACCCACGCTTACGATGTGCCCGATGATTCGTGCATTTCCGTCCCGTCTTCCACGTATTTGCTTTACATGGGCGTGGAAAAAAAATGCAGCCCCGAACATGTAAGTTTCCACTATATCATTACACCGCTGGCCGTCATGTTCAAGCCGGTGGCCGATCCCGCTCCGCCACAGGTGATTTGCGAGAACGAGCCGGCGCTTTTCCTGAATCAGTGCCATACGCCCTCGAATACGACCACCGTGTGGACCACCAGCGATGGTACGATCCTGAACGGAGAAACATTCAGCCATTCGTTTACGACGCCGGGTACGCACCATGTGTACATGACGGTGTCGAATATGTGTGGCGCCGACAATGCGACGCTGGATATTCAGGTGACGCCGACGGCTGTTGCGGCGGCCGCTTTATCGGATACGGCGCTTTGCCTGCCTTTCGCCACGTTGTATGTGACCAATCAGTCGCAATACACAATCGGACAGATCTGGACCGTTACGCCGGATGTGGGTTATGTATATGAAAACGGTACCGGTCCGGGCTCCTCCAATCCGCAGATCAAATTTCTCCAGCCGGGAACCTACACCCTTAAAATGCAGGCCATAGGATGCGGCTCGCCTTCCTGGACGAAAAACATTGTCGTAAGCAGCCCGCCGACAATTACGCTGGATACCATCCCGAACGGATGCAACAGCGTGGTAATCGATCCGAACAACTATTTCACTGCGGGAGGTGGCACTGCAACGTCCATTTCGTGGACCTTTTCCGGTGGATATCCTTCCTTTGTCAATACCCTGAATGCGCCGCCTATTACGTTTACAGGCGTAGGTATGCACGTGGCGGCCCTTTCGCTGAGCAATCACTGCGGTTCCGTCACGCTGTCCGACGCGTTTCAAATATTGCCTGCCGCTACCGCTTCCGCCATGCTTTCGGATACGCTGCTTTGTATTCCGGAAGACACGCTGCACGTGATCAACAACTCTACCAATGCCAACGGCTACGTGTGGTGGATAACGCCCGCTCCCTGGGGCGGATTCGCCAACGGTACCGGCGCCACCAGCGCCGTGCCTGTCATGAATTTTACCTTCGAAGGTCTGTACACCGTACACCTCAAAGCCTTCGGTTGCAATGGCCCGGAATGGTCGGCCCCGGTACGGGTGCGGCGCAAACCGGATGCAAGTTTAATCCAGCAAATAGAAGATGCGTGCTTTAGCGCGGTCGTGGTTCCATCGAATCACATTACGTTGAGCGGCGGGCAAGCCGATTATATCAACTGGACTTTCAGCGGCGGATTGCCCGGATCGGCTACCGGTCCGTTTCCGCCTCCGGTTTCATTTCCCGATACGGGTTACCACTTCGTACAAGTTGAAGTGGGCAATACCTGCGGTGTCGACACTGTCCAGGAAGGATTTACCATTTTTAATCCCACGGTGGTTACAGCCGTCACACCGGCTGATTCTATTTGCCGCTCTTCAAATTCAATACAGTTACAGGCCATCCCGAACGGCGGCGTATGGTCGGGGCCGGGTATTTCCGCCACCGGTTTGTTCGATCCCGCCGCCGGCCTGAACAACGCATGGAACGACCTGGTGTATTACTACGGTCCGCCTGACTGCCGGCTGTACGACACGGTGCATGTTTTTGTTATGTCGACCGATGTGGAAGCCGGTCCGCCGCTTACCCGCTGCATCAATGCAGGGGAAGTATTGCTGGCCGGGCAATCGCCCGCCGGAGGCGTATGGACAGGCGCGGGTGTGACGCCGGACGGTATTTTTGATCCGGCAATGGCCGGTGCGGGGAATTTTGTACTGGCCTATACTTTTACCGATGCAAACGGCTGTCCGAATTTCGATGCGCGGCAGGTAACGGTTAGTGCAGCGCCAACGGCCGTTCTGGCTGCCATAGACGATGCCTGCGTGGGTACGCCGATGGATTTCAGCACCTATACATTCGGAAGTACGGGTATCAACTGCAACTGGACCTTTGGCGACGGTTCCGAAGCCTCGAGTTGTGCGCCGTATTACGCTTATTCCGATCCCGGAAATTACACGATCGAATTGATTGTAACAGCCGCTAACGGCTGCCGCGATACGGCACAACAGGACATCGCAGTGCACGCTATTCCGGATGCCAATTTTGTGCTCGATCAGACGGAAGGTTGCGCGGATCTGCTCGTGCAAATCAACAATACCAGTACACCCTACGGGCTTACCACGTACCATTGGAACTTAGGCGACGGCAGCATGGACACCCTTTTCCAGCCCGGACAACACGTATTCACCCAAGGCCAAAGCGATACCACCTACCTGCTGGAACTGACTGCCACGAACCATTGCGGACAGGGGATTTATGCGCAACAGGTAACGGTGTTTCCAAAACCGCAGACGCGTTTTTCAAGCGATATCGACAACGGTTGCACGCCGCTGACGGTGCATTTTAACAACATCAGTACCGGCAATCCTACACATTACCGCTGGTATATCAATGGAATTCTGAAAGACACCATTCCACAATTGCCCACCCAGGTCTTTTTCGCCGGCGCAACCGATTCGTTGTACCGCGTAGTGCTTGTACTGGAAAATGCCTGCGGCAACGACACCCTGCAACACGATGTTTTGGTACATCCCAATACGGTAATGGCGTTCGCACACATCGACACGACCATCGGCTGTGCACCGTTTACCGTACACGTTGCAAATTACAGTACCGACGGTTTTTTTGCCAACTGGGATTTCGGCGACGGCAATACCGGTATCGGCGACTCCGTGCAGCATACCTATCCTGTGGCCGGAGATTACCTGATTCACCTGTACGTCAACAACGGGTGCGGCTACGATACCACGACTGCCAACGTACATGTACTGCCGCAGCCGGAAGTCGGATTTACCGTGCCCGGCTACGTGTGCTACGGAGATACGCTTCCTTTTGTGAATACTTCCGTCGACCTGAGTGGCTGCCTGTGGTATTTCGGCGACGGCTCGATGGAGCCTGCCATGACTTCCCCGGGCCATATGTATCCGGCGCCCGGCCAGTATAACGTCATGCTGATCGGCTTTGCTGCGACGACGGGTTGCAGTGATACCATTTTCCATCCGGTTACCGTGCGCAACATTCCTGTGGCCATGGCACAGCTGGACAACAAAAACGGCTGCGAACCCTTTTCGGTGCAGCCGGTTAATTTATGCACAGGAGGCGGATTTTACCTGTGGGATTTCGGTGACGGCGCTACCAGCATTCAGGTTTCGCCGGAGCACACCTATGCCAACGACGGGCAATACCGCATGCAACTGAAAGTTGTGGACCAATATGGTTGTGAGGACACCTGCTCTTCTTACGTCACGGTGCATCCCAACCCCGACCTGTCATTTAATATTCTGCAAGATCAGCCCTGCCATTCGCCCGTTACCGTCTCTTTTTCCAATACCACGGTACATGCCGATGCGTACGAATGGACGTTCGACAACGGGGTACACTCCACTTCCATATCGCCGGCCGTCAGCGTCGGTTCGGGTCCGCTGGGTGTGCACCTGTTTGGGACCAATATGTTCGGTTGCGAAGCGATGCTCGATACGCTGGTAGCCGTATACAGCCAGCCGAACGTTGAAGCATTTACCGCTGAACAGACAGGCTGCGCACCGTTTACGGGTGTATTTGAAACCGTTTCGCAGGCTGTCAATCATTATTTCTGGACGTTCGGCGACGGGCAGTCTTCCTCGGAAGCCAACCCGATACACCGTTTCGATCATCCGGGAAGTTACCGCGTGCAGGTCATTGCCGACCATAACGGACTTTGCTTCGATTCCAGCGAGGTGCTGGTAACGGTGCTGCCGGTACCCAAAGCGGCATTTACCAGTGCAGCGCTCAATGACACGACGGTTGTTTCAAACGGTATTTTCCTGTTCAACGACGCTTCCATGAATGCCGTGGAATGGTGGTGGGATTTCGGCGACGGCCATACTTCCAATGTGCAAAATCCGGTGCACCGCTACCTGATCAACGGCGACAAGCCCATTACGCTGGTAGTGGCCAACGAAGAAGGCTGCCGCGATACGATCAGCCAACTTCTAAAGCCCGATCTGTTTGGCAACCTGTTCATTCCCAATACTTTTTCGCCCGAACTCGGCGCGGATGGCGCCCGCGAATTCCGCCCCATAGGCATAGGCCTGAACGCCTTCCGTATAGAAGTATTCGCAACCAACGGTCAGCGGGTATGGTCGTCCGACAAACTGTTTGAGGGGCAGCCGACCGAAGCCTGGGACGGCCGGTTCGAGAATCAGTACTGCCCTCCCGGCGTGTACTGGTGGAAATGCTCCGCCATACTGGCCACGCGCCAGCCCTGGGAAGGTATGTCGTTCGACGGGCAGGAAAGCGCAATGCGAGAAGGCAAACTTTTGCTGGTACGATAAGAGCATTGTTGAGATTTTCCTGGCTTCGCCTCAACAGCAAAAATCTCAACAATGATCGAAGGATACGATGAGTTCATCCCGGATTTTCGCTTTGAAATAATTGCCCATGATGCGAAATACGGACGCCAATGAAGGCGCAAATGAATGGTCATTCAGGTCCAGGAACGAAGTGTTTGACTCTCCGAATGAAGCATTTGAT
>ENA-UOWO01002018-UOWO01002018.1-activated-sludge-metagenome-genome-assembly--contig:-NODE-2018-length-25885-cov-16.711034_pt1 | contig 25885 bp, 19 predicted proteins | sample MGYA00238148_ERZ761564 | MGnify/ENA primary metagenome ERZ761564 (study PRJEB28885, sample SAMN05720194) | activated sludge metagenome | isolation source: Anaerobic digester | place: USA...
ACTGGTGATAGGCTTGTTCAAAGACAGGGAGGCTCTCATCACCTTCTGCCCGGTAGAGATAATCCAAACGATAATTCCCGGTTGCATCAATTCCTTTGATCGTTGCAATGGCTTGTAATGTGCGTTGAATTCTCCCTGAACGGTTGACTCTTCCCATCAAGGCGACCACGTCCAAGCCCATCGCAACCATCGAGCGCACGGCTGCCAACCCCAATTCTGGTGCGGCTGCCAGGGCCAGCTGCTCCAGGCGCATCAAGGCTTCCTCAATGGTTCCGCCGTGAATGGTGGTCAACGCCTTGCGTCCCAGACAGGTAGCTTTTAAGAACTGAAGTGCTTCATTTCCAACAACTTCGCCCACCAGAATTGCGGCGGGGTTCATGCGCGTGTAAATGACATTCAAAACCCAATCCAAAGTCACCCCGGGTGTGCCAGGTGAGAGTTCTGCCGGCGCAACGGTGCGCAGTAAAAAGGGATGTTGGATCTCCAATTCCCGAAAGGTTTCCAGTGCAGCAATCGGTGCCGAAACTGGTAAGAAACCCGAAAGTGCGTTGAGCAAAGTCGTCTTACCTGAACCCATTTCACCGGCAATCATCAGGCTGCCAGATAATGTGGATACCATCCAGGCCAGAAACCGATCTGGAGTGTTTTGCAGGGACTGGAAGCGGCGAGAGGATTCAGACCCCGTACTTTTTTCTGAATTTGTGGCGAAAGTTTGGACCACCTCCAGGTCAGAAGGGTCAATTTTGGTAAATGTGCCGGTTTGTTCCATTTCTTCCAGCGTTCGCACCCGCCGCCCGAAAGTACGGATATTGATTGCGGTTCCTTCCGTAGACAGGCGTGGAACAATGGCAGTAAATCGCTCTCCTCCAGGGAGATCAATTAATACTGCCGGCCGGTCGCCTCTTAGGGTGGCTCCACCTTGATCGGCAACATGCACTGCCAGGTTTTCGAAATACCTATCATCTGCCAGTTTTCCCAGATGATAGAAGCTGCCGTCATATTCCACAGCCACTACCCCATTGCGGACGAATATTTCCTCCACATACGGATCTCGTAGAAGTTGATCGAGCAAGCCAACACCGGATAAGGCATCGGTGATGATTTGTGCATTTCGGTTGACTGCAATGCGGTCCTCACCTTGATCAATCAGGATGGAGCGCACCTCATCAAAAAATCGACGACGCTTTTCGGGATCTGCTTCACGCCAACTAGGCGGATTGATCCCACGCAAAACCAATTCTTCACGCACTCGTTCAATCAAAGTCAGGTCAGACTGATTCAATGGTTGAATAAACGGTGGTGAGGAATGATGGATCAAGGAAGTGCCAGGGTTGTCCATAACAAACCTCCTTGTTTCTTGCTTACAGCAACCGCATTGAGAATGAGATCCACAACTTCTGGTTTCACTGCCAGGGTGAGAATTTGCACCTGTTCATTTTGAGGGCTGCCACCGAAGGCCGAATTATCCTCGCTCTTTTGGTTCGATTCAGCAGCGACACCTTGAGCATTGCGGACATCGACCACCAAAATGCTCTCGGCGATGAGCTCTACCTTGAAGGTGGGTTGATCGTAGGCCGAAATGTTTGTGTTCTCAGGGTCGATTTTCTCGGGAAGTACTTGATAAAGATTGACTCGTTCTCCAATGCGGATCTGTCCACCCACAGCAGAGACGGGTTCAACCGGGATGGATAGCACCTCAAAAGTTGCATCTGCAAGGCGGAATTGTGCAATGGGAACTGCGTTAACCTGAGCCACCGGCAGACCAGCCGGCAGGGGAACTGTGCTAATCATTTCACCCAGGTTCTGGACAGATTGATAATAGGGTAAGGATTCCATCGTGCGTGGCATCTCCCGCATTTGGAACATGTCCGCATTGAGAACGGTATAAGCCGGGATAGCGCTGATCGGAACAGGCACCTGGTAAGTGGATACTTCTTTCAGGTAGAGATTGCGCCCATAAAAGCCTGCGCCCAGCGCAACGACTACCGCAATAAGGCCGATAATAAATTGGGTCGTTCGGTTCATGATTTCCTCCGTTTCCAACCTGAATAAGCCAGTTCCAGGATGGGATCAGCCAGGCGTGGGTCGAGGGATTGCGCCCAAGTTTCGTTGTAGGGCAGAACAATCGACATGCCGCCTTCAGCACGATCCGCTACAGACTTCGCCATGTTCAGTACCAAATGGCGCGGTTCTGGTATCTCGTTGATCAATCGTCTAGCCTGCAAGACGGCATCGTCACGGGGAGAGGTGACTACCACGTTGACTAACCCAGGCTTGGGTTTGGATAGCTCAGCAAAAAGAGGATGTCCCGGAAAGCAGTCCACTACAAACAGAGTGTGTTTCCGTTGGATTTCTGTCAGTAAATTTCGGACACCTTGCGGGTCTTCGCTCCAAAGAACATCGATAGTACGGCCATCCATAGGATATAAGCTCACACCATTCCAGAGTGCCGGGGTCTCTTTATGAGTGGCAATGGCAAAAAACTCAGGCAAGTCCGGTGAAACCCTGGCATGGAGTGCGCTTCCACCCATGCTGAGTTCGAGCAAAGCCGCCGGTAGCCCGGTGTTTTGCACGAAACGTTTACAGACCGCCATAGCAAGAGTAGTTTTACCTACACCCCCGGACCAATTTACAAGATTGACTTGCCTTGCAGGCAAGAATGAGATCTGTTTAGCGCTGGTCAGGCGGGCTCGTCCCAGCCATTCGGAAGGATCAGCAAGGAATCCCTCTTGCGATACCACCGGGATTCCGCTTCGATCCAATGCGCTCTGTAGTACCTCATTGGATACATCCGGGAGAGAAATTAAATCTCCGAGAATCGCCAGTTGAACACCGGTCAGGTCCTGCAAAACGCCGCGGGTTGTAAAAGCTTCCCGAACCATAAGGTTCCCATTCTGTGAGAGAGCTTCCAGAACGTCTCGATCCGGTTGGAGTGCGCCTATCAAAACGATCAGTGTCGAGCTCCGATTTAACTTGAAGGAATTTCTAAAACTGAGCTTCATGCTTTTTTTTCGTCTCCTTGGTTATTGTTTTTTGGTAAAGATATATCTGCGTAGATCGCCATGAAAACCGCTGCGATCAAAAGGACAGTGGTTAGAATTGTTAGGACAGTTCCAGGAAGCGAACTACTTCCTAATTTGAAATAGATAATTGATAAGCCGCTGATCCCAGCGATACCCATAGATCGAATCCACATAAAATTGGTCAGAATGGCAGATACAGCCACACAGAACACGGCCAGCCGGATCAATTCTTCCGGAACCGCAAAGATTTTCATGAGCAGGGAACTGCTCAAAGCCATTCCAAAGCAAAGGTTAGATAGGTTTCTTGCCATTTTTCACCAGAGTCCAGGAATAAGCCGCCAGGGGACGATGCGCATATAGCAGGTGTATCCTTCGATCATTTTCTCTTCACGTAGGATTCGCCAATATTGAATGAACACCAGTACCAGTGACAAAATGATTGCAGTAAAGAGATGTGGTGAACTAAAAACCATGGCCACCCGAAACACCAATTCACCAAGATACATTGGGTGTCGCAAGAGTCGATAAGGACCTCGGCTCGTCAAGCCTCGATCCGCGGGCGCAACGCCAAATCGCGGTCCTAGCGTGATGAGCGACCACAAAATCAAAACGTACCCTGCCAGTGCGGGGAACAGGAAGTACCATGCGGTGTGGCTAGTAGTTGTGGTAAACGTCGGCAGGAAGGCAGCGATCATTCCCAACCACAGACCGGTGCGATCATATTGTTTTGCCGGTGCTCTACGGGTATAAAAAAAAGCCAATAACCCGTTGTGAATTGCATACAGCCAGGTCAGGATCGAGGGGTGCTGCCAGGCAGACATCGCAGATATGAGCGCGGCAAAGAGAAAGAAACCAAAACCAGCCAAGTCGCGCAGACGGCTGGAACGACCCCGAAAGCATTGAAGGGGGTTATTACGCATCATATTGCACCGAGATTCTGGATAATTGGCCAGCCGATCACGGCCAACAGAGTTACCAGGAACGGCAGGAAATAGAAAATCACCATCGGGATAACAAGTTCTGCTCCGACTTTTTCCGCCCGCTGTTCAGCACTGCCGATGTAGTCAGCAGCAATACTGGTGGCCAGTTGTCCCATCAGTTCCTGCTGAGCAGTGCCCCTTCGGATGAATTCCAGTTGGACAGACATTCCAATCAACTCTGGAAGATGGGATTCCTGTGCTTCACGCTGCATTTGCTCGATCAGGTCGCGACCCTGCGCCATTTGAAGTACCCATCGCATCCATTTACCAACAAGACTTTGTGCTTGCGAGGTGCGCCGCAGGGCTTCTTCCATCGAGACGTTGGCTGACATCTGGGCTGAAACCAGTTGCACATATTCTGGAAGCTGAGCAATGAACTGACGACGATAACGGCGGGCAACGCCACCCATTGACATGGCAGGATATTGAAACCCGACCAACCCCCCTACCAGTGCAAACACAGGTTCTGCAGTAGCAACCATCCCTAATCCAAATCCTGCTACAGCTAAAGCCACTCGCAAGGAGGTAAATTGCACTTCGTTCCAATCATTCCAACGCTCTCCAATATGCGCCCAATACAAATCTGCACGCGTTTTTCGAAGAAAACCAACTGGCGTCCATTTAGAGACCGGTTTATCCAGAGGAGACAGGGATTTCCGCCACCCGGTTAGGGCGACGCCATCCGCAGGAGTAAGAATCTCAGACAAACGCCCGGTGGGTGCAGCGGGTGCCAACTCAAGCGTCAGGTAGATGACCAACGCAAAGACAGCAATCCCAGTGAGGTAAATTAAAGCGGTCATCTAAACGGCCTCCATGATCATTGAACGAATGATGAAATAGCCACCCACCATAGCTGCCATCGTGACCCCAATAACGATTTGAACGGGGAGTGCAATCAAAGAAGAGCGCACCATTGGATCCTGGCTGAGATAAATCAAGATAAAAATCAAGACAACCGGCAGCACTTTAGCAGAGACCAGTGAATCGCCAGCTTTGGCTTGGGCACGGTTGCGGGCAATCAGGATTTGTTGGACACGGCTAGAAATATCCATTAGAACTCCGGTATAGGCGCGTCCACCCGCCTCTGTATAACCTTCCAGTAATTGAGCAAGATTGGACAGGGACACAGAAGGACTGCGAGATGCAAGATTTCGGAGCGCTTCTACACGATCCTTGATGCGCATTTCTGAAGCGGTGAGAACAAATTCTGGTGTGAGTGGATTGGTTTTTTCTAGCTCCAACGACTCTCCAACTTGCTGAAGAACATCCGGCACAGAACCACCTGCCAGCAGCCCGGCAGCAGTTCGGCCAATAGCAATGGGAAGTAGTTGGTCAATGTTTCGTCCACGACTTTTCACCCGACCATCCAGCCAGGCTCCAGGAATGTAAAAAAGAATTCCTCCAATCACAATCGCAGGCAAACCTGGCAAAAACAACCAGGCAATGACCATCCCACAAACACCAGCAGCAATGCGTAGTAAGCGAAAGGTAATGGGCTTTATGTTCAACCCGGAGGCCAATAGTTTGTACTCGAGTGATTTCGGATCCAGGGAAGATAATGAGCGTGCAGAATCTACCGTGTAAAGAGCAGCCAACCTGCCTGTTTTGATCTGTTTCGGATACCACAGTAAAAGGAATAATGTGGTGCATAAAATACCCACCACCGGAATTAATATCGTCATGCATCCTCCAAGTAAGTTTTAAATACAAAAACCGGACATTCGCACTGGCGCACCTTTTATGTGCGCATCCAGCAGGTAGAGTCCGGCTAACGATTAAAAGAAGAGATTATTCAGTTGTTAGATTAATTTGAGTATAGCAACCGAGTAGGGGTCATCCTAGGGGGTCAAAATTACAAAAAAGGAAATTTCTATTTATTTGATTTTAATTTCAAGTGTCAGGAACAGTAATAGATATATCATAGGACACCCTTTAAATACATTGATCTATTGCGTAATCTCCAATATTTTGAGGTTATTTATTGGAATAGCGGTTTTGCAACAAACGTTGCATTATAAACTTAACCATGTTATATTAAATGCAACAAACGTTTCAAACGAGGTAAAAATGGATTGGATACTTTTTCTCTCACAACTTCCAACAAATCCTTCAAGTTTAAGAGTAACGGTATGGCGCAAAATGCGAGCCAACGGCGCGTTAGGATTACAGAATGGCGTCTGGATGCTTCCTGATAGATCTGAGCAAATTCATTTTTTGCAAGATTTGTCAGAAATCATACAAAAACAAGGGGCAGGTTGCCAGATTTTCAAAGTTAGCTCATTGGATCAAAGGATTGAGGAAGATATCTTGGAGCGATTTCAATCCGATAGGAGTGAAGAATATGACGAATTTATCGAACGCAGTGAGGGGTTTCTTGCTGAAATCGATAAGGAAACTAAAAAACAAAAATTTACATTCGCAGAATTAGAGGAAAACGAACAAGACCTACAGCGACTTACTAATTGGCTCGAAAAGATCCAAAAACGTGACTTTATTGGTGGAGAAAAAGCCAATTTAGCTTCAAATTTCATCGAACAATGCAGAACCGTTTTCGAGGATTTTTCAACCAACGTGTACAACTCCACATCTGACGAAGAAGTCAGGGATGCAGATACTGGAAATAACTAAAAAACTAGAAATTTGAGAGAAAAATATGATTGAACTATCAAAATTAAAAAATACCCTTTGGCACACTTCTACCATTGACGAAACCACTTTCAAACTCGAAAGTAGTTTGAAAGTGGGGTTGACAAACCAGGAGGCAAAATCTCGTCTCGACCAGTTTGGTCAAAATTCACTGACCGAAGAAAAGAAAGAATCTTTCTGGAAGGAATTTATTGAGGAACTGCGTGAGCCGATGGTACTCATGCTGCTGGTTACCGGTGTGTTATATGCCATATGGGGTGAACTCTCCGACGCGATCACCATCTTTGTGATTATTCTAACTTTGAATACAGTTGAGGTTGTCAACGAACTTCGTTCCAAGAAAGCGATCTCTAGTTTGAGAAAGCTGGCAGAACCGAGCACTTCCCTACGTCGGGGTGGACACTTTCAGGAAATATCGGTGGATCAGTTGGTCCCTGGTGACCTAATCCTGCTGCAAGACGGACATCGTGTTCCTGCCGATGCCCGCCTGGTGGAAGCGTATGGACTTTCTGTGGACGAATCAGCCCTGACCGGTGAATCCTTACCGGTGGAAAAAACTGCTGAATCACTCGCCGATGCACAGACTCCGCTTGCCGAAAGGCACAATATGGTGTATTCCTCGACATTGATCAGCCGAGGAAAAGGTATGGCTATTGTCGTTTCAACTGGCATGGACACCGAAATTGGGCGTATCGCAGGTTTGGCTCGCAGGGTTAAAGAACCACGTACACCCCTGCAGAATATGATGGAAGAATTAACCAAAGTGCTGATTTGGTTTGCATTAGGATTCAGCCTGCTGGTTCCCTTGATTGGCATTTTCCTGGCACACCAACCACCTAAACAAATGCTCCTTACTGGTCTTTCTCTAGCGTTCGCCACCATTCCCGAAGAATTACCTATCATTATTACGATGGTACTGTCTCTCGGCGCATTCCGTCTGTCGAAAAAAAATGCAGTTGCCAAACGATTGAGTGGTGTTGAATCTCTGGGTTCGGTGACAGTCATTGCCACCGACAAAACTGGCACATTGACCGAGAACCGCATGGAGGTTGCCTGCTTTGAACCTGAGGAAGCAAAGAACCGCTTGCTCGAAATCGGCATGTTCAGTAATGATGCAGTCCCGGATGGCGAAAATTTTGTCGGCGATGCGGTGGATATTGCCTTACTTCGTTCAGCCCGCCAGTCTGGCTTGGATGTCAACGCTGAGCGCATAGCGCGTCCAATTCTCAACGAATTTACCTTTGACAACAATCGCAAGCGCATGTCCACAATCACGCTGAAAGATGGGCAGCCATGGGTTGCGGTGAAGGGTTCCCCCGAAACTATCTTATCGCAGTGTACCCAGGTGAGGAATGGTGAAACCGTTGACCTATTAACGGATGCCGCACGGCAGTCCATTCTGGAGCGCGTTTCGCAACTGGCCGCTGATGGGCTGCGGGTTCTGGCGTTTGCTGAGCGAAACTTGCCACAACCCGATTTAAGCCAGGAAGTAGTTGAAAGTGAACTAATTTTCACCGGTTTAGTTGGGCTTCAAGATCCGCCTCGCGCGGAGGTTCGAGATGCCATTGCAACATGCCAGCGGGCAGGCATTCGGGTCATCATGATTACTGGTGATCACCCACTTACGGCAAAGGCAATTGGCAGACAGGTTGGCCTCAATGGTGACAACCCCGTAGTTACCGGACCAGAATTGGACCGGCTCTCTGACGATCAATTAAAAGCAGTTGTTATGCACTCGTCCATTTTTGCGCGTACCACGCCGGAACATAAATTGCGGATAGTTCAAGTGCTGCAGGCGTTGGGTGAGCGGGTAGCGGTTACAGGCGATGGGGTCAATGATGCTCCTGCACTTTCTGCTGCGGATATTGGAGTGGCTATGGGCGAAACCGGCACAGATGTGGCTCGCGAAGCTGGCGATATGGTGTTGATGGATGACAATTTCACCACCATCGTTAATGCGGTTAAGGAAGGTCGCCTAATCTATGAAAATCTTAAGAAGGGTGTGCGCTATTATCTTACCTGCAAGGTTGCACTGGTGTTGATCAACTTAATCCCAACCCTCCTGCTTGTCCCGGTACCCTTTGCACCTATTCAGATCATCCTGATGGAACTTTTTATGGACCTGATGGCAGCGGCTGCATTTTCAACCGAAAAACCCGAAACAGATCTGCTAGACCAAAAGCCGCGAGATCCGAAAAAAAGATTCATGGATAGTATCATGGTCAGAAGTATAGGAATATCCTCATTTGGCTTATTTGCAGCAGTGACTTTAGCTTATCTTTTCACCTGGTATACCACGAAAGATGCTGTTGCCTCACAGACTGTAGCCTTCTTTGGTTGGCTGATCGGGCATGTTTTACTGGCATTCAACATGCGTTCCGAACGTCAACCCATGTTTCAGCTAGGTCTGACCAGCAACCGCATAATGTTAATCTGGGCTACTGCAGTGGGTGTGTTCCTCATCTCAATCTCCATCATTCCGGGCGCTCAAACCCTGATGAAAACCACAACCCTCACCAGCTCACAATGGGCGATGATCCTAGGTGCAACTTTTATAGGCACCTTCTGGTTGGAAATTAAGAAAATGATCTCTTATTCAAATAAAAAATAGAAGGACTATATGGATGTAGAAATTAAGAATGTAAATGAACGTATATCGCTTAAGACGTTGCCTCGTAATGTGTGGGCAGTTGGTTTCACCAGCTTCTTTATGGATATCTCCAGTGAGATGGTACTCAATATCCTACCGCTTTTCCTAGCCAATGTGCTGGGCGTGGAAACTAGCATCATCGGCCTCATCGACGGGGTTGCTGAAGCAACTGCCAGCATCCTCAAGCAGTTTTCAGGTTGGCTGTCTGATAAACTAGGAGGCCGTAAGTGGTTGGCAGTGGTTGGCTACGCCTTCTCCGCGTTCTCTAAACCGTTCTTCTACTTTGCCAATAGTTGGGGATTGGTTGCAGGGGTACGTTGGGCAGATCGGGTGGGTAAAGGCATCCGTACCGCGCCGCGCGATGCACTGGTGGCTGACTCAACCACGCCAAAGACGCGTGGGTTGGCTTTCGGCTTTAACCGTGCCATGGATAAAGCCGGCGCATTCCTGGGGCTTCTGCTCGCCGCTCTGGTAGTCTGGCTGACACAGTCCACGACAATATCCCTGACCAGATCAACTTTTCAAACCATCGTTCTGGTCAGCCTATTGCCAGCCTTCCTGGCTGTCATCCTCCTGGCGGTGGGCACGAAAGATGTGGCAGTCAAAGGGCAGCGCCAGGTGCCTAAGTTTTCCTTGAGCAAAATGGGGAAACCGTATACGACCTTCCTGGTCATTATCAGCATCTTTACCCTGGGCAATTCCTCCGACAGTTTTTTAGTTCTGCGGGCGCAGAACCTAGGGATATCCGTCATCGGTATTTTGGTTATGCTGGCGGTATATAACCTAGTGATCAGCCTGGTTGCAACTCCGGCCGGATCACTTTCCGACCACATCGGCCGTCGCAAACTGATCATTGGGGGATGGTTGGTGTACGCTGCTATTTATTTTGGCTTTGCCCTGGCTCATTCCGCCTGGCATGTGTGGGCGCTTTATATCGCCTATGGTCTATATTTCGGTTTATCCTTTGGAACAGCCAATGCCATGGTCGCCGACCTAGTGCCCGAAAACTTACGCGGGACCGCCTATGGTACCTATCACGCAGTGATTGGGTTGCTAGCCTTCCCATCTTCCTTCATCGCTGGCATTCTATGGCAAGGTATTGGCAGCTGGCAGGGATTTGGTCCATCTGCGCCATTCTTCTTTGGCGGAGCAATGGCTTTGATCGCCTCGGTACTAATGATCTTTTGGATGCCGAAAAGACTCGCTGAAAATCAAACATAATCATTCCTGCGATTACGAGCCCTTATAGAGACATGATTCTCATCGCCTCCCTCAATACTCCCTTCGTTAGAAATGGAAAACAAGAAGTACATGTTAAAATTAATACACTGTATTACCCTTGAAAAATAGGGGCGAAAGACCGAAAGGAAAAATAGCGTGGAAAACAATAACGAAATTCCCTTGCTTCAAATCAAAATGGTGACACCAGTGATCAAGAGCAAGTTGGTTCATCGTAGTCATTTGATCAATAAAATTGAAAAGGGGATTGAGCATGGATTTGTCTTGGTGTCTTCTCCCCCCGGTTATGGAAAAACTACCCTGGTTGCTGATTGGGCACATCATAGCAAGACTCCGGTTGCCTGGTTATCGCTGGATGCATACGATAACGACCTATTGATCTTTAATCGTTACCTTAAGCAACTATTAGACAAAACATTTTTCTCCTTCAACCCTTCCCAATTTAAACTACTAGTGGAGTCTAATTCAATAGACGACTATCCTACTCTATTGGCAACCTTTATAAACAGTTTTTCTGAGTCAACAACAGATTATACTCTTGTACTTGATGATTATCACCTCATCAAAAATCAGAAGATCCATGAAAGCATAATTTATCTTTTAGATCATTTTCCCGCTCACTTACGACTTATCATTATAACCCGCTCTGATCCACCTTTCTCCTTGGCCCGATTACGTGCAAACCACCGAATCACTGAACTGCATGCCGCCGAACTTGCCTTTTCATTACAAGAAACAAACCAGTTCCTTAACCAGATCAGGCAGCTTAGCCTGCCAGACCAAACAGTAGCGCAGTTCTATGAAAAAACCGAAGGGTGGGTAACCGGATTGCAGCTTGCTTCCCTCACAAATATTGACGCGAAATTGATGGAAAAACACGATCTTACCATCAGCTTCAATACAAATTTAACAATGGAATACATTGTTGAAGAAGTTATCAAACAGCAACCCGTTAAAATCCAAAATTTTTTATTGCGCACCTCTGTTTTAACCAATCTCTATGGTCCTCTATGTGATTACATTCTTGAGCCATTTGAGCCAGCCTCCAATAGCCGTGAACTACTAAATGAACTTTTTCATTCTAATTTATTCCTGAACACTTTAGACCCAGAAGAAAATTGGTACCGATATCACCCTCTTTTTGTTGCAGCTTTACGCCAGATTTTGACAGAAAATTATCGAGAAGAAATACCCATCCTTTACTCACGAGCTATAAGCTGGTGCGACCAACATGATTTGTATGATGCTGCCCTGACTTACGCAGAATTTATTGGCGATAAATCCAGAATGGTTGAACTTTTGGAAAAATACTCGTTTGAGGCAATCAGACAAAACCGCATTTTGGATATCATCGGCCAAGTCAACAGAATGGACCAAGAACTTCTTTCTTCTAGCCCTGTGTTGAGTTTAGTTTATTCCTGGCGATTTTTATTATCTTTTGATTTTGACTCAGGTGAAATCTGGTTAGACAAAGCCAGCAAGTTAATGGAAACTCTGGACCCAGATTCCAGATTGAAACCTGTTGAAAATGAAATTTGGGGGCTGATAGCAGCTGGGAAGTCCATTATTGTTGCTGCCCAGGGTGATATGAATAAAGCGCTGGAACTTTCAAGGCAAACACTGCGCTTATTGTCAGAAGAAAATGATTTCGCACATAGCTTTGCTCTTTTAAATCAAGGAATTACGCTTTCGATCAACGGAAAACTGACAAAAGCCATTCGCGTTTTGCGCGAAACGATCAATACTGGTGAGAAATCTGGGAACTGGTTCGCAATGATGATTGCCCGTATCAATCTTGGAGAAATATTGATTGACAACGGGCAACTCGACCAGGCTATGATTTTATTTGAACAGTCCATAAAATTTTCTTCTACTACACCCGGAAAAAATTCTACCCTTGAAAGTTTATTTTTTAAAGAGATTTCCGATATCTATTTAGCAAGAAATCAACTAGATGAAGCACGACAATATTTACAAAAAAGTATTGAAAAGAGTGGCAATTCCTTGCCATCTTTCAACGAATTCGACACCCATATTCGTATGGCCCATCTATTTCATTGCCAGGGGAATTTCCTACAATCAAAAAGTGAGCTGACACTAGCAAGACAGCTTTCAATCACGAGCCAGGCAAGAGTAGACGATATGATTCTCGATTTAAATGAAGTGAAGTGGGCTTTGCAGAGAGGTCAGATTTCATCAGCCCAGAAATTGATGCAAAAACTTGGACTTGATGAAAAAACCAGTCTGAGAGAATTAAGAAGCATTCCCTTTACTATGGCTGATAACGCTCTAATTATTATTGCCCGGAGCTTGCTCACCCAAGGCCGCTTACAAAACGATCCCGAAAAACTAAACCTGGCAATAGAAAAACTCAATGCGCTCATTCCATTGTTAGTTGATGCGGGTATGGTCGAGCATTTGATTGAGGTTTACATCTTGCTTTCACTAGCTTACCATGAACTCAACAAAAACGATGAAATGCTCACAACGGTGAATACTGCCTTGAAAACTGCCGAGCCTGAAGAATTCCGACAATTGTTTCTGGACGAGGGAATCCCCATGTCGCAAATATTGATTCATTATCTGGCTGCTCTAAAACAAAACAAATTCAGAGACAATCTGCCCAGCAAAAACTTCGTGACTGATCTTCTCTTTCGCCTGACCAATAAAGACTTCGATTTGAAAAAAAACGAAAAAGAATCTGAACCGGTGTCGGACGAAGATGTTTTGATCGTCGAGTTGCTGACCGCCCGAGAAAATGAAATTTTACAATTGGTGGGCAAAGGATGTTCCAACCATGAAATTGCATTGGAACTTCATATCTCAGTAAATACAGTAAAGAGGCACCTTAACAATGCCTTTATGAAATTGGGGGTTTCTACCCGCACCCAAGCTATTCGAGTTGCTCATCAGCAAGGGTTTATCAAATGAGACAAACAAATACAGTTCCAAATTAACACTAAGATAACACTTCTGATTCAAGACAGTCTATTCCCTTTGCATTAACCTAATCGATAGATAAATTCGAGCGTATTTATGCGCCGAGTTTTTTGTGTAAACATGGATAAAGCCGAACTAATAGTAAACGCTTATCGGTAATTGTCGGTTTTCCTGTGCCCGCAAAAAAATCTCGTAACCATATAGATGACCCCTTCATGCAGTGAGACAGTCTGGTGGTTCCATTGATAAGTGCATGAAGATCATGGAGGTAAAGTAAACATTATGAGGATCCTTTTCTTGTCGGACATTGCCACAGTTATTCTGGATATTGTCGCTTGGATCATCTTTCACTTAAGTATCGGGTATTCCTGTTCCAAGATCTCAATAGAACGTTTTAATCCGGAAAAATGGTGGTATCAAACAAAACCATGGGAAAAAGGCGGTGAAATCTATCAACAGCTTTTCCGCGTGAAAAACTGGAAGAAACTGATACCTAGTGGCGCTGCCCTCTATCGTAATGCTTATGAAATCAAACACTTAACCAATCTTTCAGTAGAGAACGTCAGGATTTGGCTAAAAGAGAGTTGTCGATCAGAATTTTGTCATTATGCCATGATTATTCCAGGGTTCTTTTTCTTTCTCTGGAACAGCGTTGAAGCAGGCAGGTGGATGTTGGTTTATGCAATCCTGAATAATTTGGTGCCAATAGTTATGCAGCGATACAACCGCCCCCGCGTAAGCAAAGTTTTGGCACAACTTGAAAGAAAATCAAAACAAAAAGGTGAGATTGCAATTTCTTATGATCCACAAACGGCGCTTCTTAATACTTACGAGTGATTCAGGTTTTGGCCACCGCAGTGCTGCAAACTCAATTGCAAAAGCACTCAAGTTGCTGCATCCACAGGATGCCGTGGTTTCTATAGTAAATCCAATATTTGAGCAGCCCACCACTCGAATATTAAAAAAGACGGAGTTGAATTATGACAAAATGGTACGTAACTACCCGAGTTGGTATCGGCTAGCTTATGAAATTAGTGATTCAAGATCCGCCAGCACTCTGGTTGAAGGTACATTAAAACTTGCCCTGAAAAAAAACATCCAACAAATTATTGAGCAATTTCAACCGGATGCCATTTTAAACACAAACCAAATGTTTAATTCCCCAACCGGAGCGGCGCTCAATGTATTGAAAGTAAAACCGCCCTTCTACACTGTTGTCACTGATCTCGCTGATGTCCATTCCATGTGGTTTAACTCCAACCCTGACCTCTTTTTTGTTGCATCGGAGACAGTCAAGTCAAAAGCAATCTCCAGTGGAATCCCGGACAAGGATATTTTGATCACAGGAATCCCGGTGGATCCAGCATTTTGTTTTAATCAAGTGTCAAAATATAACCTGCGCTGTTCCTTAGGACTTGACCCAAATTTGACCACCTTACTTATTGTTGGGAGTCAGAGAGTGAAAGGGATTTATTCCTATTTGAAGGCGCTGGAAAAAGTACGTTATCCATTTCAAGTGGTTGTAATCACCGGAGGGGACAATGCCTTGTATACAAAACTAGGAAAAAGGATCTGGCATTTTCCCACACTGGTTAATAACTATGTGACGAATATTCCAGACTGGATGCTCAGTGCTGACCTTCTCATCACAAAAGCAGGGGGACTGATACTTTCTGAGGGTTTGGCTGCTGGTTTGCCTATTGTCTTAATCAATAACCTACCCGGACAGGAAGAAGGAAATGTCCACTATATTCTAGAAAATAATGCCGGAATACTGGCAGGCACCCCGGCAGAATTTATTACCATTATGAATTCATGGTTAAGTGATGACCAGAGCAACCTGAACACGATCAAAAATAATTCATGTAGATTAGGCCATCCTTCCGCTGCAGTTTCTGTTTCTGAATCACTCTGGCAGGCAGCCTCCACTAATGCTGTTTCTGAACCTTTCACTCACCCCAAAATTGTAGGCTATCTTGAATAAAATCGCGGAAAAGAACTCCTTGGAGAAATGGTACATGATTGTACCAATGGTTATATTTTTAATATTTGCGATCGTTTTTGCTTTTCACTTTGATACCGAAAAAATGAGTGAATTTTTACAAAAAAATGAAAACACCGGATTTTTAGTCTGCGTGATTGCGTACATCTTGCTTGGGGTTACTTTGATCCCTTCAGAGCCGATTACATTGATGGTCTTAGCTTGGAAGGGGCCATTAATTGCAGTGTTACTTGCAGTCATCGGAAATACTCTGGCGGCATTTGCGGAATTGCTCATTGGCGGGAGCATCGGGGATATTTCAAATTTCGAACAAAAGAAAGAAAAACTCCCATTTCACCTGGAAAAATTGCCAATTAATTCCCCCATTTTCTTATTATTGGCTCGAATGTTGCCAGGATTCGGTCCCAAGTTTGTCAGTCTGGCTAGTGGTATCTTTCACGTGCCCCTCTTCACTTATTTATGGACGACTCTGGCAGCCAACATCGTTGGAGCCATATTCGTCGTTTTTGGAGGTTACGGCCTGATTAGTCTGATCAAAAAGTAGTGTTTAGATGTAGCTATAACTGTTCGACTCGACAAATAACTTATGAAAGTACCTTCAGCCATTATCTTAAAATAAAAGTATTTCAATAAAATTTCAGGCCTGATCGCAAAGGAGGGAAGGTTGGCTGCCATTCATGCTTTGAAATCACATCAACAACCCACAAGGATTTTCTGGTCTCCATCTATTTCACAAGTAATCGACGGTCATAAATTGAAATCCGCTGCAACTGGAACGATTCAGACGTTTTTTTCTTGGCTATACCAGGGTCTGATGAAATATCATTAACAGTAAGGAAATCAGTGACCGATTTATTTGCCTAATTTGTAGAAACCCCTCCAAGAATCTTAAAAATTGGCATGACACCTGTGGGTCAAATAGCAATGGCATCAGGTGCACTGATCTTGGGCAATCAGAACAGTTTATGCCTGATACGATCTTCAATCGCTTTCATATTATACAAAGTAGGTTAACACCAAAATAATACTTTTGCATGAAGAAGTCTCCAAAACTGAATAGTACACTGAAAATCAAGCCAAAAGATAAGTTATCAAGTGGCACGGGTGTTCAATTCAACCAATGGAGGCAACAATAATGAGAAAAGAGTGTCAAGAGACAAAAACAAGTGATGACATGAGTTTGCTTTTAAATAATATCATCCAATATGGGTCAAAAATCGTTCAAAATCGGCCATTACTAAAAATGGCGATGGCAATGGGTGAAAATTATTTAATTAAAGATGGGAAAAAGCGCCTAAAGAATGATCCCACCCTTTCAGCCGGCGTGGTTGAAGACCAAACAGCTATGAGCCTCGCCATCTTACATTCAGTAAATCGGGCATTAGCTGATTGCAAATTCTCAGAGGCAACCTATCAAAAAGCAGGAGCCGTCTTGGGTCGTGATCTTTTCGTTGAGAAAAGTAAAAGAAAGGAAAAATTAGCCGGTTTTATCAAAAAACACGGTATCAGCCAACCTTCATTTTTGTTGATTAGCCCAACCAAAGCATGCAATTTGCGCTGCATTGGTTGCTATGCAGATTCTGATAGCAATGTTCAATCTTTGGATTGGGATATTGTTGATAAAACCATTACAGACGCGCATGATGAATGGGGCGTGCAATTCACGGTAATTAGCGGTGGTGAACCTCTTGCTTATCGATCTCAAGGAAAGACCATCCTGGATCTTGCAGAAAAACACCCTGACAATTATTTCATGTTCTATACTAACAGCACTTTGATCACGGATGAAGTTGCTCAGCGCATGGCTGCTCTGGGGAACATTGTCCCGATGATCTCGCTGGAAGGTTGGCGAGAGCGCACAGATGCCCGGCGTGGTGTAGGCGTTTTTGACAAAGTCATGTCCGCTATGGATCGCCTATATGAGGCTGGAGTCATTTATGGAGTATCTTTGACAGCTACTCGCGAAAACGCTGAAGAAATTCTTTCGGATGAGTTCATTGACTTTCTATTCCACAAAAAGCACGCTGTCATGGGCTGGATATTCCAGTATATGCCCATAGGTCGTTCTTACACGCTTGATCTCATGCCAACCCCGGAACAGCGTCTGCAAATGTGGAAACAAAGCTGGAAATTGGTCCGCGAAAAAAATATATTCCTGGCTGATTTTTGGAATCATGGCACCGTGGTAGATGGCTGCCTCTCAGCGGGTGGGCACGGCAACGGTGGTTATATGTATATCGATTGGAATGGTAACGTTTCTCCCTGTGTTTTTGTCCCATACTCACCGGTAAATATTAAGGAGGTTTATGCAAAGGGAGGAAATTTGACAGATATATTCAACGAGCCATTTTTTACTGATCTGCGCAAATGGCAGGCAGACAAAAAAGTAAAAACAAATGGTAAGAATCTATTAAACCCTTGCCCAATTCGTGATCACAATGCTGATTTACGCCAGTTAATCCGCAAGCATGAGGTAGAGCCTCTAGACCTGAACGCCGCAGAAGCTCTTCAAGATGCAAATTATGCAAAGGGCATGGATGTCTATGATGAAAAATATCAGAAGATCGTAGACACCGTCTGGGAAAAAGTGTATGTACAAAATTCTCCGCTTGAAGCGGAAGACACCGAAAAACTCACGGAATTGTTTGCTGAAAAGTAGCGAAGAAATACAATACAAAGTGATTGTAAATGGCCAGGGGAACCAAATAGAATTAAGGATTGCATGAGGTACTTCAGCGCTGTGTTTGCACTGAAGTACCTCATTTTTTAATAAATTAAGAAACCTAAGAATAGCTGCCCATCATGTAGTCGAAAAATCTCTTTCTTTCCGTTAAAAAAAGATGGCGGAGCTTATGTATTGCACGATACTCCACAGAATGGTAAAACACGACTAGAAAGCGGCGATATCGCGTTTTTAAAATTTTTACTACATGGGGTTCCCAACCCTATTTCGATGAGTTGGAAACAGCTTTCCAGGACTTGAAAAAGATAGGAAATTGTTTTCTTTGCCGGTAACATGGAGAAAATATTTATCCCGATGAAGGTGATGGTCCAATTATTTTGTATAATTTTTGAACAGAAATTCGTTTCTGCTAGAGCAGTTAACTGCGAGTTCTACCGGGCTGATCCTAAAACATTTTTCTTCTAGAGGTCTGATAAGCACTGGATTTAGGTTACATCTTTTTCAAATCATTGGTCATTTTGAATGCCATCGGATTGATGAATCGCTAATTTATAATTTCCACCATAGTCCCTATCACTTCATCGAAGTCAATACCATTAGCGTAGTGATTGTCTTTACAATAGCGATCCCAACGTTGTCTCATGATCGGATCTGACTTGATTGTAAGTAGAATTTTGTCTTTATCCTGCAATACACCTAGCGACATTCTATTTTCGGAAGTGGCTTTCAAAGCAGCAAAAAAGATTCTCTTATTGATCGTATTTGGTTGGGTTTTCATGATTATGTAAACATCATAAAAATCTCTTGGCCGGGTGTTTAAAACACTCCTCCGCAAAATAGTTTCGACCTTTTCTGCCAAGATTGTTTCAACATTGTATGCCCAAACCTCGATGTTCTTGTTTTCAAAGTTTGAATGAAAGGCATATCGAATAGCATCGGGGGTAATAATGTCTCCAGTGGTGATATCGATCTTCAAAGGAGTATTAATCGATTCGTACCTGGCAATAATTGCCACTCGAAAACCACCATATTCGTCATCCTCTCGGATAGGTGCAATGTGATCCAACTCCAGGGTGACCTCATCCCCAAGTGGAATGGCACATATTTCCGAAAGAGCTGCTTGGATCGCTTTTTCAGTAAGAGGATATCCTCTCAGCGTAGCATCCATGTCCATGGTTGTTCTACTATTGATCCCAACCAATGAAGCGATCAGCATTCCCCCTTTAAGAATGACCATGTCTTTATATTTTGAGAGCGAAATTCTTTCCAGTAAACGTTCCAGCATAAAATTTTGCAGTACAGCTTGAGCAGGTACATGGTTTTTCAAAGCCAGGTTTTTAATTTTGGCTTTTAACTGCATCGCTTTACTCATAAGAGAACCTCAATATATTCTCTGACGATTTTTTGGATTCTGAATTGCTTGGCAAAGTTATAAAGCTGGTCGATATTCCTGTCTTTATGGATTACATATTTTTTCAAGGCTTCATTCACAAGTTGAACATCTACTTGGTTTCTGTTTCTTAATACATCGCAGATTGTTCTTTCGAGGTTAAAAGTCTTGATATCATTCCCGTGAGACGATTTAAGTGTGATTACTCCTATTAGGAATAAATTGCGATTTACAAAATATACTTTTGCTCCACTCGCTTTTAATGGTGTTGCGTTATATACCGCCGGCACTGTCATAGAATAAAAGAGCGGAGTCCGATCCGTCAACCCTAAAAGGTAAAGGGCTGTTTCATGCGAAAAGATCGCTCCTTTGTACCTTGCTTGCATACTGGCCATCTCATCGACCATATAATTGGCAGCCGAATAAACACCTCTGGAAATCCGTTGGATCTCGCCTTTCTTTATTAGAATAGAAAGATAGGTTCTCGGAATTCCGAGTTTCGCAAGATCAGAAGTTAATAGGATGCCATTCTGATTCTTCAAAATTTCCAGGATTTTATCAATTGGATTTGCTTTGTTTTTTACAACCATGCTTATATTATACGTCAAATCAGCATGGTTGTAAATTTTATTGACTTGTTTATTTCAATTCCCCTAATTTTTCCCAGTAAGGTTCTGCCGCTGAGGATTCCTCTTTATATCGATAGATGGGTTCAAAATATACGTCACCGTTCTTCAAATCCTTGGACACATTGGATATGGCAATCACCCGGCGAACTTCGTGACGGATGCCGATCTGTACCAGCAAATCAACCGCATCACAAATCATCTGATTGGCTTCGTGTGGCTTTACTCCAGCATCCGCACCCATGACTGTCGCTAAACGGCGAGCTGCTTCACGGGGACTGTCCGCATGGAAGGTACAGGCTCCGCTGTGCCCCGTCATCAAAGCCCGGAACAAACTCATGGCTGCCACACCATCACGTACCTCTCCAATGACCAGGTAATCAGGTGACATTCGCATGGCATCGTCGACACCATCCGCCAGGGTATACGGCCGGACATCCGTGCCAATTGCCTGCGGGCGGGCTTCCACCGTCTGGACGGTCAGACGATCTACCCAGATTTCCTCTGGGTCCTCAATCTTCACGATACGCCAGATCGTAGGCAAGAAATTGCATAAAGCACTAAGCAAGGTGGTCTTTCCGGTACGGGTTCCTCCGGAAATCAGGATGCGTGCACCTTTCTCCATAGCCTGACGAAGAACCTCCATCATTTCGGAACTCATCATTCCACGCTCCAATAACCACTCTGGTTTGACCGGCTTTTGTTCATAAAGGCGGATATTGATAGAAGGATTACGACCTGGCGGTGCAATGACTGGGTGAAGCGCCTTGATCCGTCCACCACCTGGATTATGTGTCGTTGCCGGCAGTTTGGCATTGATACTTGGGTTGGTCTCATTCAAAGTTTTGTTTTGCGGACCAATCAAGCGATCCAACACACGCCAGATTTCACCTGGTTCAGGCCGCAGCTCGATGGTCTCCCAACGAACTGAACCTTTACGCATGATTTGAAGAAGTCCGCTGGAGTAAATGGTGATTTCAGAGATATCTGTGCGAGCCGGCGGCAAAAGCAAATCTAAAAAACCCAATCCCAATATCCGCCGAGTGAGTTCCTCAGCAATAGCAGCTTCCTGAAGGGCACCAGGGCGGCAGTTGCGTTTTCTTAGCGCCGCAGCAATCTGTGCCTCGACCCGCTCTCGGATGCGCTGCCGGTCGGTTTCATTCGGACTCTGAAGAACAGAAGTCGGGAAATCATGGTTGATCTGATCGATCACCTCGTTGAAAACCTCAGACCGGATAGATTCGTCCAGGTTATTCCCGTTCGTGGCAGTGTCGTACAAACCTAATATTCCCGGCATAGGTAACCTCCAACATTAGAAACTTTTCCTACTCAAGAGACAAAAATGTTATTCTACGTAAATCGTATTTTGGGTAGTCGCAAAATACCCTTTTTCCCATCCGCACGAGCAAGATTGTTTTCCACCAAGGGAAATAAAGTGTTGATGATGGCGCGGATCCCTTTGGCAAACTCATCCCCTCGCGTCACCGGCATCAAGCCATCATCTTGTGCCTGAGGAACCCCTGGATCAAAAGGTACAATGGCTGCGATGGGTGGAGCCCACCCCAAGGATTTGGAAAGCTCTTCCTGGAATAATCGGGGGGTAAAGCTGCTGCGATCAGAAGTTTGGTTTAGAACCAGGTAAATCGAATCTCGGGCCAGGCGTTTCTCACTCTTTAAGCCGGTCAACAATAAGGTGAGGGTATGTCGAATCGCAGTTAAGTCAGCCAGAGTAGGTCGGGCAACGATCAAGGCATAATTGGCAAAGATGATCGAATGCATCATCCACAAATCTTCTGTGGTCGGCACATCCATGACAATAGCGGCATAGCGACCATCTTCCGAGTCAATCAGCATCCCATTGATGCTGCCTTCTCCGGTTCCTTTACTTGAGCTTTCCAGAATGTGCATGTATTCCAGGGAGGATTCTGGCGCAAGCAAGATCTCTAAATTTTCCTTGCGTTGGATTGCAGCCTGAAAAGCTGCCTTGCCCGGACGATCAAAGTATTCGGTTAAATTAGGGACATACCGTAACCCTAAATGGGGCGCAGCAGCTGGTGGCAACCCCATGGACACCAACAACGTTTTCACGCTAAGCCGGACAGACAATTCATAAGCCAGGTTTTCAGCAATGGTTGAGCAACCAGATCCACCCGCGTGCGATAGGACAGCGATCCTTTTCGTGCCGGTGATGTACGCAGATGTTCCGCTGTTGGAATAGCCGGATACCCCTTGCTGCATGGGTGCAGCTTGAGTCAGGCTTGCCCGGGCTGTCATCGCAGCACCATAAGCAGCCTGGATGATCTCAGTCCAGTTGACCGGCGCGACGAAAACTCCACGCACAGTATCCACTTTGGTAAAAGCTCCCTGAAAATCCTTTTGGGCCAAAGGCAGTACTACAATCGCAATTCCACGCCAGGCTGAAATTTTCTGAAGGGAACGAATCAGGGTATCCGGATCAGGAGCGATATCTGTTTGGACGATCACCAGATCCGGCCGCAGGTTGTTCAAGTTCGTCTCGAACATGGACCATTGAGCGGCGTGACCTGAGATCATAAAGCGTTGGTCTGCCAGGATCGGCTGCTGCATCTGGTAGTAAACAACATCATGGCCGGCTCCTGCCAGCATGACGGTGATTTTATTGGTTTGGTAAGCGTTATCGCTCATTTTGACCTATTTCTTTCGATAATCGTTCATCTCGTTATATAACTCACCCAGATTGAGGGTAATCACGTCCGCAACATCCAACGCCAACCCTGAGGTTGGTTCCAAGGCAAGGTGAATAATGCCATATTGGTCGAGAGCAGCCAGCAAGGTTGCCGGATCAACCTTGAATCCTGGAGTTACCTCGATCAACCCCGTGGGAACATCCAGAACGATCACACTACCTTCCTGAGCTGACATGCTTGTTCGAGCAGAGGAAAACAATTCTTCTTCACTGGCACCGGCTGGAACCTCTTCATAACGAAACGATTGAGGCACTAAGAGAACTCGCACACCTGTGATTGCCAACCGAGCGAGAGGAGAAGCCGGCGGAGCGGGGGTAGGAGTTGGGGTAGGTGTTGCGCTCACGCCAGGAGTGAGTGAAACAATGGGTGAAGTAAATTCCGCAATCGGCGCCGTGAACACAGAGGTGGTACTCGCCTTGAGAATATCTGGAGAAATCATACCAATCACCGTAACGGTCTGTCCTGGACGAAGTAAACCAGCCACGCCGCTGGCCAGGTCGACATGGATCGCCAGAGCAACATGCCCTTCTGGAAGTTCAGCAGGAATACCTGCACTGGCAATCTCTCCCAAAACGGAGGTAACGATCAGATCCCCCGGAGCTCGTCCAACAGCCAGGATCTTCCCGGTCACATCTTCAATTTTTGAAGTAGCATCCGCAGGTTTAGCTCCCATCGGAATGGTACGCAACTCAACCAATTGGTCAGTCAGAACGGTTCCAGGGGCGATGGCGACTTTGGCGACCACCACCTGAGTTGGACGGATCACCCCGTTCAAAAGGGCGATCACAAGCAAACCGATGACAACGGCAAGTACAATTGCGGCAATGGGGGAACGTTTTTTTGTTTGCATGAATTATTCTTTCTCCTTTTTACAAATCATTGGATTCAGTATGCCCCGACGCGAAGCGTCATTGGGATCGATTGGTTGCCAGAATGTCAGAAGCTGTCCGTTCCAGGGAAACAGCTCCCAATTCCTGGGTAATCTCGAGGTCAGAGGGTTCATTACAGCGGATGATCATTGGGCGGACTAACACTGGTTCCAGCCAGAACACATCATCGCTGTAACCCAACTTGGCAATCGCATACGTACGCGGAATGCGCGCCAGGTAGCGTTTGTATTCGGTATTGACCAGCCCTTTTTCGGAGCGGCCTAAATGTGGCAAGATCAAATCCCGATCTTTGGGATCTTTGGTTTGGAACACAAATACATTCGCACAGGAGGATAGGATGCCTGAGGGTAACTCGCTTACGGTTTGAGCCATCAGATGCAGAAAAACGTTGTATTTTCTTCCGTCACGCCACATCGTTTGAAAAAGATGGCTGACCGGGTTACCCGACTCTCCTGATCCCTGATCAGAAGCGGCTCCACCTGAGACGCCAGTTAGGACTTTATTCGCTTCTTCAAAGAAGATTTGCATGGGTGGGAAATGTTTGCCGCCCAAGGCTTCGCGCCGGCGGGTGACCGCATCCGAATACAATATGCTGGCCAATAATGAGAGCAATGCTGCTTTGGAGTATTCATCCATTTCAGCGCCACCTTCGATGACAATGACTCCCCAGGGATTATCAGCGTTGCCCATCAATCCCAAATCTTCCACGCCGGTTCCACTGGCTGAAGATCCGTATTGCTTTGCCATATGTCCTTCGGAGAACTGCTCCAATCGAAGGAGGACTCCCTCCAGACTGGTACGACTTACCTGATCACGTTCAAGCTTCTCTTTGTAGGTCCGCAGACGATCAACCCATTTGGAAACATCCAATTTCCGGCTACGGTAGACCGCAAGAGCCTGTAGTTCGGAAGGCGAGAGACTTTCTAATAAGGTTCCAGGATGAAGTTCATTCAGATCCTCGCCAAGACTCTGACGTTCATTGCGGATCAACTCCACCTCCCGTTCATCCTGAAGATGTCCTAAGGGACCATTCTGCAGCTTGGGATCGCCGGTCAGAACACCGGCCTCATAATACAATTCGGTTAGCGCACGGCGCATGAAACCCAACTGTCTGGCTCCCATCCTGCCAGCATTCGCAAATAGCTCAGCCACCATGCTGCGGTAGCGACCGGGTTCTATCCTTTTTGGTACTTGCAGGATATTCCACCGGAGAGGGCGTGGGGAACCAGGATAGAGTTGACGGATATCCACATGTCCAAGACTGTCTTCTGAACCTTTCGGACCCACCCCTGGCCAGTTCAATGCTTTACGCCAGCCCTGTCCGAAATCCAACACAATGGTGCGGTAATGCCAGAAACGGGTCGTCTCATAAGCCAGGCGTTCGGCTGCAATCGATTTTCCAAAACCGGTATCCCCGACAAATGCAGTATGAAAATGGCGGTCTGGAGATAACTTTAGAAAAGTATCTGTTAATAAACCTGTTTCACTCGACCACTGCCGGGCAAGAGTGATATTTCCAGGCATATCCGGATAAAAAGCAAATGCGGGGGTTTCCTCCTGGGTGGTGAGCGCTGATCCCTGCTCGAACATGCCTGGCGCGGTATAAGCTGCCACCTGAAGCATGGTGAGTAAGGTTGAATCTGCGTACCCACTCATTGCCTCTGGAATCGTCTCGATGCGGGTCGATGGGGTGAACGCACGGGCATGTAAGCCGATATAAGCCTGTTCCGGATCGGTTAACGCACGGGTTTGCACACCTGCGACGACATCCTCGGTGCCATGAAACGCTTCTGGGATGAGCCCCATCATCGCCTGAATGCCTTGTTCGCTAGTGGCCAGTGCATACAAATCTGTATAAAAAGCGCCTTCCCGACTGGCAATATCCAGTAACTTGCGTTGAGTTCGCATGATATCCGTGAGGAGGATATAAGGATCATCCTGCCATTGATAAGCGTTTGAAAGCGAGAAAGAAGGAGCTACACCAACACTCATCCCGGCGCTTATTCCACGTCCAATACTTTGCCCCAAGCCAACACCATCTGTCTCAGATCGGGCTGTGCTTTTTGTATCTGCATGGCTCTGGGTGGTAG
>ENA-UOWO01002019-UOWO01002019.1-activated-sludge-metagenome-genome-assembly--contig:-NODE-2019-length-25870-cov-15.666086_pt1 | contig 25870 bp, 22 predicted proteins | sample MGYA00238148_ERZ761564 | MGnify/ENA primary metagenome ERZ761564 (study PRJEB28885, sample SAMN05720194) | activated sludge metagenome | isolation source: Anaerobic digester | place: USA...
CGGAGAGTAATAGAGGTAAATCCAGTGGTTCTGCGCGAAATTCGGGTCTTTGTTGAGGCCCAGCAGCCCGTCTTCCGCCTCTGATTCCTTGCCTTCCTTGCTTTTGTATTTGGTGCTGACGGGAATGGTGGCAATGGTACGCACGCCGTTCTTTTTCGGATCGTACAGGCGTACTTCACCTTTGCGCTGAATGAACAACACACGACCGTCGCCGAGCGTGGTGAGTTCCATGGGCTCGTCGAGTTTTTCCTGCAAAACCACCTTCGTAAAGCGGTTTTCTTCGGGCATCAGCGGCGTATGCACCTTGCTGTAATCCAGTTTGGCATTCATGACGTAGCGCAGTCCTTCCAGCAAATGGCGCAGGAACAGCGGTTCGGCAAAGGTTTCGTCCGTATGGCCCAGGCTGGTGTAAAATGCCTTGCCACCGTCGTATTCATGGTACCACGCCGAAGGGTGGTAGTCGCCCATGCTGCCGCCGATGTACGATTTTTCATCGAGGGTGAGCAGCACCTTTACATCCGGGTTGAAGTTTTTAAAACTGTAAAACTCGTCGGTGCGCTCCCAGGGTTCGGGCAAAAACGACGTAGAAGGGTGCGTTTTATCGGCTACGTGGTACACGCCGTGCTGCACGTTGCTGGGTGTGGAAGGGTGATCCTTGAAATAACCGCCGGCCAGTTTGCCGTACCAGGGCCAGTCGTATTCGGTGTCGGTGGCAGCGTGGATGCCGAGGTAACCGCCACCCGACTGGATGTAGCGTTCGAAGGCATTTTGCTGCAAATCGTTTAGCACGTCGCCGGTAGTGCTGAGGAAAACAACGGCTGCATAGCGGCGCAGGTTCTGCTCGTTGAAAAGCGTCGCGTCTTCGGTCGTATCCACTGCGAAGCCGTTTTCGGCGCCGAGTTTTTGAATGGCCGCTTTACCTGTCCCTATGGAGGCATGGCGGAATACGGCCGTTTTGCTGAACACCAGAATCCGGTTCTGAGCAAATGACAACGTATTGATTATGAGTAGAAAAAGGCTCGCAAAAGCAAGCCGTAACAAGGATGGAGGGAAATGTCTGGACATATAGACTGAATGAATATTTTACAATGATGATCGGTTCTTAAAACTGACTTCGCACTTCGCACTGATGGCTTCGCACTGCCGACTTCGCACTTCGCACTGTCGACTTCGCACTCTTTTCACTCCCGCACACCTTCCACCAAACCGCCCATGATCGATATCGTCAGGTGATCGACTTTACCCTGTGCATTGCGGGAAAAACGCACCGGGCCTTCTCCGCCCAGGAATACGTCGGTTTGTTCCGGACTTGCTTCCAGTGGCTGGCTAAAGAAAAGGGTTTTTGCAGTCAGAACGCCCTTTTCATCCACAATTTCCACGTATGGAAATGCCAGGCCGGTCACTTTGTATTTGCCGGTATAGTCTTCGGCCTTGATTTTCAATATTTTAATACCGGCGCCGGCTACGGTAAATTTGTATTTGCCCGAACCGATTTTCAGCAGCACCTGACCGCTTTCCGTAGGCGCCGTGCGGATTTCCGGAATGTCGGCAATCGCTTTTCCGTTTTCGGTGACGGATTTCACATCGGAAGCGGGCAGGTAAACGGTTGCCGTGGTATTCACCGGAATCTCCACTTCCAGTGTCAGATTTTGTTCGTCGCGTTGCCAGCGGCTCGCCAGCGGACCGTACAGCGTCTGCAATTCAGCGGATGCCGCCGTGAAGCCGCCGCCCGGTTGCGGCTGAATGCGTACCGACTGGTAGCCCGGTGCGTCGATGTTCAGGCCGGCCATGACTCGATACATCCAGTCGCCGATAGCGCCGTAAGCATAGTGATTGAAGGAGTTCATCGTGACGGCCTGAAAACTGCTGTCGGGCCGGATGCCGTCCCAACGCTCCCAGATCGTGGTAGCGCCCATAGTGACCGGATACAGCCACGATGGGTAGGTTTTCTGGTTCAGGAGTTTGTACGCCAGGTCATTGTACCCGAAACGCGTGAGCACGTGGCACAAGTGCGGCGTGCCGAGAAAGCCCGTGGTGAGGTGGTTACCATAACTTTTGATGTTGGCTGCCAGGTTTTTGGAAGCCTGTTCGCGCTGGTCTTCGGGCAGCATATCGAATTGCAAGGCCAGCACATAGGCAGTTTGAGTGGACGAAACAGGCCGGCCGTTGGGTGTAACGTATTCTTTCAGGAAGGCCGTTTTGACTTTTTTCAGCAAATCCGTATACGTCTGCACATCCTCTTTTTTGCCCAAAACCTCCGCCGCATTGATCAGCAATTGAGTGGAATGGGCGTAAAAACACTGCGCAATCAGGTATTTGTCGGTAATGGCAGAGCGCCCGTCGTTGTCGTCGGTCACGCTGTAAAACAGCCAGTCGCCGAAGTGAAAGCCCGTATTCCAGAGGTCGTTTTTGCTTTTGGTATGCATGTATTCCACCCAGGCTTTCATGCTCGGGTACTGGTCTTCGAGGATACGTTTGTCTCCGTATGCCAGCCACATGTTCCAGGGTACGATGGTGGCTACGTCAGCCCAGCCCGTAGAGCCGCCCTGGGTCGGGCCCAGCACATTTGGAACGACCCAGGGGATCATGCCGTTGGGTTGCTGGTCGGCGGCCACATCTTTCAGCCATTTGGCAAAAAAGTTGTGCACGTCGAAGTTGAATGCGGCGGTGCGGCTGAAGGCCTGCGCGTCACCGGTCCAGCCGAGGCGTTCGTCGCGTTGCGGGCAGTCGGTGGGTACGTCGAGGAAATTGCCGCGCTGCCCCCACTGAATATTGTGTTGCAACTGGTTGACCAGCGGATCTGAGCAGGTAAACTTGCCTGTCGGTTCCATGTCGGAATACAACGCAATGGCCGTGATGTTTTCAGATTTCAGGTCGCCGGGGTAACCTTCAATTTTAGCGTACCGGAAACCGTGGAAAGTAAAATGCGGCTCGAACGTTTCCATGCTCTCGCCTTTCAGGGTCCAGGTATCGGTGCAACGCGCTGCGCGCAGGTTGTCGGTGTAAAAATTGCCAAATTTATCCAGCACTTCGGCAAATTGCAGCACGATGCGGTCGCCGCTTTTGCCATTGGCCTGTAGCGCCACCCAGCCCACCAGATTCTGGCCGAAATCTGCCACGAGTTCGCCTTTGGGGGTGCGGAAAATGCGAAGCGGTTTGAAGGTTTCGTGCTTGCGAATGGGTTCGTTGTACGTGGCGATGAGGTTACCGACCGGAAAATCCTTTATCGCAGCGGCGCGCCAGTTGCCCGCGTTGTACCCCGCTGAAGACCAGCCCGTCAGTTCCATGCGGCTGTCGTAGGTTTCGCCGTTGTAAATTTCAGAACTGCGGATCGGGCCGTCGGCGCTGTATTTCCAGGTATCGTCGGAGCCGATGGTTTCGCGCGTTCCGTCCGTGTATTGAATATCCAACTGGAACAGCAGCGCCACATCGGAGCCGTAAAACTCCCTTCCTTTGGCAAAACCGATCGCGCCGCGCCACCAGCCGCTGCCGAGTGTGGCGCCGAGGACGTTCGCGCCGTTTTTCAGCAGGTCCGTCACATCGTAGGTCTGGTACTGGATACGTTTCTGGTAAGCCGTCCAGCCGGGCGTCAGGAAATCCTGCCCGATGCGCCGGCCGTTGATCCGCGCTTCGTACAAGCCGTGTGCGGTGATGTAGGCGGTGGCCGAGGCGATTTTTTTGCGGGCGTTGAATTCCTTGCGAAATACCGGACTGGGATAGGTCGAATCTTCGGGCGCCGAGGGTCCGATCCATTTCGCTTTCCAGTCTTCGGGTTTCAACAGCCCCATTTGCCAAAAAGCGGGGGCCGACCATTCGGACATTTTGCCCAAGTCGTCCCAAACCCGCACCTGCCACCAGTATTTTTTGCCCGATTGCAGGGAAACGCCGCCGTAGGGAACCCAAATGGAAGCGTTGGAGGCTGTTCTGCCGGAATTCCAGAGCAGTTTTTTGCCGGCCACCAGATCGGCAGAAGTGGCGGCAATGCGGATTTCGTAGGCCGTTTGCAACACGTGCCGGCGTTCGGCGGCGAGATGCCAGCCGAAGCGCGGCTGTACGACGTCCAGGCCAATTGGATTGACGAGGTTCTCGACGCTCGGATGTTCGATGCGCACCTGCGCCTGAATAGTCAGGCAAAACAGTACGAAGAATAAAGGGAGGGTGGATTTTATAGTCATGGAAAATGAATGAATTTATTTTTTAAACGAATTTTTGCCCGCCTGCAAGGAGATGTTTTCTCCTTTCCAGAAAAGGGTTCCGCTGACACCCGGCGGTAAATCTATTTCGATATTCCAGGCGCCGTTTTCGAGTCGATACGACACTTTCAGCGGGCCGCCCGGATGCGGAATGCTGCCGCTGATATCGGTGATGCTGCCCAGGTGCGGCTCGATTTTTACTTTTGAGAAACCCCATCCGTCGCTGTCGACCCCCAGGATAGTACGATAAAATTCGATGTTCGGGCTCGCTCCCCAGGCATGGCAATCGGAACGGGCGCGGGAGATTTCCGAAATTTCAGCCCAGGTTGTAAGCCCCATGGCGATGTTTTCCCGCCATTTATCGAGCCATTTCAGGTAATCGTTGCCGAGTCCGGCCTTCGTCCAGGCCTGGTGCAGGTAATACCGGAAATAAATGGAAGCGGGCGCCAGCGAGTTGTCGTCGCGAATGTGCCCGGCCAGTTGGCGCGCCGCATCACCCTCCACCATACCGGTCAGGATGGCAAGTCCGCCGGCATGCTGGGAATATAAGTCCTTTTCAGGGCGGTCGGCATAGAGTCGCCTTTCGGCGTCCCAGTACCTGGCCTGGATCGTTTTTTTCAACTGCCCTGCATTTTCGGCGTATTGTTCCGCATAGGCCTGCATACCCATATGTTTTTCCAGGTCAGCCGCCAGTTGGTAGGCCCAGAGCAATTGCAGGTCGGGCAGAGCCGAAGTGCCGTCCTCCCCCATCGGTGCGGTGCCGGAGTTCCAGCCTTTTTCTTCCACCCAGTCGGTAAACATCCATTGCGGAACACCTTTCAACGATCCGTCGGGCTGCTGGTATTTTTGAAAATAGCCCAGAATTTGCCGTACACCGGGCAGTTTGTCTCGCACAAAACCGGGGTCTTTTCCATACCGGGCATAATCGTGCAGCATACCGATGTACCACAACGAAAAGGTAGGAATGTACTGAGGTGTGTAAGAAGGATGGCGGCTGAGCGTAACGCCTTCGGGCTGCCGCGACTGGTCCATCTGGTTGAGCGCATTGCGCAGTAGCCGGTCGTCGCCGCTGTTGTAGAGCGACACGAGTGCCTGAATACGCGCATCACCGATGTATTGCAACTGCTCGTAGTAGGGACAATCCATGTACGTTTCCACGGCGCAAAGGCGGGCAGTGCGCCAGCCGATTTCCAGCATTTGCTTCATTTCAGGGTTGCCGGGACAATCGAAAACGGCATTTTTTTGAAACGGGTAGCCGGTGAACGTACCAGACACGTCGTCCAGCACCAGCGGCTCGCGCAGGGTTTTAATGGTGATTTTTACAAACCGGTAGGTACGGAAGTTGAGCGGAGTAAAAACCTGGGCACGGGATCCGTCGGACAAAAGGCTGTCTTTTCTGCCGATCAGTTGTTTGCCGGCGGTTTCGTTGCGGTTGCCTTTTTCAGGATATTTGCTAAACAGCGCTTCGGCATACCCGATGGAAAGCGTGGCGTTTTTTCCGCCGCTGAATTGCAGCGTCGGGTAGGCGTTGGTGAGGTAGCCCTGGTCGAGCAGCAGGGTAACGGTGGTGTTGGCCGGCACGGTCAGGCTCGTTTTTTCCTGCGGGAACGAGGCGGGCACGGAAAAACCTTCCACCTGCAATACCTTTTGAAACCTTTCCTGCCGCCGTTCCAGTTGCGGCAGCGTGGAAGGAACCAGCATCCAGCCGCTGGGGGTGCCGTAAGGGCCCATGACGTTTTTGGGGACACCTTTGAACAGTGTCCGGGCATTTAGCCAGCCCGTATCCTGATAATCCGGCGCGGCCCAGTTGCTGGCGTGGCGTGCCATGTCGACGTATTCGCCGGGACCGGTCACGTAATAAGTGCGCATCTGGACTTTCAGGGGCTGATAACTTTCATCGCGCAGGCATCTCCAGGTATCGTTGGTATTGGCCGCCGCTTCGGCAGCGCTCGCTCCCTGCAGGATAAAACCGGTGCGCAGGGAAATTTGTGCTTCGGGGCGCCATTCGGTTTCGTTCCAGACCTGGGCAGCCAGCACGTTTTGGCCCGTTTTCAGGTACGGCGCGAGGTCAACGGTTTCAAAATTCCAGTGGCTCAGGTCGCCTCGGGCGGGGCCGAGCGAGGCCAGTTGGCCGTTTACGAAGAGTTTGTAGCGGTTGTCGGCGGAGACGTGGATCAGGTAATTTGCGGGGGCCCGGGGCAAGTCCAGCGTTTTGCGGAACAGAAAAACCTGGTATTCGTGGGCGGGCACGTCGGGCACGGTAATCCAGGAAGCGTCCCATTGTTTTTGCAAAAGAGCGGGCGCGACGGTTTGCGAATTCGCAGCCATCGCCATGCAGAAACAGGCAATACCGAGCAGTATGTTTTTCATGGATAAGAGGTTTTCGAAGTCGTTTTGATCCGGAGCGTAAAGAGAACATAATTCCCGAATCGGCAGGTTGTCCGATTTGGAGAAATTCATGTACTTTTTGGCAAATGTGCCGGCAAAAACGAAATGAAATGAAAACCGATGGAAAGAATAGCGGTTTTTTATTGGGCAGGACTGGCTAAATGCCAAAATATGAATTCAATAGGCCAAAGGAAATGAGCCGTTTTTTCCAGTGTCCAGCGGCCGGGCCTTTCACAAAAAGGCACAAAAAAACCCCCGACGGAAGAACCATCGGGGGCAAATTACTTATCAATTAGGTGCAGACCGCAATTAAGCGATCTTAACATCAACTGCGTTCATTCCTTTTTTACCACGTTCAGTGTTGAAAGTGACTTGGTCGCCTTCGCGAATGTTGTCGATCAAACCTGTTACGTGAACAAAAATTTCTTCCTTGGAAGAGTTGTCTACTACGAAGCCAAATCCTTTAGATTCGTTGAAGAACTTTACGGTACCTTGATACATGCAAAAAAAATAATAATGTGATTTTGACAATTTGTCTCTGCAAAGGTAAGGGGTTTATTTATAAATACCTGATTTTCAATATTATTAACAGAAATTATTTTTTAAAACAACTGATATCTGCATGAAACAGGAAACATACGCGCCAAATTATCCCTGTTGTTTGCGTGCAAACGATTCTCTTAACATAGCCAGGTTGGCAATCACGAAAATAGTGAAAAAGAACGAGATCATCAGTTCCAGCGATACAAACAGCCGGGCGCTGACCGTCCTAGGCAGGATATCGCCCAGGCCGGCCGTGGTAAAATTGGTCACGCTGAAATAAAAGAACGTGATAAAATCATCGAGCAAATTGGACGTTGCGGGCAGGCCTTTGAACGAATCGGGCCGGATCTGGTACAGACAGTAAAAGTCGATGGCATAGGACAGGACGTACAGCAGAACACTGAGGCCGATGAACGACATGAATTCGTGAAAAAAGAAATCCTGTTCAGTGCTCATACGAATGCGCCGCACCACAAACCAGACAAACCAGATCGACTTGCCGAGACTGACCGCAGTGAGCACCAGTTCGCGAAAAAAGGGATTTTCGAGTTCGTACATGTCTGCCAGAAAGATCAGCAAGCCAATCAGAAGGACGACCAGAAACGGCCATACTTCGCGCATTTGCCTAAAATGTACTTTCTGCACAACATGCTTGTTCATGGCTGAATTTTAATTGGAAATGAGTGCCGAAGTTAAGGTGGCATTATTATTTTGGAAATAAATACCTTGGGTAATTATACCACACATTCACTCATCAAATTTATATCCAATGAAACACTATAGCAGACCAGTGCTGTTTTTGGCAGCCCTTATTATTTGTTCCGCACTGGTTTCCTGTGCGCAGGTTACGCCGGTGAAAGAATGCCTTACCGGCGAACCTTACGGCTTTTTACACGGTATTATCCACGGCTTTATCACGCCCGTCAGTTTCGTCGCCAAACTTTTTGGAGATGACACCGCCATTTATGCCGTGAACAACACAGGCGCCTGGTACGACTTCGGGTTCCTGATCGGCTCCAGCGGATGGGGCTTTCTGGCAGGAAACCGGTCGAAAAGACGTTGAGAATCTTGCGTTGCGGGGGCTGGCCTGACACATATAAATCAGGGCAGGTATCAATTCTTCAGGTCGAGGTGGAAAATACGAAAGAAGCGATGCAACACGGGCGATAAAATGAGCCCCGAGGCTGCGAGAAACACTACCCCGCTGTACAATGCGTAAAAACCGGAAAACACCTTGGTGACCTGCTGCTGGTGTGGCGTCAGTTCGTTCATATCCAGGCCCGGGCCCATGCCGGTAAGGATCATGGAAGCGTTGTAAAATGCGTCTATCCAGCCTCTTCCGGTGCACAATTGATAGCCAAGCATGCCAATCAGCAGCGAAAATCCGATGATCAGGCTCGAAAACCCGGCATAGCGCAGGAGCCTGGGGTAAAAGTGTTTGGGAGAAACAAGCGGTTGTGTATCTTTTTCGGACATACGATAACCAGTTAAAACGTGCGCACGAGACAGCAGGTGTAATAAAAAAACCGATGGAACGGATCCAATCAGGCTCAAATATATTTACCTGACTGTACAATCCGCTCCATCGGTCTTTCTAATTTACTGCGGCGATTTTAATAATACTGCTCGATGTTGGCATTGTAACTCATCGTCATCCGGTGGGAAGCCGGTTCTGTGCCCGCATCGGAAGGGAAGAGTGCGGCCCACATGCGGCGTTCGAGGTCTTCCAGTTGGCGAAGTTGGTCGGACAAGGTTTTTCTGAGTTCGGAGAGGTTGTCACCGGTGATGTTGGAAACCAGGTTGCGCAGGTGATTGATGTTCTCGTCCTGGGCGGCAAGAACCTGGCGAATGGTTTCCGGATTGGGTGCGGGAGGATTGTAATTTTCCATGGTGGCGGCTGATTTAATCGGTCAGGAAAAGATTTGGCTGTACAAAAATAAACGGATTCGGGATACGGTGCTTGAATAGTTTACGCCGCAACGATCAAATTATTATGACAAACGCTATCATTCTACCGAAAACTTCTATTCCCGGCCCCCATCGAAGAATGGGAGCCGGGTCCAAAAGCGCTGTACGTTCACCGGAAAGCACAGTGTTTAAAAAGGGTCATCAGCCGCCAGATCAATCAACTAATTTTACTACCTAAATAGACTGTATAATTATCTATCTAAATACAAAAGTTACTAAAAAGGGAATGATAATCTATAACTTACACTTTAAAAAAATGATACTATTTCTCAGACACATTGATTCACACTGCACATGGACCGGAACCTAAAAAAGCCCGGCTGCCGACGGGTAATGTGTGCTTGCGTCATTCGTGATACGAAAATCGGGGATAAGTGGGGAGGTGTCGGGTACAAATATAAACGATATCACCGAATTTCATAATAAAATTTAAGGCCCGTATCATTAACCGCTGTATTTAGAGCGTTTTAAAAAGTCAGAAAATAAGTTTTTTATCAAAAATCGGCATTTATTTTAATTAAAAGTGATATTTCCCAAAGGGTTTACATAAAACTGATTTTCACCTGTTTTTTTAGTTAATATCATTTAAAACGAAACGCAGATTCCCCCAAAAAAACACCCCGGCACAGCACCGGGTGTAAAACACGGGTGCAATGCCGGGGCATCGTTTTTAAAATGGCAAACAAGTGGAATCTTTCAAACCGGGAAAAACAACCCGGGTAAGCCCATAATACCGGTCAATTCACTTCACCTCCTCAAAAGCAACCGTTTCCACTTCCTGTACTGCCTTGCGGTTGTTATCGGGCGTTGCACAGCCCGCAGCTCCGCAACAGCCTATGTCGAAAATGGCCTGCATGGCAAAGAAACCGCCGGGTACGAGCATCATCCATTCGCCGGTGCGCCAGGCCTCCGCAAAAGCCCAGATCGCGATACCTGCCCGGAACAGGCGCATAAAATGCCAGTTTTTTAATAGTGTAGTTGTCATGAGTGGTGATTTTATGTTGAGCGGTGGATGGGGTTTGAGGTTGATGGGTTGATGGGTTGATGAGTTTATGGGTTTATGAGGTTTATGGGTTGATAAGGTTTATGAGGTTGATAAGGTTGATAAGGTTGATAAGGTTTATGGGTTTATAAGGGGGAGAGAGTTAGGGTTGTTGAGCGAAGCGGCTTACTCTACGCCTCTCACTTCTCTCACATCTCTCACCCTCTCACTTCTAAAAAAAAGTCAATGCGGTAGCCGGTCGCGGTAATACCCGTACACCCAGGTGCCTGCTACGGCACTCAGCAACGTGACGAGGATGACAAATGCGCCGCTTCCGATCTGGGCAAACAAGGGCCCGGGGCAGGCGCCTGTCATTGCCCAGCCGAGGCCGAAAATGGTGCCGCCGAAAATCTGGCCCCTGCTGAATCTTTTCGGTTGAAACTCGATAGGCTCGCCATAAATAGTTTTGATATTAAACCGTTTGATGAGCCACACCGAAATGGCGCCCAGCACCACGCCGGTACCGATTACACCGTACATGTGGAACGATTGAAGGCGGAACATTTCCTGTATGCGGAACCAGGAAACGATTTCGGCCTTGATAAAAGCAATACCGAATACCATCCCGATGGCCGCGTATTTCAGGTTGTACCACCAGGGGTGAACGAGTTGAGACTCATTTACACACATGGTATCGAGGGAGCGCACTTCGAAATCTGTATAGAGTTCTCTGGGCATATCGCCGGCAAGCGGCGTTTGAAACACTTTTTTATCAGACATTTTTCCTGCGAAGAAATTTTATGAACATGTGGAAAAGAAAGAGGGTCAGCATGGCGTCAGAGCGTCAGAATATGCGGCAGTATCAGGTTAGCCATGATAAAACCGCCAACCATAAAGAAGATCGTAGCGATAAGCGACGGCCATTGCAGGTCCGACAGCCCCATGATGGCATGACCGCTGGTGCATCCGCCGGCATAACGGGAGCCGAAGCCTACCAGAAACCCGCCTGCAACCAGCATGATAAAACCCCGCCACGACAGCAGGCTTTCCCAGGAAAACAACTGGGCCGGTACCATACCGCTGTAATCAGTGATGCCGTACCCCTTCAATTCGGCGGCCAGTTCGGGCGCTACTTGTACGGGTTCCGGATTGGCCAGCAAGGTGGAGGCGATAAAAGCCCCTGCGATGATACCGCCGACAAAAAAGAAATTCCAGATCTCCTTTTTCCAGTCGTATTTAAAAAACTTGATGTTGGCAGGCAGGCACGCTGCGCAGGCATGACGCAGATTGGCAGAAATACCGAAGTGTTTATTACCAAGAATCAGCAAGGCCGGCACAATGAGCCCGATAATGGTACCGGCGGCCCACCAGGGCCAGGGTTGAGAGAGTTGTTCCATTTCAGAGTGAATGATTTTTATCAGCAAAGTTGCTGACGCCGGTCAATACCATGGTGTGACATTTGTCACGGCTGCCGTTTTCGTTCCGGGCGCCGGCTTGTTCGGAAGGCCCTGTGTCAATAGATATAATTCAGAATCAGGTTGATGTGCGACAGGTTCACCCGGTTGATGACCAGCCTGTCGTTGCCGTATACTTCCCCGATCCGGCCTTTCCAAACATAGAGGAACTGTGCGCGCAAGCCTTCGAACATGCCCCCGAAAGTGTAGCGCACGTCGACGTTCAATTGCCTGAAAGCGGGAAAAGCATATTTATTGAGCGCAAAATTTGTCACATCGGGCAGGTAAAAATGTCCGTAGGCAGCCTCGATGCGCATTTTCTTATCTTTTGTCTGCCAGTTGACGCGCCCTGTTACCGAATGTGAATCGCCACTGCCTTCCACACGCTCGCGCGACATAAAGGTGTAAAAAGGCTCCCGCCCCCATTCGCGTGGCGCGAGGAAACGCCCATCCGCCGTAACACGCGTATAGGCCGCCAGCGCCTGCCAGCCGTGGCGCTGCCAGCCAGCCTGTGCGCCGAAAACATTGGATTGACCGCCTTTCAGGAAATAGGTTTTGGAAGCAATTTCATTGCCGCCGTTTGCCAGGGCATTCTGGTGAATCACCTGAAAGCCGAATAACAAGGCATGCTCTTTTTTCAACGGCCGGGTGTAATCCACCTGCGCAAAAACCGTATTGAATATGTTTTCCACGTACTGGTTCCACACTTGTATACGGGTGTGTTTGCCCGCCTGCCGGGTAACCCCGAGCAATCCTACCCCTGCGCTTTTGAGATTTTCGGGATAGCCGCTGCCGGTGCCGTCGGGGTTCAGCCCTTTCGGGTACAAGCCGATGGATTCGCCCACGCTAAACCATTCTACGGTGCTGCGCGGCGATATTTTCCAAAGCCAGCCGCCTTCAATTTTGAAGTTTTTCAGGTCGTTTACTTCCATCCACAAGCCCGATTCGGCGGTCGGACGCATGCGGCTGTCCTGGTTATTCACAAAAGGGGTTTGAATGGATTGTTTGCCCAGCGTAACCTGCGATTGTTTCCACTGGTAGCGCAGCCAGAGCTCTTCCATACGGTCCAGGTCGCTTCGGTTTTTCGGATTTTTCACATCGAACAACCCGATTTCGTACCGGTTCAGGGCGCCGGTTCGGGGATCTTTCACACTCAGGTCGGACGAGGCCAGGTTGTAATTAAATAATCCGCCGATGCCGAAACTGACGCCGTAATACGGAGAAGACCTGAATCGCAAAGAACCGCCTGCGGCCAGTGCGTAATAATCGGACAAGTCCGGGGCATTGTCGGTACGCATAAAATACGTGCGAAAACTACCGTCAAAACGCCCCTGCCTGAATGCTTCCTGCAAATTGCCCGCCCGGGCGCCCGAATGGCTGACCTCGGCCGGATGCAGCACAGGCACTGTTTTTAGTGTGTCCTGGGCGAACGATATGGCGGCATGCAAGACAGCGACACCCAGTATCAGTATTTTCCTCATGATTTGGCAGCAGTTCGTTTCATAGAGGCTGCAAAGGTCGGGGAAGGCCTGCCCGGAATGCGTGACGAAAGTCACAAAGCAGGACAACTAAGAGTATATTGAGTTTTTCATGCTGAGGAGAAAACATACTCTAAAACCCGCCCTTGATGTACGCCCAGCCCTCGTCCTGCTTTTCGATGATTTCCACCAGCCCGCGCGGCACGAAACCTGCCAGCGGCAGAATATCCGATTTTTGAATTTTTTGAATTTTCAGCGTTTGCTCGCAGGCCATGAACTGAACGCCCTGCCCGGCAAGTGCCTGCAATTCGGGAGCGACATTGCTTTTTTGCGTCTGCAACATGGCGATACCTTTGTTATGCACCACCACTTCGATCCGGGCGTTCGGAAGGCCTTCCAGCACATGGGTGATTTGACGCGTCAGCGACCGGTAAGCCGCCGTATCCGGGGTGGTGATCTGAAACACCACGCGATGCGCCTTTTTACCACCATTTTCCTGTACAACCCGGGGAGTAACCGAAAATGCGAACATGCCGACAAAAACCAGCGCGATGGCGGCGCCGACGAAATAGGGAAACAGATTTTTCATCCAGTAAATATTTAAAAGGTGTAGAAGACAAGGTGCGCGGGATTCCGGGAATTCGATTTTCAAAGGTAAATATCGCAATCACCAAAACAGCAACATTCCGGATTCTTAAAACGAATAAGTCGGGAGCGGTTATCCGCTCCCGACTGTCATCAAAAAACTAATTCACTGTTATGATTCTTTATCACCTACAACAAGGTGGTGGGACATACGTAATCTGTCACTTTAAGTTTTCCGCCGTCTTTAATCGCCTTGAAACCACCGATCACATCGATCAGGTTGTCAAAACCGCGGGCACGCAGCACGCTGGCAAAGACCATGGACCGGTAACCGCCTGCGCAGTAGATATAAACGGTTTTGTCTTTCGGGATACTTGCCATGGATTCGTTGATAAAATCGAGCGGGGCATTTTGCACGTCGATCACGTGTTCGCTGTCGTATTCACTGCGTTTGCGCACGTCGAAGACGGGTGTTTCAGGATGGGCGGCAACGATTTCGGCCAGTTGGTCAGCTGTTACACGTTCGATGGCGTCTACTTCCATACCGGCATTTTTCCAGGCTTCGAAACCGCCATCGAGGTACCCGATGCAGTAATCGAAACCTACACGTGCCATGCGGGTCACCACTTCCTCTTCGCGGCCCGGTTCGGCAATCAGCAGGATTTGCTGTTTCACATCGGGAATCAGCGCACCCACCCATTGAGCGAAGTTACCGTCGACACCGATATTGATAGAATTCGGTACAAAACCCTGCGAGAATTGCTGGGCATTGCGGGTATCGAGCACGAGGGCATTGGTCTCGTTGGCGGCGGCATCGAATGCCCGGGGCGACAGCGCATGCGTGCCGCGTTCCATCACCTTGTCGAGGCTTTCGTAACCTTTGATGTTCATCAGCACGTTCTGCGGGAAATAGCCGGGAGGCGGCACGAGGCCGGTCAGGATTTCCTTGATAAATTCTTCTTTCGTCAGGTTAGGGTTGAGGGCGTAATTGACCTGTTTCTGGTGTCCCAGGGTATCGGTCGTTTCCTTGCTCATGTTTTTACCGCAGGCACTTCCCGCACCGTGGTTCGGGTAAACGATCAGATCGTCGCTCAGCGGCATGATTTTATTACGAAGCGACTCATACAGGTATCCGGCCAGTTTTTCTTCCGTCAGATCGGCAATGACGTGTTGTGCCAGGTCGGGGCGGCCGACGTCGCCGATAAACAGCGTATCCCCGGAGATGATGCCGTGTTCCTTGCCGTTTTCGTCGATCAGCAGGTACGTGGTGCTTTCCATGGTATGGCCCGGCGTGTGGATGATCTTCACGGAGTAGTCGCCTACTTTAAACACCTGGTTGTCTTCGGCCACGATAGCGTCGTAACCGGGTTTGGCGGTTGGGCCGAAGACGATTTTTGCACCCGTTTTTTGGGCCAGGTCCAAATGACCACTCACAAAATCGGCGTGGAAATGGGTTTCAAATACATACTTGATCTTGGCATTGCCTTTTACGGCGCGTTGTATGTAGGGTTCTACTTCGCGGAGCGGGTCGAAAATGGCAGCCTCTCCTTTGCTTTCGAGGTAGTAGGCCGCGTGTGCCAGACAACCTGTATAGATTTGTTCGATTTTCATGTCTGTGAAATTTTGTTGTGGTGTTGGATTGAATTTGATATGAAAGGTAAGGCGATGTGATGCTGCCGGAAAGTGACAAAAGTCACGGGGGGCAATAATTTTATCAGTTTTCTGAAATAACCGGATTTCCCTTGTTGACCCATTCGTTCATGCCGGCCGAATAATTCAGCACATTATGGTATCCGTGTTTCGCCAGCACGGAGTAAGCGATAGCGGCACGGTCGCCACCCTGGCAGAGAATGACTACGCGCCGGTCTTTGCTCACCTTGTCGAGATTTTTTTCGATGGTGCCCACAAATACGTGTTCGGCGCCCTTGATGTGTCCGGCATTGTATTCGGCCGCGCCGCGCAGGTCTACGAGCTGCAGGTTGTTTTGTTGTTTCAGTTCATTCAGATCGTCCATCGAAATCACCTTGCCCGTTTCAAGTTGTTGTCCGGTGGCTGCGGCCCATTCGGTTACATTGTCTACAAAACCAACCACTTTGTCGAGGCCGATGCGCATCAGTTTTCGTGTAAGGTCTTCGATCTGGTTTTCACTGGCCACGATCATGAACGGCTCTTCGTAGGTGAGGAACCAGCCTGCCCAGGTAGCGAATGCGTTGTTCCCCTGAATATTGATACTGCCGGGAATAAACCCTGCGGCAAAATCCGTTTTATTGCGGGCATCGATGAGTTTTACTCCTTTTGCCAGGTTGGCGCTCAGCTCTGCGGTTGTCAGTTTTTTCTGCTTCGGCACTTCGGTGAGCAACGGACGATCCACTTTGTTGAGGTGTTTCATCATGGCAAAATACTTGGGTGGCTCAGGCTGGTCGGCCAGCAGGTATTGAACAAAACCCGACTCATTCGCCGGATACTGAAACGCCCAGTTTCTGACTTTTTCATAACCCACCGTCGAACTCGGCACAGCGCCCAGGGCCTTTCCGCAGGCCGAGCCTGCGCCGTGGCCGGGCCACACCTGTACGTAATCGGGCAATTCGGCAAACTTCTTTACTGACTGATACATCTGCCGTGCGCCGAGGTCCTGCGTTCCTTTGATACCGGCCGCTTTTTCCAGCAGATCGGGGCGGCCTACATCGCCGACGAACACAAAATCGCCCGAAAAAAGCATAACCGGTTTGCTGCTGGCAGGATGGTCAGTTAACAGGAAACTGATGCTTTCCGGGGTGTGCCCGGGGGTATGAATAACCTCGAAAGTCAGGTTACCCATTTTGATCACGTCGCCGTCTTTTACACCTTCATGCGGAAACTGGTATTGCCAGTCGGGGCCGCCTTCGTCGGAGAGATACATTTTTGCTCCCGTCAGCGCTGCCAGTTCGCGGGCGCCGGAAAGAAAATCAGCGTGAATGTGGGTCTCCGCCACGTGCGTGATTTTCATATTGTTTTGTCTGGCAATCTCGAGGTACGTATCTACGTCTCTTTTGGGGTCGATGACCATGGCGACGCCGGCTTTCTGGCAACCTATGAAATAACTGGCCTGTGCAAGACTTTTATCGTAAACGTGTTGGAAAAACATGTGGTGCTGACTTTTTATTGAATCGTTGTTATTGTTAAGCGCTTCAAAGTTGGGGGAAGCGGCCGGTGCGTATCCGTGACTTGTATCACGCGAGCCGTTTTTTTCATGAAAATCATGATTTTAATGCCCTATGGCAGCCACAGGAATGGCAGGTGTGAGATAGAGTTCTTTTACCAGGATATAAATACCCATAACCAGCACGAACCAGCCGAAACCTCTTTTGAGTTTTACACCGTCTACGCTGCGGCTGAGCCGGTTGCCGATAAAGATGCCTGCGATCGCCAGGGACGTGACAATGCCGAGCAGCGACCAGTCGAACTGGTAGTGCGACAGGTCGCCGGTAAAACCGATGAGCGACTTGGCGGCGATAATAAGCAGGGAGGTTCCCACGGCCTGTTTCATGGGCAGTTTGCTGAACAATACCAGTGCCGGGATGATCAGAAATCCGCCGCCGGCGCCTACCAGGCCGGTCAGTACGCCTACAACGGCGCCCTCTGCCAGGATCATCGGATAGTTGAATTGCTGCGGCCCTGTGACCGTTTCCTCCGGACTACCCTTGTCGGAGCGAATCATGGAATACGAAGCGAATACCATCAACAGGGCAAAAAGCCCCATCATCAGCATGGCTTTCGTCACAACAAAATCGCCGAAGCCCCCTACCCGATCCGGGATCATGGGGACCAGCCAGGCGCGGGTGGCATATACGGCAAGGATAGCGGGAATACCGAAAATCAGCGCCGTTTTCAGGTTCACCATGCCTTCCCGGTATTTGGGCACGGCGCCGACAAGGCTGGTTGCACCGACGATAAAAAGTGAGTAAGCAGTAGCCGGCACAGGGTTGACGCCGAAAAGATACACCAGAACAGGTACGGTCAGAATACTGCCGCCACCGCCGATCAGCCCAAGAGAAACACCGATCAGTGCCGATGCGAAATAACCCAGGATTTCCATAATGCAAGATTGATTTGAAATGTGCTGTCAAATTGATCCTGCAAAGGTGGATGCCTGGGAGGCCGGGATTGTGTGATATTTGTCACGTTGGGAAGGGATGTTGAGTTATGAGTGTTGAGTTATGAGTTATTGGTTATTGGTTATTGGTTATTGGTTATTGGTTATTAGGGGTGGTAATGCTTGGTTTAACAAAAAACATTGGCCGATATATTTCCTCAAGCCAGGCATTACCACCCTAATAACTAATAACCAATAACCAATAACTCATAACTCAACACTCATAACTCATAACTAATTCACAGCCTTAACACCTCCACCCCATTCTTCAGCAAACGCACCTTGCCGTCTTCGGCGAGTTTTTTCATGAGCCGGGAAATGACTTCGCGGGAAGAATTGAGTTCCTGGGCAATTTGTGTATTGGTTATTTCCAGCACATTGGTATTCAGCGCGTTGCGATGGCGGCGCAGGTAAAACTCCAGCCGTTCGTCCATATTCTGGAACGCGATGTGGTCGATCGTTTCCAGCAATTCTTCGTATCGTTTGCGGTACGTGCCCACAACGAAATGGTACCAGGTGCGGTATTGGCGCATCCAGTTTTCGGTTTCATCCACAGGCACAACCAATAGCACGGTATCCGTCACAGCCTTGGCCGTCACGGAACTGGCGCGGAACGTGCGGTCGCAAATGAGCGACAGGGCGCAACCGTCGCCGGGATGCAGGTGGTACATAAAAAACTCGCCGCCCTCGTCGTTCTCGCGGTACAACTTGACCAGCCCTTCGAGCACGATCATCGTGTGCCGGATATTCTGGCCGCTTTGAATCAGTATTTTGCCCGCTTTGGCGTCCAGAATCTGGCCTTTTTCCTGCAACTCCTGTTGCAGGCCAAGTTCCAGGTCGCGGAACAGGTGACGGTATTTTTCCATGTAGTTCAGGAGGATTGTAAGGCTGCAACGGCTTTTTGCAGCTCGACGGAAGAGGCCATGCCGGATTTACGCCAGGCCGGTTTGCCGTCTTTAAACAGAATAAGCGTGGGTATGGAGCGAATGCCGTAACGTTCGGCAATCGTCTGGTTCTGGTCGACGTCAATTTTGAAGATCGAAATATCTTCACCCAATTGGGCTTTCAGGTCTTCCAGCACAGGTTTCATGGCGCGGCAAGGCGCACACCAGTCGGCGTAAAAATCAACCAGCACGGGTTTATCGGAATTGGTCAGGTCTGAGAATGTCATGGTAAATTTATTAGAGCATGTTGAGTTTTTCATGCTGAGGCGAAAACAGAAAAATTTTATTTCAGGCAAGGCAAATTTTGCAGTCGGATGCGGGCAATCCGGCGAAAAATTTAACGAAGACTGAAATAAAATTTTTCGTTTGCAGCCCGGCAATGAAAAGCTCAACATGCTCTTAGTAGTTCAGGGTACAAATTTCGGGGTATTGAGGCGTGTTCCACTTGTGTTTTCAGGAGAAGTTATGGCACTACTTACCGATCCGTATCATCCGCCGATACTTTGTGCGTAGGCCGCCCGGAATCCCTCGGGTGTGGTGCCCAGGTATTTTTTGAAAAACCGGGTGAAATAGGCATTGTCTTCAAAGTGCAGGGTTTCGGCGATCTGCCCGATCATCAGGTCTGAATTGGCCAGCAGGCGCTTCGCTTCGAGCAGGATACGTTCCCGGATGAGTTCGCCGGCGCTTTTCCCCATCACGTTGTTGGTCAGCGCGTTGAGGTGATTGGGCGTCACGAACATCATTTCGGCATACTCCCGGGGCAGGCGTTTTTCCCGGAAATTCGCTTCGATCAGTTTTTCAAACTGGCGCATCAGCACCAGATTGTGTTTGGAAGCGCCTTCCCGGAACGAATCGGGCGCTACCCGCGATAAACGAACCAGTATAATAATCAGCATACCCCGCAGGATGTCCATCATAAAATCTCCTCCTTTTTCAAATTCCTCCAGCATTTGCGCGAACGTCTGTTCCACTTCCGAACAGCACGACATATCCAGCGTATTTACGGAGGTGCTGCCGATATGACTGAACAGCGGGAAATCGCGCACGAAATTCGGATTGTGGCAAATCGAGGTAAAAAAGGATTCGTTGAAATTGACCAGGTAACCCTCCGCTCCCGCATCGAATTCCCAGGTATGTATCTGTCCCGGCGCCATATAGTACACCTGGTGCGGCACCACTTCAAACTGCTGAAAATCAATGGAATGCTTCCCGCCGCCCCGGGTAAAAAGCACGATCTGGTAAAAATCGTGCCGGTGCGGAAACTGTATATCGTGGTGCGAATCGACAAAATCGCGCAGCCGCGTCACCACAATTTCGGTCATGCACCTGTCTGCGCCGAGCAGGTTACAAATGCTGTAAGTGGGCATTTTTTTTGCCATGATCCTTTCCGTTAAAATGCCAGTTTTACTACAAATATCTGATTCAGTTTCCGGCGAATCCAAACCCTGATTGCAACAGGCAAAGGCGCATCACACGGCGGCACGTCCGACATACGAATCTGAATGACAAAGGCCGACAAAGCCGTTAATCCTCCCACCGCTAAAAATGCTGTTCCAATACCGGCCCAATCGCTCAGCCAGCCAGTCATCAGAGCGCCTACGACATATCCCAGGTCACGCCAGAACCGAAACACACCAATGCCCTCAGCGCGTTGTTCCGGGTGTGTATTGTCTGCTACTGCCGACAAAAATACAGGGTAAACGGTAGCCGTACCCAACCCAAGCAATACGCTGCATGCTGCAAATTGTAAAGTATTGTCCGCAAAAAGAAACCCGGAAATACCAACGGATTGCAGTAACATGCCTAACACCAGCATTTGCTTTTTAGAAACGGAGTCCGACCATCTTCCGGTAAAGACCTGCGAAACGCCCCACACAAACGGGTACAACCCTGCCACAAAACCAATAGTCGGCAGGGAATACCCTTGCTGATGCATTAAAAGCGGTAGTAAACCCCAGATCATGCCATCATTCAGGTTATTTACCAAACCGGCCTGCGTCACAGCTGAAAGGTTTTTATGCTTCCAGGTCGTGTCGACAAATACGTGTCGGAGTTTTTTTCTACAGGAAACAGCGGTTTCCGCAGCCACATGCCTGCGGGTGTCGCGAACCCAAACCACGCTTAACAACAGCCCGCAAACGGCTACCACAAGTCCGGCATAAAAAATCACTTCCGTGGAGCCGAAACGGTGTGCCAGCGTTGCCGAACCGAAAGCCGCCAGTGCAACAGCCACGTATCCGGAAAATTCGTTCAAACCCATTGCCAGCCCGCGCTGCCGCTCTCCCACCAGGTCAATTTTCATCACAACGGTACTGGACCAGGCAAATCCCTGATGTACGCCAAGAAGCACATTGGCAGCAATTATCCAACCCCAATCAGGCGCCCAACCCAGTAAAAAAGGAATTGGCAAGGCCAGTATCCAGCCAACTACCAGCAGTTTCTTCCGGCTCACCCGATTTGACAGTGCTCCTGTAAGATAGTTGGCTACCGCTTTGGCCGCGCCGAAAGCCACAATGAACGACAGTACTGCAAACGAGGAGGTCAGGCCGAATTTGTCTTTTGCCAGCAATGGCAACAGGGTGCGCTCCAGGCCCACCATAGCACCAACGAAGGCATTCACAAAAACCAGCAGCGTAAACTGACCGATATTGGCTCGAAGCCCGAGAGACTCGTTCACAGTTCCTTTCATTGTTTACCTGAATTCATATTTCACGCCACTCACCTGTGTCAGCAGGGTGGCAGGCGCATCGAGCACCTTCGCCGAGCCGTGCGGCAGGGGCGATACCGGCGAATTTGCAGCGAGATATTCCTTCAACACCGGGTGCAGGGAATACGGCATGTTTTTACCCTCGGTAACGCTGGGAATGCGGCAAAGCATGGTATCCGGGTCGCCGTCGCGCTCGCAGGCCGACACCGTGTAAGCACGGGCGGGATCGAGCGGACTGCCGCCGACGGTCACTTTTTGTACCCGTTTGCCCTGTTCGCCGAAGGCGTTGAACGCCACTTCCATACCCCGGAACTTGACTACCCAGCCGCCGAAACGCCGGGAAGCGTCTTTGGAAAAAACGTTGTTCAGTTCCTTTTCCAGCCATTTCAGCAACTCCGCGCCGGTGACTTTGGCGGTGCGCACGGTCGCGTCGACGGGCAACATATCGTAGATAAAACCTTCGGTGATCGGAATGAGCCCTTCGGCATTCGGGGTGCTGCGCGGCGGACAAAAACGAAAGCCGTTGGAGAGCACGATTTCGGTACCGACTTTCCATTCCAGGGCATCCAGAATGAGCGTATCGATGGTGTTTTCCACTACGAAATAACGGTACAGCGGCACTTTGCTGTAACCCACCACCCGATCGATGTCGGCCACAAACGGCGCTTCGAGTTGCGCGATCAGCGCCGACACCTCTTTTTTCGCCTTGTATTTGCGGGGATCTACCTCCATGAGTTCGTAACGCTGCGCCGTTACCTTTCCGTCCTTCACTTCCAGGTCCAGGCGGCCGACAAATGAACCGAATGCGCCCGGCTCCACCACTTTGGCATATTTGCATTCGATGGGTTCCCGTACACGTTCGTGGGTATCGCCCCCGAAAATGTAATCGACGCCCTCGCATTCCGGCATGTTTGCCAGCGCGATTTGCTGCGACAAGCCGAGGTGCGCCAGGATGATCACCACGTCGCACTGTTCCTGATCGCGCATCACGTCGACGTAATAGGCCAGGTTTTCTTCGGGCTTGGTGTAAATGATGCCTTTGGAATAATTGGGCGACTGCCTGATGGGCACCAGCGGGTCGGTATAACCCAGGAAACCGATTTTTACACCCAGCCGCGACCAGGTGAAGTAGGCCGGAAAAATGAGTTCGCCTTTTTTGCCGTCGCCGGCATCGTGGTACATATTCGCACACACCTTCGGAGCATCGAGGCCGCCCAGCAGGGTTTGCATGGCTTTTTTATAGTATACCACTTCCCAGTTGCCGGGCAAATAAAGGTCGTAACCCATGGCGTTGAGGATCGGCGAAATGGCTTTGCCGGTGGTTTTTACCGACAGTTCGCTGCCCTGAAACATATCGCCCGTATCGATGATGAACGTATTCGGATTCTTTTTCCGAACCTGATCGAACAGCGTGGCGAGGTGGGCATATCCGGCCGTTTTGCGAAATACGGCCTGCCCGTTTTCCCAGAACAACTCGTCGTGCGGATGGATCTGGCAATGCACGTCGGTGGTTTGCAGCAGGGTGATGGTACCGTTCAGGGGAGCGAGGTCTTCTTTTTTGGTATTTCCGGAAAATCCCGTTTCCAGGGATGCCGGTTGTTCCGCTTGCAGCGCCAGCGGCGAAAGCCCCGCTCCCAGGCCGGTTAGCAGGGAATTGCGCAGGAATTTGCGGCGGTTGAAACCGGATGGCGGGTGATCGGCGTGATGTGGCATAGGAAGCGATCAGTTCTTTTTTGGTTGTGATTTGTAGAAGGCCAAGATAGGGCCGAACGGGCCATATTTGTGTTGTTCCTGCGGGAATGTGTCGGCATACGGCCCGAAGGGGTGGTCGTACGGTTTTTTCTCAATTTTGGGCCAGTCGGTATCGAGAAAAGGGTGTTTCGGGCGCGGTTGCGAATTGACGAAAGCCGCTACGTCCCAGGCTTCTTCATCGGTCAGTTGCGGATTCGAGTAATTTGCCCCGAAAGGCATGTTGGCTTTCACGTAACCGGCAAAACGCGACATCCGGAACAGCCCGGCGCCTTCATTGTAACTTTCAGGGCCCCACAGTGGCGGGTAGTCGCGCGGATTGCCGGGCATGGGCTGACCCTGGCCGCTGGGGCCGTGGCAGGAAGCGCATTTTTCCGCATAAATCTGTTTGCCGTGCGCGGGATCGGCAGCCCGGTCGAGAAAAGGCACTTCCACCAGGCCCGAACCTTTGGGTTTTTCCCCTTTCGGAACACCCGTGCCCAGCCAGCGCAGATAGGCTACGATGGCGTTCATTTCCCGGCCGGTGGTGTCGAGCGCCTGGCCGTTGAGGCTTCGAACGAAGCAGTCGTTCACCCGTTTGCGGACGGTTTCGAGCATACCCGAACGCGCGCGCATCTGCGGGTACGTACTTTCTACAGCGAAATAATTGTTTCCGAAAGGCTTGCTGCCGGCGTCGAGGTGGCAATTCTGGCAGTTCAGGCCATTGATGCTGGCAGGCCGCAGGAATCCGTCTTTCCCAAAATAATCCTGCGTGTGCGCAATCAAATCGCGGCCGTATGCGACGAGTTTCGCATCCGCATCCGTTTCGGCAAGATACGGATCGGGGGCCTCCCACATTTTCTGTTTGTCGTATACAGGCCAGTGTTGTTTACGGGCAGCGGCTATCGTTTTTTGAGTAGCCGAATAATCCTGGTACATCGCCAGGAACCCGAGCGAAACCAGCGCCAGCACAAATACCCACAAAATCCGGTGTCCGGCCATTAATACACGCAGCGTCCGATTGTATTCACCGCGCAGTACCGGGTCGTGTGAAACCTGTTTGCGGTAAAATGCAAGGCTGCTGTTGAGCAACACGAGGCCCAGCGCCAGCCCTCCGATGACCAGCCACATGGCAGGGTAATAAAAACCGTTGCTCATGGTTTGGCGGTCTGTTTTAAGTGTAAAAATAGCCTGGAATAGAAATTCCCGGAAGAAGAGCCGAGGAAAACCGGTGTGTGCATGAGGGTAAAGTTTTTGAATGCATAATCATACAGGCCCCAACGAGACAGCAGGGCAAATATCCGGAATCGGTAATTTGTGCAACGTGACTAAAGTCACGGACGCTGCTACGCCAGCCCTTTCAGGATAGCGCCCCAGTACATACGTGGCAGCACCTGTTTTTTGAGTTGGTACATGCTCCAGCGTTCTTGCGACTGGTCGAACGGGAAGGTTTCCATCGGTGTGTTGTTGTAGTCGAATTCGGCCAGTACGAGTTTGCCGTAACCGGTCACGAGCGGACACGAGGTGTATCCCAGATACGTTTGCGAAGGTTTGCGGCCGGCCATTACGTCGAGCAGGTTGGCTACCACGACGGGCGCCTGCTTGCGGATCGCGGCGCCGGTTTTGGAAATCGGCAACCCGGCAGCATCGCCGAGGGAGAAAATATTGGCGTGGCGCAGGTGTTGCAGGGTGCCCGGGTCTACTTCCACCCAGCCGGCGCTGTTGACGAGCGAACTGTTGCGGACAAAATCGGGCGCACTCTGCGGCGGCGTTACGTGGATCATATCGAACACGACTTCCTTCACCTCGTCCTTGTTATTTTCTCCGAAGCCGACGAATTTGGCCGTGTGGTTCGGTCCGTCTATTTCGGTGAGGTTGTACATGAAATTCAGTTTCATGTTGCCGCGTTTGACTACTTCCAGCAAGGTTTTTTCATACTGCGGCACGGCGAACAGTTTGGCGGCGCCGCTCCAGTACTGGATATCGGCTTTGTCGAGCACGCCGTGTTTACGGAAATAATCGGCAGCCAGGTACATGATTTTGTGTGGTGCGCCGCCGCATTTCACCGGCGTGGAGGGGTTGTGAAAAACGGCTTTCCCACCTTTGAAGTTTTTCACGCATTCGAACGTGTAGGGCGCCGACTCGAACGAGTAGTTGCTGCACACGTTGTTTTTGCCCAACGTTTCCGGCAGGCCCTTGATGGCGCTCCAGTTGAGTTGAATACCGGGGCACACGATGAGGTATTCGTATTCCACGAAGCCGTTGTCCAGTTCCACCCGGTTTTGTTCAGGTGTGAATCCGGTGGCTTTCTGCTTGATCCAGGTGACACCCTTCGGCATTACGGAGGCTTCCGTGCGCTCAGTTTTGCGGATATCGAAAGCGCCGCCGCCAACGAGCGTCCAGGCGGGTTGGTAATAATGCTTGTCGGCCGGATCGATGATGGCAATATCCAGCGATGCGTTTTTCCGCAGCAACTGGGCGGCGGTAGAAATGCCGGCGTTGCCGCCGCCTACGATGACTATTTGATGGTGTGACATGTAAATCAGTAAAAAGTGAATGAAGATTTCCAATGCAAAACTGCGACGCAGCACTTCACTGTCGCTTGCACTATTCAGGGAAGAATCAGAACTATTTACCGGTTTTGAAATTTTAAACCGCCGGAAAGCCTGCACTTAAAACATTATTTCATAAAAAACGGAATTGCAGCGCTGGAATAACGGATTGGTATTTGAATCGAAATTTCATATTTCCGGTCGGTAGCACGGCCT
>ENA-UOWO01002020-UOWO01002020.1-activated-sludge-metagenome-genome-assembly--contig:-NODE-2020-length-25831-cov-20.711786_pt1 | contig 25831 bp, 14 predicted proteins | sample MGYA00238148_ERZ761564 | MGnify/ENA primary metagenome ERZ761564 (study PRJEB28885, sample SAMN05720194) | activated sludge metagenome | isolation source: Anaerobic digester | place: USA...
ATTTTGCCTACCGCATCGATATTTCCTGGTGGATTTTCGGCGCCGCAGGCAGTATCGCGCTGATCGTGGCTTTCCTGACGGTGGGATATCAGAGCATGAAAGCGGCGCTGGCGAACCCGGTGAAGTCGTTGAAATCGGAGTAGTGAGTGGTGAATCGGGATTGTAAAGAAGATTTGTTCGGCTACGCCTTTTGTGGGAGGATGGGGAAGCGGATTGTGCGGATTAAAACGGATTTTGAGTGGCCTTGCGGCCACTTCTTATTTTTGTTAACCACGGAGTCACAAAGGGCACAAAGCGTAGCGTACACTTTTCATCTATTCAATACTATCAATTGTGTAATCTACGCTTTGTGTCCTTTGTGCCTCCGTGGTTAATTATAAAAATCGGCCCCGTCAGGGGCAAATCCCTGAAAATCAAAAAGTAGTGGCCGTAAGGCCACCAAATAATCCGCACAATCCGCGTCCCCGTCCTCCCACGAGAGGCGTCGTTCAGGTTACATATGAATGCCAGGAACCGGAACACCGATAACTGATAACCGATAACAGATAACTTATGCTGCAAAATTATTTCAAAACGGCCCTGCGCAACCTGTTTCGCAACAAACTGCACGCATTCCTCAACCTTTCAGGCCTGGGCATCGGCCTGGGCTGCGGCCTGCTCATTGCCTTGTACATTGCCGGCGAATCGCGCTACGACCGGTACCACGAAAATGCTGACCGGACCTGGCGCGTTACCCGTACGTTTTACGACCAGGACGGTACCGAAAACCTGCACCTGAGCGCCGTGGCGCCGCCTTTCGGCACGCTGCTGCCGGAGCATTTCCCTGAAATACAGGACATTACCCGCATTTTGAGCAATTCCGGGGCTGTTATCCGTACCACCGGCGACAACCAGATATACACCGAAGACCGTACGTTTTTTGCCGATCCCAACCTGTTCAAGGTCTTTACGGTGCCGATGGTGGCCGGCAGCGCGGAGTCGGCGCTTTCGGAACCCTGGCAAATCGCCCTTTCGGAAAGCACCGCGCGGCGTTACTTCGGGAACGACAACCCACTCGATCAAATCCTGAGCCTGGACGGCCAGTATAAATTTAAAGTGGCGGGCGTATACCGGGATTTTCCGGAAGCCTCGCACTGGCATCCGAATGTGTTGTTTTCTTTTGTCACCCTGGAAGATTCGACCATATACGGAAAGGATAATTTGCGCACCAATTTCGGCAACAACGCTTTTTACACCTATTTCACAACGGCGGGCAATTTCGACCCGAAGAAAATGGAAGCGCGGTTCCCGAAATTCCTCGACGATGTATTCCCGCCGCCGCCGCCCGGAGTGGCCAGAAGCAGAAAGCCCTCCGAATTCACGCGCCTGCACCTGCAAAAACTCACCGATATTCACCTGCAAAGCCACCACGACGACGAAATAGAGCCCGGCGGCGACCTGGCCAGGGTGCGCATGTTCGGCGTCATTGCACTGGTTATTTTACTGATTGCCGGGGTAAATTATATTAACCTCGCTACGGCTTTCTCCTTGCGGCGCGCCCGCGAGATCGGTGTGCGCAAATCGAACGGCGCCCAACGCGGACAGATTGTCGGGCAGTTTTTATCCGAAAGCCTGCTGCTTTCCGTCGGCGCGGCAGTGCTGGGTCTGGGAATGGCTGCGGTGGCTGTACCGCTGATCAAAAAGAATCTCCAGATCGATCTGGCGCCGGATCCCCAGGCGCTGTGGTTTGTGCCGCTGGCATTTCTGGGGGTGGCGCTTGTCACAGGTGTTGCGGCGGGTTTGTATCCTGCTTTTTTCATGTCCGGTTTCCGGCCGATAACAGTGCTGAAAAGCGGAACGGTAGCCGCCAAAGGCAGCGTTTCGCTGCGTAAAGCGCTGGTTGTGTTTCAGTTCAGTATATCCGTGGCATTGCTGGTGGGTACGATCGTGATTTACCGGCAATTGCATTACATGCAAACCAAATCACTGGGGCTCGACAAGGAGCGTGTTGTAACCTTGCAGCAAAATGCCGCACTACAGCGCCAATGGGACGCTTTCCGGACAGAACTCCTGCAAAGTCCGTACATCACGCAGGTTGGACGCTCGTCGCGCCTGCCTTCGGGGCGCCTGCTCGACTACCATAACGGCACGAGCGTGCAGATCGGCGACACGATGTCGCCCCTGACCGTCACGTTGAAAATGCTGAACGTCGATATGGATTTTGTCAATACCTACCAGATCCCGCTGGCAGCCGGGCGTTCTTTTTCACACGAACATGCGACCGATACGACACAGGCCTGGGTGCTCAATGAAGCGGCGGTAAGGGCTATCGGCTGGCCATCGGCAGAGGCTGCTGTCGGCAAACGCCTGATTTACGGCGGCCGGGAGGACTGCTACGTGGTGGGCGTGCTGCGCGATTTTCATTTCGAAAGCATGCACCAGCAAATTACGCCGATGATATTTTTTATCCCGCGCGAACAGGATAACCTCCGTGCTATTTCGGTAAAAACAGCGGGCGACACGCCGGCGGCATTGGCCTGGCTGAAGCAAATCTGGGAAAAATTCAACCCTGACTTCCCGTTTGAATACTCGTTCCTGGATGAAGACTACGGCCGACTGTACGAGGCCGAAATACAGGAAGGCACCCTGTACATGATTTTTGCAGGTCTGGCTATTCTGATCGCCTGTCTGGGACTGTTCGGGCTGGCAACGTTTGCCGCGCACCAGCGCACCAAGGAAATCGGCATCCGGAAGGTGCTCGGCGCATCCGTGAGGGGCATTACCGGCCTGCTGGCCAAAGACTTCCTGAAACTGGTAGTGGTGTCCATCGTACTGGCTTCTCCGGTAGCCTACTGGCTCATGCACCAATGGCTGGCCGATTTTGCCTATCGCATCGACTTGCAATGGTGGATATTTGCGGCGGCCGGCCTGCTGGCGGTCGCGGTGGCTTTCCTGACCGTAAGTTATCAGAGTATACGTGCGGCGCTGATGAATCCCGTGGAGTCGTTGCGGAGCGAGTGACGCGGTTTTTTCCCGGAGGGTGTTTGGTTTTTTAGTGTATCGTGTTTAGCAAAAGGTTGATAATCATACCTTTCCAAAAACCAAACACAAAAAACCAAACACCCACTTCTTACCGTTGCAGCACGATTTTAAACCATAACGGCTCCGCCCCGCCCTGCATTTCCAGGAAATACAACCCTTCCGGCGCTCCCTTCAAATCGATCGGATGTTCGCTGCTGCCTTCCTCCGTCATCTCCTCCCATATCAGGCGTCCGCCACTGTCGTACACGCGCAACCGGGCCAAAGGCAAAATACCTGTGAAAGGCGCCAGAACCGGCATCGGTCCCGGATTGGAGCGAATGGTAATATTAGGTCCGGTCGTAACGGAAGTATAGCCGCCGTCGATCAGGTTATTGGTCAGGAAATACGTCGCCGTATCCGAACAACCGTTGAAGGAAGTAACGATAAAAGAGTAAGATCCGGGATACAGACCGGAAATATCCTCCGAAGTCGAGATTGTCTGGCCGTTTGTATGCCAGGTGTACAGCCATGGCCCGGAACCGCCCGATACACTGATATCGATCATGCCGTTGGGCTGGCCTCCGGACGGCTGGACTATTTGCGCAGTTGTAATATAGGGGATTTCGGCAAATGTAACGATGATGCTGGCCGTAGCGGTACACAAGGATGTAAGGTTCGTAACAGTTACATAATACACGCCGGGACTGTATACCTGAGGATGCTGACTATAAATATTCGGGGCAGGAATTCCCGGGCCTGCCCATATAAATAGTGGGTTGCCGATATTGGTGGAAGCCCACAAAACCGTTTCCGATGATGTACAAGACGGAGCATCGGCCATAATCGTGACCACCGGTTCGGTTCCCTCTGGCAGTACAACTGCTGTGGTAAAACCCAGACAACCCTCGTTGTTGCTGACGGTAACGCCATATGTTCCAGCCGTTTGCACTGCGGGATATTGCAGGGTGCTGGTAAAACCGTCCGGTCCGGCCCAGTGATAACTCAGGTCGGCGCCCGGCGCCAACACCTGCAGGATAACAACCGAATCGCCGCAACCCAGAATGCCGCCATGAGCCACCGGATGGATCAGCGTCGTGTCATAAGTAATCAAAATAGTATCCGTCTGCGGGCATTCCGGCAGGCCCGCAGACGGGGTAATGACAGTCGTAAGAACATAGTTGCCAGGTTGCGTTACCACACAAGTATCACCGTATTGAACGGCCCCGGTATTCAGATAGGTCCAGATTTGTGCGCTCACACCCACGCCCGGCGCCGAATGCAGGATCAGCGTATCGTTGGCACAGGATAACACAGTAGCATCCGCCGCGATACCCGCGCTTGTGCTGACTACGGTCAAAAAGAGCACCTGAAGTGTGTCGCAAAGTCCCGGCTGGGCGGCGGGCAGCATTTGAGTATAGGTGCCTGCGGTGCACGCGTTTTCAAAACCCGGGATGACGGAACAAGCGCCTGCGCAAATGGTGTCCTGAACGAAAATGGTCGAAGGCGGCTGTGCAACCGTCAATATCAGTTGGGCGGTGAACGTACAGCCGTTTTCCGTGACGTTTTTCGTGTATGTCCCCTGCGTACAATACAGATCGCCATAAAACAGGACACAATCGGATGCGCACACACTGGTCGTCAGCACCGTATCCTGCGCTTCCGGTTGCACCAAAACGTTGACGCAGTTGCCGGTTATATTTCCGCAGAAAGGCGGCATGCTGACATTCAGTTGTGTTCTGAGTTGGGCGGTCGTGAGCGAGCCGTTGGGCGCAGGTATTTGCCCGGCTGCATCTGCGCGGTATGACATACCGCACACGGTGTAATTACCCGGATTCAACTGCCCGAGGTTCAATGCCGGATCAAATGCTGCGATCACATCATCGGCGGCGCTGCTGACGATATACGTATAGCCGTATTCGGCGGGAGGCGGAACGGATGCCGGTGAAATGTAAGTCGGCGTCAGATTTACGGAAGCATTACCCGAACAGAGTGTCAGATTGGGCTGGTTGAGTTGACCCGCATTGGCCGCGCAATCCGAACACGCCAGCCCGGCGGGGTCGCAGAAGTCGATGCCGAAAGCCAGCAGTTCGCCTTGGTCAAGCGCCTGGCCGTCGGTGATCGTGAGCGTCCAGGTACCGTTGACGGGGCCTGTCAGCGTCTCTAAACAACCGTTGAAGGGATGATAAGAGCCGGTGTACGTCTGGAATAAATCCCAGGGTTGATTGTTGCTCCAGTTGGGGTTAAAACCGGGGTCGGGCGAGGCAGCGACGGCACAGGGCACAAAATGTACGTCCCAGGTCGTCAGGTCGGTGGGACCGGCAAAAACAAACGGCCCGATCAGGGTGATCGATTGTCCGAGCGGACTGGTGAGTTGTATAACCAGGTCGCCGAGGTACTCGTGAGTAAATTGCAGGTGTACGCCGCAAATGGCCTGCCCGTTTTCGCCCAGTACAGGATTGGTCGCTCCGGCCACTTCAATGGTGAAATTGCCGGTAAAACCGTCGGGCATGAATGCCGGCAGGTTGGTGTTGTAAGCACAGGGCACCTGGGCACCAGCGGATACACAGAAAAGCAGGGAGAAGAAGAATATTACGGATAGTTTATTTTTCATAAGGATAGGCGGGTATAAGTGTATAAGGATAGGAAGTGCTGCAATATCAACTATAAAATGAAACAATCCGCATCTTTTTTCAGGAAATGCGGGTTATCATTATTTTTACTGACCTCAAAAGCAGGCAGGGATAACATAACATCCTGACTATACCATTACAGCGTATCTCCCCAGACAGCATCTTCCTCAAAACATTCTTGACTTTTTTTCGCTTTTAAAAAGAAGCCTATGGATAAATCACCACCCACACCCAATGCCCCGGAACCGGCATCGGCCTGAGTATCGTGGAAAGGGGGGTAAAAAACCACAACGGTTTTATCCGGGCAACGGGGGAAAAAGGGAAGGGGGCTACGTTTGTGGTGTATTTGCCGGTGTGACGCGTGGGATGCATAGCGGACGTATCAGACGGTCACAGGGACGTATTTGGGGATATAGGAGACGTGTTGGAGGCTGTGAAGATTTGAGCGTGCCATTTTCATGTCAAAAGAGATCAAAATAAAAAGGCTGACCTTGTGCTACCCCATAATTATCAATATATAAGACTGGGACACCATACATCTTATTGATGCCGTATACTCTTTTGGTAAAGGCGGCGTAAGGAATATAGAGATTCCAACTCTGGTTGTAAAGGCCCGTGAACGGGAGGCTGACCTGGGCAGTTGCAGCGGCCACATGTCCGTTGTAAGCTTTGAAATAAGGATTCACACCCTGTGCTGGCGTGCCGTCAGCGTAGTAGAAATAGACGACTACCTGGCCGGTGTAGCCTGCATACTGGCTTACATTGAGAGCACCGAACATGGTCATGCTGTTCACGCCCTGTATGTTCTGGTTATGATTCACACCAGTGAGTGCGACGTTGGAATTCTTGCTGTAATAATCAGGACAAGTGGTGCAGCCGCCTCCCGTGTTGGTCTCTCCCGTCACACCTTCGACAAATCCTTCCCAGAAGGCTTCCCAAAAATCCTGATTGCGGCGTTTCCGCTCGATTTTTTCCCGTTCTTTATCATTATTGACGACAACATTATTGTCGGAAGGATCCTCTTTTTCCTCGATTTCAACGTTGGGAGCATCTTTCACATCATACAGATTAATGGCACTACCACCTTTCATCAACATGCTTTCTACGTAATCGTAGGCAATCCAGCCGTAACCCTGTTCACCCCAACGTTTCCCCCAGGAATTGATGACTTTGATGGCTTGTTTATCGTCGTCATAGCCCACTACAAGCATAGCATGACCACCAACTCCCTTCAAGCCCGGCCCGGGCCATACGTTGCTGCCTTTTAGACGAATAAAACTTTCATCGACCATAAATCCTCCCACGATGGGATTTCGGGTGGCCAGGGTGGATTTGAGGTCAATGAGATCGTAAATGGGCCGATAACTGTTGATATGGTACTTGCGGGCCCTGTTCTTGATGGATGAGGAAGGCGGTGAGATCGAATCCCATTGGTTGTAAGGAAAATCTTTTTCTTTACAGATACCGTTCTTTTTCATGAAATCGAGCGCCTGGTCGATGTATATTCCACCTTTCCCGCGTACAAACAAATGATTGTACAGGAATGCAGGGCTGAATACCTCGCGTTTTCGTGCCTCTCTTTGCTCAAAAAAACCTGCCATATAGGAGAGCGTGAAAGCGACACAAGACCCTTGCTGGCCCTGATCACGGATATCGGGCATATCGCTACTTAAATCGTAAGAAGAAGGAAGTGCCGTACCTGCAAAGCGGAAAGACAGCAGTTGTTTGCTTTTGTCGGGCGGCGGCATGGTAGCCAGTATTGCCCCGGTTCGTTTGGGGCCTTTGTCCACGACAGGATTGATTTGAGATTCTTTGTCTCCGTTCAGGCGACGTGCTGCCTCTTCTTTCCGATGAGCGGCTTCAGCAAAAGAAGGCCGGCTGTTGAGCGCATTCTGGTAGGCGAATTGTGCTTTGGCATAATCGCCGCGCTGGAAGTAAATTTCACCCAGAGCGAATTGGGCATCGGCGTGAGCGGGTAGTTGCTGGAGGTCGGCGATGGCCAGATCGTAATCACCTTGTTTGAGGTAAGCTTCTCCACGCACATAACGGGCTTCATTTTTATACACCTTGTTCAGGTCGATGGCCTGTGTTGCCAAAGGGATGGTTTGCTGAAAATCCTTTTTTGCTAACCAACTTTTTGCCAGCACGACAAGCGCCTGATCGGATTTGGCATCCAGGCGGAGTGCGGTTTTGGCGAATACCTGACAACTGTCGTAGGATTTTTTCTGCAAATATACCTCCGCCAGCAATACGTGGCCGTTGGTGTAGTCGGGGCAATCCTGTATACAACGTTTCCAATCGCGGATCGCCCGATCGTTTTGATCCATGCGCTGGAAGCAGCGACCGCGCAGATCCAGCAATTTTGAATCTTCACAACGGCGCGGTTTGTTCATGATGGAAGAGTCCAGATCATTGATGGCTTCGGTGTAGCGGCCCAGTTTAAATTTGATTTCGGCCAGCGCGAATAAATACCGGGTGTTGCGCCGATCCATATTCCAGGCCTGGATATAATACTGGAGTTGAATGTGCGGTTCTTTGGCCTGGGCGGCTTGTTCGGCCCATTGTTCGGCAGTATAGTTAAGGGTGTTTTTTTGGGAGAAAAGGGTAGTAGAAGAAAATAAAAAAATCAAAAGCAGAAGGTGCCAGTCAAAAAAGGTTTTTCGCATTGTGAATTTGTTTTGATATATCTACAAGAATCAGCGATGTAGGATTTTTAGCAATTATCCGGTATCTATTATTTAATTTGTTTAATGTATAGCGATTTGCCTTAGAGCATGTTGGGTTTTTTATGCTGAGGCGAAGACAGAGAAATTTTATTTCAGGCGGGGCAAGTTTTGCAGTCGGATGAGGGCAATCCGGCGAAAAATTTAACGAAGGCCTGAAAGAAAATTTTTCGTTTGCAGCCCGGCAATGAAAATCTCAACATGCTCTAAGTCAATTCATTTGGCTCGCAGCATTTTGGCGCAACGCGGCGTGCCATCCGACTCCGTCCAGGTGACCACATCATAAGAGGGACCTTCCAGAAAGTGGTAATTGCCCGGCGCTGTATTTTTTTGAGCGGGAATGTTGGTTTTGCCTACGACAGAGGGGCATTTGTGATAAAATTGTACGGCGAGGTATTGTTTTTTTTGTTGAAAAAATATGAGGTCGGAATTTTTCAGGGGCATCTGATACATATCCAACTGCATAGCGATCGACTGCCAGCCGTTTTCTTGTTTCAAAGTTTCATACAGGGCGGCTACATCGTGGCTGATACCATCGATCTCGGATAATTTGGGTGCGGGCACGGCTGATATCCGGGGTGTATCGCTGGCGCCGGTAGTGCCCGCCAAACGGCGGTTATAACGGGCATACTCGCACAGATAGGTGCCCCCGCAGTCATCTTCGATATCGCTTAATAATTTCTGTGCTTTTGCCTGATCTTTCGCAGGTATCTGAAGAAGATAAGCAATGGCTTCCAGCATTTTTAACTGTTGGCTCTGGAGCTGCGAAAGCCGTACCTCGGGATGTTGCTTTTGCCATTTTTGCCCCGCATCGAATACATTGTAGGTATAACTCCGATTGGCGGGGGCGTATGCATGTCGCAGCAGATCGACGCTTATCTGTCCCAGCCAGGCTTCGAAATAGTCAGGATCTTGTTTTTGTGCATCCTGAAAATATTGTGTCGCATCCCGCAAAAAGCCTTCGGTATCGCTGGCATTGCCGCCGCTGGCCCGCGCTACGAGTTCGGCAAGGGGATTGGCGGCAGGTTCGATGGGGAAGAGAGCGCCGACTTTGAGATCGCCTAGCGCCAGTAGCAGATTTGCCAATCCCATATTAAAATTGATTTCTTTCAAAAAATGAAACCGGTTGCCGATGTGCTGATAACTGTGGATCGCCAGCATCTGTGCATCGCGGCGATTGGATGCTAACAAGCAATTGGCCGCGTCATACAGCCGAAACTGGCCTTCGGCGCGTTCACGTACCTGCTGTTCCATACGCTGGCGCTCAATTATTCCGGGATAATTGGCCGATGCGTCCAAATGGAGGCTTTTAAAAATATCGTGATAAATGGCCATGCAGCGTGTCTTCCCGGCAAAATATGCGCCTATCAAACCATGCACGTCGGCTTCCAGTTCGATATGGCGCGTTTGGTAGTCCTGTGAAGTCCAGAATCCAAAACGTACGCCCTGTTTTTTGGTCAGGATATGCCAGATTTCATGGCCCAGAATAACGGCCAGCGCATCGTCCGCATCGGTCGTCTTGCAATCAGTGCCGAAGGTGTCTTCCAGAATTTTTATCACCTTGTTCGGATCGATATGAATCTGCGCCCGACCGCCGACCACACTGGAAGAGGCTAAGTTGTCGTCCGATTTAAAAAACACCTTGGGTGTTGCGCCTTTGCCGCCCAGTACCCGAAAAATGTCCGTACACAGTGTGTTGGCGTAGGTTTCACTCAGTTGGCAGGATTGGGCACAGAGGGGCGCAAAGGCGGTCAGTTGTAGAAAAAAGAAAAGTTGTATCGTTTTCAGCACGAGTAACGTAAAAGTTATAATGAATATAATAATTAAATCATGGGTTGCATGGTCTTCAGACCGTCGGGAAATGCCCTTCAAGGCATCGTGTAAAAATTAAAAATGATCGACGGCCATCTACGGCCTTTTCCCGATGGCCTGAAGGCTGTGCTACCCCAGGGCCACAAACTGAGTTAGTTAGCAACATAAAATCGATAGTTGTCTTCAACGCTTGAGCATGGTAGACTGTAGGTCTTTAGCATGGATGATGAGTTCCCTTTTTTCTGCCGCATCCGTGTCTGTCAGGATAAATTGTTCCAGTAAAGCGAGGGCTTTAGATCGATTCCCTTTTCGAAAAAACACCTTCGCCTCCAGCAGTTGCGTTTTCCATAGGATGTCGGGGTGAACAGATGCTCCATTGTAGCCATCATCGTATACATCATTGATTTTCATGAGACAATCGTCCCAACGCTCCAGTTCGTACCAGGCCCAGGCGTAGAGGTATTTGGCATCGTCGCTCAACGGCGCGGACATAGACCGGAGTAGTTGGAGGGCTGCTTCCGGCTGATTGTCCCTGAGCTTTTGATGTACCTGTGCAAGCGTATCATTTTGAGAGGAAAAACCCTCCGTCATACTTTCGTCCAGGGGCAGGTGCTGGCTCATGAGTTCCGATACAGGGTCAGGGCGGTTGAAAAACCAGAGTGCGGCGGCAAAAAGGGCCACACTGGCAGCCGCAGCCCACATCCATCTGTGCAATGAACGCCTTCCTGTCATACGAATCTCTTCGGGGGGCGGAGCGGTATCCCGCTTTTTCAAAATACCGGCATGAACGGCATCGAAAAAACCTTCTGCCTCCAATTGTTGCTGCAATGCTCCCACTTCGGTAGCTGCATACTGCTGTTCCTTCAGTGCCTTGACGACGGTCTGGTAGCGAAGCCATTCAGCGGCCAGGGCGTTGTTCCCCGACAACTGCCGTTCGAAATCCTGCCGTGCATCGGGTGAAAGTCGCCCCTGATGGTAGTCCTGGAGCAGGTCGAGATATTGAAAATCATTCATAGTCTGTGATCAGCGGTGGGTGGGTGAATATCGGAGGCGGTTGGATTTTCCTCGACAGATTTTTTGAGTTTTCTGGAATCCTTTTCGGCTTTTTTCCGACTCAGGATTTTCAAGAAATAACTGTCGCCGCGGCTATGTAATAATTGGGCGGCGCGACTGCGAATATCATTCATACAACGGGTTTTGGCATTTGCCACGGTGCCTGTCGTCAGATCGAGCTGCGTGGCAATATCGTCGTCGCTCAACCCTTCGATGAGCGCCATGCGCAGGATGCGCTGGCGTTGGAGCGGCATTTCGGCAAGGCACTCCCCTACGATGCCCCAATTGTCTGGATTTTGGAGTGGATCGGTATGATCGTCGTAAGAATTGAATGGTTGCGAAGAGCCTTCCACAGGCTCCGTGGGCGATTCGGCAGGCTCGGAAGCCGGTTCGCCCGAAGCGGATCGGTCGGGGGTGTCCGTATCGTCGTCATCGCCCGTATGGAAACTATCCAGTGGCAACATAATTCCTTTATGTCTACGCTCGCGGATGTATACGTTACGCGCAATAGTGAATAGGTAGCCTGCATAATCCTGAATTTCATGGCCTTCACGGAGCCGCATGAGCACCCGTTGCCAGGCTTCTGCATAGGCTTCTTTGGCTTCGTCGGGAGTACCACTGTTTGCGAGGATATATTCTGCTACACGTGGGTAACATTGCTTGAAAACCCGGGTTAATTGTTCATTCATGCATTTGACTTTGAAATATAGAGTCGGTAAGTATTTTTTTTTAGCAGTAGCATAAAAAATAAAAATTGCAGATAAGGTCTCAAATATGGTACGGCCCGGCACAGGTATTTTTCAGCGGTAAAAATATCTGTGCCAACAGAGCAAACCCGCGTTTTTTTATAGAATTTTAAAAATAATTTGTTTGCCGGCCTATAGGTAACCGATACTGTTTCGTAGGATAATGCTCTATCATCTGGTTTCCTGAAACCAGATAACCATGACCATCGGATTAATTTACAAAACACGTCTACTTTAGTCACTGAACTATGTTGGTTTATGAACACCTCTCAAAAAAAATAATTACAGACAGTGCTAAAAAGAAATGCTGCGGGACTCGATAGTTCAAAAGGGGCTTCCCTTGAACAACAATCGAATTTTCACCTGCTAACCTTTTTTATAATGAAAAAGCAATTTCTTTTTATCACGTTCGCTCTTTTAGCCGTCATGGCTGCTCATGCTCAAATTGTCGTCAAAGCCGACGGCGGTATCAATCGAATGCGATACGCCTATTCCGATAATTATCAGGACGGTTTTATTCAACAGTACGGGGCTACTTATGAATCCAAACGCCAGTCGGGGTATCAGGTCGGACTGGGTGTGGGTTATAAATTCGGGCCGGTCGTAACCTTGTTTCTAGAAGGACAACTGGTACGCGAAGGATCTCAGGTCACTACCGAAGAGACCTACAATGTCACCATAACCGAACGCAACGGTAATACCGCTACGGTACTCGGGTTCCCGGTCGTGACGGAGAAAATCAATAGTATCCACGTCCCCCTGATGTTGCAGATAAAGCCGCTAACAGGGCGTTTTTCACCGATCTTAAGCATCGGACCTTCGTTTAATATGAGTTTCAAAGGCCGCGGCGAGGGTGTAATCGAGACACAAGAGAAAATCTATCCCAATGGCGATTACGACCTGAAATTCGGCTCCGGTCGCACGGACGACTACCGCTCTTTCAATATGGCCATCAATCTGCGGCCGGGCCTGGCGGTCAATGTAGACGAAGACGGAGTCGTAAAACTCACCCTGGAGGCCAATTTCAGTATCGGCCTGATGGACATGATGACCAGTGACCGCAAAGACTTCCTCGAAGCAGGCGGTATCGAAATGCTGGGCACCCAAAAGCAACGAGGCACTCTTTTTAACCTCGGCGTTCAGTATTGCCCCAGTTGCGAATAATTATGGTACGCTGTTTTAACTGCGGTGCCATCCACCCGGATGGCACCGTCCGGTGCCCCGACTGCTGTATGCCAGGCCAAATGCGCCCCGTGGGCGATCAGGGGATAGCATCACAAACAAATGCGCCGGCGCCGGTGTCGCAGACTTGCCCCAATTGTGGCATAGCCGTGGGCGATGAGGAATGCTGTAGGGACTGCCGATTTCCCTTAAGAACATGTTGAGATTTTGCTGTTGAGGCGAAGACAAGTAAAATCTCGTACACGCTCTAAGCCTTCGCTCAAAACGAACACCTTACTGAGTTCGCTTCCGAACAGGCCGAATCATACTTTCTCGTTTCTGAAATAAACCGTTTACCTCTTCCATTTTCAATACTTTAAATCATGGCAAGACGAAGCATTAGTGTCTTCAACATGAGTTTTCTGGATCTCATTACGAATTACCTCGGAGCGACTACCATCCTGCTACTCGTGGCGATGAAATACTATCAGGAAACACCCTGCCCCGCTATTGTACAGCGGGTAGAAGGTGGCTACGATCCGCTGCGACAAGAAGTCAGGGCTTCGGTTAATACAGCCGTTAAAAGCCTCGAAGTGGGCGATACGATTATGTTCGTAGTACAGGAACTGGCCAATTTTCAAGCGCCTGCCCAATCCGGTCAGGGAAATGGCGGTGGCGCCATGCCTCCTGTAGACCCGGCAGTTTGCAGCTTGTACCCGACGGTGAAAAGCCAGCGTTGTGACGATGCGGGAACGGCCAACGATCCTTCCGACGACCGCTTCTGGGCAGACATATTGGTGGAAAAATATGGCCCGTGCCGCAGCAGCAGATGGAAAACTGCCGATGGCTTGAATGGCCGATATCAGTCGACGGTCACACTGGGGCCTTACCTGATTCGGGAAGGAATCCGCGAACTCCGATTTGCGGATGAAAACGACAAAACCGCCATGGCTAAACTGACCCTGTACCCGCCGCCGCCCTGCTCTGGCAATGCTGTTTCCACAGATGCCTGCACCATATATGCCGCTGCGCAAAATGTAAATTGCGATGGACAAAATACCCAGAACGGCAGCGACGATACCTACACCTTTGAACTGCTGGTCACTAAAAACGGGCCTTGCGGGAATAACTGGACGGCTGTCGGTAGCAAATCGGGTAGGTACGGAACTTCGGTGCCTTTCGGGCCTTACAAGATCAGCCAAGGCATACAAAAGATCACTGTGGCCGACAGCCAGAATCCGTCGCTGACTACCGTCGTAACGGTAAATCCGCCCGCTCCATGTTCCAGATCGAATAACGACGGGGCACATTGGCCGCAACTACCGGGTGTAGTGAACTTTTACATCAAATGGGGCGATTTGAACCAAAAAGTAGACCTCTATGTAGAAAAAAACGGCAACTGGATCTGGCACGAGCGGCCTTTCGACCGTAGCATCGGTCGCTGGGATAATTTTAAATCTTCTCCGTTAGACCGAACAGACGTGGAAACACTGCGTCAAAAAGAGCCTAAACAAGGCACTTACAAAATATATGGCTACTATAAAGGAGCCAGAAAAGGCGTGGACAAGGCCACTGTCGATGTTGATTTTTACGCCTTGAGCAGTCTCCGTTCGGCAGGCAATCGTAAAATCTCCGTTTCCGTCCCGATGAGCGACAAGAGTCCGCGACGCGGCGGGGGAAAATTACTGGCTACTGTAATCGTGAGTGCTGATGGCAGTATTCAGGTAAAAGAATAAAGATCATTTCACTACATCTCTTACAACAAAAATATGAATACCATTTTTGCTCATCAGCGTGCCGTGAATCTGGCCATTAGCATTTTCTCCGCCATCATATTTTGGCTTATTATGTCGCAGCTCGGTCAGTTATTGGCACAAACCGCCATGTACGGTGTTTTTCGGATCTTCGGTGGCGAAGGCGTCGGTTTTTTGAAAGTGGTGGCCTATACTGCGTTTATTTTCGGCTGGCTGGAACTGCGGGAAAAGCAACGTTCCATCCGGCGGGAAGAAGCCGGGTTTTCGTTCGGGCTGTTACCGCAGCAAGAACAACTGGTACTGAGTCCCGAAGATGTTCAAAACATCAAATTAGAAGCCATTGCGCTGGAACGTAAAGGTTTTTACTACCTGATACCCAACCTGATCAAGAAAACGGCCACACAATTCCGCAATGAAAACGACGTCAGCGAAACCATGCAGGCTCTGGAAAGCAACCTGCAAGCCAGCAAAGACTTGCGGGAAGGCGAACTTGAAACGGTGCGCTATATTATTCAATCCATTCCCATGCTGGGCTTTATCGGCACCATTATCGAATTGACCAGTTCGCTGCGTTATATCGCGGAAAAAGACGGTCTTCGCCTTACACGTGAAGCCATGTCTAGCGCCTTCGATGCCACGCTGGTGGCCCTGGTGCTAACAATTTTGCTAACCTATTTCTACCACCAGTATATCGGATACATGGATGTGTTCTTTGCCCGGGTTCGTAACTACTTAATGGATCATTTAATAGCACGAATTTATACTCGATAATTAAGGGCGTATGTTTCAGTTGCTTAACTTTCTCAGTGCTGATGAACCAGGTGATAAATTGCCGAAGGAAATTCGTCAGGATTTAGAGCGTGTTCGGGATTTTCAGCCTCCGTCAAAAAAAACCGAACACGAACTAAAAAAAATCACCTCACCGTATCAACATCACCGATCCTACCTTCTTCCCCTTCCCCGATCCCGCATCAAAATTCCCTTCCCAGATTCCCCCATCTTCAAATACCGCTTTCTTAACCTGCCAGGTATACACATCCTGCGGCAACAATTTGTCTTGAAAAGTACCATCCCAGGCCTCGGCGGGTTGCCCGTTTTCCAGTTTGTCCGAACGCCAGAGCAGCTGCCCGAAAGAAGAATAAACCGCTATTTCATATTCCTTTAGCCCCACTCCTTTGGGTTTGAAAAAGGCCGCCTCTCCATTGGAAAGGCCAGGCGTGAACGCATTGGGTATGAACAGGCCGCGTATAGACATAGGCGTAATGAGTTGGCTGGTGTCATCCGTACAGCCATTGAGGCTTGTGACAGCCAGGGTAACAAGTTTGGACCCGTTGGAGTAGTATCGGTGAGCAGGATTCTGGTCGTTGGAAGTGGCAGATTGATCACCGAAATCCCACTCCCACGTACTCGCATCCATCGAAAGATCAATAAATGAAAAAGATCCCGATGGCGGAGTAGTAACTATTTCGACAAAAGAAAAATTAGCAACGGGACTGGGTTTTACGAGGATAATATTGGTTCTGGGCAGTGTATCGAAGCACATGCCCTGATAGGACGTGATCAACGTTGCACCATGGATACCAGGTTCTGAAAAGGTATGTGTCGGCGAATCGCTTGTAGAGGTGCTGCCATCTGTAAACAGCCAAAGGACCTCTGTGTCGTCTTCCGATAAATTTTGGAACTGCACTTCCAGAGGAGCACACCCCTCGTCCGGCGTCCAGGCAAATTGTGTAACCGGAACGGCGTAAGCATTAAACTCTTGTACTGTCGTATCCTTACATCCAAACGTATTGGTCGCCGTTAAAGCAATGAAAAAACTCCCCGGATCAGCATAAATAGTGGCTGGATTGTTTTCTACACTCGTAATACCATTACCGAAATTCCATAAAAAACCAAGTGCGCCGGAGCTCTGATTCTCAAAATGAACAGCAACCGGAACGCCACAGATTTTATCCCGGTTCAATGTAAATGCAGCGCTGGGAACTGGATGTGCCGTGATATAGTGTAAGACCGTATCATTTTGACACCCATTCAAATCGATGCCAACCAGCCCAACCGAATATTGCCCCTGCTGGGTATAAATGTGGCTGACATCGGTGCCGGTTTGTGTATTTCCATCCCCAAAATTCCATTCAAAATAGGCAGCGCCTTGAGATTGATTGTCGAATGCGATAGTCAGCGGAATACATCCGTCCAGTGCATCCGGAACAAAACGGATCAGCGGTAATTCCAGTACCACAATGTCGTCCGTATACGAAGCCGGGCAGCCGTTTACTGAAGAAGTACCCGTCAGTTGTACCGTATAGGTACCCGACTGGCTCCAAATGTGCGACGTATGATACAATATGCTGCTATCACCATCCCCGAAGGTCCAGAATGTTCCGGATAAACTTTCGGAGGTATTGGTGAAAGCCAGGGTATCGCCACGACAAACCTGCGGCAGACTGGTGAAGGAAACATCGGGAGCCGGTAATACGGTAATGAGCGTAAATGTGCTGTCGTATCCGCAGCCCGAACTTACTTTTTGCACCACTTTAAAAGTACCGGCCTGTAAAAAAGTATGCACTGGATTAGGCTCATTAGAAGTATTGCCATCTCCAAAATTCCAGGAAACAGAAGCACCCGGCGTAGAGAAGTTGGTAAATTCCAGGGCAAAAGGCTGGCAACCGGTATGCACCGGGATATTAAAAAATGCTTTTACCTGAGAAGGTTTCACCACCACATCGTATGAGGAGGTATCGGATCCGCAAAAATTAGTTGCAATTAATTGAATGGTATAGGTTCGGAACAGGGTATCTGTGAAATACTGCATATCCCCAGGTATCGAGTCCGTTGAAGTAAGGCCGTTTCCAAAATCCCATAAGAATGAATCCGGATTCCCCAGCGTAATGTTATTGAATTCAATAAAGTCGCCGGTACAAATCGTATCGAGGGTAGTACCGAAATCCACGATGGGCAAAGGGAATACCTTTACCGTATCCCGCCATTCCCGCGTGGCACAAAGGTTCTGTGCACGCAGGACGATGATATAATTCGTATCGGAATTGCCCTGCTCATAGGAAATGACGCCGGGAGTGAACAGGTTGCTGGTGTCGCCATTGCCGAAATCCCAGTGGTAGATAGTCTGATAACCATAACTCTGATTATTGAAACTTACGTTCAGGACTGCGCAACCGGAGTCGGGCGCCATGACAAATTGTGCAGTTGGAGGTTCTGTTACATAAATGCTTTTACTGATCGAATCTATGCACCCGAATTCGGTGCGCGTTATCAGGGTAATCACATAACTGCCCGTATCCGAATAGGCATGCGTCGGCTCCGGAAGAGTAGAGGTAGCGCCGTCACCAAACTTCCACAATACGTCGAATGTACTTTGAGACAGATTATCAAAAAGAATGTCCTGATGTATGCAGGTTTCAGTCGGCTGAGCAAAGTCCGACTCCGGCATGGGGTTTACCGTAAACACCAGCGAGTCTTCAAACGTACAACCTAAAACAGGATCGACGAATTCGTAATACAATGTATGTACACCGACTTGTGCAAGTGATGGGTTGAAAACACCCGCAGGATTGCTGATCCCGGCCCCCGACCAGGCGCCTCCGGCAGGATTAAAACCTGAAAGGGTGATCGGCAGGTCGTTCAGGCAGGCAGATTGAGGTAGCCCGGCCTCGATATCGGCAGCGATCACGCGGATCTCAACAGTATCTTTTACCCTGCAATTTCCGGCGCCGAAGGCGTAAACCAGGGAATGCGTTCCGCCACCTGCGAGCGTCGGATCAAAAATGCCGGTCTGGACATTTATAATACCCGGACCGCTCCATTGCCCGCCACTTGCGGGCAGAAACCCGCCCAATTGTAACAAACCTGTATTCATACAGATGGTATCGTCTGCCCCGGCGTAAACCACAGGAGGATCGATGACGCTGATTTCTACATCTGTGGAGTCTGTGCAACTGTTCGTATCTGTGAAAGAATAAATCAAATTATAACTGCCTACCCCTCCGGCGGTGATCGGATTAAACTGGTTTCCGGAAACAGACGGGCCGCTCCAAGCACCTCCCGCCGGCGAAACGACAGGAAGTAAAACAGTGCCCGGCGTATTACAATAGGTGGTGTCATTCACTACAAGGACCGGAAGCGGATGTACGACAATGGACAGGTGATCCGTATTCACACATCCGTTCCCATCGCTGAATGTGTAGGTAAAATCGAAGTTGCCTGCACCGGAAGCCATCGGATCGAACGTATTCCCGTTCAAAACAGCACCGGCAGAAGCCGTCCATATTCCGTTGGCAGGCGATGGATTTAAAGTAACGTCGTCGCCCGTTATACAAACGGACGCATCCAATCCGGCATTCACTACCGGTAAGGCCCAAACTTCTATAGTGCGCGTATCTTCCACCAGACAATTGCCCGCGCCTACCCGGTACGTCAAGGTGTAAATGCCGGGGCCTGCAGTATTGGGATTAAATATGGTGCCCTGTAAGCCTCCGCCACTGGAAGTCCAGGCGCCGCCGCTCACAGGAACGGCGCCTGCACTCAGATCGAACGCTGTGACACTCACGCAGAACGCAGTATCGACCCCGGCATTTACCGTTACCGGATTGATGATGGTGATTTCAATCGTATCGGTATTGCTGCATAACGTATTGGGGTTCGTGTAACTGTAAACGGCCGGGTAAGTGCCCACGCCTCCCGCTCCGGTCGGATTAAACTGATTATTGGTAATACCCGGTCCGCTCCATTGTCCGCCTGCCGGTGTGGCAACGGGTAATGCAACAAAGCCTGGCGCATTACAGTAAACGGTATCCTGAACCTGAACAACAGGAAGCGGGTGGACCACCATATCAAGTGCGTCTGTATTCACACAGTTGTTTCCATCTATAAAAGTATAAGTCAGGGTAAATGTGCCGGCGCCCGATTGGCTGGGAAAAAAGGAATTGCCGTTCACCACTCCACTCCCGGAAGATGTCCATATTCCGTTGGCCGGCGTTCCCGAAAGTGCAACGCTGTTATTATCGACACAGGAACTTGCGTCGAGGCCTGCATTTACGACCGGCAAAGCAAAAACCGTGATGATTCGTGTATCCTGTACCAGGCAATTGCCTGCTCCAACAGAATATGTAAGGATGTGCATACCTGGCCCGGCAGTGCCTGGATTAAAAATATTACCCGTAAGTCCGGCACTTACCGTGCTCCATGATCCGCCCGGCGGAGAAGCGTTTGTCTGTAAATTTACAGAAGTAACATCCGCACAAAAACTTAAATCAGGACCGGCATTCACCGTAGAAGGATTAATAACAGCAATATTGATGGTTCGGGTATTGCTGCAATGGGTGACGGGATTGGTATAACTGTAGGTCACCTGGTAAGTACCGATTCCGCCCGCTCCGATAGGATCAAACTGATTGCCGGAAACGCCTGTGCCGCTCCATGTACCGCCTGCCGGCAAAGCCACGGGCAGGCTAACCAACCCGGGTGCATTACAATACGTAGTATCAGCCACTGTAATGACAGGCAAAGGATTTACCATAACAACCAACGCGTCTGCATTGGTACAGTTATCAGCATTCGAATAGGTATAGGTCAGGGTAAAATTCCCTGTTCCGGATTGGCTGGGATTAAAATTGGAACCCGCTACTATGCCTCCGCTGCTGGAAGTCCAGATCCCTCCGGAAGGTGTTCCTGTCAAGGTAAGCGTCGTCATATCTACGCAGGCGGATTGGTCCATTCCGGCATTTACGACCGGCAAAGGCGATACGGTTACCTGCATAGTGCCCTGTATCTGACAAACCCCGACGCCATACATGTAGATAAGCGTTTTTACGCCCGGCGCACCTGCGGAAGCAGGATTAAATAACCCCGCAGGTGAAATACCCGGCCCCGACCACGTTCCGCCGGATGGCGTAGCATTGAGTTGTTCGGGCATCGCATTACTGCATAGCGTAAGGTCGGGAGGCATATTCAGCGCAGGCGGCACCTGAACGGTGAAATTGGTAGAAGCCATGGAAGTGCCGCATTCATTGGTAACGCTTACTGAAACGGTAAACATGGTTTCCGTCGTAACGCTATATTGAATTCCAGTCGGATAAGGGCTGCCGGAGGAAGACGGCATACCTCCGGGGAAAGACCAGGCGTAGGTACTGATCGTTCCGTTATTGGCATTGAATTGCGTGTTTTGTGCCGAGAAGTTCAAAGTTGCCGTTTGGCAGAATGGACCGAGTGTCGGAAGCACGATGGATGGCCGGTCCTTTACGGTAATGGTGGTTGTCCAGGTATCATCATCACAGACGTTTTGCGCCGTAAGAGTGACCGTATAAACACCCGGCGCGCTGAAGACTACGGTAGGCTCAAAAGAATTCGCATTGGAACCTGAAGCGAATGACCAGCCATTGGCAGGGGAAATCGCCCAGGAATAACTTACCTGATAACCCGTGGAGTGATTATCAAAAGTCACCGTCTGCGGCACACAGCCGTTGGGGTTGCTGAACATGGCCGTTGCATCCGCTGTAGGTGGTTCCAGGATGGTAACTGTTTTGGTAATAACCGCCGGCCCACAAACGGGTGTCGGATTCAGCGTCATGGAAATGGTGTAAACGCCGGGCGTCAAAAACCGCACTTTAATCTGATTACTGTTAAAAATGGAACCCGAAGTGATTTGATAATCTACTCCGAGTGCACCCGGGCTGATAGTCCAGTTGGCATTCAGCGTGTCAGCGCATTGATGTGTTACGGTATTGTATTCATTGATATTTGTAGAAGTATTGCGGAAGGTGAAAATGGCATCCGGGCAATGGTTGGCAGGGCCCTGGATACTAAAATCGGGGGTTGGGGGAGTGCTGAGTGTGATCGGTTGTACAATCGCTGAAGAAGAACCGCAAGGGTTTGAGGCTTCAACTTTTATAGCAAATGCATTGATGTATGATCCGTCCGGCGTAGTCTCTCCGCATGATGACTCATCGAATGTATGTGAAAACACAGCCGGAAGCGTTGCCTGTGTATATTGCGCAATCTGGATGTCATTTTCGAAAAAAGTGTAGATGGTGCCTGGCGGATTTCCGGCAATGTTATTCAGTGGAAACATCAAAGTTGCCGGGGCGCACAGCCCTACCGAATTTCCCAGGGTACCCAACCCTACAGACGGATTGCTACCATTAAAGTATTGATATTGCCGGGTGTAGGAACAGCCATTTTGATGTGTCGCAGTTATTAATATCGTCTTATACCCGAGCCCGCTAAACGTATGCGTCACCGGCATATTCGCATTAAAAGTCGCGTTGGTGAAATTCTGAACCGGCGATCCATCGCCCCAGTCAATGGAATAACCCGTATTGTTGCCTGCCGTAGCAGGCGGAGTCGTATTATTGATACCTACAAGCACCGACTGCGCTGCGGCACAGGTTGAAATCAGGGTGCCCGTAAAGGTCTGGCCGGTAGTTACGCCGATGGTGAGGTCGGGCCCTGCTTTCACATTAATGATCTTTGGACTACCGCAGGCCGGCGCACCGTTTTCAAAAACCCTGACCGTGTAGTTAACCGGCGTTGCGCTAATTGGGTACGTATACGTTACGGTAGTACCTGTACCATCATCCGCCTGGTTATCGCCATCCAGATCCCAGGTATACGTTGCCCCGGCCAGTGGCATCTGAAGGGAAAATGTAACCGCCTCGCCCGGACAGGGCATTTGAGGAGAAAAACTGAAATTACATTGTGATTGTATAGGTGAGATGCAATAAATACTTAAACAAAAAACAAGCGTAAAGCGTAGCATTGGCAGATGAATAGATGATAAATAAGTAGAATTTGAACTAGTAAAAATCCTTGCAATCCAATACCGTTTTTCGTGTAGTCGCGGCGTGTTTTTTCTCGGAAATCGGCCGGATACCTTTAATATTATAACGGAAGTTTATTTCAAAAACATTTCCACTTTTAATACCCAGGCCGGTAGCATTTATATCAACACTCAATCCAAGATAGTAGGCCCGGCGCTTTTCTTCATATTCCGTGTTGGTGAATCCCAACACAAACGTACATGCATTGGTATGCTTGCGTCCCGGAATAAGTGCCCGGCTATGGTAAAAGGCGCCGGAAACAATTTGATCGACAATAAAATAGGTGCCCGCCGAAAAAAGAGTAAAACTCTCTTTCACACTTGCCACTTGAAAACCTTGCGATTCCAACTTGAAGTTTGGCGACAGAATAATTTTTCGTGTCGTGCCCGACAAAAAGGTAAGCGGAATGATCGTGCCTCCATGTAAGGTAATGCGGGCAGGGATCTCGGTGTCGGACTGCAAAAAGGAGGCATCCGGCCCCTGACCCAAAAGGCTGGTCAGGTGTTGAACTGACAGACCCACATGCGAGCGATAACGCCTGATCGCCCGTTTGTTGACCGACATTCTGCTGTCGAAACGCCAAACTGCTCCCATAGCAAAATCATGAAAAACGACTTTGTCGCTACCCGGTACCACCGCGCTGCCGTAAATGGCCCCGAAAACCGGATCCAACTCGTCTGAAAAAGTCAGGCGGCTCCAGTCAAGTCCAAATTGATTGTATGAATACTGCAAACCCACATGCACATTGCTGTACTCGAAAGGAATAATGTAGGCGTACGTCAGGCCAATCCCGAACGTTTTGAAAGGCGACAAACCTTCCCGGGAACCCTGAATATGAAATGCTATTCCGGAATTCCAGCCCGGCTCCTGCCACTCGGCAGTGAAGGCGGCAAATTTATACCCTCCATCCGCTTTTTGCCACTGGCTTCGCGCACTGGAAGTAACTTGCAAACCCTTATCGATACCGGCAAAAGCGGGGTTCAGGTAAATTCGATTGGCAAAAAACTGGGAAAGTGCGTTGTCCTGGGCTACCAGATGAAAAGAAAGAAACCCGAAAATAATAACTAGCGTATTTTTGATCATATAAAATTGGGGCAGTAACGAATCATATAAAATAGAGGCCAAATGTATGCAAATAGTTTTAATGTATCGGGGTAGGGATAAAATTTGTCAAACAATTAATACATGCCGCAGGCGCCCCATTTCCACCACTTTTTGCCCGGCACAGGTTTTTAGCATATTCCTCTAAAAAAAACGCTGTATGAAAAAATTGATCAGCCCTTCAACCATATAAAATATGCCCGCATCCCTTATTCAGGAATGGGGGCATATTTATTTTCAGGACGTTCGTGTAGATATATATTTTCGGCGCTACCGTTACCGGAGCTCTTATTTGATTTTTACGCAGCCTGCTGCAATCTTTCCAGCGTTTTTTCCAGCATCAGTGCACGAACCTGCTCCTTGTTCATGGATTTCACCACCTCATACGGCAACTTGATGATATGGTAGGGCGTACCGTCTTTTTCGACCCAACTGTCGTCTTTCCATTTGTTAGTATTTACACAGGAAAATAGAATGTTTACATTCAGATCGCCTAAAAAGTTCTGGATATATTCGTCATCGAGTAAATCCCAAATCTCTTCATTTGCAGCAAGTGTTACTTTAGCCATAATTTGAATTTTACGCAGCCCGTTGCAATCTTTCCAGCGCTTTTTCCAGCATCAGTGCGCGGACCTGTTCCTTGCTCATGATTCTAACTTTGTGATAGGGTAGTTTGATAATATGTGATGGTATACCCTCTGCATTGATCCAACTTTCATCTGACCAGTCATCCGTATTTACGCAGGAGAATAGAATGTTGACTTTCAGTTCCCCCAGTTGATGCTCGACATATTCATAATCAAGAAGGTCACAGACCTCTTGATTTGCTGCAAGTGTTACATTAGCCATAATTCAAATTTTATTTTGAGCACACTCAATTATTAAAAACAAAGTTACAGGCTTTTTTAAAGAGTACAAACCCAGGATTAATTATCATTTTTGTTGCCTGGCGGTCTTAACATTCGCTCGGAGACCTTTCGAACCAAATTATCATGATATAATGGATAAAGAAAGATTTTTCTCTTTTCTTCGATCAAGCATTCTTGATGAGTTCCCTGAAATTCAATTTGATAATAAAGGTTCATTTTGAATAACGAGTCTCCGGGGTATCGTTTGTCTACGCCCCTTCTGGTCACACCATACTTCCAGACCATACCCTTTTGCAAAAAGCATGTAGCGCTATTACATACATAACAAATGTACTGCCCGTCTGCCTTAGCTATTAAAGCATACTGTTCTGCTTCTTCAAATTCTTTGATCTTTTTGTCGAGTTCTTTAAGTCGCCATTCTTTTAACTTTGGTTCCCCATGCTCGTCAATGTAAGCCACATCGTCCCAGGCAAGTTTTTTCTGGTCAGTGATAATCTCCTTCGTACCCGGCCGATACATGTAGCATAAAACCAACAGGAATAATATAGCCAAAATACCTATTAGGACGCCCCTGTCGTGCGGGTTCGTTTCAGGCTTTTGATCGGATTGAAGCGGTGCTCCCATAATACCAGGAGTATTTATATTTTATCTCGCACGCAGAACCCCTCTTTTTGGCTGCGCTCCCTAAAAACAGTAACTTTCCTGCAAAGATATGCCGAAAGGTCATTTTTAAAACAAATTGATCATTTATTTTATGACCTTATTTCATTTTTAATAAAATGGAACCCACCAGAATTGAACAAGGCGCACGGCTGCAGCAACTCATCAAAGCCCTGAAAACCAACCAGACGGGCTTTGCGGACATGGTTAACGTGTCTCAGTCCAACATCAACAAAATGGTGCGGGGGGTGAAAGGCATTTCCAAAACAGTCATAAATGCTTTGTTATTAGGTCATAAAAACGTCAATGTCCACTGGCTGCTTACCGGGGAAGGAGAGATATTTCTGACGCCGCCTCCAGATCAAACCGGTCAGGTAGCCGAACCGGCCGCGCTGTACGGAAAAAGAGGTTTGCTGTTCGGTGAAGTGGAGGAAGTGCTGGAGGCGCAGCGGCGGGAAATCGAGGCGCTGAAGGAGCGGGTGGCGCGGCT
>ENA-UOWO01002021-UOWO01002021.1-activated-sludge-metagenome-genome-assembly--contig:-NODE-2021-length-25829-cov-6.845775_pt1 | contig 25829 bp, 15 predicted proteins | sample MGYA00238148_ERZ761564 | MGnify/ENA primary metagenome ERZ761564 (study PRJEB28885, sample SAMN05720194) | activated sludge metagenome | isolation source: Anaerobic digester | place: USA...
AAGTAGCTGCAGTTCGTCCATTCCAGAATTCATTATGACCATCCCAACTAAACATATCGACCCAATTAAAACTTGAAATATTTCTGGAGTAAGATGTGGCAAAATAATCTGCCAAACCTTCATCTAGCCCTGAACGTTCGAAAGAAAATCCTACATTTTTATTTGCACTCCAACTAATACCATGACAGTATTCATGAATAATCACATCAGCATCTTCGGCATCATCAACACCACCTGTGCCAAATCGAATTGTTGGATTGCCCCCATTACTTGCGAATACAGAATTATCTGCTCCAAATTGACCATGAGTATCAACCAAAATTTGCAAATCCATTAAAGTATCATATCCTAATGAAGAAATATAATTGTGGAAATTAGTAATATGATAGACCGTATTTACATCCTCAAATCCACTCTCACTTCTATTAAAATTAAAAGTGGGGATAGTTGACGTAACGGGCAATAGATTAGGCGCTTCAATATCATCTATTTTTATATACTGATTTTCGAGATAAAAGGTATTGGTACTATTATCAAAAGTTGCATCCATGGTTGTACTTAAATAAGTAGGATCCATCCATGTTGAATTTGCATCATTATCATCCTTATAAATACCACCATAGATTTGATTGGATGTAGTTAAAGGATCTGGATTAAAGACTTTTACATTTACTATGGTATCAATATTGAGATAACGTAAATTATTGTATTCAAAAAGTGGATTTCCATCTATATCTAAAACCAAAGTATTATCCTCCGTTTTACTCCATGCATGTAATTCAATCACAATCATTGGAATATGATTCGTATGAAACACTTTATAGGTCGTTGTATTGATGACTCTATTTTTAGCCCAAAATTGATTTGCATAGTGATTGATATTTACTTGTTGCCATGCTTTGAGTTCTTGATCAGTATTTAATAAATCGAGAATGGCTAAATCTAAATTTTCCTTTTTAATTGAAATAATATTTCCTTGTAAATCCGTATTTACTTTTATGGTGGCATTTAAAATAGGAATTTGCTTAAATACTATGTCGAATGTAAAATGCTTGCTATAGATTGTTTGGTTTTCAAATTGTAGTGATAATTGTATATCTTGATTGGCTATATCTTTAAAATAGGATTTTAAATAGGATTTAATTTCAACTTCATTTATTTGTGCAAATTTATATTTCGGAAAATAGAGTTGGTCAACCTCTTGCGCTGAAGAAACTAATGAATAAAGAAATAGAAAAATAAATAACAGTTTTTTCATGATATACTATTTAACGAATAAAATTAAGACAAATTATGTTGTATGACGACTTGAATTATAAATTCGTTATACCATCAGCTTTTTTAAATTAGTCTTTAGCTAATTTGAGAATGCTTGATGGTATTATGCCGATGCATGTTGAATGGACCAATTCATAAATGCTGTCGGTATTAGTTGTTTGACAGATAAATTTTTAATTGATCAACAAAATCAATTGAATGCTTACAAATTTTAAATAATGAATGATATTTTGGGGCTATCGAATGCCAGACTTGTTCTATTCAGCACCTTTTTTACTTCGCTTTATCTCCAAAGCTTCAATTAATAAGTATTCATCATCTGATAATGTTTGCGCATCTATTTCAATGTCTTCATTTAAAACAATAAAAGTTTCGCTCACTAATTTCAAATGTGAAGGCAGTGCCGCATTCATTACCTCACCTTCGGTACACATATAGTAAGAGGCCATCCATTCCCAAAATTTTAATTGTGTTTCAGTTACAATTGGTTCAATATCTAATAAATTACGAATTGGTTTAACTTGATAATATTCGGGCTTATTAGCATGTATTTTTTTCACAATTCCACTATAGACTTTACGCTTACCAAATTGAACCTCAACCCTGCAACCAACTTTTACTTTATCATGAAGTTCAATGGGTATGCCGAACGTATAATTTCGTTCGAGTGATAACGGTAAAATGATATCTGCAAAAAGCATTTAAAGCTGATTATTTTTTTGCCAAAGTAAAGCAAATTCCCACACAGCGTTTGAATTTTTTTCACGACAATAATCTAAACAGGCTTGCATATAATCATGAGTGTATATTTTAAGTGATTCGATTTTGTCTTTTTCTAAATGATGGCAAACAATAGGAGGAAGATAAACTGCTCTATTCATACCCGGAGTAAATTGCATAAGCTTGGAAGGATGTAATCTCTTTGCAGTATCTAGAAATAAAATTGGAAGAATATCTACTTTTTGCATGATGGCCAATGAAAAACAGCCATCCTGAAAAGGTAATAATTGATTGGTTGCGGTATTCGAAAATGTGCCTTCAGGAAAAATAACCAATGAATTGCCTTTATCTAATTCCTTCTTCATTTTTCTAAAACTTGCCGCCTTGGCTGTCATTGAACTTCTATCAACAGTAATTACAACTGTTTTATAAATCACGCCGTAAATAGGTGCTTTTTCAATTTCAATTTTGCCTAATGTTTTAAATACATGAGGTATACTTGTATAAATTGTAGCAGCATCAATAAACGACTGATGGTTAGGTGCAATGATATAACTTTTCGAAAAATCTATTTTTCTTCTATGATAATTGAGTGGTATCATGCCAATTAAAATAAACCATAAATTGCTGATTATTTTCATCAACCAGAACATGCCAATATCTTTAATACTTTCAGGAAGTAGTAATAGACATAATGTAATTGGAAATGAGAGAACAATTAGTACAATAAAAAGTATACTAACATAAATAAAGTAAGGAAGATAAACTAGATTTTTCAATGAGCTAATTTATTTTATTGCACTAAAAGCGAATCTACTTGATTTGTTTCAATCTGTTTATTATCATTTAATTTTTTAGCTTTCATTCCTAAATCAAGTAATTGAATTAAAGCGTTTTCTTTTTCGTTTGTCAAAAATAAACCACCTTCAACATGAACAGCATTATTTTTTATTTTGCCACCATACATTTCCATATAAGTAAAGAAATTACGAGCTTGATTTATAAATTCTGTTTCTTCTTGATTTTGTGGTTCGGTTTTAACTACTTGTAAAACCTTTTTAATATCCATAAAAAATATCATTGGACTTGACGAAAAATGTTTCCATACTGAAGATGGATAGCTCTTATTTGAATTTGATTTTCCTTCTATAAATCTATTAGCCATCATTGCATCAGATGAATAAACCATATATTTTTTATTATATAAAAATCCACTTTTTTGATTTGAATCGGGCAAACTATATCCATTTCCTTTTTTAATTAAAATTTTATTTTTAACTCCTATGCCCAATAGTTTTTCAAGTCCTTGTTGATCTTTAATTGTCATGGCAAGTGTCATATTCATATCAGGGGCACTTGTGATATTTTGATGAGTTTGTGAAGAGTCGGTTTCATTGATTTTCATATCACTTAGTGCAAATATCATATCCCCTTTAAATGTTGAACTGATATTATCCATGCTTGTTCCAGCCAATCCTAAGCCCATATTGAGCAGACCATCTAATCCAAATTTCTTTAAATATTCTTGTAATAATTGTGGATTCAAATTGTATCCAAATAAAACAGCAATATCATCAGAAGGTAACTTTTCTGCCATTGACAAATCGATTGATTGAGGCTCAAATTTTTTATAGATGGTAGCCATTTCAGCACCCATATAATAATCCATCACAGCATTCACTTTTCCTTTTTCAAAATCTAAACCAGTTGCTAATCCTGCTTCTTTAAAATACTCTTGCTTAATAAAAGGATTGCTTGAAGGATCGGCGTTCTGATTATAAAGTTCTTCATAATTCATCCATATACTCATATCATGACCATTATTTTGTAAGGTTTTAAAATGATCATTCGATAAAATTGAATTGGCTTTTGAGCGCGAAAAATTTTCTTTAAGTTGCGATTGAATGGCTGATAAATTATTCATCGAAAAATTCATCATGCCATTCGTATTTGATTGAATTAAGGGATAAAATAAAGCTACTTCTTTATTCCATGCGGCTAATATCGAATTTTCAATCAGTGCTTTTGTATAGCCTTGACCTTTTTCAAATACTAAATCAGGATAGGTTTTTTTAATAAAGGTTTCAAACTTGCTGGCATCCTTCATACCAACCACCAAACAGGTTGAACCTTCTTGTGCTCTTTTTCCATTGATATAAAAGTAGATACTTGAATTTTGATCGAGACCAATATTTGAAATATCTTTCATCGCCATTTTTGTATCTTCATTTTTCATGTTCTTCTGCATTTCGGCAAAAAGTTCACTTCCTGTGAGTGCATTCCAAATAAGTTTTTTACCCATTTTATTCATATCAATGCATCCAACTAATTGTGCATCTTTCGGAATATATTTTGCATGATTCGGAATTTTATTGCATGAAAAAAGACAAACAGAAATGGCGAGTAAACAAATGAGACGATATTGCATAATAGTAATTTTTTCAAATGTAAAATAAATTCTAAACCAATTTGACATTATTCCTTTTCTAACTGCAAACCAATTGATGAATGGTTGTATAGCTTGATCTAGTTGATTGAGTTCGCAAATTAAAAAATCAGCATTCATTCTTAATTCAGATTAACTTTGCGAGTTGAGTTACATGAATTCAACGTAAAAATTATGGAATTACCTGAAGAAAAAATAAAAATAAGCGATTGGTTTAAATCAGAACATCAATTTAATCAACTTTATCCCAATCAAATTCAGGAACTTTCTGCTCAACATTGGACACCGTTAAGCATTGCAAAAAAAGCGGCCGATTTTTTAAGTGCTGAAAAAAATACACGGGTCTTAGATATCGGAAGTGGTGTAGGGAAATTTTGTTTGGCAGCTGCCTATTTTCAACCAAGTATCAATTTTTTTGGTGTTGAGCAACGAATGAATTTAGTTGAACATGCTGAATCGGCTAAACAAATTTTAGGCTTAGAGAATGTCACCTTTTTAAATCAAAATTTTACCTCTATCGATTTTAATCTTTATGATCATTTCTATTTTTTTAATTCATTTTATGAAAATATAAATGATAAAAATAAGATAGATGAAAATATTGAATATTCAGATGACCTCTTTCATTATTATAGTAGATTTTTGTATCGACAATTAGATAAGAAACCATCCGGCACCCGAATTGCTACCTATCATAGTTCAGAAACAGAAGTGCCAAAAGGTTATCATATTGTTGGCGAAGATATCGATACAACTTTAAAATTTTGGATTAAGGTATAGGGTGAATTTCTGCACTTTCATTTGATTAACTTCATTAGTGCAAATATCAAAAACCTGGGTAAGTCATTACATTTAACAATTCGTGTAGCGCTGCACCTTCGCACAAAGTCCAACCATCCAAAAAGCAAGAAGCCACCTCTAACGTTGAGATGACTTCTTATAATTCAAAACTTAAAATTTAATTAGCAATTTGCTAATAGCATCCAGATAATTATAAAAACAATAATCGTTCCTAAACACCCTCCGCCTAGTTTTTTTGCGCCATATCCCGCAATTAATCCCCTGAAAATATTATTCATTCTTTAAAAATTATGCTTCTTCTTGAGAGGCTTCTAAATTAATTGAAGTAGTGGCAACTTCTGATAATTTAATATCAGCTGCTTTTTCTTCATCAAGTGTCATTTGTAATAATTCTGCTACATCTGCTAATCCAAGCGTTTCAGCAAATTGACGAAGAGTACCGTAAGAAGCAATCTCATAATGCTCTACTTTTTGCGCTGCCGAAATTATACCAGCGTCACTCATTGCACCTTCTTCGCACGATTCCATAATTTCTTCCGCTTCCTTCATTAAACCTTCCATCGCTTCGCATTTCTTTGCACTTGCTTTTTTACCGAGTATTTCAAATACTTGTTCAACTCTTTTAACTTGTTCTTTAGTTTCTGTTAAGTGATCTTCTAAAGCTGTGATCAATTCTTCTGAGGTTGCATTTTTAACCATCTTTGGAATAGCTTTTGTCAACGCTTTTTCAGCCCAATAAATATCTTTTAATTCATCTTCAAACAATTTCATGAGTTGAGATGATAATATAGGCGAGTTTGCTGATTTAATTTTTGATTGTTTGCCTTTTAGTGGCGTTGGCATAGTTTTCGTTTTTTTACTTTCCATGATAATGATATTTATATTGATGTTTGAAAAAATTTTCGCTTAATTAATAGTTTAAAACCTTGAAGCAAATATATTGTTGCTACCAAGGTTAATCATTATATAACTATTGCGAAAAATTACATGATTCCAATATTTCCTTTGTGGCTATTTCATGTTCGCAGTATGTTGAACCCAAATTTTGCAGTAGCCCCAAAGGCTAGTGCATAAGGCAAAGAATTGTGTGGTGGCATTAGGGTCTTGTGCTAACATACTTTGTATTGTCAGTATAACCCTAATATAGTAAGTGTATTAGCAAATTACTTCGGAATATTAGTCATTTATTTTCGTCGATTACAGTCCTACTGCAAAATTTGGGTTGAATATATTTTTCATTATGAGTCTCTAACCTAACAACTAAAAACCATATCAAGTTACTACTTAAATTTCGTTTAGTGGCACAGATACTTCTAGAGCAGCAACTAATAAAAGCTCCTAATTACGTTTTGCTAGTGATTCAATTGTTAGACCCTGTATCAGTATACTAAATAGAACACAAAAGTAGGTTGCAATTAAAAGTAGGTTTTTAGCTTCACTATCAGGCAGTGATAAAACCAATGCTAAGGATAAACCACCTCGCAATCCTCCCCAACTAATTATTGTTGCTTCTTTATTTGTCATTTTCAATAGATTAGGAACAACAATATGCGGCAAATAAACAATGATAAATCTCGAGAGTAAAACAATAAAAATTGAAATGATTCCTATAATAATATAGGTAGTTTTAAAGTCAATAACAATCAGTACAAATGCAATTAAAATAAATAAAATGGCATTTAAAATAACATCAAATAATTCCCAAAACTTATGTACATACTCTTGAGTTGTATCACTCATGGCAATGTCTTGTCGAAAATTACCAACCATTAAACCCATTACAACCATCGATAATGCCCCTGAAATATGTATAGAGTTACAAAATGTATATCCAGCCATTACAAAGGCAAGCGTTAATAAAATTTCTGTTTCATAGTGATCAATCGATTTTAAAAGCAGATGCAAACAATATCCCATAATCAAACCCATTAAAATTCCGCCTATAGCTTCTTGAAAAAATAAAATTTCAAAATGTGTAATGCTAAAGGATCCAGTTTTCAAAGTATCTAATAATGCAATAAATACGACCACCCCAACACCATCATTAAACAAACTTTCACCAACAATTGTATATTCTGTTTTTTTAGGCACATTGGCTTTGGCTAAAATACCCAATACTGCAATTGGATCGGTTGGGGAAATTAAGGCCCCAAATATTAAACAATAAATAAAGTCAATTTCCGAATGGAAAATAAAATTCAATCCATAAAAAAGCAAGGCTATTATTATTGTTGAAAGCAAAACACCTCCTAAAGCAAATGTTGCAATGGGTCTTATTTGTTGTTTAAGGTTATTCCAATTGGTATGGAGTGCCCCCGCAAAAAGTAAAAACCCTAATAAATAATTGAGAACAATTTTATCGATGTTTGCAAGTTCGATATACGTTTTAAAATCTGCAATAGGAATATGTAACCAAAGTTTTGAACTAATTACAAGTAATGAAAGTATGGTTGAAAGAAAAAACAATCCAATGACAAAGGGAAGTTTTAAAAATCGTTGGTTAAAATAGGCAAACCCTGCTGATAAGCAAATAAGAATAGTAAGTGCGAGGTAAATATTCATGTTGTGTTGTTGAAGATATTTTAGTTATAATTGAATCCTTTATTTATAACTACTCCTGATACTTATCACCCACCAATATCACCATCTCTTCAAGCGTCATTTTCTTTTGTTCGCCCGTTGTAAAATTTTTCACGCTAATTAATTGATCTTTGATTTCATCTTCACCTATCATGGCTATAAAAGGCATATTGCGTTTATTAGCATATTTAAGTTGTTTATCAAATTTTATGGCATCAGGAAAAAGTTCGCATGAAATGCCATTTGATCGAAGCGCTTCAAGAATTTCAATATTTCGTTTTTCAAATTCAACACCAAAATTAACCAACATTATTTTTACAGAATGTTTAATATCCTTCGGAAACAAATGCAATTCATCCATCACATCATAAATTCGATCAACTCCAAATGAAATACCAACACCTGGTATATTAGGCACTCCAAACAATCCAGTTAAATCATCATATCTTCCTCCACCTCCAATGCTTCCCATTTGAATTCCAAGTGGCTTTACTTCTAAAATTGTTCCTGTATAATAATTGAGTCCGCGTGCGAGGGTGACATCAATTTTTATTGAAGCAAAATTTTGAGTTAAGTAATCGAGCTCCTGAATACCTTCTAAGCCAATGGCTGTATTGGCAAATAAAGATTTTAATTCGTTCAGGATTTCATGATTGGAAAGATTGCGTTGTGCGATTTGTAAATAGGTATTAATGATTTCAATTGACGCATCATCATTACCTCTATTTTTTAATTCTTCATTTACTTTTTCTAATCCAATTTTGTCGAGTTTATCAATAGCAATGGTAATACTTGTGAGCTTTTCAATACCACCACACAAACTTGCCAATGCTGCCAATACTTTTCGATTATTGACACAAATATCAACGTTTAGTTGTAGTTTTTTAAAAACATCACGATAGATATGAATGAGTTCAACCTCATTAAATAAGGATACACTTCCCACTATATCAGCATCACATTGTGTAAATTCACGATACCTGCCACGTTGTGGACGATCTGCTCGCCAAACAGGTTGTATTTGATATCTTTTAAATGGAAAATTTAAAAGTTGGTGATTCATTGCTATATATCGAGCAAAGGGTATCGTTAAATCATATTTAAGGGCTCGTTCAGTAATTTCTTTCACATTTTTACCTTCGAGCACTTTCTTAAAACCTTCGTTGGCTTGCTCGTGTTTATCTTCACTCTCAAGTCCATTATTCAAAATCTTAAAAATGAGTTTATCTCCCTCTTCTCCATATTTCCCCATCAAGGTTTCAATATTCTCAAATGCAGGCGTTTCAAGAGGTTGAAAACCATACAATTCAAAAACAGATCGAATGGTATCGAAAATATATTGTCTCTTTCTTACTATTTCTGGTCCAAAATCTCTGGTTCCTTTGGGTAAACTTGGCTTCATAATCTGTATTTCTTGCGGGCAAAAATAATCAATTGATGTATACGTTTGTTTGTATATTTACCGCTTATAAATTTTTTGTATGAAGAATATTGTCAGCATCTTTATTTTAATGTTGTGCTCGTTCATTTCGTTTGCTCAAGTTGGAACTATTAAAGGCTTTGTTTATGATAGAGTGAATGGTGAAGCTTTGCCAGGTGCTAGTGTGGGTATCAAATCTCTTAAAAAGGGTGGACAAACCGATGTAAATGGATTTTTCAATATCCCTAAATTGCCAGTTGGCAAATATATTGCCACTACAACTTGTATTGGATACGACCAAAATGAAATGGAAGTTGAGGTGATAGAAGATGAAATCGTTTCGATTAAAATTTTTCTGAATAGAAAATCAAAGGAATTAAAAGGAGTGAGTATTTCAAGTAAAAGAGAAGAAAAAATTTATGATACCAAAGTAGGTATGACTCGTATCACGCCAAAAGAATTAAAATTAATGCCAGCTATTGGAGGCGAATCAGATATAGCCCAATTTTTACAAGTAATGCCGGGTGTTATTTCAACTGGTGACCAAGGCGGACAACTTTATATTCGAGGTGGATCGCCTATTCAAAATAAAATTTTATTGGATGGTATGACGATCTATAATCCTTTTCACTCAATCGGTTTGTATTCAGTATTTGAAACAGATGCCATTCGAAATGCAGACGTTATGAGTGGTGGTTTTGGTGTTGAATATGGTGACAGAACATCAGCTATTGTAAGTGTGACTACTAAAGATGGTAACAAAAATCGAAAATCTGGCAAGATAGCTATTAATCCAATTTTGGCTAAGGTATTTTTAGAAGGGCCACTCGTTAAATCAAAAGGCGATTCATCTACATCACTTACCTATGTGGCTTCTGTTAAGCACAGTTATTTAGCTTCTACTTCAAAATCCTTTTATGGTATGTTGGGCGAACCGTATAAAACTAAATTGCCTTATACTTTTACTGATTTTTATGGTAAAATAAATGCTAGTTCGAGTAATGGAAGTAAAATGAGCATATTCGGTTTTAATTTCGATGATCGCGTAAATTATACAGGTATTTCAGACCTTCGTTGGAAGAGTTTTGGTGGAGGAACTAATTTTGTTGTTACGCCTGGAAGTTCACCTTCGCTTATTTCTGGAGGATTTTACTACTCCGATTATAAAATAGCGTTAAGCGAAGCCAATGGTCAACCACGTGAAAGTAATATCAATGGGTTCGATGCCAATATTGCGGTAACTACTTATCTACCGAATCATAGTGAATTAAAATATGGTATTGAATTCACCGGATTTAAAACTGGTTATCAATATTATAATTTTGTTGGTATTCGACTTGAACAAAACGATTATACAACGCAACTTGGTGGCTTTTTAAAATTGAAGAAAAACTTAGGTGATAAATTAATTATTGAACCAGGTGTTCGATTACAATATTATGCCTCAATTAATGTACCTAGTTTTGAACCGCGTATTGCGCTTAAATATAATGCTACCCGAAATATTCGATTCAAAGGATCGGCTGGAATCTATTCGCAAAACTTAATTTCATCAAAATCAGATAGAGATATCGTTAATTTCTTTACAGGATTTTTAACAGCACCCGATAACGAAATTCAGCGACCAGATGGAACAATTGCACCTAGCAATATTCAAAAGTCATATCATTTAATTGGCGGTGTTGAGGTTGATGTAAAAGACTTGGAATTTACACTTGAACCTTGGTATAAATATTTTAGTCAAATTATTACTTTAAACAGATATAAATTAGCATCTACTGATCCTGATTTTATTATCGAATCAGGTAAAGCTTATGGCGTTGATTTTACATGTAAATATTCAAAAGGTCGTAAATATGTTTGGGCTGTTTACTCATATGGTTATGTTGATCGTTACGATGGTAAGCAAACCTATCCAACACCTTTTGACCGAAGACATAATGTAAATATTCTTGCTTCGTATGTGGCAGGTAAAAAATCAGATTGGGAATTCTCAGCACGCTTTAATTATGGTTCAGCATTTCCATTTACTCAAACCCAATCATTTATCGAAAAAATGGATTTTGGCACTAATGGAATTAGCACCAATTATTTAACTCAAAATGGCGGACTTGAAGTTGTATATGCTGATAAAATTAACGGCGGTCGTTTATCTGATTACCATCGCCTTGATATTTCTATGAAAAAGAAATTTAAAACAAGCAAACATGGCGTACTTGAAGCCTCAGGCAGTATCAGCAATACGTATAACAGAGAAAATATTTTTTATATCGACCGTATCACTAATAAACGTGAATATCAATTGCCTATTTTTCCAAGTTTAGGCTTGTCTTGGTCCTTCTAATTTTTAATTGATTAATTGAACATGAATAAAAAACTTTTATTGGTTGCAGTTTGGGTATGTTTTCAATTTGTAACTGTAAATGCTCAACGAAGTATTCGATTTACCGAATTAAATTATCCTTTAAAAGAAGCTGTCAAATTAGTGGATATGCACTTTTATCAACAAGCCTACTTGAAGTTGAATGATTATATTGCGCATTTCAAACAAGAAAATAGAGCAAACCAAGAATACGAAAATCATATCGCCCTATACTATTTTAATTTATGTGCTTTAAAATTGAGCAAACTCAATGCTGAACAAAGTTTTAAGTTATTTATTCAAGAAACACCTTTTCTCAACTTACAACAATTAGGCAATTTTGAATTAGGCAGATATGCTTACGAACATAATCATTTTGATGATGCCATTCGATATTATGAAAAAGTAGGTATCAGTGTATTGACAAATAAAGAACTTACTCAACGAAATTTCGAATTGGGCTATTCGTATTTAGTTACACAACAACTTGAAAAGGTAGATCGTTATTTTCAAGCTGCTAAAAATATCCCTGGCGAATATTTCAAACCTGGTAATTATTATCATGGCTTATTATCTTATTATAAAAAAGATTTTAATGAAGCTAAAAAAAGTTTTACTGCCGTAAAGGATGATGAGCGCTATAAAAAAATCATTCCGTTTTATTTAACTGAAATCGACTACCAAGAAGGCGAAAAAGAAAAGGCTTTATCAACAGCATTAAATTATTTAAAGAGTAGTGATAAATTATATTATCAGAATGAACTCAATCAAATGGTAGCTCAAATTTATTGTGAGCAAGATGATTTTGAAAATGCTGAATTATATTATTCAAAATTCATGAATGAGAATAAATCTAATTCAAGTGAAGACTATTTTAAATTAGGCTATTGCCAATATCAACAAGGAAAAATTGCAGAGGCAATCCCCAATCTTGAAATGGCTGCCAAACATGAAGGTGAAGTGGCGCAACATAGTGCTTATCTTTTAGCAATTTGTTATTTAAAAAATGGTGACAAAGAAAATGCGTATAAAAAACTTGCATCTTCAGACAAAACAAATATGGATGAATTGCAAAAAGAAAGAATTGAATATACTCTTGCAAAACTAAGTTATGATAGTGGTGATGACAAGCAAGCTTATACCCAGCTCAATACCTTTTTATCAAACTATCCCAATTCAATGTATGCTGATGAAGCCAATGAATTATTGGCCTATTTAAATATTAAATCGGACAATTTTGGAGATGCCGTAATAGCTATGAATAAACTTAAAAATATTTCATACAATTTGAAAAAAGTTTATCAAAAAGCAAATTATGCCCGGGGTATTCAAATGTTGAAAGATGAAAATCCGGATAGAGCCATTTTTAATTTTGAAGAAACCAAGAAATTTCAAATTGATGAAACAACGGTTTCATTAGCTGAGTTTTGGTTGAGCGAGTGTAATTACCGTTTAGGACGATATTCAAATGCCTTAGCTCATTGCGATCAATTTTTAAATAATGCTGACACTTTATCAATGCCCGATTATACTCGAAAATTACATTTGACCAAAGCCTATATTTATTTTCACAACAATGATACAACTAAACTATTTGAAGAGTATCCTTTAGCTACGGGCGATTCAAATACAATTGATTTGGTGTCGCGCATGGGCAGTATGAAATCAAATTTTATTCCTGAAAAAGTACCTGTGATTGATAATGATCCTTATGTTTTAGTGTATAATTTACCTGAAGAAAAAATTGATTTTGCCTATAGACCGATTCCGATAAAACCTTTAGCTATTTCAACCGAAATAAGACGTGAAGATCAAACCAATTATATTAAAGTGGGATTAGGAAATTTATCAACCTTTGAAATTGGCGCTGGATACAATTTTGATGATTTAATCAATATTCCTCTCTATATAGATTTTAATCGTATTACCTCAAAAGGAAAAATAAAATTTCAAGATTTTAATCAAACTCATTTAGGTGTTTATTCAAATATTCAAGTACAATCACATGCAATTGATTTAAGTTTTGCTATTGATAGAAATAAACAAAACTATTACGGATATAATCACAGCATGTTTAATTATGACAATGCAGATTTAAAACAAGTCTTTCAAAATATTGGGCTAATGGCCAATATAAAACCTATGAAGGAGAATGAATATCGTATCAAGTATAAAGCTGATTTGTACACAGGTATTTATACTGATAGACGGGGTGCTGGTGAGGCAAGTTTGAAGCTTGATGCACCTATATCTTTACAACTTAAAGATGATTTATTAGCACAATCGGATATTGTTGTTGACGGTTCAATTTATAGCGTAAAAACTAAAAACACACAAACCAATTCAATTATCTCGTGGCAACCTGCGCTTACAAAACAAATTGAATTATTCACTATCAAACTGGGTCTTTATCCAACAATTGGAAAGGAGTTTCATTTACTTCCTAATGTATCTATCCAATATCCATTTGATAAAAAGAAAGCAAATTTTGAATTGGCTTGGCAAACCAATATGCGACTTAATACGTTTAAGCAATTATCTACTTTAAACCCTTTTATTTTTAATCATTATCAAGTAAAACAATCAAAAAATACAGAAGTATTTGGAAGTCTAAAAGGCAATTTGCTCAATAATTTATCCTATAGTGTAAGAAGTGGAATTGGCATCTATACGAACCTTCCCCTCTTTTTAAATGATACAGCGTTTGACAATAAGCAATTCAATATTATTTTCGAAGATCGCGCCTCTGCATTTATATTTGATGCCACCGTTGATTATACAATCAATTCAGAAATGATGGCTGGTGCCAAGCTTAATTTAAGACCCATTTTTGATTTAGAAACAAATAAAGAAGCATGGCATTATATACCATCTACCTTTGATATCTATGGCAAAATTAGAGCTACAAAAGAAATGGTTTTAAGAGCTGATTTATTTCTAATTAGTGGGTCAAAAGCAATTGAAAGAAATGTTTTAATTGCCAATCCATATACACGATCTTCATCAATGGGTATTGATATGAATATTTCTGCACGATATCAAATAAGTAAAACTTGGAATGCAAATATTGATTTGAATAACCTTTTTGGTTCAAACTACGAGCGTTGGTATGGTTATCCTATGTATGGAACCAATGTTCAAGTGAGTTTAATACATTCATTTAGAGGTTTTAAGCTTGATTAATTACAAATTACGCAATAGACACTAATAAAGAAGAAGACAATTGTATTCGTTGAGTAAATTGTACTATCAATAGAATTTAATATTCGAAAAATTGAATCATCTCTAATTTCGCGAATATCTTATTTGTATAAAACATTCGCTACTTTTGCAAACCTTATGATCTGGCTTTACCTTTCTTTACTTTTTGTTCTAACTACAATTGGTGGTGCTATTCCGTTATTCTTAAAAAAGTTTAAATCATCATGGATGACCCTGATGTTGGCATTTTCAGGTTCATTTCTTTTTGGTATTACGATGTTGCATTTAATGCCCGAAGCATTTCACGAGTTAGGAGAGAAAGCAGGTTTATATGTTTTGCTTGGGTTTTTTATTCAATTGGTTTTACAAAGACTATCGCATGGTGTTGAGCATGGTCATATTCACGAAACACACGATCATGTTCATTCAATCTTTCCCATTTTTGTAGGACTTTCCATCCATGCTTTTATGGAAGGTATTCCGCTTGGATTTAATTATCAAAGCAGTGCTACTTTACCTTCTATTTTTTTGGGTGTGGCAGCGCATAAATTGCCAGAAGCGATTACACTTTGTTCGCTTTTATTAATCTCGGGTACCAAACAAAATAAGTGGTTGATTCTTATTTTATTTGCGCTCATGTCACCAGTTTCAGCCATGATGGCAATGTATTATGGACAGAAGTTTCATTTTATTTCTAATTTATTAGTTTATATAATTCCAGTTGTGATAGGCTCATTTTTACATATATCAACCACTATTTTATATGAAAGTGGCACTAAGCATCATCAATTGAGCCGACAAAAAGTCATAGCCGTATTACTTGGCTTAGGATTTGCTTTATGCACTTTATTCATTGAACATCATCATTAAAATATTATGCAAAAAAATATCATGCTTTTTTTGAGTTTTCTAGCTCAACTATTTAGTATCACCGCATTTTCACAAGAGCAAGTTGAGATTGACAAATCAGAAATTAAATCGAGTTTATTATGGAAAATTAGTGGCAAGGATATTAAAACACCTTCTTATTTATTTGGAACCATACATGCGATTTGTTCAGATGATTATTTCTTTACTGATCTCATGAAGATCGCTTTTAAAGAAACAAATCAATTAGTATTAGAAGTGAATTTGAGTGATCCTTCTACATCAGCTAATTTTCAGGAGTTGATGATGTTGACAGATGGAAAAAGATTAAGTGATTTTTTTTCAAATGAAGAAGAGTTTAATCAATTTGCTGATAAGCTTCGAACCAAGGCCGAAATGGATATTGAACCCTTTATTGGTTTTAAACCTTTTGTATTAATTTCGGCTTTATCAATGAAAGCATTTTCTTGTCCGGTAACAGCATCCTATGAAATGAATTTATTAGATATGTCGAAACAAACAGCTATGCCTGTTATTGGGTTAGAAACATTAGAGTCGCAATTAGCAATATTTGATAAAATGTCGGATAGTGAAATTAAAAATTTATTGGTGAGTGCTATAGGTGAAGATGAGGACAATCATAATCAAGAACGAATGTTAATTGAATTGTATAAGCAACAAGATTTAGATGGCATTTATACATTGATGTCTTCTTCGAAGGAATTGATGGGGCATGAGTCAAAATTATTAACCATCAGAAATGCGAATTGGGTGAAGCAATTACCAGCCATGCTTAATAAGAATTCAAATTTTATTGCAGTGGGCGCTGCTCATTTGCCAGGTGAATTAGGGATAATCAATTTATTACGCAAAGCGGGATATACAGTTGAGGCAGTAAAATAGAATTTTTAGTTAGTAAAGACCGATTTGAAAGAATTTGGAATTTGGTATTTTAATAGAATATATTTGCTGGAAGTTAATATGGGGCCGACCGGTTTTGACAGCATAGATCTTTGAACGTGTAAGCATGTAGTGCGTTGGATAATTAGCACTTTAATCTGAATATTCAAAATTCAAACGGCGAAACAACTTTCGCAATGGCTGCTTAATTTAAGTACCCATTTACAGTCCGTTCATTTCGGGTAGATTCATAACCTACGTTGAACCGACTTCACCAGAGAATATGAGTTGCTGTAAGAGTAGGCTGTGCATCTTACAAAAGATCCCGATAGCTATCGGGGATCCAGCTAAGGAACTAATTGGTTTGTTTTGCTCCGGTTAGTTCACAAAAATTAATGCAGAAATAAACATGTAGAAAGCGTTTGTAGAATATGTTTGGACAGGGGTTCGACTCCCCTCGGTTCCACAAATCAGAGCGAGTGCGAAGAGCGAGAGCGATGAGAACGAACTCTGATTTGTACCTCGCTCTCGCTCTGTTTCTCGCTCTAAACTAGCTCTAAAACAAATTATTGATGTCTTTCGATTTCCGCAACTTTACCCCTTGATTTGTGTCCTCACAAAACATTTTTAAAACGTTCTTTATCAACGTAATGCTCTAACTGTATCGAGGGAAGAGTTTTGTAAAACACACAAATCTCTTGTTGAGACAAGATAATATAAGATATTCAGTTCAAACATTTACGACCCAATAAGCAATCTTCATGAAGGCAATCTGGGTTTCCCATTCTCCTTTTCATTAGGGAACATCGAAGTATCAAACATCATCACTTATTCAACCTGAATGCGTTCATTCAATACTTGGCTGCTTCCACTCTTTACAGATAAAATATAAATACCTTTTGATAAGCCCTGTGTTGACATCGTAATTTCATTATCCCCTTTCACAACACTAACCAACTCTTTATAAACCAATCTTCCTGTTATATCAACTAATTGCAATTGAATGTTTTGTGATGATAAGGAGAACAAATTCACATGAAGTAATTCACGCACCGGGTTAGGATATGTCACGAAACGCATGGCATCATCAAATTTGAGTTTAACAACAGGGCTAACAATTCTTCCCCCATCCTTATCAAACTGAACCAATCGATAATAGTTATAACCTGATAATGGCATGGCGTCTGTAAATGTATATTTTAACTCCACCGAACTATTTCCTTGAATTCCTTTACTTTCTATCTTATTCGATAAAGAGGAGAATACTTTCCCATTTTTACTTCTTTCCAATATAAAATAATCAACGTTTTTCTCTTGAAGTGGTGCCCATTCTAATATGGATTCATTCTCGGCTTTTCGGCCGTTAAAATATTTTAAATTCATTGGAAGAGCTACATTCAAAGGATTGCAAACATGACAGTAGAAATAAGAAAAACTATCGACCGGGAAACATGCGGTCCATATCGTTCGCATGGAATCGTAAGATGTTGAAATCAATGAGCTATCAATAACGGTTGTGGTATGATTGGAATCATTCAGTGTGCCATTGTTTATTTTTGAAACACATAAATTACTTAGGTTAGGTGTGAATGGAATTTGGCCCGTGTTGGCTGCAACTATATTAAATTCATCCACATCATCTTGTAAAAAATACAAACAAAGGTTGGCCGATGTTTGTTGTGTAGCTTCAACTTTAAAATGTCGTTTTAGGTAATATTGTCCTTGATAGCTTTGTGTTGAGCAGTCAATTTCTTCATCAACGCTAGTTGTTCCAAGCGAAACACCATTACTAATATCGGTAATATGTACAGCTCTTCTACAATCTATCGGGCTTTGGAATTCATAAGAAACACCATCATTGAGTGAGTACACTAACTGTGGAATGGGTATGGCTGTTGTGCAATCGGAAATATTAAATACACTCTGATTCACAATACTACTATCAATACCTCCAATAGTTGCAATGGCTATTGCTGTATCAGCGCATGCCGGCAATGTATTGGTAATAACAACAATATATACCGAATCATTGATTGCAATAGAATGAGGATTGGGATAAGGTAAGGTAAAAAGAGAATCGGCATAGTATAAGGTATCGCTCCCAGGAGGGAATAAACTAAATGGATTAATTAAGGTAGAAATATCAATCGTATTAGGAGTACATACCAACCCATTGTTAGACATCAATTGAATATCTGGTAGGCTATTTACCTCAACAATAATTGAATCGGAAGAGTAACACCCATTCAAATACATTTTGCTATAATGAACAATAGAACTTGTAGTATCAGAGGCAGGATAAGGCAATTCAGAAACCAGCGCCAAGTCATAATAATATTCAATACTATCATAAGGATTACCTCCAGAAATACCTGAATTTAGCGTAGTTAGATTGAAAATTGCGCTATTACTTGCAAGTACATTTTCGCATAACGAAATCGTATCTTGAAGTGCAAAGGGTGAAGGAATAATTTGCAAAGTATCTGGCGTTCTGCATGAAGAGGTGCCATTACAAGCAGCATAAAAAATATAGGTACCAGGGGTGTTTGAATTATTCACTACAATATTCGGTGTTGCAAACGGATCAAAAGGTGACAACCCATATAATGATGTGCCACCTACAGGAACATCATACCATTCAATACTTGATGGTGTATATTCATACGGAATACTCAGCGTAACTGTTGTTTGATTTCCGAGGGCATTTACATAGCAGTCTGCTGTTGCCAATGTATCGTTCCATGCTTCGAAGTAACCCACATTTACGGTTCCTCCGGGAACCAACATACTATACATGGCCGATAAACTGGTTGCGGAAATATTCTTTACATAACTAAAACTATTTTGAGTACCTATCGTTAATCCACCAGCGTTTATATCATTGGAACCTACATTATAGGGTGTTGGACAAGCTGAAAAAAGTGACGGACCATTGGGTATGCTACCGAATACATTAAATCGAACTTCATCAGGGAAAGCAGAATTTAGATTTGTAATTGTGAGTAACCCAGGTTGAGTAAAGGAAGCACCAGGTGGCAGTGCAGGCACTATCCCACTTGCAAAAGTGCAAGCATACTGATTTGAACAATTTGCAGGAGGTCCAATGCTACTGCCCGGTGATGTTGCTCCTACATTATCAATACAGGGTGAAACCGTAAATGAGATCACGGCGGTTCCTGTTAACTGCGTGGCACAGCCAGTAACACCAAGTCCTTGGCCAAAGGGTATAGGTAAACCTTGACAAAGAACATAGGGCGAATTGGGTAAGGGTCGTTTATTAATCAATATTTTTGGTTGAGATAGCGAATCATCATTCAATATTGAATTGTTGACACCCCCTGAAGGTCCAATAGTTAATGAAGTATTGAGCACATAATTTCCTCCATTATATAAATTTAATCCGGAAATCGGTGCATTAATTGAATTGGCTCCACAACACAATAAGCTGCCAGTGGCAATGGTAGTTTGATAACTATTTAAACCATTGGGTCCATTCACATGAAGTGTAATTGTAACTGGATTTGTAGCGAGATTAATAGGTAGTAAACCATAATTGGTAAGAACAGCTGTGACAGTTGAGGATGAAGAAAAACAATTTCCACTAGGTGTGTTTATTGCAACAATCGCCGGATCATAACTCACAGCAGGGAGAATATTAATTGTATAATCTTCCGTTTCGCCTGTAAAAATTGTATTGCAAGCATCAATAGCACCATTTGCATAACTAGAGTTTGATGATCTTACCCGCATACCAACCAAACCATATGCAGCACTAGCTGGAACAGTAAATGTTACAGAACCTGTAGAAGCTGCCGTATAAGGTTGAAACCAATCAGATGCTTCATAAATAAAATTATGATTAAAATCCATCCATACCGAAACCTTTCCAACTGAGGCGATGGTTACAGAAATAGTATAGCTATTGCCAATCACTAAATTGGTAGATCCTGGTTGTAGCGAATAATTACCGGCAGCGCAACCAACTGTTGTATTGTTTATAGTATTCAACGTTACATTGGTTATACACTCTGAACCACCAGAACTAAAACAAGGGCAGTACTGTGCCTTACAAGGGTTGAAACACAAAACCAAACAAACCACAAAAAGAAGATAGCAATATTTCATAGCGACATATTTAAGGTTTCTAAAGCGTATTTAGTCTGTACGAATAAGGTACTGAAAAATTTTGTCAGGATTGCCGACAAACAAAACGTTTCATTGTCATATCAATGTACTAAACTTTATGTATCGTCGGCATTATCTTATATAATTCTAATCACTAAAGTACAAATAAAATTAAGACAGGTTTGCATTTTACATGAATAAATAAACGATTTCCTTTTTACTTACTTTTTCTCTTTCTTCTTTTTACTCCAAATTACGCGATAGCTTTATCAAAGGAAAAGGCTAGCATGTAAATTGGATTCTTAAGATTAATTTGAACACATTTATTTATACCTGTAAACATTTTCATAGGTGATAATTTCTCTTCAGGGTTCGATATAATTCTCATCTACACGAATCAGAAAGTGAAAGAAAAACAGAAAGAGAAAGATGTCTGATTGTTCTTTTTCTTTATGTTTCTCTTTCTTTACTCATTTATCGTAATTACATTTAGGAATAATGCAAATTGAGAACCTGTTTTACTGCCTCTAATGAGCAACTAAAATATAAACTCATTCTCTTGGCAAATATTGAAACCTAACCACCCCATCTTAACCCTTTGACTTCCGCAACGCAATTTGATTTCAATTTACCTATCTTTGTCCACTAAATTATTTACACAGATGAAAAATCTGCGACATTTAAGTTCTGCAGAACTTGTTAGCCTTGTGGCTCAATTAGATGAAAAACCTTATCGAGCAAAACAAATTGAAGAATGGATTTGGAAGAAAGGAGCCTCTTCGATCGATGATATGTCGAACCTCTCAAAACCAATACGCGAAAAACTCAAGGCCGAATATTCACTCAATAAACTCGAAATTGATCATACACAAATTAGTGACGATACCACTATTAAAAACAGATTTGTATTACATGATGGTCCATTTGTTGAAGGCGTACTCATTCCAACACCTCATAGAATGACAGCGTGCGTATCGTCGCAAGTAGGTTGCAGTCTAAGTTGTAAGTTTTGTGCCACTGGTTATATGGATCGTAAACGCAACCTTGATTTTGACGAAATTTATGATCAAGTGATGCATTTAAATCAACAAGCTGAAGCGAATTATAATCAACATCTTTCCAATATTGTATTTATGGGTATGGGTGAGCCCCTTTTAAATTATGCCAATGTACTTAAGGCTATTGAAAAAATTAGCTCGCCCGAAGGAATGGGTATGTCGCCTTCTCGTATTACCGTTTCAACAGCCGGTGTTTCAAAAATGATTAAAAAGCTAGCAGATGATAAAGTCAAATTTAACCTAGCTGTTTCACTTCATGCCGCCAATGATACCAAGCGAAATGAAATTATGCCTATTAATGAAACGAATAATTTAAAAGCATTAATTGAATCTCTCAACTATTTTTATAAGGCTACTAAAAGTCCTATCACATTTGAATATATTTTGTTTGCCAATTTCAATGATAGTATTGAAGATGCTGATGACTTAATTAAAATCTGTCGGCAAGTTCCAAGTAAAGTCAATATTATTGAATATAACCCCATTGAATTAGCCAGCTTTGCCAAACCTGATGAAGAAAAAGTAGATGCCTTTATGCAATATCTCGATCGCAATAAAGTAAATGCTCGATTACGACGCAGTCGAGGAAAAGATATTGACGCTGCTTGCGGGCAGTTAGCAAATATTGATCACCCCGTTAAACCATAAAAAATGCCTAAAAAAAATATACCCGTTCCTTCTGATTTTGCTAGACCCAAACCAGGCACTTACTTAAAAAAGAGTGATGAACCAAAGAAGAAAAAATTTAACGGTGATTCAAATGCACGTAAAAAATTTGAGAAGGATAAAGATTTCAAGCCTCGCCCAAAAAGCAATCTGGATTCAAAATTTGGAGAGTCTACAAGGGGTGAGCGTTCAAGTGGCATAAGCAGCAGACCGCCTCGCCCAAATGATAGAACAAACACAAAAACGAGTTTTGTACCGGGCAAACCTTCAAAGGAACGTTTAAATAATCCGTATCGAGTGCAACCAAAGGCCGAACCTATTGAAAAGAAAGATGAACAAATGCCTTTGAATAAATACATTGCTCATTGCGGTATTTGCTCACGCAGAGATGCCATTGATTTAATTAAACAGGGTAAAGTAAAAGTGAATGGTGAAATTGCAAAAGAACCGGGATATAAAGTGATGGAGAAAGATGTGATACTGTTTGAAGATAAAAAAATTCTTCCCCAACGCAATCTGGTTTATTATTTATTGAACAAACCAAAAGACTTTATTACAACTACAGACGATCCCGAAGGAAGAAAAACAGTGATGGACTTATTTAAAAATGTAACGGAGGCACGCATTTTTCCGGTTGGTAGACTTGACAGAAATACAACTGGACTTTTATTAATGACAAACGATGGCGAACTCACACAGAAGTTATCGCATCCAAAACATAATACAAAAAAAGTGTATCAAGTTGGACTTGATCGACCATTAACGAAAGCTGATTTTGAAGCCATTGCCAAAGGACTCATACTTGAAGATGGTTTAGCTGTTGTTGATGAAATTGCGTATACCAATCCAAAAGACAAAAAAGAAATTGGTATTGAAATTCATAGTGGTCGAAACAGAATTGTACGACGGATTTTTGAACATTTAAACTATGAGGTCAAAACCCTTGATCGCGTAATTTATGCTGGTTTAACCAAGAAAAATCTACCTCGTGGCAAATTTAGAGCCCTTGAACCTCAGGAAATTGTATTTTTAAAACACTTCAAATAAGGGCTATTCAGTCAGCCTGATTTGCCGAGTTTGAAATATTTAAACGGAAGACACTTAATAAAGCTGTCCAATTTTATAACCCAATTAACCCATTTTTAGGCTAGAAATTAGGTGATACGGGCATAATTCAAAATTAAATTCTCAATAAATTGGTTTATATTGGTCAAAGTCTTACTTTCGCACGATTATAAAAATTTAAAACCTAATACTTTAAAGATGTCAGTATTAACTATCGAACGCAAAAAAGAATTATTCAAAATCCACGGTGGAAGTGAAACTAACACAGGGTCAGTAGAAGCAAACATTGCTATGCTAACAGAAAGAATCAAACATATTTCTGGTCATATGCAAACAAATAAAAAAGACTTCAACTCTAATCGTGGTTTAATTCAATTAGTAGGTCAACGTAAAAAATTACTTTCCTACCTTCAGAAAACCAACCTTCAAGGCTATCGTGCACTTCTTGTAACGCTTGGCTTAAGAAAATAATATTAAAAATAGCATTCCCAACTCAAAAGGTTGGGAATTGCCATTTTTAAGAGATATTATTTTATTTACTTGTTGGTCCAATGGTTTAAGAAAGGAATTCTTATCAGTTTGTTTCGTATTTGTCTTCCACAAAACTTCTATTTCTCTCTTTTCCTATTCAAAGTTGAAGCTATCTAATTTGGATAGCTATACGCATTTGGTCGAACTTGTAAACTCAGTAAAATGCTTTTAAGGAGGCTGCTATTTTCAATTCATTTATAAAAATTTAATTTACTCAAAACAAAAAAATATGTTTAATATAAAAACAAAAACTTTCGATATTGGTGACGGTAGAATGGTTACCCTCGAAACTGGAAAATTAGCTCGACAAGCTGATGGATCAGTATTAGTAAAAATGGGCAATTGCGTTCTTATGGCTACAGTAGTTGCCAATAAAGAAGCAAAACCTGGTCAATCATTTTTTCCTTTATCAGTTGATTACCAAGAAAAATTTGCATCAGCTGGTCGTATTCCTGGTTCTTTCTTCAAACGTGAAGGTCGATTAAGCGATTACGAAATTTTAATTTCACGTTTAATTGATCGTGCATTACGTCCACTCTTCCCTTCAGACTATTTGTGTGAAGTACAAGTATTGGTTTCTCTCATTTCTTCTGATTCAGAAATTATGCCTGACGCCTTAGCGGCATTGGCTGCTTCTGCTGCATTGGCAGTTTCAGATGTTCCAATTGAAGAAGTAATTTCTGAAGTACGTGTATCTCGCATCAATGGCAATTTTATTATCAACCCTACTCGATCTCAAATGAAAGAGTCGGATATGGATTTTATCATTGCGGCCACTGAAAAAAATATCATGATGGTTGAAGGTGAGAGTAAAGAATGTAGTGAAGCCGATTTAATCAAAGCCATTGAAGTAGGACATGAAGCGATCAAAATTCAAGTAAAGGCACAAAAAGAATTATGGGAATTATGTGGTTCACCAGCCAAGCGTGATTATGCAAAACCTTATCGTAATGAAGAATTAAATCAAAAAATAACAGCCTTTGCGAAAGACAAAGTGTATGCGGTTGCAAAATCAGCATCAGCTAAACACGAACGTAGTAGCGCCTTTAAAGCCATTGGTGTCGAACTGGTTGAGCACCTTGGTGAATTACCTGATGAAGATAAAGCCTTAGTAGGTATGTATTTACATGATCTTGAAAAAGATGTAATACGTAATATGATGGTTGATGAAAAAGTTCGTTTAGATGGTCGCGCACCTGATCAGGTGAGAGCATTAGAAATGGAAGTTGATTTAATTCCCGGTCCTCACGGTGTTTCATTATTTACGCGTGGCGAAACTCAATCGTTAAGCACTACCACACTAGGCACTCCTGATGATGAGAAAATGATTGAAGATGCCGAACATAGCGAATATTTAAGTTTTTACTTACACTATAATTTCCCTCCATTTTCAACAGGTGAAGTAAAACCAATGCGTGGTGTAGGCCGTCGTGAGGTTGGACATGGTAATTTAGCACAACGTTCGTTGAAACAAATTCTGCCAATCAAAGAAAAATTCCCTTATACCATTCGAATCGTTTCTGATATTTTAGAAAGTAATGGTTCATCATCAATGGCTACTGTTTGTGCAGGTTCATTGGCATTAATGGATGCAGGTGTTCCAATTGAAAAACATGTATCAGGTGTGGCCATGGGATTAGTATCTCGTGAAGATGGCAAATGGGTAGTATTGACTGATATACTTGGTGATGAAGATCATTTAGGTGATATGGACTTTAAAGTAACTGGTACAAAAGATGGTATTGTTGGTATTCAAATGGATATCAAAGTAGATGGTTTGAGTATGGATGTGATGATGCAAGCATTAGA
>ENA-UOWO01002023-UOWO01002023.1-activated-sludge-metagenome-genome-assembly--contig:-NODE-2023-length-25809-cov-6.204085_pt1 | contig 25809 bp, 18 predicted proteins | sample MGYA00238148_ERZ761564 | MGnify/ENA primary metagenome ERZ761564 (study PRJEB28885, sample SAMN05720194) | activated sludge metagenome | isolation source: Anaerobic digester | place: USA...
CTCCAGATTGGCAAATGTCTGGTTTTTTCAGTCGCAACAAAAGTCTCTGTACTCAATCACACACTCACTCTGTTCTTGGCAGCCATCTTGCAGGCTATTTTGCAAACGCTTGCGGTCGCCGAGCGGAGTCGAGGTGCCCGCTCTTCAGTAGCCATCTTGCAGGCTAATAGCTAATCACGCTTACCACTGGAGTAACAATCAGTCTGCCCAAGTTTCAGTAGCCATCTTGCAGGCTAATAGCTAATCATTTGCCGCTTGACCAAAATTTAGGTTTCGCCTGTTTCAGTAGCCATCTTGCAGGCTAATAGCTAATCAGGGACGGCATCATGCCGAATTGAGCATGAAGCAGTTTCAGTAGCCATCTTGCAGGCTAATAGCTAATCAATGACCTGGAGGAGGCAGTAATGCCTCAACGAGTTTCAGTAGCCATCTTGCAGGCTAATAGCTAATCATGATGGATGTAACGCATGTAATGAAATAATTCGTTTCAGTAGCCATCTTGCAGGCTAATAGCTAATCTAAAAATTGAAAAATTCGCTGACGGCTTAACAGTTTCAGTAGCCATCTTGCAGGCTAATAGCTAATCATTATGAGCATACCAAAGTAGCTCTGAAAGCAAGTTTCAGTAGCCATCTTGCAGGCTAATAGCTAATCTTGAAAAGTACGAACCAACGGGAGATGAACCCGTGTTTCAGTAGCCATCTTGCAGGCTAATAGCTAATCTGTTTCACTTAATTAAAAAATAAAATGATTAAAGTTTCAGTAGCCATCTTGCAGGCTAATAGCTAATCTTTCATTCTTATATACTAAATGAGGGTTCGAAGTTTCAGTAGCCATCTTGCAGGCTAATAGCTAATCAGGATACTTTAAAAAAGAACCGTTTTCGGAAAAGTTTCAGTAGCCATCTTGCAGGCTAATAGCTAATCGTTGAACAAATAATTGACAGAGCCAGTAATGGGTTTCAGTAGCCATCTTGCAGGCTAATAGCTAATCAATTTGATTCTCAACACGTTGGCAAATATACAACAATAATTTGAATTATGCAAAACGTCAAAGAACCCATTGATAATACCACAAATTTATAAATAAATTCTGAGGATTTTCGCAAATCTATTGTTTTTATATGATAAATTTTACTGTTTTTAAGTTTAAAAATTGCGTAAGTACAAGTAAATCAATAAAATAAGCCCTTAAAAAATTTTCGCAAATCTCTTGAAAAAATTTTGGATTTTGAGATTTGCGAAAATCGGGCGTTTTTAGGCAAAAATGAGTATGTGTTAAGTGTCAGATTATAAGGTGATTACGAAAACAGTAAAAGCTGCTAAAAGTGGTCATTTTCGCAAACCTCGGCGCGATTTTGTGAAAACCGGAGATTTGCGAAAATTTTATTTCATGTGGATTTGTTGTAAAAAATCGTAATGTGTTAATAATCAGCATGTAAGACGTTTTTTCGATTTTCGCAAATCGTTTTCAGCTGTGCAGGAGGGTTTTTCCATCGGCAAGGAACTGGGTTGGAGTCAATTTGAATAAATTTACTTTTATAGTAATAAAGATGGAATTATAAGAACAAAATATATATTTTTAAGGCAATTATCTGCTTGCGAAAAAGTAATAGTTAATGCATGGAGGCGCAACAAAAAATATTCATCTCCTACTCGAGCAAAGATCAGGTTCAGGCAAATGCGTTATGTTCGTTCCTCGAAGGGTCGGGGCTAAATTGCTGGATTGCTCCCAGAGATATTGTGCCCGGCAATATATATGGCGAAAAAATTGTTGAAGCCATCAATAATTGTGATGCTGTGCTGTTGTTTTTCACCGAGAACTCAAACCGGTCGGCACATGTGGCTAACGAAATTGACATTGCTTTTAATGCAAACAAACGTATTATTGTATATAAGCTGGGAAATTTTAGTGAATCTCCGGCGTTGATGTATTATTTACGAAGAACACAATGGATCGTTGCCCGGAATGCAATAAGCGACAATACATTAATTCTTAAAACATGCCAGAACAACCCCTGCAACACGCCAAAAACTCTCGATTTCTCCAATATCTGCAATAAAATAGCGACTCAGATAAGCCAATTTGCAAAGCAAAAAAATCATGAGTCAGAAACAAGTTTTACCCGAAGTTTTTACAGTTTCAACAAAAAACTGATTTCATTCGAGAAAAATGATTGGGTTTCGGTTGTCTTCGTAATTGTTTTTATTGTGTTACTCATCCGAATATTCGTACCGGTAATAGTATTTGACCATAGTTCTATAAGAACATGGCCAAAATTGGTTTCGTTTTTCTATCACACCCGCAATCTTTTAACTTTCAAAGCAATTGGAATACTTGCCACTATTGTAACAGGCATTCTTATACCGCCATTGTTAATTCTGATTCGAAAATTGCTTAAAAATAAATTCAGCCTTGTACTACTCGGGGTCCTAATGATTATCAGTCTTCTTTTTGCTGAAATAACCCCGGTGTTTCTTTTCAGAAACTACCATTTGAGTCTTGGCTTTAACGATTTTAGATATTTTTCGTTGGCTACCGAAATGTTGTTTTTAACCCCCTTGATTCTTGTAATTGGTTGTGGTCCCTTTGTCTTGCATTATTTGTACAGGCAAATTGAAGAGTCTAACCTGGCTTTCGATCGGAAAATGGAGTATCTGAAAACCGTGATTCATAATGTAACCCATTGCGAAAATGACCCGGAACGGATAATATCGGAACTTATTCAAGAAAAAGTCAATACTTCGGGGAATGAAAATGAAATTATAAGGTTTTCTGTAGCAAAAATTAAAAAGCAATTTGAAGAGATAAAATGATGGTTGGTATAATATAAATCCCTCCCGAAAATGCACGATGTTTTTATTTCATACAGTCGCAGCGATTCAGTCGAAGTGAATTCGCTTTGCCATGCAATAGAAGAAGCCGGAATAAGTTATTGGCTCGATACTGCCGACATTCCACTGGGGACTTCGTTTCCTGCCGAAATTTCGAGAGCGATTGATTCTTCGAAATTGCTTGTGTTTGTTTCTTCGGTTCATTCGAATAAATCGCCTTACGTTACCAGCGAAGTGCGTTATGCACTCGAAAGTGGTAAAATGATAATACCCTTTAAAATTGATTCAGAAAACTATAGCGACGACCTTAAGTTGTTTTTAGTGACGACAAATTATTTTGCTGCATATCCGCCTCCGGTTTCGAAATATATGACAGAGTTTGTAGATAGATTAAAACTTCTGATTGATTCGACCGACAACAATAGGCCAGTGCTAAAACGTATAATTGATGAAAACGATCCGGATGTGCCTGCTTTACTCGAAATATACCATAATTGTTTCGAAAACGACAGATGCGTTGCTGATGAATTTATACTGAGCAACCTATTTGCCGACAACAACACTAATCATAAAGCGTATTTGTTTGTTCTGAAAAAAATGAACAGAAACATTGGCATGGCTGACGTAAGTTATTTTTGCGATAGCAAATTGCTTTTTGTTTCGTACATTGCCGTTCATCATTTCCGATATCCAGGTGAAAAACTGATATACACCCATAACATTATTGAGGGAATACAGAATTATTTCCAACAACAGCACCTCGAAATTGATGCGCTACTTTTTGAAACGGAAGAAGAACGCATTTACAAATTCTTCAACAGGGTTTTTAATAATCGGTTTCACAAGAAAATTTATAAAATTTGTATCGATTATACCCAGCCGACTCTCGTTTCCGATAGCGATCCGGGAGTAGCGGGAGGGAATAAAATACATTTGGTTTATATGCCTTGCCAAGATTCTGGTGAGCGTACCTCGATAAAAAAAGAAACGGTAATTACACTTATTAAGCAGGTTTATTTTGAAATATATCTACATATTAGAGATAATACGTATGAAGAACGGTACAAGTATCTCGATGAACTGATCCGCGAGTATTGCAATCATCTGCCCGAAGATATTCTTCTTGAGTGGGAGTAGTGTTGTTGAAAACAAAATATTTAATAAAACGACAAAGACACGTTTTAAGTTATGCTTTATATAAATGACTGTTAATCAGATAAATGTTTTAATTTATTCAAATTACATTTTGTGCTTCTTAATTATCATAAAAAAAACAGTTAATCTATAATAAAATAATTGATTAAAATACATTGATATTCATTTTGATTTTTTTATTTTTGGAAATAATTAAGTGCAAATAAATAAAACATAACCTATGCGATTTAAACTTTACTTTTTTAGCATCATACTTAGTGGTTTTCTTGCATCTTATAACTGTATGGATTTATATGGTCAAAATGCACAAGAATTCGTAACATGTATTGTTCTCGATAAAACGGCTTCGATGGTTGGCAAACCGGATGGTTCAAATATTTGGGCTGATGTTCAGAACTATACCCTGAACATGATTGATGCAATTTCGATTAACACAACAGTTATCGTTTTCGAGTTTGATGGGAAATGCTATGGCCCAAAAACATTTACAATAAGTCAACAAGCTGACAAGGGAGCAATCAAGACCTATGTAAAAAGTGTTAAACCTGATGGGCAAAGCACTGCGATTTATAACGCTCTTGACGTAGCATGGCAATATATGCAAAACAATTACTCCAACCATAATAAAATCATATATTTAATAACTGATGGTCGCGACAATGCAAGCCAAATGAGTTTTTCATCGGTGCTATCAAAGTTTTCGGCGAATAAAGGAGAATATGATCATTTATACTATATCGATTTAAGGGATATGGCCGATGCAAACATTAAAAACCTGGTTTCGCAAACCGAATCGGTAAGTATAACCAAGGGATTTGTTAAAACTATTACAGTACAACCCATCTTTCAGGAAATACCGGTGACACTTGATAAATCAAATAAAATTGAGCAGCGATTTGCAATAAGTGGAGGTGTTTTACCAGAGTCCTTTTCGTTCAATTGCCAGGTCGTAAGCCCGAATAATATTAATGCTGATATAAATCCGTCCGGAAATATCGGACAGCAAAATCTTACCAAAATTGATGATGGTAAGTATTCCTTCCAATTTGGTCTAGATATTTTACAAGGGCAACTGGTAGATTCTGCTGAATTCAAAATTAGCCTCCATAGCAATTCAATTAACGAGTATCTTATAACCTTTCAACCGGAAACATTTACTATTCTATTGAAAAACAAGGATGTGGCAAAAGTTAAAGCTAAAAATGGGGGATGGAGATAGTTTGTACGAATCTATTAACACATAAGAATATGAAGAAACTGAACTTACTGTTATTCATGGTGATTAGCTTTGGGGGATTTGCAAACAATGCTATTCAATGCACTGATTCTATCACAAGGCAAATTGAACTCGAGTTTAATAAGGAAGCAATTGAAAACGATGCTTTTATAACCTGGGAATTAATTGGTAATTGGCAGGAGTTCACCATTACAATTAATCAGGGGGTACTCGAAGAGAATTCTTTTACCGTAAAGGCAAAAGATTACAAAGATTTTGCTAAAGGTTTCGATGGCATTCGAATCTGCATAAAGCCGAACAAGCATACGAAAGAGGGGACATACCAACTCTCGATGAAAGTTTCGGATATAAGCGAAAATTTAGAATTTTCGAAGGAAGAACTGGACTTGATAATTCCGGAATTCTACTATCAGGCACCCCCTCCGAGACCATTATGGCAATACCTCGTTTTTGGTCTGTTGATTGCCTTTTTACTTTTTAATATTATTTGGTTTGCTTTGGTGAAACCTAATAAATATCGAAAAATGAATGGTACATTGATTTTTGATGATGGTGCCGCAATAAAGCTGAACAATTGCTATAAATATTGTATTTACACAGCCATGACAGCTCCTAAATTGACAAAAAATGGATTTTTATCAAATCTTTATTTTGGAAAGGTTGGGAAATATGGAATTATTAATTTCCCGGATTATTTAAGAAATGAAAACACCAATATTATTATCAAACAAGTTAAAGACCGGAATAAATGGAAAAACGCAGTAATCAGCCATACAAACCTGCAGTTAATTTCTGAATACAAGAAATTGTATCATGAACAGGATTATGTTTTTCAGGACAGCATTAATCCAAAGGCTCAAATTTCTTTTACATACGACAACATTAAACATCAACTGTAATCAAAGTAATAAAAATCAACATTAATAACTATGAAAACAAAACTTTCTAGAACTGTATTTATTGGATTGGGTGGTACCGGAGCGCAAACTATAGTGCGTTTAAAAGCCAATTTCATGGAAAACTTTGGAAAGATACCTCCAATGATTAAACTATTGGCTATTGATACCGACAGTCGCTTAAAGATATCTTATTCAACAACATCAGGCAAGGAGTACATGCTTGACGAGCATGAATTTAAACATTTAATGGTTGAGGATGTTGTAAGCTATATTAATAACAACCCAAAAACATGTGGTTTTTTTCCAAAGGATTTGATAAAAGCTAAAACTTCAATATATAAAGGCGCCGGACAATTTCGTGCTTTTGGAAGGTTGCCTTTGATTAGAGAATTTGACACCAATTTTAAGGTTTTCCTTGAAAATACCATTAAAAATGTAAGGAACTGGATAGGGGATAGAGATTCTGATTTTGAGGTTGATAAAACCGGAACAAATGTTTTTGTTGTTTTTTCGTTGGCCGGAGGTACCGGTGCCGGTACTTTTATTGATTTCCCTTTAATGATAAAAGGTTCAGGAATATTAGAAACAAAGGAAAAAATTATTGGGGTGGGTGTTTTGCCTGATGTGTATTCCAGCTTCGGATTGCACGCTATAAATACCAAGCCTAATGCAATAGCTGGTATTACGGAATATGAATTTCTGGCGAATAATGTGATGGGAGAGATGCTAATAAATCCAAACTCACCGGAATTACTCATAAACACTCCAACTGCAAAATATAAGGTTGATTATAATTATTTGTACGACTCATTTATTCTTGTAAACAACTATAGCACTACAAATCAACAATATGATAAGCCGGGTGAAATTGCTGATTTAATTTCGAAATCACTGTTTTTAGTTGCTGGTTCTGCAGGCGGAGAAAATGAAAGCACTCTTGATAACATCTTTACAAACGCAAAAGTTTCAGAAGAGAGTTACGGAAAACCTAGTCGCTACTTGGGCATTGGATGTGCTGAATTGGTTTTGAATAGGGAACGTATTGCTGATTATTGTTCATTTCTCCTTGCAGGGCAGTTATGTCAATTGATTTCTCGGGAAATTGGTAAGCAAGATTATGACCATGCTGTTCAGGATAGGGTTTCGGGATGGAATATACAAGAGGATCAAAACCAAGACGATGTTATTACTAAGCTACTAAGCAATAAGTTAAAAAACAGATTCATTAATTTGAGTGAATTCGATGATGGGGCTGCACAAACCATAAAAGCAAAAAGGACTGCATGGATTGAGTCGTTTACCGTAAGTATAAAAGATGAAATCTATTCTGATGAAGGAAGCCTTAATCAACTGAAAGGCGATAAATTGAAAAATTTGACTGATTATATATATTCAAAAGTATCTGAGCCGGGGGGCGTTGCTTTTTCGAATAACTTCATACTTGTTTTAAAGGGACGACTTTTGGCAATGATTGAAGAAATGAGAACCGAGTCTGCCGCGTTCGACAAAAAGAAAGAACAAGTTATTAGGGGATATGACGAAAAGTTAGCTGCTATTTCGGCTTCTGAAAAAATTTCGAAGTTTAATGTATTTAAAAATAAATCGAGAAAGATTGAAGAAGCCTGTGAGGACTTTGTAGAGTCGGTCAACAGAGAGGCTTTATATATCTCTGAAATTGAAAGACGTAATGCAGCCGTTTCGTTCTTTCAGTCATTGATTGACAGAATTAATTCAATGCAAAATCAAATTGTTAATTTTCAGAGTCGTCTAAGCAAAATAATAACCATTATCTCAAAAAACATTCAAACTATTAGGAGCCGAAACCCACAGGAACCTTTTACGGTGCATTTGACCCCTCATATTATTCAAAATATCAAAGTGAACGCCAATGAGGACGATCTTGAAAGATTTATAAAAAACAATTTGCCTGCATCATTTATTTTTACTGAACAAACCGAGATAGAACTGTTAAATATCTTTTTAAAATTCTGCCAAAAAGAGCATATTACTCAGGAAAATAAAAAACTCAACATTCTTGATGCACTCAATGAATTAGAAAAGAGCAAGGTTGAAGAAATATTGGATGACTTAAAAGATGCTATTGGTATTCTGAGAACAATTGATAAGAATTATGATAAAATTACTGTTGCGAACAAATATGTAATTGGCGTTAGCAATAGCAATCATATTAGTTTGATTAATCATAAAAATTCGCAAGAGTCGTTTGAGAAGAAAACAGAAGTTGCCAGTAAAACCGAAATTCAAACCATTGAAGGAAGTACTGTTTCAAAATCAATTCCCGATGACCTAGGGCATATATTAGACAGAAAATTTAGCGAGAATGGGAAAGCCCCTATGTTTGCCAATACCGGCGACGAAAGTAAAATTATTATTACTGCATTTGAATCGACTGTTCCGGCATTTGTCGTTAATAATTTTAGAAACTATAAACAAGAAATGGACAATAGTACAGGTATTTCGCCCATTTTTCGTTTTGCAAATAAATATTGGGGCGACATTATTCTTAAGACAAATTATTCAATCTTTCCGGTTGATACCGACGACACACTTAAAATATGGTCACTCGGATTGCTGGTGTCTTACGTTGAGAAAATGCAGTTAATAGGTAAACAAAAGAATCGTGATTATTTTGTTGCAGTGCGGTCTATGGGTAGCAATATTACTGAATTAGATTCTTTCAGGCCAAAAGCATTTGAAATATTTAACCAAAAACAATTAGGATTGGAACTAATGGTTGAAATCAAAGATAAAATAAGGAACAATTTGAGTACCTACAAATCATTAATTAATGAATTAATAGAGGACAAAACAGATAAAAAATATATTGATGAAATTGCAAATCATCAATTGGATAAAAAGACCTTAAACAGCAATAGTCACAACCAAACTCGTGAATTAATATTAAAAGAACTTGATTTTATTAAAAGCATCGGAAATCTTTCGGAAATAATCTAGTTGTGATATGTTCATAAACAGAACCTTAATTATCAGTTCTTCATCATTGGGTGAAGAACTGATTTCTCAATTCCGGCGATCTATTTTAACTGATTTTCAGAGGGAGTATTCTACAAAACTTCAAACTAAGATAGAAACACTCTTTATTGAGTCAGCAGGTATTGTTAATGAGCAAAAACAGACCTTGTTTGATTTGAGTGAATTGAAAGATGAATCGGCAACTGAAGTTGTCTGGAATAAGCTGATTTCGGAAGAAACCAAAATTTTGAACGTTATTTCAGATGCAATTGATTCTATTAGTAATGTTCGAGACGACCTTGCTCTAAACGAAGTGCAACTCACTGAAATTGGAGAATCTATCAATATTATTGTGTTGCTACCAACTTATAAAACGCGTGAATCAGTTTGGTTAAGCTATTTACTTAAAGTAATATTCCCCCAATTAGGCATTACGAATTATAATTACTTCGTATTTGGGGTTTTGCCAGAGTTAGACAAGGATTATAAATCCAACGAAAACGAGTATTTATGTCGATGCTTTGCCTGCCTGACAGAATGTAATGAGATTTTAAATGAAAAGATGGATTTGATTAATTCTTTCACGCTCTTATCTGATAAAAATGAGGACAATACTGCTGTTGAAAATTATTCGGAGTTAATCCCATTATTGAAAGAATTGTTCCTCTTTGTATTTTATAACGAGAGTCCTTTCAATCATAATAGGCAATCACCCATTCCGGTTTATCGGGAAAAAAGAGCCTTTTTTAGTGCTCTTGGGCTTAGTGCTGTTGTGTATAAACGTGACAGATTGCTGGAACAATTTGTACATAACATTATTGTCAAGGTTTTTGAGCAGTTCTTAGAAATTAATAGAAAACCCATTAATCGCGAGGGTTTTTATATAGAAGCAGATCAGCTTATTAAAAACTTAGCATGGGAGAAAAAAGAAAGCCTTTTTGAAGGCCCCGAAGCATATCAATCTTTTTCGAATACATATAATCTTTCAGCCAATAGCATTTCAAATCTATCAACAGACCTTATGTTGAAGTCGCTGAATGCTAATAAAGAGGAGCACGAAAGTTACAATGGTTACTATGGAGGGACATATTTAAATCGAGTACTTTTAGAAAAGGATAAAAGTTTAAACAAAACCAAGGAAAAAATAGTAGAAACAATAGCGAATTATCTTAAAGAAGGCTCGCAAGGGTTTTCAAAAGCACTTGCTTTATTGTTTTTATTAATGGGAAAAGAAGACGATTCGGTATTCGAAGGGAATAGCCATGTTGAGCCAGCAGATTTACTCTATATAAAAGCTAAGGTTGCAGAATATTATTGTAGCTTTCTGACTGAAAGCGAATTAATTCCAATTCTGGATTTTAAAAATAAAGAAAAGGAACTAAAACGAAAAATTGAACAAGCGGAGAAACTCAGGTGTAAAATTGAAAACCTGGAAAACAATATTTATAATTTTCAAGAAGTTAAAGAAGATCTATCAAAACAAACAGGTGAATTACTTTATTTTACTATTTCCGGGCAAAAAGTAAATATTACAGGAATAAAAAAAGAAGAAGAACCCATTCCTGATACTATGAAAGCGTATATACCAGAAATAACGGATAAACCATTGCCTAGTATCGTGGATTTAAGACCCTATTTAACTCCTGTAGAAAACCAATTGCAGGTTGGGAGCTGTGTTGCAAATGCATGTGTGGGCGCGTATGAATACTTAGTAAAAAGAGCAACTTCGAAGAATAAAGATTTTAGCAGGTTGTTTGCATATTATAATGCACGAAACACGGATGGGACTGGAAATGTAACTGATGAAGGTGCAATTCAGTCAAATTGTATAAAATCCATGATGGAACTAGGTGTATGTCTTGAGTCAACGTGGGGTTATAATGTCGATAAGGTCAACACACGACCCGATGTTAAATGTTATGAGGAAGCCACAAATTATCGTGTAATTGATGCAGAGTATTTCGGAATAGATATAGATTTAATGAAAAAATGTCTATCTGAGGGTTTCCCCATTATTATCGGATTGAATCTATATAATTCGTTTCAGGCTGTTGGTAATAAAGGGATTGTTCCTCTTCCGGATGAGACGGAAGAGCAGGCAGAGAACCATGGAAGACATGCCATGTTATGTGTCGGCTATTCCGATGCAGATAAATACTTCATTGTTCGAAATTCATGGGGAACTGGTTGGGGTGATGCAGGATACTGTTATATCCCATACGAATATATGGGAAATAGTAATTTTCACACAGGTTCCATTGTTTTTCTTGTGAAAGCCTTGACGGATTTGGATTTTAAGAAAATAGATTTTACCAAAAATATTGCAAAGGAAAAAGGCTCCCTATTCAATTTTAGTTATGATCTATTAGAATTACAACATTCAAAAGAAAAGTATTTTGCAATAAAGCAGGAACTGGAAAACTTAGTGCCTGAATTTGAAAACTTACAGCGTAGATTAATAGATCAGCGTGAGCTAGTACTTGATTATCAATTTAGGGAAGAAGTCGAATTGAACCAAATAAAAGAATTAGGCAAATCACAAGAGGAAATAATTTCAGAAATTTTAAATAAGGATCAGTTGTTAAACACTTTAAATGACCGAAAATCTGAGTTAAAACAAAAGCGGAAGCGATTTATTTTAAGACGTTTTATTGTAGTTCCCATTGTAATAGTTTTGTTTGCTGTGCTTGCATATGTTGTTGTTGGTAAGTTTTTGAGTGGCGTTTGGTTAATTAGTTTTGCTCTTATATTACCCATATTGTTGATTAGTGTTTTGAGTGTTTTCTTTATTGTTTATGGAATTGTAAATTATATAGCATTAAAGAGAAAAATCATTAATGAATTAAATAAACTGCAAGAGCAAATACTGCAGGAAGAAGAAATACGACGGTCTTTTATTGAGAAGTTGATTAATAATTACAATCAATATTTCGAGGTTAAAAGAACGAATAAGTTATTCGAATTATTATTGGATTTTATTTCTGATGTCAACGATTATCTTAATATATCTAAAGACAAACTCTTGCAATGGTTAGTGATTTTAAAGCAACAAAAAGAAAAATCAGAAAAGTTTTTAACTGATAATGAGATCACTGATAATGGTGCAACCATTTTGCAGTATGCTTGTACAACAAATGATATTTTGAATTTGGTTAATCGAGTTGATACATTAAAGGAGTTTTATAATGATGGTAAGCGCCCGCTGCATGAATTTGTTCTTGATAATAATGGTCGAATAATGAACGACGAGGGAATAGATATCTTTAAGGGTGCTGCCATATCCTTTGCGCAAGGGAAGACAGAATATGAATTAATGAAGGGTTTTAATATTTTAGATTTTGTTTTTAAATCGGAGTTTATAAGCAAAGTTTTTAAAACAATCGACATGACACATGATCTGAAAACCAACGTAAAAATGTATGCATTATACTCAAAGCCATTTATTAAGGTTACATCTAAATACGACACAATAAGTATTGATCATAGTATTGAATTATTATGGCCAGATATTGAAGACCATTCTTTTGATAAAATTAGGGATATTGTTGAATCTATTTATGCAATTAAACCGAAAATTTTCAAGTATTCAAACAGTACAGAATCTGCATTAATATTCATTCAAATTTTGACATTTTTTCCGGCATATGCTGTTGAATCGCTTGAAAAAGCTGCCAGAGTATTTTTGAAATTACCACCTGCAGAACGTAATAAATATTTTATCAAACCCAAATTTGGTGCACAATCATATATGCCTGAATTGGACAATGAATTGCATTAGCGTAAGTAATAAAATTTCTAAATATGAGTAATTTAGTTAAAATAGTGATGATAATAATTGTGGCGTTTGGATTTTCATCCTGCACCAATAGCACGAAAACAAAGAAAATTGAGAAGTTCCATGCTTTCATCGAGGAGGTTGGTCAAAATCATGAATCATACACCCGTGAAGACTGGACAAAAGCCGATTCAACATGCAAGGAGTTTACCGATTACTTCGATCAACCTGAAATAAAAAAGATTCTTACCCAGGAGGAGGCAGAAGAAATTGCAAAACTTAAAGGCAATTATAAAGGCTATCGGTTTAAGCCAAAGCTCGATGAAACCATAGATGATGTTATCGACAAAGCATCGGAAGTGGGAAAAGAACTGGAAGGAGTGATTGAAACAATAAAAAAATAGCAAATACTACATGGATAATATCTTTACATTCAGCAATTTTCTTGAATCAATCGAGAAAAAAAATCCTGAGTTGTATGCCCACTTAATGGGGAAGTACACAAAAAAAATCAGACTTACCGATATTCCTGAAATAAAGGAATTGGTCGAAGAATTTGATTGTACAAATCTATATTTTGGAAGTTTGCCGATATCAATCGACGACACATTACTCCTTGTACGCTTAATTGCTGCCTCTATAAGCTGCGATTACGAATTGAGTTACGATAACGAAGTGCACCATGAATTGCTTACGATTACGGTTGGGCTTGGAGTAGAAACTGTGAATAGTGAATTGAGCGAACTGCTTAAAAGCCAACTCGAACAGTTATTTATTATATTGTTATCGCAACAACTCGAGTTAGCTGATGAAATAAAACTTGAACGAAGAAATCGTCTTGCAGATTGGGAAATAAAAAGAGCAATGAACACCAGCAAACGTTATTATAATGTGTTTTTTGAAAGAAATTACGATTAGTTCAGCTATATCATTTCATAATTACGGAGTCATTTAATACCAGGTTATAAAAACAAATTCAGAAAAGATGAGACTATATTACGGATTAAAATACAGATATGATAACATCAATGAACTCCGCTTTTCGGAGCTGGCCCGATTACTATTTTATTCGATGAGCAATTCAGTAACAGATGTTCAGCGCTTTATATCCAAACTTAATAAATTCGATCCGGCAAACCTTGAAACTTATTGCTCGGGATTAGATCTGGAGGTTTATACAATTAAGGAAAACCTACGATATTCTGCGCACTTCACAAATCGAATGGTGGAACGGTTGCAGAATTGGATCGACAATATAGGTTGTACGCGGCAGGAGATTGAGGATTTTATCAGTTACTATAAAATTCGGTCAGATAAACTCGTAGGGCTTCGGATGATCAGTAAATCGCAATACAACAGTCCTGCGGATATTAATACTATGCTTGGCCAATATATTATTGGACAAGAAAGAGCACAAAAAATTCTCAGTTCAGCCATCTACATTCATTTGCTTCGCTGTGGTCTGGTAAAGCCGCTTATATCGGCCGGGTACACTACTCAGAATTCAGGCCTTGTTCCACTGCTTCCCAACCCCAATATTGTGCTGATTGGGTCAACCGGTACCGGTAAAACCTATATTCTAAAGACTATAGCCAGCGTTTTCCGTCTGCCTTTTCTTAAAGTGGATTGCGCATCGCTTACTTCTACCGGGTATTACGGAAACGGTCTGAATGAGCATTTATATACATTCCTGAATAAATGTCAGGAAAGTAAGCAGGACATTAATCAAGCCATTATTTTCTTTGATGAATTTGACAAGCTTAGCGAAATGCATTATGCCCGCAGTGGCGGATCGTTGGGTGGCGTTGAAATGCAACAGGAATTTCTGAATATAATCGAGGACAAAGAAATATTGTTATACCCACCCAAGGGATCGCAGAACGAAGGAAAATCGCTCAACCTGAGTAATTGCATGTTTGTTTTTGGGGGGAGCTTCTACGGAATCGAACGAATTGTTGAAAAGCGCCTTGGAAAACATCAAAGGATCGGTTTTAAAATGCATGAAAAAAATACTAATGATGATGCTCCTGTATTGAGTCATGTCAACCCTCACGATTTGGTTGAATTTGGAATTTTGCCCGAACTGGTGGGTAGAATTAATCATGTTGTCAGTCTCGAAGAACATAACCTCAATACAATAATAAGTATAATAAAGAATTCTGCCGAATCGCCGCTTAAAGCGTACGAAAACTATTTCGAGATGCACCACGACACACTGGTTATCGAAGAAGATGTATATGAGTTAATAGCGGAAAAAATTCTAGAGGCGAACACGGGAGCAAGGGCAATATACGGTGTGCTGAACGAGTTGCTTAAGGACCTCCTGTATCATTCACCCAATTTAATCGAAGAAAAACTGGTCGTTGATAAAGCGTATTTTAATAAGGTGTTCCCAAAATAAGATGTATTTTTGAAAAATAACTAAAACGCATTTTGTTTACACAATTCATTATTAACGGCTTAATCACGCGAAGCATCTATGCTCTTATAGCCCTTGGTTTTTCGCTCGTGATCACTAAACAACTTCATTTTTCAAATGTGCAAAGGGTTATTTAAACAACAAATCTATGAACCCAAACGAAATAAAAATCATCGACGATTCAGGCGTGGAGCAGCTAATTGATTTTGAATTACGACAATGTTCCCAAATCGTTCCTTTCAGAGAAGTAAAAGCGCAGATAAAAAAAATGTTTCTCGATTGTTATAACCACGTGGAAACATTATTTGGCGACCATGCGCCCCGGCTAATAACCGTAAGATTGGAGCAGGAAAAAACAAATTTGCAGTCAGTAATTATGGCGTCGTTCCGCCCCACCATCTCCACTGTGATGGAACTGAAGTTTAGTTTTCATTATCACACTGTTCAACTTGTTTGTGCCGATTTGAATGATAAAACTGATGAGAATACCGGAAAAATTAAAAGGATTATTCTGCATGAACTCATTCATGCTGCTGACTTAAAGAATTTAAATCAATTTCACTTATCTCACACAGCAAAATCAGCACAACCCGGGAATATTCCTTCACAAATGATATTTGGGGAAACATTCGGTAGCGGTCAGTATAATTATACAAGCCATTACCTAATGTTACATTTTATTCAAAAATTTCGTGCCGAAGGGGTTGCTATATTGGGCGAAAGACTGTTGAACCAACATAAATACAGCCAAGAGATTGGGGAATTTATAAAATACTTTGCTTCCGATTTCCACTATGTTATTGGAAAGTCCCGTGATATACAATTTTTCGAAAAGAATATCGATAAGGTAACTGTAGAAAACCTCAATATTATATGTGAACGAGCCTACATGTATGGTGATGCCGTTATGTTTAGCCTGATTGCACAAAAACATGGTAAAGATTTCAAGTTTTTGGATTTGTCAAGAGGTTTCGATAATTTCATTATCCCTGTGTTTACTTATTCCGATGCTATTGAGTTTATGAAATTATGTATCAATTTCGATATGTCCGATTACATTAATGGTATGCTTCGTTTGACGGATAACAATGGGAATACCTTGATTGACCACAATAAGTTCTATAATTATTGTGGTTTCATTCAAAACGAAACAACGGGGAGCATTAACGAATTTTGTCTGAATATTTCGAAAACCGCGTTGCATTACAACAAGGAAGCGTTTATTTCCACATTAAAAGATGTGCTGGGAAGTAAAATGCAAAAAGAAGAGATTATAGAATTGATAGCTGAATTTGAAAACACAACACCTGCCGATAACATCTCGAAAGATATAAAAGTTCTTGCATCGCAGTTGGTTGAAAAAATTAACACTGAAGATTCCGAAATCGTGATATGGGCATTAACTTATCTGCTCGACGATGAAGATATGATTCACGATGAACTTGATTTTGTCGGGCTCCAGGATGATTGGTTTGTTTTGAAAGCAGCCGCTTATATAATTAGTGGAAACGAAAAATCGAATCAGTTGTAAGTAGTGGCAAATGGCATCTCTACAAATCGCTTGTATTCCAGCAGTGCTTCAATGCGCTTTTTACCTTCGATAGTGTTTGGGTCGTATGTATGAATCAATGCCTCTATTTTTACAATTATTCCTGACTTGTCCAATTTAGTGCGTTTGAGACAAACTTTTTACCTGTGACAACTAAAGTGATTAGATCATCTACTCATTTTTTCTCATACTTTTTCCTTGATGAAAAAGTAACAAAAAATCATGACAAAAACATGCTTCTCCCCTCTCTAGCCGTTTAATGAAAAAACTAACAAAGTAGTGTTTTGTCAGCACAGGCCCTTCTCCTTAGGCCGACAAACCAAAGCGTCGAGAAGCAAACCAGGGTCGGGTCTGCGGGTAGTTCGCTTCTCTAGCCCTTTGTTGTTTTTTCTATTAAACGGCTATTCACGCCCGGGCCGGCTCGCTTTTTTGTCGGGCCTGCCCGCGTCGCGTTGCCAGCAGTGGACTGATAGCTTGGGTTGTCTGTGGAAATGGCAATGCGATTGACAACACAGATTTTCATGCATATCGTAACGCCGAGGGGGGAGTGAACGAGTGCGCGGGAAGCAGTATGAGTATTCCATAAGGCTGGATGTGCGATACTTCGGCTCCGCTCAGCATCCCAGGGTAATGCTGCTTTCTTGCTCGTTGTGCCCTTTTGGGGTTGCTTTTTTGGAGCTGTGCTTAGCGATGCCGAAACACAAACTAAAAAGTGATAAAAAATTTGGTTAGTGCGGTAAGTATAATAATATTTAATCAACTCACGTTGATTATCAGTCATTTATAACCTCACTAATTTATTGTGGGACAAGTCAGAATCTCAACAAATCGCTTGTATTCCAGCAGTGCTTCAATGCGCTTTTTACCTTCGATGGTGTTTGGGTCGCATGTATGAATCAATGCGTCGATTTTTACAATTATTGAATTGGTAAAGGTTTTGTCTGGCTGTAGAATTTCGCGTATGGCAAATTGATATAGCTCATTCATATAAAATGACGAAGTATCGCGGTCGAATTTTAACCAGCCTTTAATAGAATGCAATAAATCAGTTATTCTGTTATTCCCCAATGGACTAATTAATTTCAGATCTTCGGTAGCGATATATTGCGATGGCAAAACAGCAAAAACCATAAGCATTTTTTTCTGGTCATCGTTCAAGTGAATTAAGTCGCGACAAAACAGTGCTTTAATATAGCACATGGGAGTGCATTCTTCGGGAGAAAGTGCTACAGGTAAATTGTCTTTTGTGCGAGTTATAACCGGTTTTTGCAGTCTGTTGTGCTTAATCGACGACACCCCTTTAATAATCTGGTAAATATCGCATAAGTCAAGTAATTCGTCTGCAATATCAACACGGGCAATCAATTCGATTAGCAAGGGATTAAAGGAAAGATTTTTCAACAATGTGTGGATACCCTGATAATTGCTTTCAATGAATTGCAAGGCTTGTTGTTTTTCTCCGGCATCAATGTCCTCGAGATAATACGATTTTAACATGTCGTAAGCATCGCCGGGGTCAGGCTTCTCCAGCCGAACCGGTATCGGTGTGGCAATACGTGAACTGCTGATAAATATTACCTTCCATGCAATATTCAGCCCTTCGAAACTTCCGATAAAATCAAGTATTTGAGCTGCGCTTTCGGCATTGTCAATAATCATCAAGTTATTCCCACTATATTGCAGCAGTATTTCTGAAGCAGATGTAAAGCATTGATACAGTTCTGCCTCGTTATTAATTTCCGGTGCAATAAATTGGGGAATGGCAACCGACCGGCTCATGGCTTCGATCAACGACAGTTTTATCGACTTTGTAACATTTATCCACATCATGTGATCGAAATTCGATGCTTTCAGCTTTACATAGTATTGCACAAGACTGGTTTTCCCAATGCCTTTAATTCCATTGATAATTGTGTACTTGTTGCTATCGATATGCAGTGATAAAGTGTCTAAATATCGTTTTCGCCCGATAAAACTTTCCGGTTTTTGCCAGTAGAACAATGGGGTAAGCGCGATAGTTTGCTTTTTAATTGGCTGCGGCTCCTGCAATGCAATATGATTGCTGTTTTTGTCCGTTAATGTCTCGCTCAGCAGTTTAACCGTATTGGTAAGTGGTTGATCTTTGTAAAGCCTGATAAAATCTAGGGCAAGGAGTTTAAGCAACCGGGTTATATCACGATCGTCGGGTTCGGGTTGTATTGTAATCCCCGACAATAAATTCAAGTTCACATAATAGCAAACACGACGAAAATACTGATCGGTATTATAGGTTTGCTTCACATGGGTGAGGTTCAGTATTTCGGAACTGATGGCAGCATTTCCCGATTGGTTCAAAGGGTTCCCCTCACGGTATTCGTAGTATTTCCTCAGATTGTCGCGAAGCGTATCGTCAAGCAGCAGGAACTTGTTAAACAATCTGCTGATCTGGGCAGGTGTGATTTTTATTTTGGACATCTACGAATTCGAATTTTCCGGTAATCTCTGTAATCTCTGAAATAAATACGATTGTTATAACAAATCTTGCACTTTTGTAAAAACACAAAAGCAAAAATAATGAAAACTTCAGCACGTACACACAATTTCACCATGTTTGTTTTAATATCGGGGACCTTAGTGCTATCAGGCTGCTGCAAGCAGAAGAGCACTCCCGAAAATTACAAACCACCGATATTTTCCGAAAATGGAAGGCTTTACATGAACGCAAACCCTGAAGTTGATATGTTCTCAGTCCGGGCAGATAGTGTATTTGGGCTATATTCAAACGATTCTATCGGTCTTTTTATAAAAGACAAACGCTATGGTTATCTGAACGTGAACAATTCGGGGGTAGTTATCCCTGCAAAATATGATCTTGCCTGGCAATTTAACGATTCGGGTAGCGTTGCTGCTGTGGTAGCAGGAGGCAAGATGGGTTTTATTGGCAGAAACGGAAATTACTTGGTAGAACCACGTTTCGATTTCGATACAGCCTATTTTAATGATTATGATTTCACATACAGCGATGACTATTGTTACATCCCCGGGCAAAAGGGCAAATTCGGAATAATTAACCGTCGCTTTCAGGTAGTTGTTTCACCGATTTACGACAATATTGAAATCGATGGCAATTATTTTATTATCTGGGACGCAGGGAAAGCCGGAATTGCCGATACTTCAGGCAATATCATTCTTAAACCCGAATTCGATAATATCGATGTCATTCGCATGGGTTTTGTGATTTATAATGAACCCAAAAATGAAAAATATGTCCTTGACTTCGATGGCATAACAACGGTTGCTTCTGGCGTTTTCGATTTTGTTTACTCTATCCGGAGTAGTCGGAGTCGTTCCGACGAGTATTACGATGACGAAAATATATATGTTGCTGATAGCATTCCCGTATTCTATAGCCTCAATTATGCAAAATTCGAAATCAGTAGCCTACAGGGGGTTATTCACAGGCAGTCGGGCAAGATAGTTTGCCCCGCAAAATGGGACGATGTATTTATGTTGTCGGAAGATGTGCTGGTTGGGGTTTGCGATGATTATTATTTTATCATTGACATTAAGTAATTGAAATTACCATGGAAAAAAGAACAAAATATTTTGGACTGGAATACCCAACCCAGATACATTTACCTGAAGATGTAAAGTACACATTGGCAAAACTTCTGTTTGCGAGTCCAACGGCAGGGATCGAAGAGGTAAAGTTGGTGCTTGAAAACGAAAAACTAGTTTCAGCAGTTGAAAATCTGATATTTGCCCTCGATTTTGAAATTGTTTCTGTTGGGCAGCCTGATGAAGATGGACTAGAATTTATGAGCAGGAAAGAAACAGAGAAACTGATGAAAAAGAAAATAAAAAAATGGATCTCACATTTTGGGAGCCCTACCGAAAATGAAATACTTGATCTGGCGAATGATAAAAAAATTCATAATAAAGAATTCTGGCTAGAGGTATATGAAAAAATGAAACGGGTTAAAATCAATACAATTCCCGAAATAGAGAGCTATCTGAAGCAGTACGTAAAAGGTCAGGATGAAGCTGTACGCACCATCGCAATGATGGTTTTTGAGCATCGGCTTCGCTTGTCGGAGCATATTGACCTGCCCAACAACGCTGTTTGCATGATAGGCAGTACGGGAACAGGAAAAACCTGGCTTGCCTCAAAAGCAGGTGAGCTGCTTAATGTTAAACCTTATCGTATCAATTGTGCTGAATTGGTGCCTTCCGGAATCGTGGGGATGTCGCTTGAGAAACACCTCACTCAGATGTATATGCTTTACAATGGTAATAATAAGAAAATGTCCAGAAGCATGATCCATTTTGACGAAATCGACAAAATTTCGTACCGATATCATATATCCGATGCGTTTAAAGCAACACTGCAGCTCGAAATGCTTCGATTTTTCAATAAAGGAGAAAAACTGAATTTCAATACCAGAAGCTATTATTTATCTGAATCGACCAATATTGAAACCGGTTCGATGTTGCTTGTGTTTTCGGGAGCGTTCAATGGAATTGAGGAAATAATTACACAGCGGCTGATTCAGGAAAACGATGGCAAATTATTTTTGGTCGATACCGACAATATGATTCAATATTGTAAAACCGATGACCTGGTTAATTATGGATTTATTCCTGAACTTGCCGCCAGATTGAACAATATTTGTCCGTTGCAGCCTCTTACAACGACTGGTATTAGAGAAATACTTAGCAATGCTCAGGAATCGGAGTTAAGTAGGCATATGAATAAATGCAAAGCATTGAACCTTAAAGTTAGGTTTTCGGATGATGCCATTGCACTAATGGCAGAAAATATTGTAAAAAAGAAAATTGGTGCCAGGGGCATTGCTGAAGTGCTTACCCCCTTGCTTTCGCATTATTATTTTAATGCCGATCAATATAAAGGCAAAGAAATTGTTATCGATGGCAATGCTGTGAGACGAATTAATTTTCATCGCAATTACAAAACCTTGGCCAAGGCTTTTGAACAAAAAACGCCGCTGAACGAAATCATGGAGCAGTTCAAAGCAAGTGCCGATGAGGTACTTGACTTGTATCTGAAATGGAAAGAGATAAATTAAAACCTAAATAGAATAACTTATGTTACGATTTGATTATTACGATTATTACAGAACATTATCGGAATACGAATACTCAGAAGGGCGTGAAATATTCGAAATCTGGAAACAGGCGGGCGGAAGTTTTGACCCAGCCAACGACAAAGTAATGGACTACCTGAATTGCTTTACCCCGATACCGTTTAGGCAGCCATCGTTTGATTTTGACCAGAAAACAATTGACTTGTTATTTAAACTTGTGGTTGCATCAACCAGTTGTACATACTTGTTTGATTTGAAAGAAAGCAAAATCCCGGAATTGGTAATATTTAATACGAATATTTGCTTGGGAAATGAGAGTTTTAAGCTATCGGAATGTACCGAAGATATTATAGAAGTACTTATATTTGTTTTGCTACATGAAATTGCCTTGATATTAGCATCGAAATACGATGATGTCATGGAAGATAAAATAAAGCAATATAAGGAAAAATGTATGAAATTACTTCTCCCTAAGTATACTAACTCAAACAATCAGGCAATTCAACTCAAAAGAGGATTTCAGTTTAATTACTCTGAGTTTATTGAAAGTATTGAACGAAGCGATAATGCAGATAATGTAAAACTCTATCGTATGTGGATTGCCAACCATGGTTCAAAAAACATAGAGAAAGAAAAATTTCACAGTTATCTCAACGAGTTTGAGTATTTCCCCTTTAGTGTTCCTCCTGATTTGATTTCTTCTTTCGATTGGGAATTATTTTTAAAACTGGTAGCCGGTTCAACATCGATCAGTTATGATTTTGTGTTTGAACCCTCAATAGCCCGAAATGAGACAGAAGTTTATCCTGAATTATATCTTTATTTGGAGGGTGAATCCGAAAATATATGTAAAAAGGTGTCGGAACTTGAACCGAATCAGGTTTTCAGGCTTTTCGAAATATATTGTATGGAGTTTATCCAATTTCAATATATGGGGAGCCTTTTCATGCCAAATTCAACATTGTATAGGAATGATTTTAAGAAGAGGATCGAACTCTATAAACAAAAGCGCAACGAAGCGCAAATGATTGCTGATCGCAGGAGCTGTTTTTTTGAGTAAAAACTTTTCGAATTAGTTGAAAATGGCATTTATGCTAGAAGTAAGTCAATACATCATAATCGTAAGGGTTTTCAACTACATGCATATTATTGCTGATCATTTTAGTAATAAAAGCTGTTTTCAAGAAATAATGATCATAAATACATGGAACGAAATCGTTACGGGTAATGGATAATTCCCTTTTAACAAGATTATCTGTTTCGTCAAAGATATAGGCTTCTTCGCAATCAATAACATTACACTCCATCTTAAATAGTCGAATGATATCATCTGTATTGATTTTTATTATTCCATGCAGCTCCTCTTTTTGCAATTTGTACTTATTGATAGGAAAATTGCTCTGAAATAATAATACATCCTGAACTTCACAGTTTTTAATATTTTTTTCTTCTTGGAAAAAATAAAATCTGTGCTTTCCAAGGTTTATAACATTTTGCAATTCGATTTTAAGTCCTATTTCTTCTTCAACCTCGCGTAACCCATCCTGCAATTCTTCTCCAGGTAGGTAATGACCTGCTGCAGCTGTATCAATCATTCTAGGAAACGTATCTTTATTAGAGTTACGTATTTGGAAAACAAGGCTGGTTTTATTATTTTCTTTACAATAAATATGGAAATGAATTGCACCATGCCAGTTCCCATCCCGGTGAACAAGGTCTCTTGGTTTAATGAAACCCGATTTCTCTTTTGTTTTACTATCGAGTATTTCGAAAAATTCATTTTTTATTGGATAATCTAATTTAGATTGAATTTGCAGGAAGTATTCATTTAATATTTTTTTTTGTTGTAATGAACATTTTCCAATCAATTCATCATTGACACCTAAAACATTATAAGTTTTCATAGTATACCTTGTGTTTAAGTAAGACATATTTTAAAAAATATCATTTTGAACTTTTGTGGTATATAAGTAATGGTATCAACAAGATATTTTACTAAGTGAAAACACTTTAACCAGTTTATTGATACCTGTATGATAATTCAAATGAAATTCATTATAATATTACTTCAATTTGTAACACTCAATTCCTGAGTCCTCTTTTTCTACGCTGATCTCACAACAAGCGCTAGCGAGCTAATGCCTGTGCAAAAATCATTTGATATTCGCCATCGCCTTTTTCAACTAAATTCAGCGAAACACCGCCAACCAATTGCCATCCCTCTGCCAAAGCATGAGCAACGAGTTGTTCAAATTCAGGTGTTACATAATGCGTAATTACTTTATATTCCTTCATAATGCTTTTGTTTAATTCATATTTTATACCGTAACACTTTTTAAATCAAACCAAGAACTTAAAAAAAAACGAATTACAATTTTAACTCATTCCCAATGGGATTAACAAATTTGCAATACACATCAAATCTACAAAATATATTGCAATGTGAATCAATTATTCTAATTTTGAATAGAACTAAAAACTGATAGGCCTACACAGTATGTTGCACAATGAACTGATTTCGCACAGACGCTATACTGACTTTTTAAAGTGCAGCCTGAAGCTGCTGCCTCAAAATGGGATGCCTCAAGCCAAAATTGCAACGCATGTTTTTGAAGCTGCCCGTGCTGAACGCAGGTTCCTGAAAACGCTGTTCAATACCTTAAATTCGCAGACTGTGTGCGAATATGTTCCCATGTATAAAGATATACAACAGCGGCATGCCCAAACTATTGATGCAATTAAACGTGGTTGCGATTATATCTTTAATGCATTTTTTGTTTGCGACAACAAAGTTGCATCAATCAATCTATTGCGAAAAGTGGCTGAGGAATGCAGCAATTCAGTTTGTTACCAGGTAGTACTGGTAACCGAAGCCGATGAAATTACACGCGACCATTTGGTTGAACTGCACTGGAACTACAGCATTGCATCCGACTTTATTACACAACCATTGCAAAGTGCAGGATTCTTGAATCGTCGGCTAAGCCTTCAACTTGTTGATCTGGGCGAATCTCTTGGATTTTATAATAAGCTGATAACCGATGCCGATGCATCATTTTCAGCTTACGAAAACAATAACAACCTTATATGTACTGAACTCAGCCCATGGTGCTATTCATGTATAAAACGCTACATCTGTATTCCAACCCTTATAAAGCAAAGACCTCCCAGCATACTCTCTGCGGTTACCCCTTCGCGCAGCAGGTTTTTGAGAGAAAATAATATTCACAATATCGATATGCTCAATGCATTAAGCGATGATGCTCTGATGGCGTTAAATTTTGATGTATTCGATATCAGAAATATCAGGGAGCAATGTCAACGTATAAGCGAAAGAAAACCTGTGTTCAGAGTGCATTTAAAAAAGGACTATTTCGGAAATGTTGTTTTTGTAAGCTTACAGTTGGCGCGGCAAAATGAGGTGTTGTTCCCGCGTAAGATTTTGTTCAGCCATGGTGCAGAAGCATTCGAAATTACTTTACATTACGATGCTGATACAAAAAGCATAGGAGTTGATGCTGATGAAGTGGACAGATTCAATAGTTTGTTTAAGGAGAAAATTGTGACTCATGGTCTCGATGCTTTGTGGCTGAAACGCCTATCAACGGCTCACGGTATTTATAATACACACATTATCGATCTGGCTGATTTTGTTGCTCAATTTGTTCATATGCCGTTGTTGGGACTTGAACTGAACGAACTGAAATATCTGTTGAATCCCGGAGATATGGTTCTCCATAGTATTGGCAATATCCGAGGTGCTATTTTATCGCCATACGAAAGGTTGATTTTGGTGAAAGAACTGGTTAATTATTTTGTGAAATACATGTATTAGTGGATAACTACGAACAAATAGTGCAGCA